>Ga0302322_100000163_pt1 | contig 45737 bp, 48 predicted proteins | sample Fen_T0_2_FD_203757 | JGI IMG/M metagenome (GOLD analysis project Ga0302322, IMG submission 203757) | Peat permafrost microbial communities from Stordalen Mire near Abisko, Sweden - Fen_T0_2 | ecosystem: Environmental > Terrestrial > Soil > Wetlands > Permafrost | place: Sweden: Abisko...
GGTAAGGCAACGGGTTTTGGTCCCGTGATCCCAGGTTCGAATCCTGGCGCCCCAGCCAACGTGCCGACCGTGTCCCGATCCCGCCCCAAGCTCGCAGCCGTCGTCATGGCCGGAGGCCGGGGGACGCGCATGCTCTCGGCGACACCGAAGCACCTGCACCCGATTCTCGGCCGGCGGATGGTCGACTGGGTCGTGGAGGCGGCGCGGCCGCTCGACGTCGACTCGCTCGTGGTCGTCGTCTCGCCCGACACGGCCGATTGCTTCGAGGGGCTGACGATCGCCGTGCAGGAACGCGCGCTCGGGACGGGAGACGCGGTGCGGAGCGCGGCAGAGGCAGCCGCCGGTGCCGATGAGGTCCTCGTCCTCTCCGGCGACACGCCGCTCCTGACGACCGGGCTCCTCGAGTCGCTGCTCGCGATGCACCGGACACGCGCCGCCGGGGCGACCGTCCTCTCCTTCGTCCCCTCGGACATTCGCAGCTACGGGCGCATCGTCCGCGGGGCCGACGGCGACCTCGAGTCGATCGTCGAGGCTGTCGACGCGTCACCCGAGCAACTTGCGATCGGCGAGGCGAACTCGTCGATCTACGTGTTTCGCGCGGATCTCCTCTGGCCCGCGCTCGACAGGCTGCAACCGGTCAACGCGCAGGGGGAGCTGTACCTGACCGACGCCGTGCGCGACCTCGTCGCGGCCGGGCACCAGGTCGCCGTGCACGTCGCACCCGACCCCGACGAGACCGAGGGCGTCAACACGCGCGTCGAGCTCGCCGCCGCCGCTGCGGCCCTCCGCGACCGGATCAACATCGCGCACATGCTCGCCGGGGTCACGATCGTCGACCCGCAGACGACGTGGATCGAGCCCACGGTGACGCTCGAGCCGGACACGGTCGTCCACCCGTTCACCCTGCTCCGCGGGGCGACCACGGTCGCCGAGGGCGCCGAGATCGGCCCCCATGCGGTCGTCGTCGACGCGGCGGTCGGAGCTGCAGCGACCGTCGGGCCCTTCTGTTACGTTCGCCCCGGTACCGTGCTGGGTGCACGATCGAAGGTCGGCACGTTCGTGGAGATCAAGAACACGCGGCTGGACGAGGATGCGAAGCTTCCCCATCTCAGCTATTTCGGCGACGCGGAGGTCGGAGCTGGAACGAACATCGGCGCGGGGTCGATCACGGCGAACTTCGATCACCGGCCGGGTGTGCCGAAGAAGCGCACGGTGATCGGGCGGAACGCGCGGGTTGCCGTCGACACGATGTTCGTCGCCCCCGTCACGGTGGGGGACGACGTCTGGACGGCAGCGGGCTCCGTCGTCACCGAGGATGTCCCGGACAACGCTCTCGTCGGGTTCCCGCCGAGGCAGACGATCAAGGAGGGTCGCGGTGGAAAGCGGGACGGTTGAGCAGACGCTGCCGGGGCTCGGGACGCCCGACCTACCGGTGACAGGCCCCGTTGTCGGCCGCGCGATCGGGTTGACGCCGAACAAGCGCCTGATGCTCGTCGCCGGGCGCTCGAACCCCGAGCTGGCGCACAAGATCGGCGAGAAGATCGGCTGTGAGCTCGGAGAGATGACCCTGAAGACCTTCGCGAGCGGCGAGACGTACTGCCGGTACGAGGACTCGATCCGGGGCGCCGACATGTTCATCGTGCAGACGGCGTCGATGCCCGTCGACCAGCATCTGATGGAGCTCCTGATCATGATCAACGCGGCCAGGCTCGCCTCCGCGAAGCGCATCACGGCCGTCATCCCCTGGTACTTCTACGTCCGTCAGGACAAGAAGTCCCGACCGCGCGAGCCGATCACGGCCAAGCTCGTCGCCGATCTGCTGCAGACTGCGGGCGCCGACCGCGTCCTCACGATGGACCTCCACGCCGGCCAGGTGCAGGGCTTCTTCGAGATCCCCGTCGATCACATGACGGCGATCCCGATGTTCGCCAAGTACGTTCGCGACCTCGACCTCGGCGAGGGTATCGCGGTCGTCTCACCCGACACCGGCCACGCGAAGATCGCGGGCAAGTTCGCCGAGATGGTCGCCGGCAACCTCGTCATCCTCAACAAGGTGCGTCCCGCGCACAACGAGGCCAAGATCACCACCGTGATCGGCGACGTCGAGGGCAAGGCGGCGGTGATCATCGACGACATCATCGACACCGCCGGCACGCTCGTCGCCGGCGCGCAGGCACTCAAGGATGCCGGGGCGACGAAGGTGTACGCCTGCGCCACTCACGGGCTCTTCAACGGCCAGGCGCTGGAGCGGATCGCCGACAGCGAGATCCACAAGCTCGTCGTCACCGATACCGTCCCGCTCGACCCGATCGCGCAGCCGGACAACATCCAGGTCCTCTCGATCGCGAGCATCCTCGCCGAGACCATCGTGAACGTCTTCGCAGACGACTCGGTCTCGGCGCTCTTCGCCGGCGAGAACCAGCTCTTCTAGACGGTGCGGCCCGGGTCGGTCGACAACCGGGCCGCACGATCCGGCCGGGCGAGAGACGGCCTGCCCGGGCGCTCAGACCTACATGATGGAGCAGACCCTTCCGTGTATGGTCTCGCTGCTACCCGGGCCTTTCTCGCAGAGCCTGCAGGCCTAGTCGGTGGTGTGTACGACGAGCCCCGGCTCCACCGCAAACGCCGAAGTCGTCAGGTGCTCGTTGTGGCTCATGCCGGCCGCCGGTCGAAATCACGATCGTGAGCGCTTGCGGAGGCATCGTGGAGGCGCGGAGGCCGGGAGCGCCGCTCCGGGCGCCGCCGCCCGCCGGAGCCAGAGCGGCGGCGTGCGCGAGTGCGCCGGTAATGGTGAGAGGATCCGTCGGTGTTGCGTGCTGCGTATCCCTCCTTGCGCAGTGATTGTGACGTACGATACAAACTCGCCCGATGTGCGCACATCGGGGGCGTCCCCGCTTCTCCATCGGGGAATGCACTGATTTCGCACGCCTCCCGGCGGCGAACGACGGTCGCTGGCGGCTGAGAAGGAGCGACGCAGAAGGCGGTTGACGGAAAGCCAGCCGGCGGCACCCCCTGAGAGTGCCGCCGGCTTCAGAGTGGTTGTCGGCAGCGCACCGGCATGTCTGAATCCCCCCTGCGCGGGCCAGGAGGTGCTGGTTGGCGACTGGCGAACCGGTAGGGCAGGCCGGGCCTGCCGCCGGCGTTCGCACCCATCCTCCCCTGAGGGGTGCGGAGTGCGCGCGGCGGCCCGGCCGCTGCCGTGCGACGGTCGGCAGCGGACGGCCCGGAGGCATTCGCTACACTTCGCCGCCGTGTCCGGGGACAGAATCACTCTCGAGGTCAAGGAGCGCGGTGCCGATCAGCTCGGTACCCGCAATGTGAAGCGCCTGCGACGTCAGGGGCTGATTCCCGGCGTGCTCTACGGCAAGGCGAACAAGGCGTTCGTCGTCGGCGAGCGCGAGCTGCGGATCGCGCTGACCGGCCCCTCCGGGCTCAACGGGATCGTCGACGTTCTGATCGACGGCCAGAAGACGCCGCACCACGCGGTGCTCAAGGATTACCAGCAGCATCCCGTCCGCGGCACCATCACGCATGTCGACTTCCACGAGGTCCGGCTCGACCAGCCGATCCAGGCCACGGTCCTCGTGCACCTCGTCGGTGAGTCTCCCGGCGCGAAGGTCGGCGGCGTCGTCCAGCAGGTCGCGCGCGAGCTCAACGTCGAGGCGCTGCCCGCGGACATCCCGGAGTACATCGAGGTGGACATCAGCGGCCTCGAGCTCGGCGAGACGCTGCGGCTGCAGGAGGTTGCCGAGGTCAAGGGCGTCACGTTCCTCGACGATCCGGCCGAGACCGTCATCGCGAACTGCTCGAGCCCGCGTGGGCTCACCGAGGCCGAAGAGGCCGCGGACGAGGCGCTCGCCGCCGAGGCTTCCGCGGAGTCTGCCGCTGCGGCCGAGGCAGCCGCACCCGCTCCAGACGAGGAGTAATCCTTGTCACTCTTCCGTCGGGGCGAGTCGGCCTCGACGCTCGATCTGCTCGTCGTCGGGCTCGGGAACCCGGGCCGGAGGCACGAGCGTGACCGCCACAACCTCGGCTTCATGGTCGTCGACGAGCTCGCGCGTCGTCACGGCGGGTCGTTCAAGGGCAAGTTCAGCGGCCACGTCTCGGAGGTGCGGATCCACGGCAGCCGCCTCGCGCTGCTCAAGCCGGACACGTACATGAACGACTCCGGCCGCTCGGTGCAGCCGGCGGCGGCGTTCTACAAGATGCCGCTCGAGAGCCTCCTCGTCGTCCACGACGAGGTCGACCTCGATGTCGGCCGCCTCCAGGCCCGGCTCGGCGGTGGTCTAGCCGGCCACAACGGCCTCCGCTCGATCGCCGGCCGGCTCGGCTCGCCCGAGTTCCTTCGATTGCGCGTCGGCGTCGGTCGGCCCGGGCGCGGCGATCCCCGTGCCGTCGCCGACTTCGTGTTGTCCTCGTTTGCGCCGGAGGACGATGCGGCCGCGCTGATCGCGCGCGCGGCCGGCGCCGTCGAGTCGCTCGTCTCGGTCGGCCTCGAGGAGACGCAGCGCTCCTTCAACTGATCCGGTGCTGTGGGGCACCGATGCGCTCTTCCGACGTCCGCCGGAGCTGTGGAGCACGGGTGACGAAGGCGTCACAGAGCCGGCACGATCCCGTCACGGCTCGCCCGCTACCGTGCCTGTAGGGGCACGGGGGTGCCCCTGGGGGAGGTTGGGGTGGCCAGTGGGAGGCCGCTAGGATGGGCGTCGCGGGGCCTGTTTCCCGCGGTTTGCGTGGTCCCGTGCCCGGCCCATACCTGATGCCCCTCCACTCCTTCATCGCCGAGCTCTCCGCGAGCGACCGGTTCCAGGCCTTCACCAAGTCACTGCCCGGACGGGCGCGCGTCTCCGAGCCCGCGCTCCCGCTCGTGCTCGCGACCCTGCACGAGGAGCTCGGGCGAGGGTTGCTGATCCTCCTGCCCGAGGATGCCGACGCGCGCGATGCGGCCGAGGGCGTGTCGTGGTTTCTCGGCACGGAGCGGGTCGCGCTCCTCCCGAGCAGGGGCGTCTCGCACGCGTCGGGGCTCGAGCCGCCACCGCACCTCGTCGGCGAGCGCGCGCGCGCGCTCGCTGTCCTCGCGGCCGGGGGGCTCGTCTGCGCCTCGGCTGCGGCGCTTGCCGAAGGAATGCCTCCGCCCGAGGCCCGGCCACAGCCGGTCCGGCTCGACGTCGGTGCGGAGCCGGGGCTCGACGGCCTCGCGGCAGCCCTCTCGAGTGCGGGCTACGAACGGGTCGATCGCGTCGACGAGCGGGGGCAGTTCGCGGTCCGCGGAGGCATCGTCGACGTCTTCCCGTCGACCGGACGCGAGCCGTTGCGTGTCGAGCTGTTCGGCGACGAGATCGAGCAGGTCCGCGCGTTCTCCCCCTTCACGCAACGCGCGCTGCACGCGGTCACCGAGGCGAGCGTGTATCCCGCCGCCGAGCGCCGCAGGGAGAGCGTCGATCCCGAGGCGGCGCACCACTGGGAGGTCGAGAGCGAGGCGCCCGCGGGAACGGCTCCGGGCCCGGGCGACCTGGTCGCGCCGATCGACCGCGCCCCCGATTTCGTCTGGCAGCCGGACGACGTCCGCGCAGTCTGGGAGGAGGAAGGGCTCGCACCCGTGGCCCTCGACGGTGTTACGGAGCTCGACCCGTTCCCGCGCGGCCAGGCGTTCCAGTTCGAGGCTCAGCGGCCGGCGATCGCAGCCCGTGGCCTCGCCGAGGCGGAGAACGAGCTCGCCGGCTTCGTCCGCTCGGGCAACCGGGTTGTCGTGACCTTCCCGCATCGCGGCGAGGCGCTGCGGCAGGGTGGCCTGCTGCGGAAGGTCGAGAGCACCATCATGGTCGACGGCGCCCCCGTGCCGCGGGAGGCGGGCGTGCGCTTCGCCGTCTCTCCAGCGCGCCGTGGCTTCGTGTGGCGCGAGCTCGACCTTGTCCTGCTTCCGGACACCCAGGTCTTCCGCAAGCGACCGCCGCGGGCGGACGCGCGACTCGGGCGCGCTCTCGCATCGTTCGCCGATCTCCGCATCGGCGACTACGTCGTCCACGAGGACCACGGCGTCGGCAAGCTTCTCGGCTTCGAGACGAAGGCCGTCGCCGGCGTCACCCGCGACTACCTCTTCCTCGCCTTCCGCGGCGACGACCGGCTCTACGTCCCGCACGAGCAGCTCGGAAAGCTCTCCCGCTACATCGGCGCCGACGCGAAGGCACCGGCGCTCTCCAAGCTCGGCGGCAAGGCGTGGCAGAACCTCAAGAGCCGCGCGCGCGAGTCGGTGCGGGAGCTCGCAGGCGAGCTCCTCGCGTTGTATGCCCAGCGCCAACGGGCCGAGGGGGCCAGCTTCGATCTCTCAAACGAGTGGCTCGAGCGCCTCGAGGCGTCGTTCCCCTATCGCGAGACCGACGACCAGGCCCGGGCGATCGAGGCCGTCAAGGAAGATCTCGAGTCGACGCGTCCGATGGACAGGCTCGTCTGCGGCGATGTCGGGTTCGGCAAGACCGAGGTCGCCGTGCGCGCCGCGTTCGCGGTGGCCGTCAACAGCCGGCAGGTGCTCGTGCTCTGCCCGACGACGATCCTCGCCGAGCAGCACTGGAACACGTTCCGCGAGCGGTTCCGGGACTTCCCGCTCAACGTCGAGATGGTCTCGCGGTTCCGGAAGCCGGCCGAGACCAAGAGCGTGCTCGCAGACTTCGCGGCGGGCAAGGTCGACGTCCTCGTCGGCACCCACCGCGTCCTCTCCCGCGACGTGATCCCGAAGGACCTCGGGCTCGTGATCCTCGACGAGGAGCAGCGCTTCGGCGTTGCCCAGAAGGAGCTTCTTCGCTCGCTACGGCTCGAGGTCGACGTGCTCGCTCTCTCGGCGACGCCGATCCCGCGGACGCTGCACATGTCGCTGTCCGGGCTCCGCGACATCTCGATCATCGAGACGCCGCCCGAGGGCCGCCGGCCGATCAGGACGAGCGTGGGGGAGTACGACGAGGAGGTGATCAAGCAGGCGCTCGAGCGGGAGCACGGCCGTGGCGGTCAGGCGTTCTATCTCCACAACCGCGTCGAGACGATCGAGGAGATGGGCGAGAAGCTCCGTCAGCTCTGCCCGGGGCTCCGCTTCCTCGTCGCCCACGGGCAGATGGGAGAGCGGGATCTCGAGGAGCGCATGCATGCGTTTCTCGCAGGCGACGCCGACGTGCTCGTCTCGACCACGATCATCGAGTCGGGGATCGACATCCCGCAGGCCAACACGCTGATCGTGGAGCGGGCCGACGCCCTCGGGCTGAGCCAGCTCTACCAGATCCGCGGCCGCGTCGGCCGCTCGGACGTCACCGCGCACGCGTACCTCTTCTACCCGGACGCCGCCGAGCTGACGCCGGAGGCCCGGGCCCGGCTCGCGACGCTCGCCGACCACACCGAGCTCGGCGCCGGCTTCCAGATAGCGATGCGCGACCTCGAGATCCGTGGGGCCGGCGACCTCCTCGGCGCGGAGCAGTCCGGCCACGTCGCGGCCCTCGGCTTCGAGCTCTACGTCGAGATGCTCAACGAGGCGGTGGCGGAGCTCTCCGGCGAGGCGCGCGCCGCCGTTCGCCCGGTCCGCGTCGACGCGCGGGTCGACGCCTTCATCCCGGCCTCGTACGTCGCCTCGGAGGCGCTGAAGATCGACATGCACCGGCGCCTCGCGCTCGTCGAGCACGACGACGAGCTCCGCGAGCTTCGGGCGAGCGTCGAGGACCGGTACGGCCCACTACCCGAGCCTGTCGAGAACCTGTTCGCGATCCAGGAGGCGAAGCTCAAGCTCGCTCTGATCGGCGCCGACTACCTCGTCTATCGCGGCGGCCGCACCACCGTCGGCCCGCTCGCTCTCGGATCCGACGAGCTGCGCGCTCTCCGCGCCGTGGCGGACACGCTCGTCTACACCCAGGCCAAGCGCGAGGTCAGCCTCCGCACCGACGATCTCAAGGGGGCACTCGGACTTGCCGATGCTATAGTCGCGGCGCGTTCGGCCGCTTGATGCTGGCCATTCCGGAAGCGACTCGACGAATCCCAACAGATCGCAACTGCGAATTAACGCACCCTCGTCTATACATTGTCCGTCCCTTTCGCAACGCCTACAAGAGAGCAACCCCTCACATGAAGCCCACCCGTATCGCTGCCGCCGTCCTCGTCGCCCTCGTCGCAATCGTCGCGACCGCATGCGGGAGCAGTAACCAGAGCGTCCCGTCGGACGCCGTTGCCGTCGTCAACGGGACGCCGGTCACGAAGGCGCAGCTCGATGGGCTCATCGCCCGGGCGAAGGCGACCTACAAGTCCCAGAAGCGGGCGTTCCCGAAGGCCGGCACGGCCGAGTACCAGTCGCTGCAGACGCAGGCCGTCGCGTTCCTCGTTCAGCGCGCCGAGTACGACAACCGCGCCGCCGATCTCAAGCTCACGGTCACGGACAAGGAGATCACCGACCGCATCAACCAGGTCAAGCAGCAGTCGTTCGGGGGGAGCCAGGCGAAGCTCGAGAAGCAGCTCAAGGCACAGGGCTACACGACCGAGAGCCTCCGCGCCGACATCAGGGCGCAGCTGCTCTCCGAGAAGATCTACAACGCCGTGACGAAGGACGTCAAGGTCACCGACTCCGAGGTCGCGAAGTACTACGTTCAGAACAAGAGCCAGTACTCGCAGGCGGAGAGCCGTGACGTCCGCCACATCCTCGTGAAGACGAAGGCCGAGGCGAACAAGATCTACGACCAGCTCAAGGCCGGTGCCGACTTCGCGACGCTCGCGAAGAAGTACTCGCAGGATCCGGGCTCGAAGGACAACGGCGGCAAGCTCACGATCATCCGCGGGCAGACGGTCGCCCCGTTCGACTCGACCGCGTTCCTGCTCTCGACGAACCAGATCTCGCGTCCGATCAAGACGCAGTACGGCTACCACGTGATCCAGCCGATCTCCGCCATCAAGCCGCCCAAGGTCACCCCGCTGAAGGAGGCGAAGCCGGCGATCCAGGCGACGCTCCTCGACAAGGCGAAGACCGACGCGATCACGAAGTGGACCGCCGACACGAAGAGCTTCTTCGCGAAGAAGATCAAATACGCGACCGGGTTCGCCCCGCCCGCAGCCGCGACCGACTCGACGTCCACCGGGTAAGCGGACGGTGCCCGACACGGGCGACGGGCGGCTCGCCGAGGCGCTCGTCGACCTGCAGGAGCTGACGAAGCGCCTCCGCCGCGATTGCCCGTGGGACCGCGAGCAGACCGCGCGCACGATCGTGCCCCATACGGTCGAGGAGGCGTACGAGGTCGCCGACGCCGCCTACGCCGGTGACCCGGCGAAGCTGCTGGACGAGCTCGGCGACCTCCTGTTCCAGACGTACTTCCTGTCCCTGCTGCTCGAGGAGCAGGGACACGGCGACCTCGAGACGGTCGCGAGGGCTGTCCACGCGAAGCTCGTCCGGCGCCACCCCCACGTCTTCGGGGACGCGGTGGCCGACTCCGCAGGCCGCGTCCGCGAGCGTTGGGAGGCGATCAAGACCGAGCAGGAAGGCCGCTCGGGCGTCTTCCACGACGTGCCCGAGGCACTGCCCGGGCTCCTCCACGCCCGCAAGGTGCAGCGCCGGGCGGCGACGGTGGGGTTCGACTGGCCCGGGCTGGACGGGCCGCTCGCGAAGCTGCGCGAGGAGCTGGCCGAGACCGAGCTCGAGGTCGCCCGCGCCGGCCGGCCCGCGCCCGAGACGGAGGCCGACCCACGCGTCTTCGCGGAGCTCGGAGACCTTCTCTTCACCGTCGTCAACCTCGCGCGGGTGGTGAACGTCGACCCGGAGCTCGCGCTGCGTGCGACGAGCTCCCGGTTCGTGGCCCGGGTCGAGCTCGCGGAGCGGCTCGCGGCCGGGGCCGGTGAGACATGGGCCGAGCTCGATCTCGACGGCCAGGAGCGCTGGTACGTGGCGGCGAAGGACGCGCTCGCCGGGGATCCGGCCCGGCCCGGCGCCTGACCGGCGATCCGCCGCAAAGGGCAAGCGGCGACCAGCGTCCGGTCCGAGGCTAGGCTATCGGCGTGAGCGCAATCGTCCACCTCCACGCGCGCCAGGTTCTCGACTCCCGCGGCAACCCCACCGTCGAGGTGGAGGTCGGCCTCGAGTCGGGAGCATTCGGCGCCGCCGCCGTCCCCTCCGGGGCCTCGACCGGCGAGCACGAGGCGGTCGAGCTGCGCGACGGCGGTGACGCCTGGCTCGGCAAGGGCGTGACCCGCGCGGTCGCCCATGTGAACGGCGAGATCGCGAACCGCGTCGTCGGCCTCGATGCCCGCGAGCAGCGCGAGATCGACACCGCCATGATCGAGCTCGACGGTACGCCGACCAAGGCCCGGCTCGGCGCGAACGCCATCCTCGGCGTCTCCCTCGCCGCCGCCAAGGCCGCTGCCGCCGAGGCCGACCTGCCGCTCTACCGGTGGATCGGGGGCACCAACGCGCATGTCCTGCCGGTGCCGTTGATGAACGTCGTCAACGGCGGGGCGCACGCGCAGAACTCACTCGACTTTCAGGAGTTCATGCTCGTGCCGGCCGGCGCGGCGTCGTTCTCCGAGGCCCTGCGCATCGGCGTCGAGTGCTACCACGCGCTCAGGTCGCTGCTCAAGGAGCGTGGCCTCTCGACGAGCGTCGGCGACGAGGGCGGTTTCGCGCCCGATCTCGGGTCGGCCTATGACGCCTGCGAGGCGATTCTCGAGGCTGCCGAGCGGGCGGGACATCGCGACAAGGTCGCGATCGCGCTCGACCCCGCCACGAGCGAGCTCTACCGCGACGGCGTCTACGTGCTCGAACGGCAGGGAGGCACGCTCGACGGGAGCGGGATGATCGACCTCTGGGCCGACCTCGTCGACCGGTTCCCGATCGTGTCGATCGAGGACGGGCTCGCCGAGAACGACTGGGCCACGTGGCAGACGCTGACCGATCGCCTCGGCGGCCGGATTCAGCTGATCGGCGACGACATCTTCGTCACGAACGTCGACTTCCTCAGGCGGGGCATCGAGGAGAAGGTCGCGAACGCGATCCTCGTCAAGGTCAACCAGATCGGCTCGCTCACCGAGACGCTCGACGCGATCGCGCTCGCCCAGCGCAGCGGCTACGTGACGATCATCTCCCACCGGTCGGGGGAGACCGAGGATGCGACGATCGCGGACATCGCCGTGGCCACGAACAGCGGCCAGATCAAGACCGGCGCCCCGGCCCGCTCCGATCGCACCGCGAAGTACAACCAGCTGTTGCGCATCGAGGACCAGCTCGGCGAGCAGGCTGCGTTCCCGGGTTGGAGCGCGTTCCCACGCGCCGGCCGGTCCGCCTGAGCGTGCACGTCCGTCGCACCAAGATCGTGGCCACGATCGGGCCGGCGTCCTCGTCACCCGACGCGATCGCGGCGCTGATCGCAGCCGGTATGGACGGCGCGCGGCTCAACATGTCGCACGGCACCCATGACGACCACCGAACGCGGGCGACCCGCGTGCGCGAGGCCGAGGCCGCTGCCGGCCGTCCGATCGCGCTGATCGCCGACCTGCAGGGCCCGAAGCTCCGGATCGGCGACCTCGACGCCCCGATCACGCTCGAGCGCGGCACCACGCTCGTCATCGCGGGCGAGGACGCCGTCAAGGACGGAGACCTGCCGATCAGCCCCGCCGTCCTCGGCTCCGTCCTCCAGGTCGGGAACGACGTCCTCATCGACGACGGTCACGTCAAGCTTCGCGTCGAGGCGGTCGAGCGCGGGCGGGCCCGCTGCGAGGTGATCGTCGGCGGCGTCGTCTCGTCGCACAAGGGCGTCAACCTTCCCGGTGTCCCGCTCCCGATCCCGTCGATCACCCGCAAGGACCTGGATGACCTCGAGTTCGCAATGGAGCTCGGCGTCGACTTCGTGGCACTCTCGTTCGTGCGCTCGGCCTCCGACGTCCGCGCCCTCCGCACCCTGATCGAGGCGCGGGGATCGACGGCGCACGTGATCGCCAAGATCGAGAAGGCGGAGGCGATCGCCGCCCTCGACGAGATCCTGGCCGAGTCGGATGCGGTCATGGTCGCGCGTGGCGACCTGGGCGTCGAGATCGGGACGGCCGATGTCCCCTTGCTCCAGAAGCGCATCATCGCGCGGGCGCTCGAGCGCGGCCGGCCGGTGATCACTGCCACCCAGATGCTCGAGTCGATGATCCACCAGACCGAGCCCACCCGGGCCGAGGCCTCCGACATCGCGAACGCGATCCTCGACGGCACGTCCGCGATCATGCTCTCCGGCGAGACGGCGGTGGGCGAGTTCCCGATCGAGGCCGTCGAGGTGATGAGTCGCATCGCGTGCGCGGTCGAGCCGAGTCTCGGCTACCGGCACGAGATTCCCCAGGCCGAAGACGCGCCGACCATCGGCCAGGCGATGTCCAATGCGGCCTGCGACATCGCCGAGGCGCTCGAGGCGAAGGCGATCATCGTCCCGACCTTCACCGGCCGCACGGCCTCGGCCGTCGCTCGCCTACGTCCCCGTCGCCCGATCATCGCCGTCACGCACCAGGCTCATTCACTGCGGCACATGGCGCTCGAATGGGGCGTCACCCCCGTCGAGATAGACGCCACGGACGATGTCGAGGATCTCTGGAACCGCTCTGTCGGGATCGCCCGCGCGAGCGGGATCGTCAACGGCGGTGACCGCGTCGTGATCACGGCCGGCACGGCCGTGAACATCCCCGGCTCGACCAACGTGATCAAGGTCGATATCGCCTGAGGAATTCGCGACGGAAGGGCTTATCGCGAATTCCTCAGGCGATGATGCTTGCTGCGCGCTTCGCGCGATCCTGAAGAGGCCGGCACGCTGGCCAAGAACTCCCGAAGAGTCGCCGGTGTGGTCAGACGCGATCTGCTGACGGAGGAATCCGGCTGGCCGACCGCGAACGGGGAGTGGTGGCACGCAAACCGTCGACCGCACGGCCGCGCAAGCGGCGCCTCCGCCTCCTCCTCCCGATCGCCGTCCTGACCGTGATGGCGTTCCTCTACTACCGCCCTCTCGCGAGCTACCAGCAGACGCGCAGCGAGCTGGGTGCCCGCCGTGCGCAGGTCGTCGCGCTGCGCGCCGAGAAGCTCCGCCTCGAGCGCCGGCTCGCCCGTACGACGAGCGACGCGGCCCTTGCGCGCGAGGCGAGACGGATCGGCTACGTCAAGCCGGGTGAGCGCCTCTTCATCGTCAAGGGCATCACCGCCTGGCAGCACAGCCATCCGGCAGCCACGCCCTAAGCTTCCCCCGTGGAGCAGGATCACGACGTTGTCGAGCGACAGATTGGCCGGCGCCCCCGGGCGTTCCGCCGGGTCGCCGCCCGCTGTCCGTTCGGCCTCCCGGCAGTCACCGAGCAGGAGCCGTACGACGTCGAAGGCACTCCGTTTCCGACCACGTACTACCTCACCTGCCGCCATCTCGTGGCCGCGGTCTCGCGCCTCGAGGCCGCCGGCGGCGTCGAGCGCTGGAGTGCCGCCGTCGCGGCGAGCCCCGAGCTAACGGCGGACCTGGCCGCCGCCACCGCCGTCCAGCAACGCGTCCGCCGCGATCTCGCCGCGGGCAGCACGGGCGCCGATGGAGGCGCCTCGCTCGCCGCGGGGATCGGCGGCTCCCGGAATCCCGCCCAGCTGAAGTGCCTCCACGCCCACGTCGCATTCGCGCTCGCCCAGCCCGGCTACCGCATCGGCGAGCTCGTCCTCGCGGAGATCCCCGAGCCGTTTCCGGCCGGCAGCTGCTGTTCGGCGCCGGAGCCGGTGGCCGGATGAGCGCGGACCTCGAGGGTGCCCGCCGCGACTGGGAGGACGGCAGCCGCCGCTTCGAGCGCGCCTGCGAGGACCGCGGGCAGGCCGAGCGGCTCGGCGTTCAGTTCGACCTGATCTCGGCGGAGCTTCGCCGTCGCGTGGGCAGCACGTTCACGCTCGCGATGCTCTCGGCGGCCTACGTCGGCTCGGACGCGTGGATGCTCCATGCCGTGGCAGAGCACGCCCCGACGCCGGGCTGGGTGCGCTCGGTCTCGATGGCGGGCGATGCTGCCTTCCACGTGTACGCACGCGGAGCTGTTGACTACACCCCATGAGCGAGCAGGTCCCCCGCCGCCGCCCGCGCCGTCGCAGTCCCTGGCCGCGCCGCGCCGTCATCGTGGCGCTCGCCCTCGTAATCTTCGCCCTCGGGATCGCCCTCGGGCAGGCGCTGAACGACGGCCCGCCGAAGCCGTCGACCGAGACCTACGTCCGGACGCTCGTGCCGGTTCCGCAGGAGCCGGCGACGACCACGCGCTGACGGGCTCCGCGCCCCGGGGCTCGCGCGGGGGTCAGAGCTCTTCGGAGGCCTGCAGCAGACCGGCCACGATGACGCCGATCGCGGCAATGAGGCTGATCCAGATCCCGGCGCCACGCCCGGCGAAGAAGAAGTCGTCGGGGATCGAGATCACGCGCACGAGCACGATGATCGTCGCGGTCGCCCCGAGGGCGATCGTGAGCAGGCTCTCGGGCACGGCCGCTGGGAGCTGAACACCGAACTCACGGAGGGCAACGACGAGGACGACGGCGATGCCGATGAAGAACACGACCTTGCCGGCGAGGCCCGTGTCCCAGCCGGTCACCGATACCTTCACGCCCTCGCCCGGGCCCGAGTACCAACCCGTGAAGGCGGAGACGGCGAGGACGAGGCCCGCGAGCAGCCCGAGCCGGTCGCCGATGCCGAGGATCCCGCGCTCGAACACGGATTCGCCCGGGATGTCTCGATCGGGGAAGGCCATCGGCTGCATAGTATGGATCATCGCGCGACCGGGGTTGCGTCCCTACACTTCATCGAGTGGCCCAACCGATGCGTGAGCTGGAATCCGAGGACGTGCCCGTCGTCGACCACGAGCGCGTTCAGGAGACGGTGCGCCTGCATCGCGCCCGGCGGAAGGCCCGGATCGCGCATCGCAAGCGCACGAAGCGCGCCGGGATCCGCTTCTGGGTCGTCCTCGTCGTCCTCCTCGTCGCGAGCGTGGTGCTGTCCGTCACCATCTGGCACGAGATCCAACATCTCTTCGGCCTCTGAACCGCACCTCTGCGCGCGGCCGGCGATCCGTGGCGACCACGCTCGGCGTCGTCGCGATCGCGTTCACGGTGACCCCGGTCTTCATCGTGAACGCATTCCGGGCGCTCGCGACCGACCGGTTCGTCCGCTTCGAGATCGAGCGCGACGGCTTCCCGGCCGACCCCTCCGGCCTGTCCGAGCCGGACCGCCTGCGGCTCGCTCTGACGGGGCTTCACTCGATCGAGCCGGGCAGCGAGGGGATCGTGCTGCTCGAGCATGCCAGGCTCCCCGACGGGTCCGCGGCGTTCAACCGGCGTGAGCTGCGCCACATGACGGACGTCCGCAGCCGCCTCGCGGCTGCGTTCGGGTTGCAGCTCGTCGCGCTCGTGCTCCTTCTCGGCCTCGCTCTTGCACTCGCACGGTCGGCCCGGTGGCGAACCGTCGTGCCACGCGGGCTCCTGCTCGGCTCGCTCCTCACCCTCGGAATCGCCGCTCTCGTCGCGCCGGTGATCCTGCTCGGCTTCGACGGCTTCTTCCTGCGCTTCCACGAGATCTTCTTCAGCGGGGACAGCTGGCGCTTCGCGAGCTCCGACACGCTGCTCCGTCTCTACCCTCAGGTCTTCTGGCAGGACACCGCGAAGCTGGCGGCGGCGATGGTCGTCGTCCAGGCGATCGTGGTGGGGCTCGCAGCCTGGTGGTGGCTTCGCAGGATCGGCCCTGAGCCGCGGAGCGCCTCGTGATCGAGCTCCGCCGTCCTGCCGGCGGTGGGGTGCTCCGCGTCGGGCACCGCGGTGCCGCCACGCTCGCCCCCGAGAACACGATCCGCTCGTTCCGGGCGGCGGTCGAGGTGGGGGTCGACCTGATCGAGTTCGACGTGCTCGACCTTCGTCGTGGCCCACTCGTGCTCGCTCACTCCGATCATCTCGACGAGGTGAGTCACGGTGCCGCGTCCGGGAACGTGCGCAGCATGACGCTCGCGGCACTCCGTCAGGTGGCTCCGGAGCTGCCGACGCTCGACGAGGCGCTCGCGTTCTTCGTCGAGGAGGCGCCGGGCATCGGCCTGCATGTCGATCTCAAGCTGCGCACACGGCTCGACGAGCTCGGTGCCGCCATCGCGCGGCACGGGCTCGAGGCGCGGACCGTCATCAGCGGCGTCCACGTCGCGAGCCTGCGAGCGGTGGCGCGCGCGGCGCCGGGCGTGCAGGTCGGGATCACGTACCCGGAGGACCGCCTCTCGATCTCACGCAAGCCGTACCTGTGGCCCATCGTCTCACTCGGGTTGACGTCCATGCGGGCCTCGATCCCGCTGCGCCTGCCGCGGCTCGCTCGTCGCGCCGGCGCCGGCGCCGTGATGCTCCAGCACCGGCTCGTGACGGCGTCCTCCGTCGAGCGGGCGCACGCCGTGGGCCTGCCGGTCCTCGCCTGGACCGTGGACGAGCCGGCCGATCTGGACCGGGTCGTCGCGGCAGGTGTCGACGGGGTGATCACGAACGATCCCAGGATCTTCGTGGCTACACTTGGCGCGTGAATCGCGGTGTGAAGATCGCAGCTCTCTCTGCCTGCGGTGCCGCCGGAGCAATCGCCGCGGTCCTGCTCGCGACGGCTCCCGGCGCGGGCGCCGACGGAGGGACGACGGAGACGGTCACGACGACCGCCCCGACGACGACGGCCGCCACCACGAACGTCCCCACGACGACGACCACGACGCCGGCGCCGCCGAAGCTGATCGTGGCCGGCGTGAAGGTCGGCGGCACCCTCGTCGGCGGCCTGACCGTGACCGAGGCGCGTGAGCTCGTGACGGCCCGTTTCGCGCGTCCGCTCCCGCTCGTCGGAGGGCCGGGTGCCCACGTCGTCGTAGCGCCGAAGGATCTCGGTGCGAGCGCGGAGGTCGACACTGCCGTGAGGCTGGCCGGCCGGGTCCGGCGCCCTGGATTCGTCGTGCCTCTCAAGGTCGACGTGTCCCGGGCCAGGATCGACCGGCTCGTCGCCTCGCTCGCCGAGCGCTTCCATCGCGATCCCGTCGACGCGACGCTTGAGCTTCGCAATCTGACGCCGTTCGCCACCAGGGACGTTCCCGGGCGCCGGCTCAAGGCTCTCGTGACCACGCGCACGATCGTCCTCGCCCTGAAGACGCAGCGGCGCGACCCGCTGCCGCTCCCGTTCGACAGCGTCGACGCTGCGGTCAAGAGCGACACGTTCGGGCGCGCCATCGTGATCCGGCGCGGGAGCAACCGCCTGTACCTCTACGACGTGGGGAGCACCTCGAAGCTCGTCCGCACGTTCCAGGTCGCGACGGGGCGCTCGCAGTACCCAACGCCGCTCGGGAAGTTCGAGATCGTCAACAAGGAGCTCGACCCGTGGTGGTACCCGCCGGCCGGGTCCGCCTGGGCGCAGGGCGCGAAGCCCATTCCGCCCGGGCCGGGGAACCCGCTCGGCACCCGGTGGATGGGTCTCTCGGCTCCGAACGTCGGCATTCACGGGACGCCCGACGCCGCGTCGATCGGCTACTCGGCCTCGCACGGCTGCATCCGGATGTTGATTCCGCAGGTCGAGTGGTTGTTCACGCAGGTGGACCTGGGAACGCCGGTCTTCATCGTCGCTGCATGACCGGTCGCGCGAAGACCGTCGGGCAGGTCGTGGCGCTGGCGGCCGTGGCCGGCCTGCTCGCCCTGCTCGTGTGGAAGCTGGCCTTCGGCAACGGCTCCGGCGCCGCGGGCGCCCTCGCGAAGGGCAAGCACCCGGTTGCCCCCGCGTTCACGCTGAGCCGTCTCGACACCGCCGACGGCAAGCTGTCGCTCGCCTCGCTGAAAGGCAAGCCGGTCGTCGTCAACTTCTGGGCCTCGTGGTGCATCCCGTGCAAGGGCGAGGCACCCGCCCTGCAGAAGGCGTATGAGAAGTACCGGGCGCAGGGCCTGACAGTGCTCGGCATCGATGCGCAGGACTTCCGCCAGGATGCGAGGCACTTCGCGAAGCGGTTCGGCGTCACGTATCCGGTCGTCTACGACGGGTCGGGCTCGACGCTCGGCAAGTGGGGCGTCACCGGATTCCCCGAGACGTTCTTCGTCGACCGCTCGGGACGGCTCGTGGGCGAGCGGATCCAGGGCGGGATCGACACCGCGCGCAACAAGGCGGCGTTCGCCAGGGGCATCAGGCTGGCACTCGGCAAGGCCCAGTGACCCGGCTCCTGGCGCTGGCGCTCGTGGCACTGGCGCTCGTCGGCTCGGCGGCAGCCGCGGGGCCGCCGCGGCAGGCCGATCTCGAGGCCGAGATCGTCTGCCCGACCTGCCACACGACGCTCGACCAGTCGAGCTCACCGATCGCGACCCGGATGAAGGAGTTCATCCGCGCCCGCATCGCGGCCGGCGCCAGCGCCTCGCAGATCAAGGCGCAGCTCGTCGCCCAGTTCGGCCCGGGCGTGCTCGCGGAGCCGCCGAAGCACGGGTTCGACCTCCTCGCCTGGCTCCTGCCGCTCGGCGCGCTCGCCGTCGGAGTGGTCGTCGTCGGCGCGCTCGCGTGGACGTGGAGCCGCCGGCGCGGGGGGGACGCCGAGACGGGGGACGGTGCGCTCGACCCGGACCTCGAGCGCCGGGTGGACGAGGAGCTCGCCCGGTTCGAGGACTGACGCCGTGCGGGCGACCGAGCCGCTCGTTGCGCTCCTGGCAGGGTTCATCTCCTTCCTCGCCCCGTGCGTCCTGCCGCTCGTGCCGGGTTACCTCTCGGCCGTCTCGGCCGTCGAGGCGGACCGGCTGGGAGACCGCGGCTCCGCGCGTCGCGTCGTGGTCGCCAGCATCCCGTTCGTGCTCGGCTTCACGGCCGTGTTCGTCGCCCTCGGCGTCGGCGCCCAGCTCATCGGAGCGGGGATCTTCCAGAACGAGTTCCTGCTTCAGCGCGTGGCGGGGTTCATCCTCGTGGTCTTCGGCTTCGCGTTCATGGGCCTGCTCCCGTGGCCGGAGCGTCTCGTCGGAGCCGGGCTCGTGCAGGGAGCGCGGAGTCGTGGCTCGCGGGTGCTGCTCGGTGGCGCGTTCGCGATCTGTGCGGCTCCGTGCATCGGCCCCGTGCTCGCCGCGATCCTCGTGCTCGCCGGCACCTCGAGCACCGTGCTGCAGGGGGCGTTCCTGCTCGCGTGCTACTCGCTCGGGCTCGCGATTCCCTTCGTCCTCGCCGGCGCGCTCTTCACGAGGGCGATGGGGGCGTTCCGCTGGTTGCGCGACCACTTCGTGGCGATCCAGTTCGTCAGCGGCACGATCATGGTGGCTCTCGGGCTGTTGCTCTTCTTCGGGCGGTTCTACGTCCTCCGGATCTACCTCAACCGCGTGCTCGAGTGGTTCGGGATCGACGGCTTCCTCTAGCGCGTCCTCCGACCCTGCTAGCTTGCCGGGCATGGCGACGATCCTGCTCGTGGGGGTCGACCTCTTCTTCCGCGGCAAGCTGGAGGGGCTCCTGCCCGAGCACCAGCTCGTCACGAAGGACTCGGCCCACCCGCCCGATCTCGTCGTCTGCGACATCGCGCGCATCGACCCCATGGACGTCGCCGACAACTGGCCGGACGTCCCGATCCTCGGCTACACGAACCACACGGACACCGCGGGGCTCCGCGCGGGCAACGCCGCCGGGTTCGATCAGGTGATCGTCAAGTCGGCGCTCGTCGAGCGTGCGCCCGAGCTCGTCGCGGAGCTGACCGGCGACTGACGGTTCCCCCGAGGCGCATCCCACCGCCCCGGTAGGATTCTCGCACGATGACCTACATCATTGCCGAGCCCTGTATCGACATCAAGGACAAGTCCTGCGTCGACGTCTGCCCGGTCGACTGCATCCACGAGTTCGGCCGGATGCTCGTGATCGACCCCGAGGAGTGCATCGACTGCGGTGCCTGCGAGCCCGAGTGCCCCGTGGAGGCGATCTTCCCCGAGGACGCGCTGCCCGACAAGTGGGAGCCGTTCGTCAAGATCAACTACGCCTTCCCCGAGGGCGCGAGCGTGATCGACGCTCTCGTCGACGAGTACGCCACGGAGCACAACGTCCAGAACGAGCCGATCGAAGGCGCCTAGGCGTCCCGACGCCGGGCTTCGGGCCGGCGTCTCCTAGAGCTGTGCTGCCGACGGCGGCAGCCGAACCGTGATCGCGGTGCCGTCCTCGGAGGTCGCGCTTGAGAACGTCCCGTTGAGCTCGGCCGCCCGTTCGGCAAGTCCAGCGAGGACGGCCTCTCGCCGCTCCTGGCCGCCGTCGTCAACGATCCGGAGCTCGACGCCACCTCCGGCCGGGGCAATCGACACGGCGACGTTCGTCGGCGGGCCGCGGCGAACGGCCTGGTCGAGCGCGTCGCGCACGATCTGGTAGAGGCCCGACTGAGCGCCGTCGCCGAGATCGTCGCCGGCGGCGAGGTCGAGGTCGAAGGCAACACCCCGACGCACCGTGTGGCGCTCCGCCAGCTCGCCGATCGCGGCTGCGAGCCCGAGCTCGCGGAGCGCGTCCGGCTCGATGCCGCTGACGATCTCGCGGAGGTCGGCGCTCGCCTCGCGGGCCACGGCCAGGGCCCGCTCGACGATCGGGCCTCCGCTCGCCACGTCTCCGGCCTCGAGCGCGTGGTGGGCGGCGTCGAGCATCTGCGCAATCGCGGCCACGAGCTGCACGGGGCCGTCATGGATCAGCTCGGCGAGGCGCCGGCGCTCGTCGCGCTCGGCACGGAGCCGCTCTGCGAGCGCCCGGCCGCCGGCTTCGTCGGTCAATCGATCATCGCGTCGCGCAGGGCGATCGCAACCGCCTGCGTGCGCGTGTCGGCCTCGAGCTTCGTGAGGATGTGGCGAACGTGGCTCTTGACCGTCTCCTGCGAGATGAACAGCTGTGCGGCGACATCCGCGTTCGACATGCCGTCGGCCAGCAACTGCAGGATCTCCCGCTCCCGGGCGGTCAGCACGTCGTTGCCGTCCCGCGTCTTCGTCAGCGCGGACATCAGGGCGGGGTCGACGAACGTCTCGCCGGCAGCGACCTTCTCGATCGCGCGCAGCAGCGTCTCGTGCGGCGCCTCCTTGAGGATGTAGCCGCGCGCCCCCGACTCGAGCCCGCGCTGGAGGAGCGCGCGCTCGGAGTACGCGGTGAAGATCAGGACCTTGGCCTCGGGGACGATGCGCATGATCTCCTCGGTCGCCTCGATCCCGTCCATCCCGGGCATCCGCAGGTCCATCACGATCACGTCAGGCCGCCGTCGCCCGGCGAGAGCCACCGCGGTCTCGCCGTCCGCGGCCTCGCCTACGACGCGGATGTGGGGCGAGCGCAACAGGGCGAGCCGGAGCCCTTCGCGGACGACCTCGTGGTCGTCGGCGAGGAGCACCGTGATCTCGGGAGTTTCGGCCACGGGGCGATTGTACGGGCGCCGTCAGACGAGGGTCAGCTGCGTCGGCCCCGACGCGGGCCGCAACGCCGGCCGGCCGTTGCTCGCGTGCTCGCGTGCGAGCTGCCCGACGTGCGCCGTGACGGGGGTGCTCACGCTTCTCGGCACGTAGCTCCGACCGGCGTACAGCCGCTCGTAGCGCGCGCACTCCGAGGGCCAGTCGCGCGCGAGCGCCTCGAGGAAGTGCTCGCGCGTCCCCGGACGCAGGTGGAGCATGCTCGCCCAGATGTGGTGCGCGCCCGCCTGGCGCGCGGCCTTCACGGTCTCGGCGAGCTGGTCGGGAGAATCGGAGATGCCCGGCAGGATCGGGGCTACGGCGACGCTCGTCCGGATCCCGGCCGCCACCAGCCGGCGCACGATCTCGAGTCGTCGCCGCGGTGGCGCCGTGCCGGGCTCGGTGGTGCGCCAGACGCGGTCGTCGAGCGTCGGCACCGAGACGTTGACCGACACCTCGGCGCGCTTTGCCGCCTCCTGGAGCACGTCGACGTCACGCCACACGAGCGGGCCGCGCGTGATGATCGAGGTGGGGGTGCGCGCCTGCGAGAGCTCGACGAGGCACGCTCGCGTGAGTCGGTAGCGGCCCTCCGCCGGCTGGTAGGGGTCGGTGGCGGCGCCGATCGTCACCTTCTCGCGCGCCCACGTGCGTCGTGCGAGCTCGCTCCGGAGCACGGCGGCGATGTTGGGCTTGACGCGGATCGTTCGCCCGTAGCGGTCGTCGGCGGGGCGGTCGGCGCGCCGCTCGAACGCGCGGACGTAACAGAACGTGCAGCGGTGCACGCAGCCGGTGTACGGGTTCAGCGACCAGGCGAACGGCATTCCCTTGACCGGGTTGAGCGCCGAGCGGCACGGTTCTTCGAGGTAGGTGACGCGCATGCGTCAGGATAGAACATATGTTCGTTTCTGTCACGCCTCCCAGACGATCTCGATCTCCCGCTCGAGACCCGGGAGCGGCAGGCTGCGCACCTCCCCTTCGACCGCGTCGCGCGCGCCGCGCGAGAGCTTCGTCCACGCGCAGATCCGAACGATTCGGTCGGCGCGCCTCCAGGTGCCGCAGATCTCGCCTTCGACGAGGAGCGCGCCCGGCCAGACGCGGGATGTCCAGAGCTGCCCACGCCGATCCGCGGACGGGACGAGCAGCTCGCGTTCCACTCCGTCGAGCAGGAAGTACGCGTCGCCGCTCGGCAGCAGGCGTGCGGGGGCGGCAGTCGTCTGATCGGAGCGCATGGAGGGCTCGTCGTCTGCCAGCAGCCACTCGTCGCCGAGCGGCGATTGGACGGCGACGAGCGATTCTTCGAGCGAGGCGAAGGCAGCGGCACCCGCGGCCCGTGAGATGCCCGCCCAGCGCGCGAACCCCTGAGCGGTCGCAGGCCCGAAGATGTGGAGATAGCGCCGGGCGAGCTCGCGGCGGGCATCGGCAGGGTCGATGTCCGCCGCGGCGACGGTCCAGACGGTCGGCGCTCGGGCACCTTCCCAGCGGATGGCGACGGTGCCCGTCGTCGCGGCGTACCTGATCGCGTTGCCGACGCCGAGCGCGCCTGCCACCTCGCGGTCCGTCATCCTGCGGCCGTCGAGATGCGCGTGCACCAGGTCGGCCATCTCGTCGGCGCGCCGACGGCCCTTCTCGGTGTCCGGAAGCCTCCCGAGCGAGAACAGCGCGAAGTCGCGCTCGGCGACGACGTAGGTGCTGTACCGGGGCCCCCACAGCTGCGCGAGCGATGGATCCTCCCATGTCGACGGCTCGACCCCTGCGACGCGCGCGTGCAGCGAGAGCAGCGCCGCCCGCGGCATGCTGTCCTGAAGGCCCGCCCATGCCGCCTGCTGCAACGACGCCGGCCCTTCGGGCGATCGCTCCTCGAGCCCACCGACCCGCCGCCGGAACGCGAGGATCTGGCGCCGCGTGAGCTTCAGTCGCGAGTGCACTGACCTTCCGCGATCCTACACAACGATCTCAACCCGACCTGGCACGTTTGTGGCTCAGAGCCACAAACGTGCCAGTACGACTGTGTCCAACGGCAAATGGCGCCTGAGCCGGACAGGGTATGACGGGGACCGTGCAGTGCCCCGGGCTCGGTGGCGTCAGCCGTCGACGCCCCGTCAAGGGCGTAGGTGCTCACCCGGGGCCGGCGTCACGGAATGACGCCTGAGGTGTTCGCCGAGGCGCCCGTCCGCGAGCCGCGGCTTGACGCCGTCGTTCGATCGATTCAGCCCCTCGCCGTAAACGTGACGAGGCGACGCCTCTCACGGAAGCCGATCGACGCGTAGAGCGCGCACGCGGCGGGATACGCGTCATCGACGCGGCACGCGACGAGCGCCATCTTCGCACCCTCGTCGCGCAGCCGCCGCAGAGCGAACAGGGTCGTCGCGCGAGCCAGGCCGCAGCGGCGATGCTCCGCGTGCGTTCCCACGGGCTCGAGCTCGCCAATCGCGTTCGACTCGTCGAGCCACGCAAGCGCATAGGAGGCGACGCTCCCGTCGGGGGCGACGCACACGCAGTCGAGGTCGGAGCGGTACGGCCACGTCGCGCGAACGACCGCGTAGACGTCGTCGGTGAACCGCGACCCGGGCGCGAACGCCGACCGGTGCGCCGCCGACCGCGAGGCGGTCTCGACATAATCCGCCATCGTCGTGAGCCGATACCCGCGTGGGACACGCGGTTCGTCGATTTCGTCGAGGCTGCGTGCGTTCTCCTTCATCCACGGTGCGGCGGGATCGTGCCGCAGGCCGTGGCGCGCGAGGACATCGGCGTCATCGAGCGTCGTCAGCACCCGCGCGGGCCGCGCCCACTCGAGGATCGCGTCGATCGCGTCGCGGTCGCCGTCGTACTCGAGCTCGCCGCCAATGCGGTAGCCCCACGCCGCCTCGTCGATGCGCACATCCTCGCCGTCGCGCCCGATGCGCGCTGACCAGAACCCGATCTGGCCGAAGGTGCAACGGACGTCGGGCCAGCGATCCTGACACCGCACGAGCATCGTCCGCAGGTGCTCCGCGCTCAGGGCCATCGCGACGCATCGTAGAGGTCGCCGCCAAGCCGCCGGACGCAACTGACGCCGCAGACGCCGGTCCGCCGTCACGCATTCCGACGGCACCGTAAGCGACACCGTCGTCTGGGCCAGCGTCCTCTCGCCCTGGCTGATTACGCCGTCGCGGAGCGGACCATGCCGGCGGCGACCGTGTCGTTCGTCGCCTCGTCGACCAGGATGAAGGCTCCGGTCGCGCGATTCTCGTCGTACGGGTCGACGAGCAGCGGCGCCGAGAGGCGCAGCCTGACGCGGCCGATGTCGTTCAGCCGCATCTCGGTCGCGTCGAGCAGCTCGAGCGTGTCCATGTCGACGACGCCGTCGATGCCGTCGACGACGGCTCTGACGGTGCGGGTCGTGTGCTTCACGCCGAGTCGGGTGCCGGCCTGGAGCGGCCGCTCGCTCATCCAGCAGAGCGTCGCCTCGAGCGAGCGCGCCGTCACGGGCTGATGGTCGGGATCGACGAGCATGTCGCCGCGGGGCACGTCGATCGCGTCCTCGAGACGGATCGTGACGGACATCCCGGGGGTCGCCTCGTCGATCGGTCCGTCGGCAGTGTCGACGGAGGCCACCCGCGTCCGCAGCCCGGACGGCAGGACGAGCACGTCGTCGCCCGCGCGCCAGATCCCGCCGGCCACCTGACCCGCGTAGCCGCGGTAGTCGTGGTACTCGTCGGACATCGGCCGGATCACCCACTGCACCGGGAACCGGCGGTCGACGAGGTTGCGGTCGCCGGCGAGCTCGATCGCCTCGAGGTGCTGCAGCAATGTTGCGCCGTGCCACCACGGCATGCGGTCGGAGGGATCGACGACGTTGTCGCCGTGCAGCGCCGCGATCGGGATCGCCACCTCGTCCTTGACGCCGAGCGCGCCGGTCAGGTCGTCGAGCTCCTGCTCGATCTCGTTGAATCGTGCCTCGTCGAAGCCCACGAGGTCCATCTTGTTGACCGCGAACACGAGGTGCGGGACGGCGAGGAGCGATGCGATCAGCGTGTGCCGGCGGGTCTGCTCGATCACACCCTTGCGCGCGTCGACGAGCACGACCGCGACGTCGGCGGTGGAGGCGCCGGTCACCATGTTGCGCGTGTACTGCACGTGGCCCGGTGCGTCGGCGAGCTGGAAGCGGCGCTTCGGGGTGACGAAGCCCCGGTAGGCGACGTCGATCGTGATGCCCTGCTCGCGCTCGGCGCGGAGCCCGTCGGTGAGCAGGGCGAGGTTGACGTAGCCGTCTCCGCGGCGCTCGCTCGTCTCCTCGACCGCCTCCATCTGATCGACGAACACCTGCTTCGTGTCGAAGAGCAGGCGGCCGATCAGGGTCGACTTGCCGTCGTCGACCGAGCCACAGGTGACGAGGCGGAGGAGCTCCGACGCACCGTCGGGGGCCGCCCTCACGATGGGGAGATCAGAAGTACCCGACACGCTTGCGGTCCTCCATCGCAGCCTCGGAGGCACGGTCGTCGGCGCGCGTCTCGCCACGCTCGGTGACCCGGGTCGCCGCGATCTCGGCCACGACGGCGTCGAACGAGACCGCGTGGGAGCGAACGGCCCCGGTACAGCTCATATCCCCGACGGTGCGGAACCGAACCCATTCGACGAACGGCACCTCGGCCTCGTCTCGCTCGATCACGTCAGAGGTGGCGTACAGCATCCCGTCGCGCTCGAACACCTCGCGCTCGTGTGCGTAGTAAATCGAGGGCAGCTCGAGCTCCTCGCGGGCGACGTACTGCCACACGTCGAGCTCGGTCCAGTTGGAGATCGGGAACACGCGCACCTGCTCGCCCTTTCGGATCTTCCCGTTGTAGAGGTTCCAGAGCTCGGGGCGCTGCGCCCGCGGGTCCCACTGGCCGAAGTCGTCGCGGAACGAGAAGATCCGCTCCTTGGCACGGGAGCGCTCCTCGTCGCGCCGCGCGCCGCCGATCGCGGCGTCGAACTGATGCGACTCCATCGCGTCGAGTAGCGTCGTCGTCTGCAGCTGGTTGCGTGACGCGCGGGGGCCCGTCTGCTCGACCACGCGTCCCGTGTCGATCGACTCCTGTACCGAGGCGACGACCAGCCGCTCGCCGAGCTCGGCCACGCGCCGGTCGCGGTACTCGATCACCTCGGGGAAGTTGTGCCCGGTGTCGACGTGCATCAGCGGGAACGGGAAGCGGCCGGGGCGAAACGCCTTCTCTGCCAGGCGAAGCAGCACGATCGAGTCCTTGCCACCCGAGAACAGCAGCACGGGCCGCTCGAGCTCGGCGGCGACCTCGCGCATGATGTGGACTGCCTCGGCCTCGAGCTCGTCGAGGTGGGAGCGTTGCAGGCGGGTGGTCATGCGTCGAGGTGCAGTCCGCACTCGGTCTTGTCGCTACCGCTCCAGCGGCCCTCGCGGCCCGTGCCCGGCTCGGTGCAATGCGTGCAGCCGATCGATGCGTAGCCGTGGGCGTGGAGGGCGTTCACCGGCAGCTCGCGCTCTGCGATGTACGCGTCGACGGCGGTCTCGGTCCAGTCGGCGAGCGGATTGGCCTGCCAGAGCTCGTGGCGCTCGTCCCAGCCGACCTTCACGGCCCCGGCCCGGGTGGGGGATTGCTCGCGCCGCATGCCCGTGATCCAGCCGTCCAACCCGGCGAGGGCGTGCCCGAGGGGGCCGACCTTGCGGATCGCACAGCAGAGAGAAGGATTCCTGGCCCAGAGGGCGTCGCCGTGGATCGCGGCCTGGCGCCCGAGGGACGGGCCCTCGTACACCTCGACCTGGATCCCGTAGCGCTGCTCGACCTGCCGCCAGACGTCGTAGGTCTCCGGGAAGAGCACGTGGGTGTCGAGCGCGAAGACGCGGGCGTCGGGTGCGATCGCCAGCAGCATGTCGAGCAGCACCGACTCCTCCTTCTGGAAGGAGCAGGCGAGCGAGAGCCGCGGGTGGAAGTGCTCGACCATGACGCCGAGCACCTCCGGCGCCGTGAGCGTCTCCGGATCGGTGGCACCCACGAGTGTCCGGATGTCCGTCTCCATCGCGGGGACAATACCAGTTGATGAGCACTCGTTATTCATCGCATAAGCCGATCTCGCAGGTAGGAAAGGTGGCTAGAGTCGACCCGTGGACGAGCTTCCGGGAGGCCTGAGGCGCGTGACGATGCCGTTGCCGATGAGGCCCGGCCACGTCCACTGTTACTTGCTTCCCGTCGAGGACGGATACATGCTCGTCGACACCGGCCTCGGCCTGCCGGACGCGGCGGAGCAGTGGGCCGCCCAGCTCGCGCTCCTCGGGTCTCCGGTCTCGACGATCTTCCTGTCGCACTTCCATCCCGACCACCTGGGGGCGGCCGCCGACGTCTGCGCGCTCACGGGTGCCCGCGTCGTGCAGGGCCGCATCGACGCCGAGCAGGCCGCTCTCACCTGGCAGAACGACGGCTGGTCGGAGGTGCTCGCAGACTGGTTCCACCGGAACGGCGTTCCGGCGGCGGTCACCGAGGAGCTGATCGGGCAGGGACTGCTCTATCGGCCCTTCATCAGGACCGTCGCGGGCCCCGAGCTCGTCGACGACGGGGACGCTCTTCACGGCTGGGCGATCGTCGCCGCGCCCGGCCATGCCGACGGCCAGCTGACCCTGCTCAAGGACGGCGTGCTGATCGCCGCCGACCATCTGCTCGACCGGATCACGCCCACGGTCGGGCTCTGGCCGGCGAGTCGCCCCGATCCGCTCGGCGACTATCTCGACGCGCTCCGGCGGACGATCGAGCTGGCTCCCGAGATCGCGTACGGCGGCCACGGCGAGGTCGTCACCGACCCGGTCGGGCGTGCGCACGAGCTGATCGCCCACCACGACGAGCGGTTGTGCCGGACCGCGGAGGCGCTCGGGCCGGAGCCGCGCAGTGGCTACGAGGTCTCGTACCCCCTCTTCGGCGACGACCTCCGGCCGGCAGCCCGCCGGTTCGCCGTGGCGGAGACGCTCTCCCACCTCGAGCGTCTCGTCCGGGAGGGCAGGGCCGAGCGGCACGAGGCCGGGCGCGAGGGAGCCGTCACCGGCGTCTCCTATACTGCCGCGCAGTAGTGGGCGAACTTCCCTCCAGTACCGCGGCCCCGGAGACCGGGGCATGACGGTTTTCCTCGAACTTCTCGCCGTGGCCGCTCTGATCCTGCTGAACGGCTTCTTCGTGGCGGCCGAGTACTCGCTCGTCACGGTGCGCCGGACCCGGCTCAAGGAGCTCATGGACGAGGGCAACCGACCCGCCCGCGCCGTGATGAAGATCACGAGCGACCCACCGCATTTCATCGCGGCGATGCAGCTCGGAGTCACGCTCACCTCGCTGGCCATCGGCGCCATCGGCGAGGCCGTTCTCTCCGACCTCTTCGGGATCTATCTCGGCACGGTCGTCGCGGTCGTGCTCGCATTCCTGATCATCACCTTCATGCACGTGGTCGTCGGCGAGCTCGTGCCCAAGGGCCTGGCGCTCAGCTACTCGGAGCGGATCGCCCTCGGCGTCTCGGTGCCGGTGCGAGCGTTCTTCTTCGTCGCCGCACCGCTGATCTGGGTGTTGCAACGCTCGAGCGAGGGAGCGCAGCGCCTGATCGGGATCGACCCGGACAAGACCGAGGGTGCGGTGCACTCGGAGGCCGAGCTGAAGATGCTGCTCGAGATGTCGACGCAGCACGGCGAGATCGAGCTCAGCGAGCGCGAGATGCTGTACAAGGTCTTCGACTTCGCCGACAAGGAGGCATCCGACGTGATGGTGCCGCGGCCGGAGGTGGTGGGCATCTCGATCGAGATGCCGCCCGCGGAGGCGCTGCGCGCCGTGCTCGAGTCGCCGTACACGCGCTATCCCGTGTACAAGGAATCGCTCGACGAGATCGTCGGCATCCTGCACGTGCGCGATCTCTTCTCCGCCCTGCACCACAGCGCCATCGCCGAGGTCGAGCTCGCCGCGCTCCTGCGGCCCGCCTATGTCGTCCCGGAGACGAAGGACCTCGCCGCCCTGCTGGCGGAGTTCCGGCGCACGAACCAGCACATGTCCGTCGTCGTCGACGAGTACGGGGCGACGCAGGGGATCGTGACGCTGGAGGACCTGCTCGAGGAGATCGTCGGTGAGATCGAGGACGAGTTCGACCTTCCCGACGAGTCCGTCGAGCGTGTCAACGAGACGACGATCCGGATCGACGGCACGTTCCCCATCGACGACTTCAACGAGGAGCTCGGGACGACGCTCGAGCACGAGGACTACCACACGGTGGCGGGCTACGTGTTCGACCTGATCGGCCGGGCCGCGCAACCGGGCGACGAGATCCGCAACGACGGCCTGCGGTTCACGGTGCTCGAGGTCGAGGGCTCGCGGATCCAGCGTCTCGAGGTCGAGTTCCTGCCGGTGCCCGAGCCGGCGGGTGACCACGAAGGCGAGGCGGCGTAGACCGCGACCGCCCGACGGCGCCACCTGGCGACTCGCCGCTCCGGCACCGCGACTTCGTTCTCTTCCTCGGCGTCATGCTGGCGACGGGGCTCGCGATCGAGATGTCGTTCGTCGCGATGGGGTGGCAGGTGTACGCGGTGCGCAGCAATCCCCTCGATCTCGGGCTCGTCGGCCTCGCGATGTTCATCCCGCTGCCGCTGCTCGCCCTCCCGGCCGGGCACCTGGCCGACCGCTTCCCGCGGCGGACGCTGCTCGCGATCTCGATCGGGCTCGACGTCGCAGTCCTGCTCGGCCTGCTCGCGGTCACGCGGGCGGGTGCCGACCAGACCTGGCCGTTCTTCCTGCTCGCGTTCGGCACGGGTGTCGCCTCGGCGCTCGGGTCGCCTGCCTCGCGCGCGATGACGCCGTCGCTCGTGCCCCGCGAGATCCTCGTCCGCGCGCTCGCCCTGCGCTCGGTCGTCTTCCAGGTGTCGGTGATCGTCGGCCCGGCCGTCGGCGGCCTTCTGTTCGCGTTGCACTCGGAACTGGTCTACGCCGTCGCGGTTGCCCTGTCGGGGGTGGCGCTTCTCGGGATCCTGCTCCTCCGCGCCGGACGCGATCCCGCCGGGGACTCCTCGCCGGACCTCGCCAGCGTGCTCGGAGGTGTCAGGCTCGTGCGCCGCACGCCCGTCCTGCTCGGCGCGATCTCGCTCGACCTGTTCGCGGTCCTCTTCGGCGGCGCCGTCGCGCTCCTGCCCGTTTTCGCGAAAGACGTCCTCGAGGTCGGCCCGGCGGGCCTCGGCGTGCTCCGCGCCGCTCCGGCCGTCGGTGCGATGTGCTCGGCGATCGTCCTCACCCGGCGCCCCGTCCGGCGGCACGCGGGGCGGACGCTCCTCATCGTCGTCGGGCTCTACGGCGTCTCGATCATCGTGTTCGGCCTCTCACAGGTGATGTGGCTGTCGCTGATCGCGCTCGCGGTCGGCGGCGCCCTCGACATGGTGAGCGTCGTCCTGCGGCAGACGATCCTGCCGCTGACGACACCGGACGAGCTGCGAGGGCGCGTGAACGCGGTCGAGATGGTGTTCATCAGCGCCTCGAACGAGCTCGGGGCGTTCGAGTCGGGAGTGGCCGCCGCGCTGCTCGGCGCCGTGCCCGCGGTCGTGATCGGCGGGGCGCTGACGGTCGCGATCGCGGTCGGCTGGACGCGGTTCTTCCCAGCGCTTGCAGGCGTCGACCGCCTTGACGAGCTGCGGCCGTCCGGAACGGCCGTGCCCTGATCGGGGTCGCCAGGCTCAGGTGAGGCAGTGCTCGGGTAGCTCGAACCAGCGCAGGTGCTCGAAGTCCTCGCTCACCCACGCCTCGGCGGCCGCCTGCTCGGGTGCGCTCTCGAGGATGCGACGGGCCTCGGCCAGATAGCCCGCGAGGGCCGACTCCTGCGCCCGCTCGTGGGGCAGGTCCGGGACGAGGATCTCGCCACTCTGCTCGTCGTAGGAGAGCGCCGTCAGGCGGAGCGGCGGCTCGACCGCGCCGTCGCGGTGGCGCCACAGCCCCGTCATCGGGTCGAAGCGGTAGGCGGGAAGCAGTCGCCAGCCGTGCGTGGCGACGACGTCGACCGCCTCGACGATGTAGGCGAAGACGGTCTCGGAGATGAAGTAGTTGAACGAGACCCGCGTCCAGCCCGGCTTGATCCCCTCGCAGCCGCGGCTCACCTCGCGCTCGTACTCGTGCGAGCGCTCGAGGCCGATGCCGAGCAGCCGGTGGCCGTAGGGGCCGGCGCAGGAGCAGCCGCCGCGGGCCTGGATTCCGAAGAGATCGTTGAGGACGGCGACGACGAAGTTGTGGTGGAGGAACCGGCCCGACGGGCCGCGGACGACGAACGAGACGATCGAGAGCCGGTCGGCGTCGAGGTTCCCGAGGATGGCGAGGTTCGGATTGCGCCGCCAGCGTTCGACGGCCCGCCGCCAGAATGTCTCCTCGCGTGCGTTGATCACGTCGACTCCCACGGCCTCCTTGAGCTGGAAGACGAGCCCGGCCCGGATCGCCTCGACGATCGCGGGCGTGCCGCCCTCCTCGCGGAGCACCGGGTCGTCGAGATAGCGGTGCCCGCTCGGCCCCACGTAGGCGACGGTGCCCCCGCCGACGACGTCGGGCACGCGGTTCGACAGGAGCTCACGCCGAACCGCGAGGACGCCGGGGGTGCCCGGCCCTCCGACGAGCTTGTGCGGGCTGATGAAGACGGCATCCTTGTGGGCGAGCGGGTGCTCCGCGCACGTCGGGTGCATCTCGATCTTCACGTACGGCGCAGCGGCGGCGAAGTCCCAGAAGGAGAGCGCGCCGTGGCGGTGGAGCAGGTCGGCGATCGCGCACGAGTTCGAGAGGATCCCGGTCACGTTCGACGCCGCGGAGAACGACCCGATCCTGAGCGGGCGCTCGGCATGGCGGACGAGCTCGGTCTCGAGCGCCGCGAGGTCGACGTGGCCGTCACTGTCCTCGGGGATGACGACCACGTCCGCGATCGTCTCGCGCCAGGGGAGCTCGTTCGAGTGGTGCTCGAACGGGCCGACGAAGACCACGGGCCGCTCTGCCGCCGGAATGTGCGCCGCAAGGCCGTACCGGTCCTCGAGGGTGGAGGGGAGCCGCAGGCCGAGGATGCCGATCAGCTTGTCGACCGCGCCGGTCGCGCCCGAGCCGCAGAAGATCACGCAGGTCTCGTCGCTGCCTCCGACCGCCCGGTGCACGATTGCCCGCGCGTCCTCGCGCAGACGGCTCGTCTGCAGCCCTGTCCCCGACGACTCCGTGTGGGTGTTGGCGTAACGCGGCAGCACCTCGTCCCGGATCACGTCCTCGATGAACCCGAGAGCCCGTCCGCTCGCCGTGTAGTCCGCGTACGTCACGCGCCGCGGGCCGAACGGCCCCCACATGACCTGGTCGTCGCCGATCACCGACTCCCGGATGCGCTGCAGGAGCGGGCTGTCGGGTGGCCGCGTCACTCCGGGAGGGTAGCCGCCTCTCAGCGGCAGGCCCCGCTCAGCGGCGAGCGCGGCGCAGCAGGCCCGCCGCTCCGAGGTTCCGGATCGAGGCGTCCACGAGCTCGATCGGGTGCAGTGCCGGCATCGGGCTCTTCGCCCGGCGCAGGGCCGCTGCGACCTGCACGAGGCAGCCGGGGTTGGCGCTCGCGTAGACCCGGGCGCGCGTCGCGAGGACGTGAGCCGCCTTGCGGTCGCCGAGCTGCCGGGCCGCGTCGGGCTGGGTGATGTTGTAGATGCCGGCGCTGCCGCAGCAGATGTCCTGCTCGGCCGGCTCGACGACGGTGAGACCGGGGATCCGGCGCAGCGAGGTCGCCGAGGAGAGCGGCAGCCGCTGCGCGTGACGGAGGTGGCACGAGTCCTGCATCGCCACGGTCAGCTTCAGCGGATGCCTGGGCGCGCGCGGCTCGACGCCGGCGAGGAACTCGCCGAGGTCACGCACGCGCGCCGAGAACGCCGCGGCGCGCTCGGCCCAGGCGGGGTCGTCTCCGAGCACGTGCCCGAGCTCCTTCAGGTGTGAGCCGCAGCCCGAGGTGTTGACGATCACGGTCTCGACGCCGTCGAAGGACTCGATGATCCGCCGGGCGAAATCGCGCCCCTCGTCGCCGCGGCCCGCGTGCACCGATAGAGCTCCGCAGCACCCCTGCGGCGGCGCCACCACCTCGTACCCGTCGGCTGCCAGCACACGCGCCGTCGCGGCGTTGACCGACCCGAACACCACGGACTGCACGCAACCTGTGAGAATGCCGACACGCCCGCGGGTCTCGCCACCCGCGGGCGTAATGTCGTCCGGCCTCTCGGTCGAGCGCCATGGCGGCGCGATCTCGGTCATCGCGCCGAGGCGGCCCGGCAGAGGGAGCTTGCGGCCGAGCGGTGCGAGCCGCAGCGCTGGCCCCATCCGCCGTGGATACGGCAGCAGCCTGAACAGCGCCCCGCGGGCGAAGCGGTCGCCGAAGGGCCGCCGCGTCTCGGTCTCGACCGTCTCGCGCGTCCCCTCGATCAGGCGGTCGTACTGGACGCCGGAGGGACACGCGGTGACGCACGCCATGCAGCCGAGGCACAGGTCGAAGTGGCCGACGACCGTCGGATTGAGCGAGATCGTGCCGTCGAGGTGCGACTCCATCAGCTGGATCCGGCCGCGCGGAGAGTCCATCTCCTCGCTCCACAGCAGGTAGGTGGGGCATGTCGGCAGGCAGAAGCCGCAGTGCACGCAGTCGCTCGTCAGCGAGCGGAGCACGTCGGGGGCGGCGCTCATGCGAGCACACCCCGGGGATCGAAGCGCTCGCGCACCCGCTCCTGGAGCAGTCGCACGGCAGCGGGCGTCTCGTCGGGAACGGCGTTTGGGAGGAACGCGATGCCTGCCGCCGGCCGGACGATTGCCTCCGGGACTCCGTCGAGGAATGCCCCCAGGGCGCCGGGTACGAACGACGTCCGCCCGAGCGCGGCACCCTGCCGCTCGCGCGACTCGCCCCACACCGTGACGTCCGCCTCGGCTCCGCCGACGAGCGCCTGCGTCGCCACGACCTGCGCGCTCACGGCGGCGGCTCCGCCCTCGAACAGCACCGCCACTCGGCCCGGGTGGAGCACGTCGAGAGCGCTCGGCACGAGCTGCGAGCCGAGGAGCGTCGCTGCGACGCCGGCGGGGTCGGCGGTCTCGACGACGACGGTCGCGGCTGCGGCGGGAGCGGGGTGGAGGCGGAGGCTGACCCGGCCGATGAACGCGAGCCGGCCGCGCGAGCCGCACACGAGCTTGCCGAGGTCGTAGCCGGCGACGTTCTTCACGACCTTCCCACCGGCGCTCACGATCGTGCCGTCGGCGAGGACGAGCGTCACGCCGAGCACGAGGTCGCGAGGGGCACCGAACCGGTGCCGCAGCGGCCCGGAGAGGTTGCCGGCGAGGCAGGCGCCGATCGTCGGGTCGCCGGGTGGGTCGAGCGACAGGCGCTGTCCGGCGCGCGCGAGCGCGGCCGAGAGCGCCGACAGGCGGATTCCCGCCTCGACCGTGCACGTGAGGTCTCCGGCCTCGTGCTCGAGGATCCGGCCCATCCCACCGGCGTCGAGATCGGCGCCGAGCCTGAGCTTCCGCCCTGCGGCGGTCGCCGCGCGAAGTGCCGCCGACGCCTGCTCGAGGCTAGAAACGCTCTGCGGCACCGATCAGCTCCAGGGGATGCTGCCGGTACGGGCCTGGCACCTCGCCGCAGAGCCGCGGCGTCGGGATCACCTTCCCGGGGTTCGCGAGCCCCGCCGGGTCGAACGCCCGCCGCAGCCGCTCGAACGCCTCGAGGTCGCGCTCGGAGAACATCTTCGGCATCGAGCACGCCTTGTCGACGCCGATGCCGTGCTCTCCGGTGAGCGAGCCGCCCGCGTCGATGCAGGCGCCGAGGATTGCCTCGGCCAGCTCCTTCGCCGCCTCGGTCTCGCCCTTCGCAGCGTCGTAGAGCACGAGCGGATGGAGGTTGCCGTCGCCGGCGTGAAAGACGTTGCCGACGCGCAGGCCGTGTTGCCGCGAGAGGTCGCCGATGCGGCGCAGCACCTCGGGCAGCTTCGTGCGCGGCACGACGCCGTCCTGCACGTAGTAGTCGGGCGACATCCGTCCCATCGCCGGGAATGCTCCCTTGCGGCCGAGCCAGAGGAGCGCGCGCTCGGCGTCGTCGCGCGCCTCCCTCACCTCGAACGCGCCGCACGCCCGGCAGATGCGGTCGACGGCGGCCGTGTCCTCGTCGACCTGCACGCCGATGCCGTCGAGCTCGACGAGCAGGAGCGCCTCCGCGCCCTCGGGGTAGCCCGCGTGGTACGCCTGCTCCGAGGCGATGATCGTGAGGCTGTCCATCATCTCGATCGCGGCCGGCAGGATTCCGGCAGAGATGATCGCCGAGACGGCCTCGCCCGCCGCATCGGTCGATCTGAACGCGGCCAGGTGCGTGGTCACGGCCTCCGGCTTGCGAAGGATGCGCAGGGTGATCTCGGTCGCGATCCCGAGCGTCCCCTCGGAGCCGATGAAGGCGCCGAGCAGGTCGGGACCGTCCGGGTCGAGCGCCTTGCCTCCCAGCTCGACGACCTCGCCGTCCGGGAGCACGACGGTGAGCCCCGTCACGTGGTTGACCGTGAAGCCGTTTTTGAGGCAATGGGCCCCGCCCGAGTTCTCGGCCACGTTGCCGCCGATCGTGCACACCTGCTGGCTCGACGGGTCGGGCGCGTAGAAGAAGCCGTCCGGCGCGACGGCGCGCGTGATGTCGAGGTTCGTCACGCCCGGCTCGGCCACCACCCGCTGCGACGAAAGATCGACCTCGATGATGCGCGTCATTCGCGCCAGCGAGATGACGATCCCGTCCGCGACCGGGAGGGCCCCGCCGGAGAGGCCCGTACCGGCGCCGCGCGCCACGAAGGGTACGCCCTCGCGGGCACAGATGCGGACGACGCCCTGCACCTCCTCGGTCGAGGCGGGAAGGACGACGAGCTCGGGCGTGGCCCGCCACCCGGTCAGCCCGTCGCAGTCGTACACGCGCAGCTGCTCGGGCTCGCCGATCGCGTGGCGGGCGCCGACGACGGCGCCGATCTCGGTGCGGACGGCGGGCGAAAGGGACATCTCGGGCGAGTCTACTGCCCGGTTCAGTGCCCATTTCTCGATGATCGATTATCGGGGGTTCGACCTACCGCTCGTGGACCGGCCGGGGTAGGATCGGCGTCATGGTGCCCATCGATCGTCCAGGCAAGATCGTCTGCGTCGGCCTCAACTACCGAGACCACGCCGAGGAGCAGGGAGTCGATCTTCCCAAGGCTCCGCTGTTCTTCGCGAAGTACACGACCTCCCTGATCGGGCCCGGCGACGCGATCGTGATCCCGTCGGTGGTCGAGCAGTGCGACTACGAGGCCGAGCTCGGCGTCGTGATCGGCGAGACCGTGAAGAACGTCTCGAAGGAGAACGCCTTCGAGGCGGTCCGCGGCTACGTCGTCGCGAACGACGTCTCCGCCCGCGACCTCCAGTTCGCCGACGGGCAGTGGACCCGCGGCAAGTCGCCCGACACGTTCTGCCCCGTCGGCCCGCTCGTGCCGCGATCGGAGGTGCCCGACCCGCATGCGCTCCGGATCCGCGCGATCGTCTCGGGGGAGACCCTCCAGGATTCGACGACCGCGAACCTGATCTTCGGGATCGACGAGATCATCAGCTACGCCTCGCGCACCTCGACGCTCGAGGCGGGCGACCTGATCCTGACGGGCACGCCGGCCGGGGTGGGGGTATTCAGGAGCCCGAAGCGGCTGCTGCAGCCGGGTGACACGGTCACGATCCAGATCGACGGCGTGGGTGAGATCACCAATCCGGTGATCGCCGGGTGACCTGAAGCATGGCCGTGATCTCCCGTACCGTGCTCCGCGAGCAGGTGAAGGACGTGCTCCTGCAGCGGATCGCGAGCGGCGAGCTCCAGCCCGGCGAGCGGCTCGTCGAGACGAGGATCGCGCAGGAGCTCGGCACGAGCCAGGCGCCCGTTCGCGAGGCGCTGCGCGACCTCCAGCTGCTGCGCCTCGTCGAGTCCGAGCCGTTCCGGGGCTCGCGCGTCCGGGTGTTCGACGAGGAGGAGATGATCGAGGTCTTTCCGGTGCGTGCGTCGCTCGAGGAGCTCGCGGCGCGGCTCGCGGCCGAGCGGCTCGCCGGCGACGTCTCGGCCCTCGAGGTCGAGTTCGAGGCCATGCGCGACGCGGTGCGGCGCGACGACACGAATGCGCTCGCGCAGCACGACATCGCGTTCCACCGGCTGATCGTCGAGGCCTCGGGGAACTCGGTGCTCGAGCAGTGCTGGAAGTCGCTCGGCGTCGAGAGCCGCATCACGATCTCGCTCTACGGTACGTACATGGACCCCGAGCAGGCCGCCGAACGCCACATCAAGCTGATCGACGCGATCCGCTCCGGCAACCCGGGCGCAGCGGGGCGCGAGGCGCGCAAGCACGTCGAGGTCTCGGCGAAGCTGATGCAGAAGCATCTGAGGAGCTCGGAGGCTTGACGCTCGTCCTGGCGGTGACGTGGGTTGCCCGCGAGGGTGAGGGCGAGGCGGTGGCTAACCTGCTCCGCCGGCTGGCCTCCCTCTCGCGCGCCGAGCCCGGCTGCCTGCAGTACGACCCGCACCGCGACCCCGAGGATCCCGACACGTTCTTCCTCTTCGAGCGCTACGTCGACGAAGCGGCGCTCGAGGCGCACGCGGCGAGCCCGCACTTCCAGGAGCTCGTGCTCCAGGAGGCGCTCCCGCGCCTCGCGTCGCGGGAGCGCCTCCTCCTGGTCCCGCTCGCTTGACGTGACGCGCCGCCCTACGGCGACCCTCGTTGCGCTGTTCCTCGCGGCTCTGGCGCTGCGGCCCCAGATCGTCGGCGTGGGGCCGCTGATCCCGTCGATCCAGGACGCATTCGGGACGTCGCACGCCGTCGTCGGCCTCCTCGGGACGATCCCGGTGCTGTGCATGGGCCTGTTCGCTCCGGTCGCCGCCTATCTCGCGGCGAAGATCGGCACTCGCCGGGCGATGACCATCGGCCTCGCCTTGATCAGCGTGTTCGGCATCCTGCGCGCGGTCATGCCGTCGGTGTGGCTCGTGATCCTCCTCACGTGGCCCGTCGGCATCGGGATGGGGCTCGGCAACGCGCTCGCGCCGATCTCGGTCAAGGAGCACTTCGAGCACAGGCCGGCGGCGGGAACCGGCGTCTACACGACCGGCATCCAGATCGGCTCCACGAGCGCGGCCGCTCTGGCGGTGCCGCTCGCCGCCTGGTTCGGCGGCTGGCGTGGAGCGCTGATCGCGATCTCGTGCGTCGCGCTCCTCTCCCTCGTCGCCTGGGTCGTGCTCACCTGGGGCGACCACCCGCACGCCGCACCTGCCGCGTCCGTGCCGCGGCTGCCCTGGCGGAGCTCGACGGCCTGGCTCCTCGTCGCCATCTTCGCCCTGATGGGCTCGGCGTACTACGGGCTGAACGCCTGGCTCCCCGACGCCTACCACGAGAAGGGCTGGACGGCCGGCGAGGCCGGGGTGTTGCTCGCGATGATGAACCTGACCGCGATCCCCGCCTCGTTCGTCGTCCCCTGGCTCTCGGATCGCACCGGCAGGCGGAGCCCGTTCCTGCTCGGGCTGAGCGGGTTCTTCATCACCGGCGCGGTCGTGCTCGTGGCGGCACCGGGTCTCGCCTATGCAGGGGCGCTGTGCGCCGGCCTCGCCCAGGGCGGCATGTTCTCGCTCGTCATGACCCTGCCGCTCGACTTCGAGCGGACGCCGCGGCGGGTCGGGGCGCTCGTCGCGATGATGCTCGGCCTCGGCTACACGATCGCCGCGACGTCGCCCTTCGTCCTCGGCGCGATCCGCGACGCGACCGGCTCCTTCGACGCCGTGCTCTGGGTGGCGGCCGGCTTCCTCGTCGCACAGTTCTTCGCGCTCCTGACGCTCGTCAGACGGCACCCGTCGATGGTTTGACAGCGGCAATGCCGTCCGCTTCCGGATCCGGGCTGTGCTCGGGGCGTTCACCGCGCGCAACGATGCGTGCCCGTGCGGCTCCGGTCGCGGGCTCTGCCCACCCGTTCGCCCGACGCGAGAACGACTCATGCCTTCCGATCGCCGACGGGTCATTTTGTGAGTCAAATATGGCGCTGTAACGCCGAATATGCCAACAAAGTGCTATATTTAGCGCATTATGCGAATCACATCCTCGGTGACCGATGCGGGCGTCCTGGCGGAGGTCGGACAACGGCTCGAGCGTCTGCGGCTCGAGCGGAACATCACCCAGGCGCAGCTCGCACGCGAGGCGGGGATCTCCCGGCGCACGCTCGTCCGGCTCGAACAGGGCGAGGGCGCAGTCGGCGCCGCGGCCCTCGTGCGCGTCCTCCGTGCGCTCGGGCTCCTCGACCGGTTCGAGCTTCTCGTGCCGGAGCCGCTACCGAGCCCGATCGACCTGCTGCGCCTGCAGGGCCGGCGACGGCGACGTGCCTCGCGGGTGCCGCGTGGCGATGCCGCTCCTGCTCCCTGGACCTGGGATGCCTCGACGCAGGAGGACGCAGCTCCGGCGGTTGACGGGTGAGCACGCTCGCGGCCGTGCGCCTCTGGGGCCGGCCGATCGGCGCCGTGCTGCTCGAGGACGACAGTGAGACCGCTGTCTTCGAGTACGAGCCGGCCTTCGCCGGCAGCGGGATCGAGGTTGCGCCTCTGACCATGCCGCTCCGCTCCGGCGAGCGCTATGCCTTCCCGTCGCTCGCCCGGGAGACGTTCCGTGGCTTGCCCGGGTTGCTGGTAGACTCGCTCCCCGACCGCTATGGGGAGGCACTGATCGACGCGTGGCTCGCCACGCAGGGCCGCACGTCCGACAGCTTCAACGCAGTCGAGCGGCTCTGCTACATCGGTGGGCGCGGAATGGGTGCGCTCGAGTTCGTACCGGCGACCGGGCCCACGCCGTCAGCGACACGGTCGCTCGAGATCGCCGCTCTCGTGGAGCTCGCGTCGGAGATCCTCACTCGCCGGGGGCAGCTCGAGGCGTCGTTCGCCGATGCAGGGCGTGGCGAGGCGATGCAGGCGATCCTCAGCGTCGGCACCTCCGCCGGCGGGGCGCGAGCAAAGGCCGTGATCGCGTGGAACCCCGCGACGAACGAGGTTCGCTCCGGCCAGGTGAACGCAGGGCCAGGCTTCCAGCACTGGCTACTCAAGTTCGACGGCGTACGCGGCAATCGCGACAAGGAGCTGGAAGATCCGCTCGGCTTCGGCGTCGTCGAATACGCCTACGCGCAGATGGCGCAGGAGGCCGGCATCGTGATGTCGGCCTCTCGCCTGCTCGAGGAGAACGGCCGTCGCCACTTCATGACCCGGCGCTTCGATCGCACGCCCACGGGCGGCAGGGTGCACATGCTGACGCTCGGCGCGATCGCCCATTTCGACTACAACCAGGCAGGAGCGCACAGCTACGAGCAGGCCCTCCTCGTGCTTCGGCGGCTCGGGCTCTCCAAGGATGCCGTCGAGCAGCAGTTCCGGCGGATGGCCTTCAACGTCGTCGCCCGCAATCAGGACGACCACGTCAAGAACATCGCTTTCCTGATGCACCAGGACGGTCGCTGGCAGCTCGCGCCGGCGTACGACATCAAAGCCGGACGGCGCCTGGACGAATCAGCACCAGATGACGATCAACGGCAAGCGCGACGGGTTCACGGCCGAGGATCTCCGGGCCGTCGCGGAGGTCGCCTCGATGCAGCGAGGCCGATCCGAGAAGATCCTCGACGAGGTGCGGGCCGCAGTCTCGAGGTAGGCCCCGATCGCCGACCAGGTCGGCCTCGACCCGGCGCAGGCGGCGCTGATCGCCGCCACGCACCGGCTCGACTTCTAGAGCGCGTGGCGGAAGTGGGCGATGGTCAGCGCCACGCCTTCGGCCAGCGGCGTGCGGGGGAACGGCCCGACGTCGCGGTCGAAGCCGGCCGCCTCGAGAACGGGCGGGAACGGCAGCGGGTCGCCGTCGAAGGTGATCTCCGCCCCCGGGACGACGGCCTTGATCGTCTCGACCAGCTCCGCCATCGCGGCGATCGCCCCCGGCACGTTGTAGACGGATGCCGCCTCCGTCCGGGAGTGCGCCGCCAGCACGAGCGCCCGCGCCACGTCGGGCGCGAAGTCGTACTGCGCGGTGCCGGAGTAGCCGATGTGGCAGGCCTCTCCGCGTGCCGCGGCGAGCATTGCGACCGTCGGGCCCGACGTCATCCCCTGGTCGCGGCCGGGTCCGTAGACGACGTAGGGCCGCAGCCCGATCGACGGGACGCCGAGCTCGGCGTGGTAGACGCGCGCCATCCCCTCGTCCGCGAGCTTCGAGACGCCGTAGAGCGTCCCCGGCCGGGTGCCGCCCGATTCGGGCGCGGGAGAGGGGTCGTCGGGGTTATAGACGGCCGTCGAGCTCGCGTAGGCGACATTCGGGATCCGGTCGAGCCGCCGTGAGACCGCGTCGAAGACGTTGACGGTGCCGGCCACGTTGACGTGCATGCCGAGCGGTGGGTTGGCGCGCACGAACGGCACTTGCAGCGCCGCGAGATGGATGACGCGGGTGATCTCGTGCTCGTCGAGCGCTCGCTCGAGCGTCGCGAGCTCGGTGATGTCGCCCCTGACGAGCTCGACCCTGCTCTCGTCGGCCCCGAGCACGAGCTCGAGCCGGCCGCGATCGTCGCCGAGGTCGTAGCCGACGACCGCGTCGCCGTCGTCGAGCACGCAGCGGGCAACCCACGCGCCGAGGCAGCCGAGGGCGCCGGTGACGAGGATTCGCTCAGCCAAGAGGCGCGTCCTGGTAGACGGTGACCGTCTCGGTGTAGAACTCCATCGCCGCCCGGCCCTGCTCGTGCGGGCCCCAGGCAGAGCTCTTCAGGCCGCCGAAGGGAACGTGGACGTCGGCGCCGGCCGTCTGCGAGTTGACGTGGAGGATGCCCGCCTGGAGCTCGTTCGCGAACCGCTGCGTCGCGTGGAGGTCGCGGGTGAAGATCGCCGCCGAGAGCCCGAACTCGACGGCGTTGGCGCGCTCGAGCGCCTCGTCGAGGGTCGAGAACCGGTAGAGGGAGGTGACCGGGCCGAAGACCTCCTCGCACGAGAGGAACGCGTCGTCCGCGACGTTCTCGAACACGGTCGGTGCGATCAGGTAGCCCTCGTCGTCGGCGCGGGCACCGCCCGCCGCGATCGTGCCACCCTCGGCCTTGCCGCGCTCGATCGCGGCCAGGATGTCCTCGAACGGCCCGGCGGCGACGACCGGCCCCACCTCGGTGGCAGGATCGGCCGGGTCGCCGACCTTCCCGGCGTCGATCCGCGCGAGCAGCTTCGCCCGGAACGCGTCGTAGACGGCGTCCTGGACGAGGATCCTGCGGGTCGCCGTGCACTTCTGGCCCGCCGACCAGAACGCGCCCGCGAAGGCGGCCTCGGCGGCCCGATCGAGCTCGGCGTCGGCCATCACGATGAACGGGTTGTGGCCGCCGAGCTCGAGCTGCACGCGGCAGTTGCGGGCGGTCGCCTCGTTGCGCACCGCGCGGCCGACGGGCACAGACCCGGTGAACGAGAGGGCGCGGACATCGCTGTTGGAGACCAGCTCCGCACCGACCTTCGAGCCGGCACCGGTGAGCACGTTGAGCACGCCGGCGGGCAACCCGGCCTCGGCGAAGCACTCGGCCAGGTGGAGCCCGGTGCGCGGCGCCTCGTAGCCGAGCTTGAGCACGACGGTGTTGCCGTAGATCAGCGCCGGCGCGAGCTTCCACACGGGAATCGCGACCGGGAAGTTCCACGGCGTGATCAGGCCGACGACGCCGAGCGGCCGGCGCCGCGTGTACAGGGTCTGGTTACCGACGGACGGCTCGTACACCTCGCCTGCCGGCCGGAAGGCCTCGCCGGCGGAGAAGCGCAGGATGGCGGCCGCCCGGGCCGACTCCATCCGCGCCTCGCGCAGCGGCTTGCCCATCTCGGCGGTCATGTCCTGCGCGATCCGCTCGACGCGTGCCTCGATCGCATCGGCGGCCCTGAAGAAGAACGCGGCGCGGGCGGGAGCGGGGAGGGCGGCCCAGGCCGGGAACGCGCTGCGCGCAGCGGCGATGGCGGCCTGCGCGTCCTCGGCGGTCGAGGCGGCGAACACCCCGGTCACCTCGGACGGACGCCACGGGTTGTGCTTCTCGTACGTGTCACCCGAGGCGCTCTCGCTCCAGGCGCCGCCGACGAAGTTCCGCGCGGTGGTGGGAGACAGGATCTCGGTCATCGGGCGCTCCTTTCGAGTAGGTCGGTGGCAAGCGCGACGGGGTTCGTCAGCGTGCCGATCTCGGGGACGTGGATCTCGACCACGTGGCCCGGGAGAAGCGTGAAGTCGTCCGGCGGCACGAGGCCCGTGCCCGTCAACAGCACGCTACCGGCGGGAACGGGGTTGTCGCGCACGAGCCAGCCGACGAGCTCCGCGAAGGTCCGCCTCATCTTCGCGGTCGACGTCGTGCCCGCGAAGAGCTCGGTGCCCGCGGCGTCGCGAATCGTCAGCTGGAGCTCGAGCGGCGCGCCCCAGTCCTCGGGCACGTACACCACCGGCCCGATCGCGCAGGCTGCGGCGAAGACCTTGGCCTGCGGCAGGTACAGCGGGTTCGCGCCCTCGATGTCGCGCGAGGAGACGTCGTTGCCGATCGTGTAGCCGACGATCTCCAGCCGCTCGCCGAGCACGACGCCGATCTCGGGCTCGGGGACGTTCCACGTCGCGTCGGAGCGGACTGCGACGGGGTCGCCCGGGCCGACCGTGCGCCGGCAGCCGGCGTCCTTGAGGAACAGCTCGGGGCGGTCTGCGTCGTAGACGAGCGCGTAGACGTCGCTGCCCGACTCCTCGATCCGGGCATCACGGCTCCGCTCGTAGGTGACGCCGGAGCACCACACCTCCGGCGGATCGATCGGTCGGACGAGCGCCGCCGGCGCCTCGAGCGCGAGCGACCGCTCGTCGGCCACGAACGCGCGCGCTCCTCGTGGTGATACGACACAGAGTCGCCCTTCGTGGGTCGTGACGACACCGTCGTGGACCACGGCGTCGCCGGTGTGGAAGCGGGCGAGTCGCATCAGCGGGATGCGGGCATCAGAAGGTGGCGCGGCCGCCGGAGATGTCGTAGGTGGCGCCGGTCGAGAACGAGCACTCCTCGCTCGCGAGCCAGCAGATCAGCGCGGCGACCTCGTCGGCCGTGCCCATGCGACCCATCGGGATCCGCTCGACCATGTAGTCGATGTGCTGCTCCGAGAGGCCTTCGAGAATCGGCGTCGCGATCACGGCGGGCGCGATGCAGTTGACGGCGACGCCCGTGCCGGCGAAGTCCTTGCCGATCGCCTTCGTGAGGCCGATCACCGCCGCCTTCGAGGCCGAGTAGGCCGCCGCCATCGGGTTGCCCTCCTTGCCCGCGATCGAGGCGACGTTGACGATGCGGCCGTAGCCGCGCTCGGCCATGCCGGGAGCGACGGCGCGATTGCACCAGAAGATGCCGTCGGCGTTGATCGCCATCACCCGCTTCCACTCCTCGTCGCTCACGTCCTGCGTGCGCAATGACGCTCCCGGGACGCCGGCCGAGCAGACGAGCACGTCGATCGGGCCGAGCTCGGCCGTGGCGGTGGCGACCGCCTGGTCGACGGCGGCCGAGGCGGAGACATCGCCGGTGAGGGCCAGTACGCCCTCCAGGCTCGAGGCGTCGAGGTCGAAGGTGGCAACCCGGGCGCCCTCGGCCAGGAGGCGCGCAGCTGCCGCCGCGCCGATGCCGCTGGCGGCGCCGGTGACGAGGGCGACGCGACCAAAGAATCGATGATCGTTTGTCATGGCCCAACCCTATAAAGTTTCGCTGGATGACTTTCGATCCAACTGCCGACTATCCACTCGGCTCGCGGAGGCCCGATCTCATCGAGACACCCTCCGGTCTGGCGCTCGACGACGTGTCGCTCGAGGCGGCCCGCGCGGGAACGCTCGTCGCGGCCGACATCCGGGCCACCACCGCGACGCTCCGCCGTCAGGCGGAGGTCGCCCGGGCGACGGGACGGCGGCAGCTCGCCGACAACCTCGACCGGGCAGCCGAGCTCGCCCGCGTGCCCGACGATCAGCTGCTCGAGATCTACACGGCGCTCCGGCCGGGACGGTCCACCGCCGCCGAGCTCGAGGACTTGGCGCGGCGATTGGACGAGTGGGAGGCGCCGCTGACGGCAACCTTCGTCCGCGAGGCCGCGACGGCCTACGCCGAGCGAGGGCTCGTCGATGCCTGAGCGCTCGGCCCGGTTCGCCTCGCGCGCGGCCAGGGAGCTCCGGCGCGAGCTGCTCGTGACGCCGACGCCCGAGCTCGGCCTCGTGGCGATGAACGGCCCGAACGACCCCGAGCCCGAGCTCGTCGTCGAGGGCGGGGTCGTGACGCGGATGGACGGTCGCGCGGCCGCGGACTTCGACGTCATCGACCGCTTCGTCGTCGCCCACGGTCTCGATCTCGACATCGCGGCC
>Ga0302322_100000165_pt1 | contig 45634 bp, 37 predicted proteins | sample Fen_T0_2_FD_203757 | JGI IMG/M metagenome (GOLD analysis project Ga0302322, IMG submission 203757) | Peat permafrost microbial communities from Stordalen Mire near Abisko, Sweden - Fen_T0_2 | ecosystem: Environmental > Terrestrial > Soil > Wetlands > Permafrost | place: Sweden: Abisko...
CGTCGCCTGTTCCGATGACACCGGTTCGGTGCCGCACGGGGCTGCCGGCGCGGCCGCCGTGACGAGCGGCGGCCGCGCCGGCGCCGGGGGTGGCGCCCCCGGCGGCGGCTCGACCGGCGGGCGAGGGGAGTCGAGCGCCGGCGCGTCCGGGGACGACGTCTCGAATTCGGGAGACGGCGGCGGAACCACGCTCGAGGATTGCTCGGTCCTGCCCGAGAACGCAGCTTGTGACGATCATGACGTTTGCACCGCGGGTGATCACTGCCAATCAGGTCGCTGCGCGGGGGACGCGGTCGTCTCTGCGCCCGCGGTCATTGGTAGTACCGCGGTGTTCGGGCGTGGGCCCGTGCCAACCAGCTTCGGAGGTGCCGGACCGGTCGAGCTCTCGGGGCTTGCCACGCTCTTGGCAGCGGACTCCGCGCTCTTTCTCGATGCCGACTCGTCGGGCTCTACGCTGCACTTTTCTCGTGTCCAAGTGGGCGAGCACGGTCTCGAGCCCCAGGCAACGTTGGACAGCGACGAATCCTGGGGACTCAGCACGGTGAGCTGGGTATTTTCCCGACAGCCGGCTCTGGCCGCGATCGCCCTCACGCCCGAGCGCTTCGCAGTGACTAGCCAGGGCGCGCTGACGCTCTATGCCTCGAACGCCCGACAGCTCGAGAAGTTGTCTCGAGTGGCAACGAGCGGCATTCGCGGTCTCGTTGGTCGAGGAAACCGGCTCTGGTCCTGCTCGCACAAGGTCGAGAATTTTCATCTCGACAGCGCCGAGTCGCTAGTGAGCGACGGGGTCTCCGAGGGCGAATTCGGCACTTGTCTTTCCTTGGTGCTGTCCACGGACGGCAACACGCTGTACGGAGTGGGGGACCGCGGCATCGCCGAGTTCGACGTCGGTGCGGTTGGCACGCCAGTCACGTTTCGTCGCATGCTGCTCAATGAGCCGGTGTTCGCGCTGGGGCTATCGAGCGACTTCTTCGCAGTGCAAAAAATTCAAGATAGCAGCGCGCTTGGCGATATCATCGTCTACCGCGACGCTTCCTTGGCCAAGCAGATAGCCCTTTTCGACAAGTGGGCGCCGCAGGGCATGCCGCTCGGCTTCAGCCTCGTAGGCAATGGCATCCTCATCGTGCGCGCCATCGGTGCCGCCATCGTCGCCGAGTACTACGATCTGAGCTCGAGCGGCGCGGTATTGAAGTCGCAATACGTCGTGAACGAGCGGTTCGCGTCGGACGACCGGAGCTTCGTCGACGGCGTTCGGCCCGTGGCCATGGGCTCAACCATCGTTTTGCAGCCCAGTCGGCGGGTCTTGCACTTGGACTCGGGGAGCGGGATCTTGAGTGAGGTGCAGGGGCCCGAGCAGGGGCACGTGGAAGCGCTGAGCGCTATCAGCCCGACGCTGCTCGTCGGCAACTCGGCTGACTCGACGCAGCTGATCGACGTCAGTGATCCGAAATCACCGTCGATTGTGAGCGGCGGCCTATTGCCGCCCGCGGCTCAGCCGATTCAGCTCTCGTTCTCGGACCGGGCGGGCGCTCTGCCGGTGTTGGGGCCAAACCGCGAGCTCACGGCGAGCGACGATCAAGTCAGCTTGCTTCAGCAACATGCGGACTCCGCGCCTACCTTTCTGCGTTCTCTCGCCATCCACGGCGGCCCCGCGTTGCTGAACCAAGGCCTGCGCTCATTGGTGGGGTTCAAGGCCAGCACCGCTGAAAAATCGGCGGCCGTTGTCGAGTTTCCGCTCGACGGGCTTCGGCCCAACTCGGGCGGCTCGAGCGAGCTTCGCGCGTCATTCGAGCAAGATCTGGGGATCGCCGCCGCTAGCGCATTCGTCGACGCCACGGCGGATCAGTTGTTCGTCGTGGCACCCAGCGCGGGCGCCACGGCGGCCCTTGCGGTGCACCGCTATCAACGGGGCGATGAAGGGCGTTGGGTTGCGGCGGGAGAAGTGTCGCTCTCGGGCACGCATGCTCAGGGCATCGCTGGATTTGGTTACGCTGCGCTCGTCGTGGACGGCCATCAGGTCGTGTTGCTGGAGGCACGCGAGCGCTTCCGGCAGGTCGCCGCGCTGACCGTTGACCCCTCCGATCTGCTCGGTCCCCCACTCCGCCTGAGCGAACAGGAGCTGGATATTTCGGTCGCTTCGCCGCGTTCGGGTTTGACGGTGCTCGGTGTGCCGGAGCTGAACCTGATCACGAACTATGGGTTACCGGAGCGGGCACTGTCGGTCGAACACCTGGGAAACACCGTGGTGGCAGCGACGGGCAATCGAGTGTTTGCGCTGAGCCCCAAGTGCCCACTGCTCTCGGACAGCGCGGAGTGCCCGACGCCTGGTGAGCTGAAGTGCGGCAGCGTCCATGAGGTCCAGTCGTGCTCGGGGGCGACGGGCAAGTGGGAGCCCATGCTAAGCTGTATGGATACCTGTCAGCAGGGTAAGTGCTTGAGCGTCCGTAGCGTTTTCATGGGCCAACTACACAACTGCGCCACCATCAGCGACGGCAGCATTCGTTGCTGGGGCGAGCGTGACCTGCTCGGCGCAGCGCTGCCACCGTCCACCACGACAACGGCGGGGCCGGTCACGGTTTTGGACGAAGACGGGTCGACGCCACTGCCTGGTGAGCAGATTGCTCTCGGCTCGCGTCACTCCTGCGTCCTCGGCGCTGGAGGCCGCGTCAAGTGTTGGGGCCTCCCCCTGTACGGCGCGCTCGGCGACGGTCAAGTGACGGGCTACTTTCCGGTCCAGCCCCACCCGGCATTGAATGCTGACTCAACGCCACTTCAAGGCGTCACCGGTATCGCGGCGGGCGGGCACACGACCTGCGTCGTGATGGCCGACAAAACCGCACGCTGCTTTGGCGCGGGCAGCGAGGGCCAGCTTGGCAATAACTTGCTCGGCCCGACGGCAAATCGCGGCTTGGCGCAGGTGGTAGTCGCCTCTGGCGCCTCGAACAGCGCGTTGGCCGGCGTCAAACAGCTCGCCCTCGGCTACCTTCACGCCTGCGCCTTGCTCGACGACGGTTCGCTGCGCTGCTGGGGGAACAACGAGCTCGGACAATTGGGCAATCACCGGTCCGGCTCGGGTTCCAAGAGCGCGCTGCCCGAAATCGTACTGGACGCAGCGGGCCAGGCGCCACTCGGCGGGGTGCAAGCGCTGAGCGCGGGTTACACCCATAACTGCGCTCTCCTCGGCGACGGCACCGCGTTCTGCTGGGGTGAAGGTGTCAACGGTGAGCTCGGTCACGGCTTGGCTTCCGGGGTGACTTACAGCGACCTGCCGCTGCCCGTACTCGGAACGGATGGTAACCCGCTGCAGGACATCGTGAGTGTCACCGCCGGCTGGGGCTTCACCTGCGTCGTGCTCAAAGACTCCACGGCGAAGTGCTTTGGCAGCGGCCGGCGCGGGGAGCGAGCCGATGGAGTTCTCTTGGACAGCCATGTTGGGCCCGAGCCGACCGTCGTGTTGGGCGAGGACCTGCGTACGATCTCGTCTATAGTCCAGACCGCGGCGGGGTACCATTCGCTCTGTGTTCGAAATGCTCAGTCCCTGCTCGCCTGCGCCGGCACCAATCTGAACGAATTCGTCTTTGGCTCGAATTCGAGTTTGCCAAGTTCCGTTCGCTGGTAACTCGCGAGCCAACGTCGAGCGGCGATCGCGGCGAGTCAGGAAAATCAGCTGGGCTCGGATGCGATGAGCCCGCCTTCGGAATGCGTTTGCTGGAACACCGGACTTCAGAGACGATGTGCCGTGCTTCGGAGAACGTTGGGAATGCCGCTGTCCAGGGTCTTGCTCTGGCTCTTTACGTTGCTCACGCTCGGGATCGCCCTCGGTTCCTTAGCCTGGCGCATGGACGTCGACTCGCCGTTGATGCTGTATGCCGCGTGGCTGATGAATCATCATCACTACGTCCCGTATCGCGATTTGTTCGACATGAATATGCCGGGGACGTACCTGATAAACTGCGTGATTGGCGCGGTTTTTGGCTACGGCGACCTCGGGTTTCGCGTTGCCGATCTGTTGCTGCTGGTCGTGATTTCGGCCGCCACCTTCCGCATCATGAGGTTGTTCGGTCGCAGCATCGCCTGGACCGCTTGCGTCGTCTTCGCCTTGGCCTACTTGACCGGCGGCGCAGTGATCACGATGCAGCGCGAGTATTTCGTGATCTCGTTTCTTGCGCTCGCGGTCGCCGTGATCCTCGAGCCCGGGCCGCTGTCCCGAGCGCTGCGCTGTCTGCTGGTGGGGCTCTTGGCAGGGCTGGCCGCGACCGTCAAACCGCACTCTGCGATCGCGTTCGTGTGGTTGGTCGTATTCTTGAATTTGCCGCTGTCGGGCTCAGCTCATGGGTTCGGCGCGCGCGTTCGACAGACGCTGCTGCTCCTAACTGGCTTCCTTGCACCGATCGCTGCGGCAGTGCTCTACCTGGTGCTGGCCGGGGCATGGCAGCCATTTCTGGAAATTGCGAGCAACTACTGGCCGCTCTATGGCAGCCTCGACGGGCATCACACCGTCGTCTCGGGCTTCGCGCACGTGAACACGCTGCTCGAAGGCATGAAGAATCCGAGCGGCATTGGCCTGTGGCTGATCCCGGCGGCGTCAGGCGCAAGCTTTACACTATCAGAATTTCCAAAGCCTGGTCGCGAGCGAACCAGCGTGAGCTTGCTCTTGGGTCTCGCGGTCGGATTCGGTATTTATCCAGTATTTTCTGGGCAATTTTGGCCCTACCACTTCTTGCCGGCCTGCTATTTCTTGATCCTGTTGGGCTCGCTGTGGCTGCGAAAAAGGGCGGCCGATCGCGCGCCGTCGAAGCTGGTGGTGGGCGCGTTTTGGGGCGTCGTGCTGCTGATGACTGCGGTTCCGGGGCAATTGCTCGATGACATCAGTGGTGTCTCGCGCAATCCGCAGAACGGGCGTGTCGACGAGATTGCGCGCTTCTTGGAGAAGCGGCTCCGCCCGGGAGATCGCGTGCAGCCACTCGACTGGGCCTCGGGAGCCGTGCATTCGCTGTTGGTCGCGAAGGCTCGGCTGGCCACCGAGTTCATGTACGACTTCCATTTCTACCACCACGTCTCCACGCCCTACATTGCCGGCCTTCGACAGCGCTTCATGCGCCAGTTGCGCGCGAGCTCACCCCGATTCTTGGTTGCCGTCGACTATGGCCATCTGCCCGCGGGGGCCGACACCAGCCGCGTCTTCCCGGAATTGAGCAGCTTCATCGAGACCGGCTACCTGGAGGTCGCGAACGGCGACCACTACGCGATCTACGAGCGGAAGTAGCGGCGTCGGACTTTCACGGGTAGGGCGCGGTTCGTTGCTGGTGAGGGGTCATGCCGTTCAATTCGTATCCGTTCCTGCTCGTCTTTCTGCCCTTGGTGGTGGCAGGAAATATTTGGCTGCTGCGGCGCCAGGGCCGACGCGCCGCCATGGTGTTCTTGATCTTGGCCTCGCTGCTCTTTTACGGCTGGTGGAACCCCCGCTACCTCGGGTTGCTCGGCTTGTCGGTGCTCGGCAATTTCGCGCTAGGGCGTGCGCTGAGCGCTGGGCGCGCGCGGAGCGGGCGCGCCAGCCGCGGACTGTTGGTGCTCGGGGTGGGCGCCAATCTCGCGCTGCTCGCCTACTTCAAGTATGGCGCGTTCATCGCGGATATCGCAGAACTGACACTCCTGCGCCGGTGGTTCGCGCACGTCGTGCTTCCGCTCGGGATCTCGTTCATCACCTTCCAAAAAATCGCTTACCTGGTAGACGCCTACCGCGGCGAGACGGCCGAGCACGACTTTTTGGAGTTCTGCTGTTTCGTGCTGTTCTTTCCGCAGCTCGTCGCAGGTCCAATCGCTCACCACTCCGAAATCATCCCACAGCTCCAGCGCGACAGCCCGCGGTTCGACCTGGACGAAGTTTGCCGCGGACTCAGCTTGCTCAGTTTCGGCCTGTTCAAGAAGGTGGTGATCGCCGATCAGGTAGCGGTCTACGCCTCGCAGATGTTCGACGCTGCGGCGCTCGGGCGAGCGCCGGACCTGGTTCAGGCCTGGGGTGGCACCTTGAGCTATGGCCTGCAACTCTACTTCGATTTCTCCGGCTATTCCGACATGGCCATCGGCCTGGGCTGGCTGTTCGGCATCAAGCTGCCCTCCAACTTCGATTCGCCCTACCAGGCGAGCAGCATGGTGGAATTTTGGCGGCGCTGGCACATCACGCTCTCGCGCTTCTTGCGCGATTATGTGTACATCCCGCTGGGCGGCAACCGCCACGGCGCGCCGCGCCGCTACGGGAACGTCCTTTTGACCATGACGCTCGGGGGGCTGTGGCACGGAGCGTCTTGGACCTTCGTCGCCTGGGGGGCGCTTCATGGGCTCTATCTCGTCGTCAATCACGGCTTTCGCGCCGTCTCGCGCGGCTGGAGCTGGCCTCAGAGTCCTCGGCTCGTCCCCGGCTACCGTTTGCTCACGCTCGTCGCGGTCAGCGTGGCTTGGGTGCTGTTCAGAGCTCCCTCCTTCGCCTGCGCGCGCACCGTCTGGGCAGGGATGGCGGGGCTGCACGGCGCGTCGCTCCCGGCCGATCTCGCGATGTCCTTCGTTCAGCTGTTCGCCGTCAAAGCCCAGTTCGCGAAGTTGCTCTTCCCGAGCGCCGGCTTGGTGTGGCTGGCCATCTTGCTGCCGGTGGTGCTGTTCGCCCCCAATGCCCTAGCTTTGACGAGCCGTGCTGACACGCCTTCAGGGCCGCGCCTGCGCTGGGCACCTTCAGCGCTGTGGGCGACCCTGACTGCCGTCGCGCTCGTGATTTCGCTCATGTCGGTTCATCACGTGGTGCGCTTCGTCTACTTCCAGTTCTAGCCCGATGCATCGCCCGCCACGCCCATCGCACCTGAGGTTTCTTGCGCTCACCGCCGCTCTCGTCGGCCTCGGCCTGGCGTCGACCGCGGCGGCGCTGTTCTGCGCGGCGCGTGACGACAGGCTAGCCCCGCTGCCCGTCACGGGCAGTCTGCTGTTCGACGAGAAGCTCGAGCAGCTGCGCCGGAAAGGTCGCCTGGACTTTCGAGTCCTCGCGCTGGGCTCTTCGATGACGTTGAACAACTTGAACTCCGCCTCGCTGGTCGAGCGGCTGGGCCCTGACCGGAGCTACTACAACGCCGCCGCTTGGGGCATGAAGGTCAGCGATACCCGGTCGATGCTCGAGTACCTACTCGCTCGAAGCCAGCCAGAAGTGGTGATCGTCGTGTCCGGACCGATGGACTTTTACGGCGACGCGAGCGCAGAGCGCGTGCTGCCCGAGCGCTTCGACGAGGTGCTGGGCGGTACGCCGTACCCCCTGTTGGTGGCCCGCTACTTCGATCTCTTCTACTACTTGTCCGAAGCGCAGCGCCTCAGACTCCTGCGCACCCGGCGCGACGACTTCGACTCGGTAGCGTTGGATGCATGGGGTGGTGTGCCACTGGACCTTCGCTATCCGAATGTCCCAACCGAGCGCTGGGCGCAGCGCGCAGAAGCAGAAGGCTTCTCGGAGGCGGCTTACGCCGATCTCGAGGCGATGGCTGCAAAGCTGCGTCGCCAGGGGATCGGGTTTGTGTGCGCGCAGTCACCACTGCGCCGGCCCGCGCTCGCGGGAGCAGAGAGCCGCCTCGCTCGGCACTGGCAACGCGTGGCGGAAATTCTGGCGCGCCATGGTTTCGACTTTTACAATTTGCACCGCTCGCTCGAACTGGACGACAGCGAGTTCGCGGACTATTCGCACCTCAACGCGCAAGGAGCGCGACGCTTCACCGACGCGCTGGTGCTGGCCGCCGCGAGCGAGCTCACCATCCGGAAAACACCCAAGGACGCGCCGGAGCCGTAGCCACGCCACGGTCTTGGCCCAAGGGCGCCCGCACCCGCTTGCTCACCAATGACGCGCGCGCGCTGAATCCGACGGCTTACGGCCGCGGCACTCAGACGACGCGGCTCCTCGGGCGCGTCTAACGGGTGTCTGAGCGATTCAGAGACAGGCTCTATCCGCAGCTGCCAGCGATGCACTGGGGGGGCGTCGGCGGAGCGCACGGTGGAACGATCACGTGGCAGCCGTCGTCCTGGTAGTTCGCACAGGCGCCAGCATTTGCCTTGGCGACGGCGGCGGCGACCGCAGAGACACCGTAAGCGTTGACCGCGCGCGTGCAGGAATCGAAGCAGTTCGACTGAAACGCGATTGACTGACAGTCCCCGTCCTGCTTGCAAGCCAAATGCGCATCAATGACCGCGGCAATATCTGCCCTCGCGCTGTCGCGCCGAGCATCGCACCGGGCCGTTGGGCCGGCCCCAGGCTGCGACGCACACGCGCATCCCAGCACCCAAACCATGAGCAACTGCAGGAATCGTCGCATGCGCAGAGGCTACCTGCCTGGCGCGCCCGGCGCGAGCAGATCGGACGTGCCGGCTCTGGTTCGCTGGCCGCTGAGGGGCTGCCGCGGCGCGCCCACCCCGGCTCGCCGCCCAACCGGTGGGGGGCGGTCGGATGCGCCGACGCAGCGAGTGAGCGAGACGGCCGCGCTGGGTCGGACAATAACTTGAAACGAAAGTGATGAAAATCGACCCGGTCCGCCATTGATCCCGGTGACGGTCAATTCGTCCGGGAGGTAAACGTGAGTTGGTTCAAGAAATCGTTTGGGATGACTGTCGTTCTAGCTGGAACTGCCGTGTTCGGCTGCTCGGGGTCGAACCGGCTCGTTGGCAATGACGGACTGACCGCAATTGGGGGGAACAACGGCGGGGGGACTAGCAACGGGGGCGGTTTGACACCTGGCGGAGCCGCCCCGGCGCTGGAGTCGACCTATGAGCTACAACAGCTCAACGTCGCGCCTCCTTTGGGCGATGACCGCCCGTACCTGTGCTTGCCAGAGGAGCTACCCGTCGACGCAACGGGTAACGCCGCCTGCGTCGTGCTGAACGCGCGGCAGAGTGACGATTGCAACTGCGCAGCCGCTGGTCTCTCGCCGGCGAGTGCTGAGCTCACTCGCGCAGCTCGTCTGCAAACGAAGGTCGCTGGCTGGTGTGACCCGTCGAACGGCGGCGTCTTGGGCACTTGTTCGGAGGTATGCGTCTGCCAAGTCGACGCCGCGGTTGGTGCGAGCCTGCAGAAATGCGAGACAGAGGCCGAACCGGACGCAAGCACGACGGGCTGGTGCTATGTCTCCGCTGCAGCTGGGGATGCGCAAAGCGCCCTGGTCGAGGCTTGCGCCAGCACTCAAAAGCAGAGGCTGCGCTTCTTCGGCCCCGTCTCGAGCGAAGTCAAGAAGGCGCCGCGGGCGTTGGATCCGCAGACAGGCCTGCTGTTCCTCGGCTGCCCGTCTCCAAGGCCCGTAGCAGCCGTCGGCGATCCTTGCATCTCCAACGACGAATATCGCACAGGGTTTGCGGGGTATTCCGTCAAAGAGGTGAACATCGACGACCACGCGTCGATGTGTGAGTCGCACGTGTGCATCCAAAACCATTTCCAGGGCCGCGCCAGTTGCCCTTACGGACAAGTAGAGGGCGGCGGAGACTGTTTGGCTGCAGGCAGCTACGATTCCGTAACGGTTCCGGTCGCTCCGCAACTCCAAGCTCGACCGGCGCGCCAAGCTTCCATCTGTAGCTGCCAATGCGCGGGGCCGGGTCCCGGTCCGTACTGCACCTGCTCCGAGTCCATGCAATGCGAACATTTGGTCGACAATCTCGGTGTCGGCGACAATCACTTGGCCGGGTCCTATTGCATCCCGAAGGACACACAATACGACCCGCAAGGGGACGCTTCGACGTGCTCCCCGGGGCGTTGCGGTGCACCGCATGTTTACAACTAAGCAGTTTGCATCCCGCATCGGGCTGCGGCTACTGGTCGCGGCAGCAAGTGGGACTTCCTTTGCTGCCGCGCAAACGCATTCTCCGAGAGCCGCGCTGGTCGTTACGCGCGGCGAAGGCGCGCAGGATTGTCCGGACTCGGTACTGCTCGCCGAACGGGTGCGCGGCGTCGCGGGTGCGAGCGTGATTAGCGCCGAGCTGGGCTCGACGCCGTTCGAGACCTGGGTGCAAGTAGCGATCACACGCAACTTCAGCGGCTACAGCGCGCAGATCAGCACGTCCGGCTCGCGCCACGGCAGCCGTGCATTGGAGGATCTGGGACCGAGCTGTGCGAGTTTGGCGGACGCGATTGCGGTCACGCTGGCCATCTTTTTGGACCCCTACGCGAACGTGTTGCCCCCAGCAATCGCCCCGCCCCCCAGCGTCCCGCAGCGCACGCAGATGCCAAGAGCGACGCGGGCTGAAGGCGCCCCGCCCTCGAGACGCTTGTTTCTGGACGCGGGCGCGGGATTGACGCTGAACGTGTTGCAGAACGTAATGCCACTGCTGGCGGGGAGCGCGGGACTTTACCTGAATCCGAACTGGTCGCTTTCGCTGGGTGGTGGGTTCGTGCTCTCCGACCGCGTGACGAGCCCAGGCGGAGAAGTCGAACTGAGCCTCGCATACGCCGATCTACGTGGCTGTGGGCGCGCTTTGGGTCAAACGGAGGGGGCGCACCTAGACTGGTGCCTGGCTGCAATGATCGGCTCTCTGCGCGGCACCGGCCTGGGCTACGCTGACCGCTCTAGCCAACGCGCCGCTTGGTTGGCCGTTGCGGTCGGCCCAGAAATCGTCCTTCCGTTCACTCGCTCACTGTCCTGGACTCTCACGGGGCACGCCGTGCTCCCAGTCATTCGAAACGGTTTCGACGTGCAAGCCAAGGGCGAGCGAAGCCTGGCTTTTCGTCCTAGCGCCGCGGGCGGGTTGATTTCGCTCGGCGTGCGAGGCGACCTGTAATGGTTCCGAGGACGGTCAGGTGAGTGAAGCCGACTTGAACGGCTTCGCGGCGCTCTACCGCGAAAACTTCGCGTTCGCGTGGCGGTCGCTACGTCGTCTTGGCGTCCCCGAACGCGATCTCGGCGATGCGGCTCAAGATGTGTTCCTGGTCGTGTATCGCAAGTTCGACCAACTCGATCTTCAAGGTCCACTGGCCAGCTACGTCTACGCCGTCTGTATGCGCGTTGCGAGCAACCGTCGGCGTAGCGCCTTGCGGCGGCACGAACAACTGGCAGAGGACCCGGACCGGGTAGAGGAGAGCGAGACCGTACCCGTGCACGATACACAGCGAGAGCAACTCGCCGAGCAGAGAGCGCTGCTCGAGGCTGCGTTGAACGAGATGTCGCTCGAGCAGCGGGCGGTGTTCACGTTGTTCGAGCTCGAGGGGCGAACCGGCGATGAAGTCGCGGAGTTGCTGGGTGTGCCGACCCCGACCGTCCATTCGCGGCTGCGCCTCGCGCGCGAGATCTTTCGTCGTAGCATCGAGCGCCACCGCGCTCGGGAGCATTTCGAATTGCGCCGCACAGGAGGCGAGCGATGAGCGAATTGAAGCATTGGTTGGACGAGAGCAGCGAAGCCGACGAGTTCGAGCGCGCGATCTTGCGCGCGGGGCTCGACGCCGAGCCCCCGGAGGCCAAGCAAGACCAGATTTGGTCGGCCCTGATGGCCACATTGGCAGTCGCCCCGCTGGCCGCGGCGACCACGAGCGCTCGAGCTGCGACTGCAAAAGCAGCCGTGGCAGGCACGAGCAAGACGGCCACGGTTTGGCTCGCGGTAGGCAAGGGTTTCTTGGTTGGCTTGGCGGTGTACGGCACCGCCGCTGGTGTCAGCGAAATGGCGAATCGACGGCGCGCGCCTCACTCACCCGCAGTGCCCGCGCCGCAGGCGAGCGCGCCAGTGCGAGGCACGAGTCGCGACAACGAGCCATCGAGCACGGCATCCACGGCCGTTTTGCTCCACGCAAACGAGGAGGCGCCCGTCATGCCCCGCGCCATTCAGCGCGGCATTGCCAGCCCGAACGCCCGCGCTCGCGCTCCCCAGGATCTGGCCGAAGTTCTCCCCTCAGCGGCTACCTTTGGCGATTCCGGGCAGCCGAACAGCGCTCGGCTGAGCCAACTCGAAGCCGAAACGCGCGCGCTGCGCAGTGCACGTGATGAGCTACGTGCGGGCAAGCTGGCGGATGCCTTCGCCACGCTCGAGACGTCGCGACGTCAGGTCACCGTGCCCGAGTTATACCAAGAGCGCGAAGCGCTGATGATCGAGTTACTCTACCGTAGCGGGCAAGTGACCGCCGCCGAGCAACGCGCAAGATCGTTCCTCAGTCACTTCCCAGAGAGCCCGCACGCCCAGCAAATTCGCCGATTCGTGGCTCGGTAGGGCCTATCTCGTCAGAGATTGCGTCGACAGCGTGCCATGCGCGCCGGCAGGCGTGTCTGTTCGGAATGGCGATCTCGGCGGCGACGCTCCCAACGCCTTGTCGCGCCTACCGCCGTGAGCTACCCTCTCGAACATGTGGCATCGGGTGGGTGGAGCCATTTCTTGCGCGGTTTGCTTGCTGCTCGGTTGTGGCAAGACCGAGGGCGGCAACCCGGCCGCTGATGGTGATAGCGCGGGCACCGACACGGGCGGCGTCTCCACGAGCAGCGGCGGCGCGGGTGCCGGCGGCACGAGCAGTGAAGTCGCCAGGGGCGGGCGCCCGGCCTCGGGCGGTAACGCGACCAGCTGGGGTGGTAGCGCAGCCGCCACCGGCGGTAACGGGACCAGCCTGGGGGGGAGCGCAGCGGCCACCGGTGGTAACTCGACCACCTCGGGAGGTAACGGAGGGGCCTCCGGCGGCCTTTCGGGAGCGGGAGCGCCAGAGACGGGTGGCGAGCCCGGCGGCGGCGCTCCCAGCTGCAGTGGTACCTATCACGCGTGCGGTTGCGGATGCTGCGGCGGGCAGGACACTACCATCCGCTGTGTCTATCCAGCGCTCGGGCAGAATCTCTCCAGCATCATCGCCGCCGACATGGCAATCAGTCACGACGCGGCGGGTTGCGCCAGCGCTGGCTGCAGCAAGAGCGTCGACTACGTGTGCTGTCAATCGCCAGCACCGAGCGCGGAGCAGGCGACGTATGTGACGTCCCTGGTCATCGGCGATATCGGGCGCATTCATATCGACAAGACCGCAGCTCCTGACTGCAGCCGGCTCACGCTGCGCCAACACCTTCCCACCGACCCTGCACAGCCAGTCTTTCCAGCGGAAATGCCAACGGGCTGGGAAATCGAATACGGACTGCGCTCGCCCTGCAGCTCGAGCATGACTAGGCCGCGTGCGATTGGCGCAATCGGCGGGGTCAGCCTGCGCGTGCTCGGCAACGCTTGCGTGGTTGACGTCCACCTGGCGCTGTTCTTCGGCGACCCCGAAAATGGCGTCGACGCCGAACGCTTTGATGCCGATGCCATGCCGATCGGTTTGGCTCTGGTTGAGTGCCACTAGTGCTCGGTCTCAGAAGTAGCAATCGTTACTTCTGAGACCCCGGCTTCTGAGCGCGCGGTGCCTCGGATTGGGGCACAATTCAGGTTCGCGCGCATGGCTCGGACGCCACCGCTCTCACGTTGCGTGTTGATCGTCGACAAAAAGAGGTGTCGAACTAACGTCTCGCGCCCTCTGTCGGAACGGAGCGTCTTTTTCAGACTTTCTTCGCGTAGACGTCTTTTTTTGTCGAATCGTCAGCGTCGGCTGCTGACGCGCAACTATGCTGCTGCTCACTGATGAGTTACGCTTCGCCTGCGAGCGCGCTGCCTTCCAGCGCGTACGAAGTGATTCATGACGCGCGCGTATGCCATCTTTTCCATCGTAGCCATGCTGTCGATCCCAGGGCTCGCTTGTTCGTCGAGCGGCTCGCCTTCCGCGACCGACGGTGGCAACGGCGGCTCGTCTGGCAGAGCCGGGGGTAGCGGCGGCAATGCGCAGCCGGGCAGCGGCGGCAATGCCCAGCCGGGCAGCGGCGGTGCGGTCGCTGCAGGCGGCGGCGCGGTGGTCGCGGGCGCAGGCTCGGGCGGCAGCACATCGGCGATGGGTGGCGCCGGAACGACCGCCTCGGGTGGACATGTCGCAACCGGCGGCCAAGCGAGCTCCGGTTCCAGCGGGGCTTCGGGCGCCGGAACAGGCGGCGCAACGGGCGCGGACGCCGTGAAGAGCGCCGGTTGCGAGAAAGCCAAGACGCTTCAAAACGGCACTATCAATCTCACCTTCGGTGGCGCATCGCGTAAGTACATCCTGCGCGTGCCCGACGCATACGATAACAGCCACCCCTATCGTTTGGTCTTCGCCTTCGCCGAGTCTGGGTCCTCGGCGACGTCGGTGGCAAGCAGGAACTATTTCACGCTCGCGACCTTGGACGGGAAGAACACCATCTTCGTCGCGCCCGATGCCGCCAACGGCGCAGGCTCTTGGAGCAAGTCGGATGTCGAGCTGACCGACGCCATCTTGGCGCAGCTCGAGGGCGATTTGTGCATCGACACGAGCCGAATCTTCGCCACGGGATTCAGCTTTGGCGGGGCCATGTCCATAGCGCTCGCGTGTACGCGAGCTGACGTGTTCCGCGGTGTCGCGTTCTTCTCCGGAGCTGACCTCACTGGCTCTTGCCCCGCAACTCTGACGAAGCCCATCGCCTACTATGCGTCGCAGGCGAGCCAGGACAGCACCGGCACACCGATGCCGAGTAGCGGCAAAGTAAAACAAGCCGAGTTCGCCTCGATCAATGGCTGCATGCCGGAGGCTTCGGCCACCACCTTTCCAGCAGCGGGCCAACCACACACCTGCACCGACTACAAAGGTTGCTCCGCGGGGCATCCCACCAAATACTGCGTTTTCGACGGCCCGCACGGATGGGAGCCCAAGGACCCGGGTCAGACGACGAGCTGGGACGCCCCGGAGGCCTGGAAGTTCATCACCCAGTTCTAGACTTCGCTCCAGCAAGAGTTCGCACGTCGAACTTCAGAATGCGCGTAGCTCAGCATAAAGACTCGCCCTCATCCGCTCGCTGAGCGTCAAGATTTCTTGTGTTTGCGACGATGCTTCTTCTCGGCTGGCGGTGGACACGGTTCGCAGGACTTTTCCGTGCGTTCGCGCTCGGAGGCGTGCTGGTCTTTCGCGTCTTTGCATTGGCGCTGGTCGTCGTCTGTGAGCGCCGTGTAACAAAGGCGTTCGGTCGCTGTGCCCATGGCGTTGAATGCTTCACACGCCGCCTTACAATCCGTCTTGGTCAAGGCTTCCTCGAGCGAAGCTTTCGAGGTGGCGAGCGCCTGCGCATACTCACGCATCGAGGCTTGCTGTCCTTCCGCCAGTGACGGGGGCCTAGCTTCTTCCGAGGTGGCGTTGGAATCTGCCGGAGCTGGAGATTTTGTTTGCGGCTCGCTGCCGCCGCAAGCGACGAGTGTGAGTGCGACCAACCCAATGTAGTCCCTGCCAATCATTGGTTGATAGCGTAGCGCAGCCCGCCTTCCGGCGTCGACGAGCGGCACGTCAGAGCTTCGCTGGCTGAATCGGCCCTACGCTGCCCGGGCAACCCGTCAGCGCATGCTCGGCACTCCAAAGAGCGAGCGCGAGCAATCCGGTCGCGTGCTGACTGGAGAATGATGGCGCCGACTCGTTACTGGATTTTTCCACGAATTGATCGGTGATTCGTGTTTTTCTTAACAAGGATGCCCGGCATCGAGCAGTGATCATGCGTGGCACCCCTGACTCCAGTGATCGCTTGCCGACTCCGGGACGGCGCAGATGTCGCCGTTGTCGCACCCGCGATCTCACATCGCTCACCGGACCGGTTCGTCAAACTACTTCGAGCGCGCCGTCGTTTCTCGACTGCGAGCGCGGCCCATCCTTTCGAGAACTTCCACGTGAACGCAAATTGCCGAGGACACGGCAAGTCTCCGCGAGTTGCTTGGTGGACCGGTCGAATTGAAAGAGTGTTCCCAATCTCCCTGCGTCCTCAGTACGAGGTCGGTCAATGACAAGGTTCGCGAGCGCCCTACGCAGTCCCGTTCTGCTCCTGTGGGGGGCCGCTCTAGCGCTGGGTTGCACGACGGGAGCCATTGACGAGCACGGACAGACCAGCGGTGGCAGCGGGCCCGGTGCGGGTGGCATGGCCGGCTCGGCTGGCGTGTCGACCGCCGGCGGGGGAACCGCGCTGGGTGGCGCGACCTGTCAGGGGACCGACATCGCTGACGACAAGCGGGTCGTGCGGCTCAGTTTCAATCAGATTTCGCGCACGCTGCATACCCTGCTGGGTGATTCGTTCGGCGCCAAGGTCGATGCCGACTACGAAATTGGCACGCAGTCCACCACTGCCCGTACCTTCCCGCCGCTGGCGAGCGCGCAAGAAGGCGGGTCAATCACCACTGGTCTGTGGCAGAAGGTGGACTTGATCGCCAGCTCCGCCGGCGCGTACGCACTGGCCAACCTGGCCCAAGTTACCGGCTGTGGCGCGACACCCAGCGATGCCTGCGCGAAGTCCTTCGTTCTCTCGTTCGCCGAAAAGGCGTACCGCCATCCGCTGTCGGCGGCGGAATCGTCGTCGCTCACCCAAGTCTACGACGAGGTCAAGGCCATCTACGGCACCATCCCCGAGGCGGTTCAAAACAGCGTTTATGCCATCGTCCAATCACCGCAGTTCCTGTATCGCACGGAGGTCGGGGCTTCGAAGGACCAGGCCGGCCCGCTGAGCCCGTACGAGCTCGCGAGCGCGCTTTCCTACTTCCTGTCCGATGGGCCGCCCGACGACAAGCTGCTGACCGCCGCCGCACAGAATCAGCTCGGCACCGCATCCGAGATTGCGAGCCAGGTCGACCGTATTCTGCTGACCGACGCGGCTCGAGCGAACCTGCAGGGGGCGCTGTTCTCCTACTTTCAGCTCGACAACCTGGCAGGGGTGAAAATCGACGACCCAGCGTTCACCTCCGGGACTGCAGCATCGCCGTACTCGGGAGTGCGCGAGTCCGCCTATCACGAGCTCGAGCTGTTCTTCGCGAACACTTTGTGGAGCGGTCCGTTGACCGGCTTACTCACCGCGAAGAAATCCTATCTCAATAGTACGCTGGCTGCGCTGTACGGCGTGACTATTCCGACGCAATCGGACCCGAGTCAATTCGCGGCGGTGGACTTACCGGCCAATCGCGGTGGCCTACTGACGCAGGTGGGCTTCTTGGCCTCCAATTCGCGTCCCGACGTGCCGTCGGTCGTGGCTCGCGGGCTGGTCATCAACAAGTCGATGTTGTGCCAAACGAACCCACCGTTCCCGACGGATGCTGCCACGCTCGCCTCAATCGCGGCAGCAGGGACTGCCCTTGCATCCGCCTCCGAGCGCGCCCGTGCCGAATACCGAGGCATGACGTCTCCTTGCTTGGCCTGCCACCGCAACTTCGACGCTTACGGACTCGCCCTCGACACCTACGACGGTATTGGTCGGTACCGCACCGTGGATCCGCAAGGTCGTCCCATCGATCCAACCGTTACCCTGCCCGCGCTGTTCGACAATCAGGTCGCCAAGGACACGGTAGACATGCAGCGGTTGATCGCCGAGAGCCCCGGTTTTACTGCATGTTTCAGCAAAAACATGCTGAACTGGTCGCTGGCCGAGGGGTCGCAGCTCACGCCGACGAGTTGCGCGACCCAGGCCGTCGTTACGGCTTTCAATCGGAGCGACAAGAGTCTGAGCTCTTTGCTTCGTGAAGTCGCCCTCTCTAAGGCCTTCACCCATCGCAACGTTGGAGCCAACCCATGAGTTCGTATCGATTTGCGCGTCGCTCTTTCATCGCCGGGATTGGCGGGGCGTTCGCGCTCGAAGTCTTGTTGCGCAGCATGGAGTCTGCCGCAGCCGGAGGAACATCCCCCGCTCGGATGCTGCTCACTCATTTCCCAGTCGGGACCTATAAGCAGAGCTACTTGCCCAAAGGCAGTCAGACGGACTTCACGCTGTCTCCGATCTTGTTGCCGTTCGAGAGCCTCAAGAACGACATGATCGTGCTTTACGGCTTAGCCGACAGGCTGAATTGCCCAGGTGGCGGGGGACACGAGGCAGGAACGCCGTTCACGACCACGGGCGCCAGTGCACCGGGAACCCGTGCCAATGGTGGGGAAGGCGACGACGGCGTCGCGGGCGGCCCCTCCTTCGATCAAATATTTCTCAAGCGGGTCCCAGGCCTGAAGCAGAGCGGCGCGGGTTACATCAATACGCTGGCGGACGCACGGGTGGACTCTCTGGAGACTTCCACGCAATGCCTCTCGTACGGGGAGGGTATTCCGGGGACTGAGAACTATCAGACCCGATCGATCAAGGCCGCCAATCCTGGCGGCAACATCACCGAGTTCACTCCCAACCTGCCGGAGCTCAGTCCCGCCAACGCCTACGCCAAGTTGTTCAGCAACTTCATCCCTGGCGGTTCGACGCCGGCCAACAACGAGGCGGCGCTCAAGGCTCTGAAGTCCCGAAAGAGCGTCCTCGATCACGCGCTCCGCGAGCTCGCTGCTTTGAAGACGCTGGCGCCAGCGAGCGAGTCCGACAAGATCGACGCGCACGCGAGCGCCGTGCGCGAGGCCGAAAAGCAGCTTTCGGAGCAGATCGCGAACGGAGCAATCGGCGGCGGTGCGACGTGCACCGTGCCCGCCGCACCCGACCCCAGCTTGAAGGGGCAAACTGGCTCGAAGAACAACTACAACGGCAATGAAGCCGCAGCGACCTCGGACGAAGATATCCACGAGCGCATCGGCAAAGCGCACGCCGCGGTGATCTTGGCCGCATTTCAGTGCGATATCGTGCGAGTTGCGAGCTTTCAATGGTCCCCGGGCACGAACCACGTATCGTTCAAGGGCAAGTATCCGGCCGATCCGACGAAGAGCTACATGCACCATCCGATGAGCCACCGGATCACCTCGCAATCCTTCTTCAATGGCGCACCGCAAACGGGTACGAGCGCGGATGCTTCCTTGTATCAGTTCTTGGTCAGCATCAACGCTTGGTACAATCAAAAGACGGCAGACATCCTGAACACGTTCAAGGCCGCCAAGGACGGTTTCGGTAACAGTGTGCTCGACTACACGGTCGTCCCGTACCTCACCGAGGTGGGCGATCCGTCACATGCGCGAAGCCCGAAGCCTTCGCTGATCTTTGGCGGAAAGGCGCTCGGCATGAAGGGCGGCCAGTTCCTCAACTTCGAGAGTAACCAGAGACCTCAAGTCGACGTTTGGCTCACGGCAGCCCAAGCGTTGCTCCAAACCGACGATCCGCTGTCGGTCCTGCCAACGACCGAGAAGTTCGACCGCAAAGGCGCCGGGGTCATCAAAGGGCTCTGGGCAAAGCCAGCCTGAGATGCCGGCCCACAGCCCTTGGCTAAAGTCGGCGCAACCTCGCCGCGTAAACGAGAAACTCGGTGTCGGGCCCATTGGTCCACACCCAGGCATCGCATGGCCGAAACTCGTCGAATGCACGCCGCAGCACCGGGTCATCCCGAAGCTGGGTCGCGAGTTGGCTCGGGTCAGCAAAGTCGAACACGCGGCCCTGGCTGACGAGCTCGCTCAAGAGCGGCCGGAAATCCGCGTTCGGAGGCAGGTTGGGGAACCGGTGAAGCTCGCTCGAGCTGGCGTCGGTCGCGAACAAGGCACAGCCGGCGGGTCGCGTCAGCTCGGCGAGCGTGCGCAAGTGCGTGAGGTTCAGGGTCAAACGCACGGCCTGAAAGAGGCGATGGCGGTCGGTCAGCACCTCCAAAACCGAAAGCTGCATTTGGCTCAAGATGCAACTCGAGAGCACGACGTCGAACGGGCTCTCGAGCTCGTCGCGCATTTGCCGGGCCGTCCTTTCCGCGTGGCTCAGCAGCTCGGCGGGCGTGACTTCGAACCGGGCCCAGCGCTCGATTCGATCGAGCAGTCCGGAACAATCGACGGGGGCGTGAAGCACGAGGCGCTGCTGCGTCGATTTTTCTTGCCTTTCGGAGGCCCGAGCGAGCGCATTCGCATCGATATCGACCAAGTGAATCGCCGAGTAGCATTGGGCGAGGGCGTTCAAATCGAGGTCGAAACAATTGCCGGCTCCGAGCACGCACAGCGACGGCGCTTCGAACGTTGCGGCAGCCGCGAGCACCACTCGGGTCAAGCGACCACGATGCTCGGCGAAGGACGAGTAGTGGGGCAGTGCGCTCAGGTTCGCGAGCACTTGTCGACGCGCTTGGTCCGAGACACTCGGCATGTGTACTCTCTTAGCATGCTGCGCAGTTGCGCGCGGCCCAGGTGTAAGACTCGATCGAGACCCCTTGCGCGGCTCACCTACTCTACCCCTCGGAGTGCTCTCGCTCCGAGATTGACCATTGCGACCACCCTGCAGCCATCGTCTCTAGTTGCACGGCTGAGCTGCAGGCGAGCGAACCTCTCATGAATACGAACATCATCGCGCTGACCACTGCTACGTTGTTGACCCTCGCTTGCGGGTCGGAATCGAACACTCCCGGCGGTACGGGTGCGGGAGGGGCCTTGGGCGCCGCAGGCAGCACCAGCCAGCCAACTGCCGGTCAACCCGCTGCGGGGGCCGGAGGCGCCGTCAACGTTACTGGGGGAGCGAGCGGCAATGCGGCCGGTTCGAGCTCGCTTTCGGGGAGTGCGGGGACGGGCGGCGGTTCGTCGGGCGCATCTGGCGCCGCGAGCGGCGGAGCCGGTGGTGGTGGCGGACTAGGCGGCGGCAACGGCGTGGCCGGCGCAAGTCAAGCTGGGGCTGGCGGGAACTCGGGCATCGCCGGAGGCGCAGCCACTTCGGGTGTCGCGCAGGCGCTCGATGGCGTTCGCGTCGACGACGCATGCGCGGGCACCGCGGACACTTCGGTGGGCGCGGTGTGCGGTCACGTCATGCTGACCTCGAGTGGTGGTTCCAAGTACGTGAAGTCCGTGACCATCGCGGGCACGGCGGGGACTACCTATGATGTGACGCTGCGCATCCGCGGTATCGTCGAGCCCACCAAAATCACGGGGGGCATGCCGGTCGAGATGACCCCGCCGAGCACGATCCAATATATGGGTAAGACTTGGCGAAAAGTGCCTTATACAATCGGCGGGGCCGCGTCCGCGTCGACGACCGACCCGGATTACACCCAGTGGCACATCGGCGTGGCGAGTCCCAAAGGTGACTATTACCTGAACGACTACCAGCAAACCGGGCACTACATTTTCAAGCTCGACTATCAGGTCACAATCCAAATGGCCGCGAATACCATGGTTACTTTGGACGGGACCGACCGCAACGAGCGGCAGATCGTCAACTTCGAGAAGTACACGATCGACGGCATCGCCGGCTCGATGAACTACGGCCAATTCATTCAAATCAACGTGGTGTCGGCGCAGCCGCACTGAGTTGGTCAGGGTCGGGCTCGAGCGTGGCCCTTCATCTGGGGCCGAAGCGCTCACGGCGCAGCCTGTTCGCAGAATTGCCGTGAGGGCTTCGAGCCGGGTCAGAGGGGGCGCTGGGTTGCAGCGCCTGAGCAAAAGGTGCGGTCGCGGGTTAGCTGCGCGACTCGAGCAGCGCAAAAGCGGCGCCCTGTGGGTCGTCACAGACCGCGACTCGGCCCCCGCTCGGCAGGGTCGAGGGGCCGATGACGGCGCCCCCGGCGGCGCGCACCGTTTCGAGCGCGGGGTCGAGCGCGGCTACCTTGAAAAAAAACAGCCAGTGCGGGTGCACACCGGGGCGCTCCGCGAGATCGGACAGCGAGCCCACGGGGGGATCGCCCGCCCGCCACGCGAACGGATGGATCACACCGTGGTGGCCGAGATCGGTCGCTGCTTCGAATTCCCAGCCGAACAGCTGCGCGTAGTTCGTCTTGGCGCGCTCGACGTCGACCGTGTTGAGCGCGTGCCAGAGGACCTCGGGGCGGGGGAGGGGAGCGCCCGGTGGCGCCTGCCTGCCCAGGGCCACGACCGCGCCGCCTGGATCCCGCAGCACCGTTCCTTCTAATCCTTCAGGGTTGATCCATTTGGGGCCGAGCGGCATGGCTCCGCGTGCCGCGAACGCCGCTGCGGCCGCGTCGAGGCCGGGTACTTGGAGGAAGCCGAGCCAGTGCGGCCGAGCGCCGCGGGCAACCGCCCCTTCATGCAGCTCGTAGATCTCAGCATCGTCCCTCCCGAGTACGGCGGCATAGAAAGCAGTGGCCGCCGACACGTCGCGCGTCCGAAGGACGTACTTGAAAAAACGATTCATGCCCGCGCCGGCTAGCACCGGCGGAGTCGGGCGTCACGCGGGGTGAGCCGGACGGGAGGAAGGGGCGGGCGCTCGGATCCACACGTCGTGCCGCCGGCGACTCCGGAGTTCGATCGCGCAGCCGACACGTGGCGTTTTGGCTAAAGTCGCGTCGACTTGCGCGCTGCCGCAAGCTGAAGTCCAATCCGCGCATGGCAACCAAAAAAAGTGAAGCGGTGCTGCGCGGGGCGGCGCTGATCAAGAAAGCAATCGAGACCAGCAAGTCCATCGGCAAGATCGCCGAGCCGGAGCCGGTTCCGGCAAACGTGCTGAAGAAACTCAAGTTACCGAATGACGAGAAGCTGTCGCCGGGTTTGAAGGAGCTCTTGGCATTCGATTCCAGTTTTCTCGGTTGGTCCATCGACGAAGAAGATCCCGAACTGGAGCCGATGGCGCTCGACGAACTGGTGGAGCAGGAATACGGAGAAGAATTCGTGTCCCGCTTCGGCGAAGCGCTGGAACTGCTCGGGGACGACTGCCTGCTGGTTGGTCAAAGCGGTGACGCGCGACACTTTCTGTACATCGGCGTCCCCGACGAGAAGGGCGAATACCCCGTGATCACGCTCGATACCAGCAACAAGCCGTGGGTCGGCGGTTTCGTCCCATTCGACGTCTGGACGGCGCAGCAACTCGGCGCGCTCGAGGCAGCCAAACAAGTCGGCGAAGGGCCTCCTGGTTACGAAGCCTCCTGCAAGGCGCTCGCGGAGTCCAATGGCGACGGCCGAGTTCAGTTCGAACCGGAAACGCGCACCGTTGAGCGCAATGGCGCGGACAGCGACGAAGACGAAGACGAGGACGAAGACAAGGACGAGGCCAGCGGCGACTAACTGGCCGCGCCCGCCGATGTGCCAGACCCGCCGCCCGTCAGCCGGGTCGTCAGCGTGCAGGCCGAACCCCCAAGCCCGCCATTAGCGCGGAAAGCGCTGCTCGATCTCGGTGAGCGTTTGAGCCGTCTCGTTCACGACGCGCTGGGAGATCATCGGCTGCAGCGCTTGGTAACCCAACGCGCGCAACGTCTGTGGAGTCTGCGCGGACATGCCGGCCGCCGTCGAGAGCTCGAACTGCGACGCATATCGGTTGGGGAGCGTCCGGGGGTCGATGCCCGCGCTCGCGCCACGCGCGCTCAGCACGACCGTCGAGACGTGGCAGGCGACGCAAGCGACCGTCTCGGCCGTAGTACTGAGCGGATCGTCCACCTGGGCGAGCGCAGCCAGGGATGCTCCCTGACTCGTTGCGTCCGCTCGCTCGAACGCGGCCTGTGACAGCGCGACTTGCAAGCCCGATGGGGTGTCAGTCGTTGGAGTCGCGGTATAGCTGGAGCCGCCGCTGAAGAACACGACCTCGGAGGTTTTCACTCCGCTCTCGCTAACACCCGGGATGGCCATTTCCGTGAACGTATCCGCTTTTTTCTCGAGGCCGCGCAGGGTCCACGCCAAGCCATCGAAGTTGAGGTCGCGCGCGTTCATCGTGAGGCGTGCGAGGCGTGATTCACCCCCATAGCGCCGTACGAATGCGCGCAGTGCCGCGGCGTAAGGTTCGGGATTGGCGGCACTCAGAGCGGGGCTGACGCGCAGCGCCCCGGATTGAGCGGGGGCCAGCGTCGCGAGCTCTCTCAGCTCCGCGACCGCGCCGGCGATCTCGTCGCGCCGGATTACGTAAAAGGCGTGGAGCCCGATATCTTGAGCGCTGGACGGATCGAGCAGTGGCTGAAAGACGAGCCGCAGTCGCGCGTCCTCTGGCTCCGGGCAGGTCCCCGGCAAGTGACGATCGCAGAGATCGAAACGGACAGCCACGAGCTGAAGGTACTGGAAGAAGGGCGCAAAGGTCCCAACCGCAGCGCCGAACGGACCGCCGCCGAGCAACCGATCGACGAAGGCTTGCGGGACGAGCCCGGTGCCGTCGTCGGCTAGGTCGCTCGCCCGCAACAGAATGGGTCTGTCGCGGGAAGCGGGAAGCGGAGCCAAAATCGTTATGTCGTTCAGGTCGAGCGGCGCGAAGGGTAGCGCTCCACCATCAGCGCCCGCGGTGCCGCCGCCGGACCGCGCGCCACCGGCAGTCTCTGCTCCAGCCTCTGCCGCGGGATGGGCCGCTCCCGACGCGCCTCCCGAGGGCGGGGCGCCGCTCCCTGCTCCGCTGGACCCAGAGCTGTCGGTTGCGCCTCCGTTCATTCCGCTGCTGTTCCCCGCGCCGCCCACCGCCCCATCCGAAGCCTGGCCACCACGCGGACTGCCGCAGCCGAACGCCGCGCTCGCCAAGCCAAAGGCGACCCACAGAAGACAGAGCTTCAAGCATTCCCTCCTAGGCGACGCCGCTAGCTTACCACGGTTCTCGAGGAGCCAGCCCACGAGGCGCGGTGGGCGGTTGGTCGGCGGTGAGCCGTCGGTCACACGCGCGCACGCGCGCGCATGCGGGAACCCGTGGCAGAAAATTCCCCGACCGCTTGCCCGTGCGCCAAGCCCATCAAAAATATTCACCCGCCCGACGCGGGCGCTCGAAACGGCACATCCGTGACCAGAACTCGTGCCCTCCGGATGTTCACGGGGCGGCGCGAGCCTGGGTTTTTCCAGCTGAGGCGGCGAGCGCGTCCTGCAACTGCGCGGTCAAAGGGGCCGTGGCTTGCGCCTCAGAACAGGGAGGACAGTGCGGCGAACCACTGCTGCGCGAGCACCTTGTAGCCCGCTGCGTTCGGATGCCACTGGTCTTCGATCAGCGAAGCTTTGGGCGAAAATGGCGTGTTCATGTCGACGACCGTGATGTGCTTGCCCATGTCGGCCCGTTGCTTGACGACCACGGGAATGGCATCGCAATAGGTCTTGATGCGGGCGCTGAGCGCGGTGTCGTCGCCCTTGGTCGAGTCGCCGCGGGATGGAATGGGCTGGGCTATCAAAATGGTGACATCCGGGAGCTGCTTGTAGATCGAGTCGATGAGCGCGCCCAAGCGGTCAGGCGCATTTGGCATCTGGTAATTGTCGATCGCGTCGTTCGTGCCGATCATGAGCAGCACGATGTGCGGCTTGAACATGGGCATCGTAGTGGCTGCCAATGTCGAAATCCCGGATCTGCTCCCCTCAGGGGCGATGGTCCAACCCGAGTGGCCTTCGTGTTGGTGCGGGAAGGGCACGCCATCGACCCGATCGGGGCCGTTCGAGCCCGTGCCGACGAAGGTGATGTTTTTTCCGGAAGAGTGCAGCAAGCGAAACAGCTCGACCCGATAACCCCCAGGGGTATCGGCGTTGTATCCGTCAGTGATGGAGTCACCGAAGGGCATGATCTTGCAAGCGCTGCCGTCCGCCGGACACGGGCGGTAACCGTTGCCGCCGCCGCTACCTGCCGTCCCTCCTTGCCCTGCAGCGCTCGATGTTCCTGCCGTGCCGCTGGCGCCGGCAGTTGCCGTAGCGCCGGCAGTTGCCGTAGCGCCGGCAGTTGCCGCAGCGCCGGCAGTTGCCGTAGCGCCGGCAGTTGCCGTAGCGCCACCCTGGCCTAGCGGCGCGCCCGCATTGCCGCCGATCGCGGGCGGGCTACCACCACTGCCACCGACTCCGCCAGTCAACCCGCCGCCGCTGTGCGAACCCGTGTTGTTCCCTCCAGCTTGCACGCCCGGCGAGCCTGCGGCGCTCGTTGGTGCTCCCGACACGCCCCCCATGCCGTCGGCAATCGACGGGGCTGAGTCGGAGCAGTCACTGAGCGCCGCGATCAGCCCCAATGTCAACGTCGCGCGTAAGAGAGTACGCAGAAGAGCGAGCATGCGGTTACCGATCCCATGGTAGCAGGGCCCCGCGGACCGACGTACCGATTCGTTTGCGTTGTGGCTTTGGAGTGGCGCCCGCCCCCAATCGCTCCGCCGGCTGCGAGAAGGTCCCCGTAAATGGCGGAGCGTGAATGGCGTCGTGCCGGCCTAAAGGGGCCCTAAAGGCAATGCCGTTCGGTCAAGGATATCGTGGGGTCGAGCCATCAGATCTTTGGGATTGGGTGCCCCGCCCGTGGGATATCGAGGCACGAGGGCGTCCTCGCCCTCCGTGCTGCGGGCGCCCGGCTGCCCAAGCGCTGGCCTGCGGCCAGCGCGGTGCGCCAACGAGAGGGTGAGGTCTCGTTCGAATGCGTGAGCGCTCTTGGCGTTGGGAGCGACGGTGTTCGCGCGCAAGAGGCTGGCGGTAACGCCAGTCTCGAGCCATTCAGTGGGTCTCGTCCAGGCCGAGCTACGGCGCTGGCGGGTAGCCCTGACAGGAGCTGCCGATCGTGAGCGAAGGCGCTTGGCACTGATTGGCAACGCACTGCAGATCATGCCGGCAACCCGCACCGCAAGCCGCATGCAGGCCGCCGCTGGCCTTGCAGGTGCCATCGCACACACCTTGAGTGCCGCATGCATCGCTCGTCGTGCAATTGCCGCCCGAGGCCACCAGTGGCTGACAGATCGGCGTATCGCCGAAGAGATCGCAGTAAAGACCATCCGCTTCGAAGCACAGCGTGAGGCTCGAATCCGCGGCACCGTAGGTCTGCGACGAGCAATCATCGCCCGTCCTGCAGCTGAATACGCATGCGTCCCCGTTCTTACCGTGGGGCACCTTTTTGCAGGTGCCGATGGTGGCATTGTCGACGAACAAGCAGGTCATGGGACCCTGGTCGCGCTTACACTCATAGCTGTTCGAGCACGGTTGGTTTTCATTCTTCGTGCCCAAGAAAACTCCCTGACAGCCAGTGATGACGGCGCTTTGATCGCAGGCGGTGGCTGCCTGTTGATAGGCGGTCTGGCAGCGGGCCAGAGCGGCGGTATCGACCTGGACGAGCCCTTGATCGACCGACGCGAGCGCGACCTGACGACTAGCAAACACGGTCTCGCAATCGTCGAGCATCGTGTCCACGCCTTCCTTGGCACAGCAAGCGCGCGCAGCCGCACAAAACCCGGAGACGATGGGCATGAACTGCGCGCTCACCGCGCCACCGCCAGCAGTCCCGCTAGACCCCGCGACCCCGCTAGACCCCGCGACGCCAGCGCCTCCGCTCAGTCCCGAAAGGCCGCCCATGCCACTTGCACCGCCGCCTCCCATTCGGCCGGCGGATCCGCTCGACCCGCCCGCGGCGTCACCGCCGATGCCTGATCGGCCACTCGCTGCGCCGGTGCCACCGGTTCCAGCTCGGGCCAAACCGCCCGCTCCGGCAGCGCTCATCCCAGCGCTGCCGCCGCCGGACGAACCCATGAGCCCGCCGGAATTGCCGTCGCTTCCGCAGGCTGCGGGCAGCAACGAAAGCGTTACATACCCCAGCGTGGCCCCGAATCGAACCCTGTTTGTTCCCACGAGGGCCAGCATAGCATAGCGCCTGGTGGGGCAGGTCTTCGCCGGCTCGGAAGGTGAAAAAGCGAACGCGCTAGAGGTATAAGCGATCCATGTTCGGTCGTTGGCTCAAAGCGTTGGGTGCTCGGGAAGAAGCGTCGGCTGGTGGGGCGCTGCGTGCCAGCATCGAGCGTGAGCTCCCGGGCGCGGACCCCGAAACCGTCACGGTGGTGACCAGCATTACTGGCTTGCTCGGTACCGTGGCCTATGCCGATCGCGACTACTCGTCCGCCGAAGAGGCTCGCGTGCGCGCAGAGCTCTTGCGCGTCCAAGGCATGACGCTCAGCGGGGTCGACGCCATCTGCAAGACCCTGCGCGCGCACATCGTCGAAATTTCGAGCGTGGAGACGCCTCGCTTTGCACGTGCCTTGCTCGAGCTCGCAGACGCGGATCTGAGGCGGGAAGTGCTCGGCGCGATGGTTGAACTGGCAGCGGCGGACGAGTCGATCACCCTCGCCGAAACGAACATGCTTCGCCAGCTTACGAAAGCGCTGGGCTTGAGCCAAGCAGACTATCTCGAGCTGCAAGAGCGCCACCGCAAGCACCTGAGAATTTGAAGCGCGCGCTCCATCTGTCGCCGAACTCAGCGCCGCCAACCGAGTTGCCAATTGTGCCCAGAATCGTCGCCGATCGAGCGCGGTGACGACTACGTCGGGGGCGACTTTTCGCTGGGTCTAGTGAGCAAAGCGAGCGCGCAGCGGCCGGCACGGCGCGTACTTCAGTCTGCAGATGGGCAACGACGTCTCGCGCTCCCGGGTGCTCTTGCTGATCTGGCCCCACCGGAAGCTGCGACGATAAAGCCTTCCGCACTGAATACGTGATTGGTCCAGGCATCGAGAGCCCCTGACGCACTGATTCCAAACATCGGGCATGAGTGGTTGCGACAGAGCGCTAAGCGAGCAGCCAAAGTTGCAGGCTTGCTACTCGGACGCGAAGTTACGCGATCCAAGTTCGTCGGTTCACACAGTGGCGCTGTTCTTTGCGCGCGACGGCAGGTTCGTGTTCGTCGATGTGGAGCTGCCAAAGACACCCGCCCTGGCGCGCTGCCTGAGCGATGCCATCTTGAGCTCCTCCTACCAGGGCCCCGTTACCCAGGGGTCAGGCGTGGTCGCCAGCGGTGGCCTTCGCATCGACCTGGGGCCACCAATCACCGATGCGGAGAGTCAACCTCGGCCAACTCTTGCTGAAATGCGCGCGCGCCACCGCCGCGTAACGCTGGCCGCGCTGCAGCAAGGGGTGCTGCGCGAGAGTGATCCCATTGTGCGTGAGCTTCGGAACCCGCCCCCACCGTGGCCCACCCTAGAAATGCGCGCCGAACTCGACGCTTGTCACCAGGACACGCTGACGTCTCAGCCAGGCCTCGAGCTACATCGCGACGTGATCTATCTCACGCGCGGAGGCAAAGTATTGCTCGCCGACGTGAGCATCCCGGAAGCTCCCGAGCTCCAGCGCTGCGTCCTCGAGCGAATTCGTCAATGGCCCTCGCCGTTCTCCGAGCCTTCGGGCGGAACGGTCTTGAGCGGCTTTTTCATCGACCTTGGCGGCCCTGAACAGCTTCCAGAAAAGCCGACCACTTTGAGCGCAGAGCTTGAACGGCGAAGCGCACTGGTCCGGCGCGCGCTCGAGCTCGGAATGATTGCTGCGGACGATCCGGTGCTGCATGTCTTCGAGTCCAACGGTGTCAAGCCGAGCCACGCTGCCCCACCAGGCGGGGCTTCCGGCGCGCGCTGAGCAACCGCGCGCCGCTAGGACGGCAGCGGAAAGTTTTTGACTTCAGGCGCGCGACCGTTAGAATCGCCCCGTGGCATCTCTTCGCGCGTTCCCTTGGCCCAATGCGAATCCGGTCGTACTCCTGATTCGGTTGGGGCTCGCCTGCGCGAACTAGTGTCGCTACCAGGAGCCCCGCCCGAATGAGTGGCTCGGGGTTCGCTGTTCGAGTTCCGAGCGCTCTCTTCGGATGGCTCCTTTCGGAGTCCGCTCGTGACCAAGCTCGTTCCACCAGTCCCCATTGCCTCCACCGCCGCATCGGCCCCGCGCAAAGTCTTTGCCGATGGCCTATTTACGCCCGCGTTCGTGCGGCTTTTGTGGGTTCAGCTGTTGTTTGGGCTCTCGTACTCGAGCTTTTTGCTCTTGCCGAAGTTCTTGCGCCTCGAGCTGCACGCCTCTGCCACTGAGATTGGGCGTGTCATGGGCGCAGCTCCCATTGCTGCCGCGCTGATTGCGCCGTTCATCGGCACCTGGACCGGGCGTTGGTCGCGCGTCACGATCCTGCGACTGGCGCTGATGTCCGAAGCGCTGGCCGCTTTTGGTTTTGCTTGGTCGGGCGACATTGGACCGCACTCGTTCGTGTTTCGCGTTCTGCAAGGAGCGGCCTGGGTTTCGATCTTCAATGTTACGGCCACCATGGCCGCCGATCTGGTTCCAGAAAAGTGCATGGCCCAAGCCATCGGCTATTTGGGCACGGCCATGTTGGCGACGAATGCGATAGCTCCGGGGATCGCCGAGCCGCTCGCGGTGAAGTACGGGTACTCGCCCGTGTACTTCGGCGCGGGGGTGCTCGTGTCGCTGGCACTTTTTGCCGTGCGCGGGCTAACCGAAGGTCAGAAGTTTGCGCTGCCGAGCCAGAAGGAGGCCGCGCCTGAACTTCGCTCAATGCGTGTCTTGAGCGTGCATTACGGCTCATTCATGCTGGGCGTCGGGATCGGCACGATGTTTACGTACCTGCAACCTTTCGCCATCCAACTGGGCACCAAGGTCGTGGGCACGTTTTTCTTCGGCTACGTTGGCGCCGCCGTGTTTGTACGGACGGTGCTCGCGCGGCTGACCGATCGCATCGGCCCGGCGAAGGTGGCCGTGCTCGCTTTTGTCCTCTATGCCTTCACGGTTGGCGGCACGGCGTGGCTCCGAGCGGATCTGCTGCTCCTCGTGGGGATAGGCCTCGGAGTGAGTCATGGCTTCGGCTATCCGGCTCTCACCGCCACGGGGTTTGCGGCAGTGCGCCGCGAGTTGCGTGGCCGTTTCATGAGTGGATACACGTTTGCCTTCAATGCGGGCTACGCTTTTACCTCTTTGTTTTTGGGGCCTTGGGTAGATGCACACGGATTTTCGGCCGTCTTCGCCGCCAACGGCGTGCTCATTTTGAGCGGCGCCGGTGCGCTCTTGCTCGCTCACCGACGCGAAGTGCTGGCTCTTGCCTGACTTGTCGTTCCGGGACTTTCCGCCGCCAGCGTCGCCCAGTTGTGATGAACTGCGATCGATTGCGTGACAGACGCGTAACGAGCGCTCCTTGATCGTCGCCGCAAGGACTCACTCTCGAGCGCTGGGCAATGATCAATTAGCCACAGCTGAGCTGATTGGCACGGAGCAAAAGCGCGTCATTCTCGAGCTGTCGTGTGGTTTCGAAAACGTGGCACGCTCTCCGATCGCTGCGCCCGGCACCTGGAATCGCTCGTCTTCTGCGATCAGGTCGCGCACGTTTCACGTCTTTGCTTCACCGGGTACGGTCCGTGCTTGGCACGGGGGAAGATGAGGGCAACGCACTGGTTCAAGTATTGCGCAATGCTCGCGTTGGCGTCGAGCTCGCTCGGCTGCCACGGTAGTGCACAGGACGTATCGATTCAGGGCTCGGGTGCCACGTTCCCGGCGCCCCTCTACAAACGCTGGTTTCTCGATGATTATCAGAGAGATTCGGCCATTCGCGTGAACTACTCGCCCATCGGCAGCGGGGCAGGCATCCGTCAATTTACTTCGGGGCTGGTGATGTTCGGCGCAAGTGACGCCGGCATGACGAAAAAGGAAATCGCGGCGCTACCCCAGAACTACGGCGGCGTGTTGTTGTTGCCGATGACCGCGGGCTGCATCGTGCTGTCGTACAACGTGCCCGGCCTCTCGAAGCCGATTCGCCTCTCGCGGACGGCGTACGTGAAGATCTTCCTGCGCCAAATCACGAAGTGGAACGATCAGGAGATCGCGAAGGACAACCAAGGGGTGTCGCTCCCCGAACAGAACATCACCGTCGTGACTCGCGCCGATAGCAGCGGCACGACCTACGCCTTCACCTCGCACATGGCGGCCGTGGCCAAGGCCTTGAACGTGGACTGGAGCCCGGGCGTCGACAAATCCGTGCATTGGAAAGAAGCGATCGCCGCGCAGGGCAACGACGGCGTCTCTGCGCTGATTCAGCTCACCCCCGGCGCAATTGGCTACGTGGAATACGGTTACGCGAAGCTCGCGAAATTGCCGATGGCGGAGCTCGAGAACCAATCGCATCAAGCGCTCAAGACCGTACTCGCACGCTGCCTCGACGAGCAGCAGCAAAAGACCGCGAGTGAGCTTGGCTACTTAAAATTGCCGAACGACGTCGTGGCGAGGCTGCGCACCGAGCTCGCGAAAATCAACGGCTGACCGCAGACAGTGAGCGAGCCCATGTCAGAACCAGAATCACCTCCGGCATCTCGCGGCTCCCGACGGCGCGGGAGCTGCGAAGCGACCAACTGATTCGCTGGGCGACGCGGGTATGTGCGGCCCTCTCGGCGTTGCTCGTCTCGGTCATCGTCATTTTGCTGATCAAGCAGGCCTTGCCCGCCATTTCGAAATACGGCTTCAGCTTCGTGGTCGGCCGGCGGCAAGGAGATCTACGGGAAGTCCATCGACCCGGTAGCCGTGCGGCGCAGCATCGGCATGGTGTTTCAGAAGCCGAACCCATTCGCCATGACCGTGTACCGCAACGTGGCCTATGGTCTGAAGCTCAACGGGTACCGGGGAAACAAGGACGAGAAGGTAGAGCAAGCCTTGCGTAGCGCGGCGCTGTGGGACGAGGTAAAGGACAAGCTTCATCAAAGCGCCCTCGATCTCTCTGGCGGCCAGCAGCAGCGGCTGTGCATCGCCCGTTCCATCGCCACCGAGCCCGACGTCTTGTTGATGGACGAGCCGTGCTCGGCGATCGACCCGGTGGCGACGCGCAAGATCGAAGAGCTGATGGCGGAGCTGAAAAAGAAGTACACGATTGCGCTCGTCACGCACAACCTGCAACAAGCCAAGCGCGTGGCGGACAAGACCGCGTTTCTCTACGTTGACACCGCTGAAAACGGTCGCACCGGGTTTCTCGTCGAGTTTGGGGATACTTCACAGCTGTTCGAGCAACCCAAAGAAAAGCAGACTCAAGAGTACCTCGCCGGAGAATTCAGCTAATGCCCACACGCTGACGTTTCCGTGAGCTCCGCCGAATTCGTCGTGCCGAATGCCCAGAGCGTGCACGCGGGGCTCGGTGGCCTTGCCGCGGGTTGCTCTGCTTTCGGTGCCGTTCTCATCGTGACGTTTCGAAAGCGACGGCCTCGGGCAAGCTCGGGGGTATGGTTCGAACCGCCAAGGCGGCAAGGGCGCCAAGAATGCACGAGCCGTTGATGCAGCGCTTGATGCCTCGCCGCAGCTCAGGGACATTGAAGTTGATCAAGAGGCCCAAGCGAAGGCCGCCCAATTTTAGGTACAGAGGACCTGCGCCAGATGAACCGGGACGATGCTTTGGACCGCCTTTAGTTCGACGATAAGTCTCTGACCGATGAGCAAATCCAACCTAGCGTCGCCGATCCCTGACCCTTGTAGTCGACACTCAGGGGCACCTGCCGTGCGAACGGAATCCGGCGCAATGTAAGCTCTACGCATAGAGCCTCCTCGTACACGGACTCGAGCAGGCCAGGACCAAGGATGCGGTGCACGCCCCGCGCAGCTCCAATTGCTTCGCGGGCAAGTCGGTCCAAGTCTTCATCCGGCTCATTGGGCTGAATCTTGGCGGCTTTGGCGACGTGGCGGTTCATCTGCTCCTATCGGCTCCGGCCCGACCAGAGTTGTCTGTTCAAATATGACGTCAGGATGAGAACTGCACCCTCTGCTTTGCTCTTCATGACTGAGCTGGCGACCAGATCACAGCCTCGACCTGAACTCCTGGACAAGCCGCACCGCCACCGAACCAAACGCCATGGCATCAGCGCACTGACCGAAATTCGAACATCGAGTTTGATATTCGGAAGCGGAGCACTCTATGCCTGGCGCGCGGAGTGATCGAAAGACTTGGAAACGGTGGGCGGGCGGCGAACCTAATCCAGTCGGGCCTCCTGGCTCGTGTCTTGCTTGGCTTGTTACGGATAGCCGGGCCACGTAGTCGATCTGTCTCTTGAGGAGCCTCAGTGAAAAAGACGATCTTGGTCGCAAGCCTCCTCGCCTTCGGCGCAGGCGCCGTCAGCGTGAGCGCCATCGACCTCAAAGGATCCGACACGCTCAAAGAGTTCACGCTCAACGTGATCAACGCCGCCGTGTGCCCGGGCGCGACGAGCATTTTTTACAACGGCGGTGGTTCGGGCGTGGGTGAGTCAGCCATGAGCAATCTCCCGATCACGCAGTCGGTGGCGCCTATGTCGCGTTTTTTGCAGGTCGGTGGGGCAACCCCGAATCTGGCGGAAGGTGTCGCGTTCGCGCAGGATGTGGTCACCGTTTCCGTGTCGAAGGTGCACGTCGCGTGCGACGCAAACGCGGCGTCGGGCGTTGGTTGCGCGGTGCAGCCGGGTGGCTTGCGTAGGTCTGGGACGTTGAATGGCGGCGCGTATACCCTCGGCACTGCCGCGATTGCCGGCTGGCGCGATGTGCTGCGGCTCGTTTACTTCGGCCTCGACAATACCACCGGTGCGAATCCGAGCGCCGCTGGCGTAACGCCCGTGCGCAACTGTAGCAGCGCCGCCCGCGCCGACCTGGTGAATAACTACGGCAACCTGTTCGAAGATGCGGCTTGCGGTACGGGCGGCTGCACCCAGCTCACGCACGCTTGGCGTCGGGATAATATCTTGAACCTGACGGACGTGTTTCGCGAGCTGGTGTTGGCCAAGTCGTACCCCTTCTGCAACAATCGTTACAACGTCGACTCGACTGCCAGCGTGACGTATCCGACGGTGCTCAGCACCGGCGCTGCGCTGTTCGATGACACGTACCAAGATTTCGATCCCATTCGGCGTGCATGCGTCGGTGGCTCGAGCGGCCAAGGCGCGTTCTTGCCGGCTCCGACCGACAACGCGACGGTGCAACCGCCTTTCCCGTTGGCGCCCGCGGAGCAGGTGTGCGGTCCAAAGGGGACGCTCGGTCTCGTACTGCCAATCCGCGCTCCCGTGGGCAATCCGGGTGACATCACCCTGGCGGATGCTTTTCCGACCAAGCCTTGCCTCCGCGGCAGCTTCAACCTCGGCCCCGCGCCGAAGGTGCCGGGCAGCGCGACCCGTGACACGCTGTGCCCGAACGGCGACGTCCCCGTCGGCAGCAAAGCTAGCGACTACAACCCGACCACGGGTCAGGTCGTTGGCAGCTCGGGGATCTGTTTGATTCCAGCCGCTGCTGACGGCGATTCGCAGTGCATCAATGGCCGCAACAACTTGCCGGCGGTGATCGATCCGCCGAACCCCGCGTTGGTCGCTACGGACGGTCGCGTGTACAACTTGCACATGTACGGTCCGGGCAGCACGCCCTCGTACAAGGTCGATGTCGAAGTTGGCAAGACCGTGATCAGCGCGGCAAATCGCCAGATTACCGGCGCCTTTGGTCGCATTCACTCGACGCGCACACTGATCGCTGCCGGTCCCACTTGCCCGGGCACTGCGGGCAGCGGGCGCTGCTGCGACAAGCTCGTTTCAACCGACTTGATTGGCTGCTTGGTCGAGGCTGACCCGTGCTCGATTGGCTTCAGTGCCAGCAGCGCGCCGGATCAGACATTGGTGACGTCGAGCACCACAGAGGCGGCCTTCGCGGCTTCGCTGGCCGGCATCGCCAATCGGCAGGAATGCCTCCAGGTTCCCAGCTATCCGTTGTCGCGCAAGCTGTTCATCAATTCGATCCCCGGCTTCGAGAACGCAACTGCTGCCGAGATTGCGCTCGCCGTTTGCTTCTCCGGCAACGTTGCCGGCGGTCCCTCGCAGTTTGCTGGCGTGCTCGCCGCCAGTGGCCTCTTCCCAATCGCGAGTGGCCCTGCTTGTCAGACATTCGTCGCCGGCAGCGGTGCCTGCGCCGGCAATCCCGCCGGTATCGCGCCCTGATTGAGTCACTCACGCGGCTAGGTGGCGCCGCATGAAAGCTCCGCGTCCACAGGCGTCCGGCCACCCGTTCGACGAACTGATGAAAGTGGGGTGCAGGGAATAATTGCCGAACGGTCTTCCTGACCGGCGCCGACTTCGACATCGAGTCGGTCCGGGTCGACCCGGGCGGTCACTTCTGGTTCGGCGAGGAGTTCGGCCCGTTCCTGGTCGAGACCGACGTGTCCGGCCGGGTACTTCGCAGCGAGGTTCACCTCCCCAACGTCGTGTTGCCCGGCTCCACCAGCACCGGCGGCGAGGTGATGTCCCCGCAGAACCCGTTCCTCCGGAAGCCTCACGCCCAACCTCAATGGCTCGAACGGCTTCGAAGGGATGGCGGTGACCCCTTCAGGCCGTTTCCTCTTCCCGCTGCTCGAGGGCACGGTGGCCGGCGATGACGCCATCAACGGCACGACGCGCAAGAACCTCCGCATCAGCAAATTCGACACGAAGACCCAGAGCTACACGGGTGCCACCTGGATCTACCAGCTGGAGCCCAATGGGACGAATATCGGCGACATGACCGCCATCAACGACCACCAGTTCCTGGTCATCGAGCGCAACGGCGTGACGGCCACCAGCACGTCCGGTACGCCCTTCAAGAAGATCTTCATAGCGGATCTGACCGGTGTGCGGTCAGGAGGCTTCGCGACAAAGACCGAGTTGGTCGATCTGATGAACATCCGCGACCCGCACGACCTCAATGATGATGGCCAGACGGTCTTCACGTTCCCCTACGGCACCACCGAGAGCGTCCTTCCCCTCGATGCATCCACCTTGCTGGTGATCAACGACAACAACTATCCGGCCACGGGCGGTCGCGACATAAACTCCGACCACACAGAATTCCCGAAGATCAACCTGGACCGCCGCCTGGACCTCGATCGCGATTGCAACTTCGACGACGACCACGGCGATCAAGACGGACACGGGTACTAGCCGCACGCTCGACGAGCGGTGAGCGTCCCGGAACGGCGCTCACCGCGCAACCATCATCTCCGCGTCCTATCGATCAGCGAGAGTGCCCGTCGCTCTCTGCAAGGTACTCGCTCGTCTACAAAAAGGCCGCTCAGCAGCGCAGAAATGGCCCGCCAGAGCGAGCAGGCTCAGGCCTTCGCCGTGCCTTCGGCCGCTTCGACGGGGGCGAACGCCGCCGCGCCTGCGCGAGGCTGGGTCACTTCGGTGCTCGCGCGCAAGTGATTCTCGCCGTCCTTGACCTGCAGCATGGCCGCGAGAGCCTCGGTAGTCGAGCGCGCGTCGATCGTGGCCACGTGGTACCACTCACATTGAATGCGCGCGGGCGTGATGTCCAAGAGCGCGTAGCCGCGCCGGCTCAGCTCGACGAATTTGATGTGCGGGTGTGTCTGCTTCAAAACAGCCGCCAGAAGCGCGGCCTGCGCGGGTTCGCCGATGCCCGGTGAGGTCACGGCCGGCGTCACGAACTCTACCGCCAGGCTGCCTTTGCCCGTGGTCGGATCGTAAGCAGCCGGGTCGAACGGGTTGGCAACGACGTCGTTGCCCCAAGACGAGTGGATGTCACCCGTCAGAATGGCGACGTTGCCAATCTGCTTGCTCGTGAGTTCTGCGAGCACCCGCGCGCGGGCGGCCCCGTAGCCGTCCCATTGGTCGGGATTGAAGACGCAGGCTCCGGGTGCGAGCACGTTGACGAGTTGGCCGAACATCACTTGCTGGCCGACCAGGCGCCAGCGGGCACCGCGCTTGACCGAACTTTCGAGCTCGCGAAAAAACCACTGTTCCTGGCTGTCGCCCAAGAGCTGACGAGTCGGGTCGTTGATCGCGAGCGCGTTGCAGGGATCGGCAACCTGTTGATCGCGACCAATCAGACGAGTGTCGAGCATGATTAGATCCAGCAGATCGCCGAACTTGAAGCTGCGATAGACCAGGTTCGACTTGTCGCGCTTTTGGGCGCGAATCGGCATCCACTCGAAGTAGGCCTGAATCGCGGCGGCTTTGCGGGCTTCGAAATCGCCTTCGGTATCGGGTTGGTGATTCTCGGCGCCGTGCTTCCAGGCGTCGTTGCTGACTTCGTGATCGTCCCACACGCAGATGAACGGATTTTGGCGATGCACGGCTTGCAGGTCGACGTCGGTCTTGTACTGCGCGTGGCGCGTCCGATAGTCCGAGAGCGTGAGGATTTCCTTGTCCGGCTGCGGGATGCGGCCGATCGCGGTGCCGTCGCCGTAGGTCCCGTTGGCGTACTCGTACAAATAGTCGCCCAAGTGCAAAACCGCGTCGAGGTCCGGGCGCAGCGCGATCGCGCCGTACGCATTGAAGTAGCCATAGGGCAGGTTCGAGCACGAAACGAAGGCGATTCGTAGGCGCTCGTTGCGCTTCTTGGGCAGCGTCTTGGTGCGCCCGATCGGCGAATCGTAGCCGAAGGTGTGGAAGCGATAGTAGTAGGTCGTGTCGGCCTTCAGCCCGTCCGGGTCGACTTTGACCGTGAAGTCCGTTTGCGCGTCCGTCTGCGTCACGCCGTCGGCCACGATGCGCTTAAACGCCGCATCTTCGGCAATGCACCAGAGCACTATGGCTTGCGAGGGGGCCTTCGCGTCACCCGTCACTCGGGTCCAGAGCACCACGCGGTCCGCTTGCGGGTCGCCGCTGGCAACGCCGTGCACGAACGGCGTGCTCGAGTTCTTATAGGTATCGCTCAGGCTGCTGCATTCTTTGGGCAGGAACGGTAGAGTAGCGAGCGGACCCGTGTAGTACAGAAACTTGCGACGGCTGAGCGAGCTGGGCGACATGCGCCCAAGTTTGCGCGCGATGCACGACCGCGCTGCGCCAGTACGGCAACGATTTTGCATCATCTTCACGGCAACGACGCATCATCTTCGGCGAGCCCAGTGCCCGTCGAAACGCCGAGCGGGTGGAGAAGAAGATGTGCGGTGCTTCTCCCGAGAAGCACCGCTCTCTCGCAACTCAGAGCGCGAAATTTCGCGGGGGATGGCTCTTCTTCCAGAACATCAGCACACCTGCGCCCATGAGCAGAAGCGCCAACAGGGCCAACCAGCCGGGCGACGCGGCCGGGGCAGCAAACGGCGGTACGGTGCTGACGCTACCTGACGGAATACACGTTGGACACGCGAGCCCGATGTCGGTACCGCCGAAGTTCCCAATCGAGTTCAGCGGGATCCGGAAAATCAGGTATTCGTCGAACGGGTTTGCGCCGGAAGCCGAGTGGAACGAGTCCGTGTAACCGCCGGGCAGCACGGGCGGCGTGTACCACATCCACTTCGCCGAGCCCGCTACGCAAGTAATCGGATTCAGGATCGACCCACCCGCTGGGCCCGAGCCATTGCTGCCCGACAGCGCGAGTGAATTGAGACCGGCCCCGATGTTCACCCAGCCGCCCGATGGCAGCGCGCCATCGCTGACGTTGCAGCGCTGAATTTGCGCGTTGATCGAGCCGGGGTCGCCGAACACAGCCGGGCCGCCAGTGCTCGACGGAACCGAATAATTTTGCCCAGTCGCGCATACTTGCCAGGGGCCAGCGCCAGTAACCAGTGTCGTGGTGAGCACGCCGAGCGTGGTGCTAAACTGCCCGAGCACGCCTTGACTCGTGCCCTTGTCGCTGTAGGCCGCAATATAGATATATTCGCCACTCTGATAGGCGTCTGCGCCCGAAACGGGAATGGTCAGGGCCTCGACGCCGCGACGGCCACCCGAGGCCCCACACTGAGTAATGTCCTGATTCAGTGAATTTTCCACGACAGGGTAATACTTCCTCATGCCGTTGGCCGTACCCCAGCCCAAGCGGTAGGCGTTATCCGCCGTGACCAACGCGTTGATGTCTCCATCCGCGGCACGCGCGACGCCAATTGTAGCCAGTGGACTCGCCGCGAACGCGACGCAGAGGATTGTTTGCTTGATCATGAGATGGCTCGCCCTTCCAAATCTAGTTGCCATTGCTGGGGGCTACTTTGCCCTCAGCACCGCCATCGCAAGGGTCGTGCCCGCGCGAGCAGACGAGTCCGGCGCCCGCGCAATTGCTGCGTGCTCGAGGCAATGCGAAACGAGAAGCCTGCGAGCAGCACTGCAGCGGCGCATTCTTAGCCAGTTCCAGGACGCATTCTGTGTCAGCACTTGATTCAGAATGCGTCGCTTGTTCACTCGGCCGCGCTGCCTACGGGTACAGACCCAGCCCGACGGCGGCTCGCTGCCCGTCTGAGCCCCGAGCTCAGCTCGCGTGCGCTAGTGGTGCTGCCGGGAATAGTACTTACAACCCGATGCGGATCTCTTCAGCTGCCGCACGTGCCGGACCAGCATCGAAATGCCGCGCAGCGGAAGGTCGCGAAGCGATTGTTGACGGAAAATCATGCGAGGTGCACTGGAGCTCTTTAGTGACCAAGCCCGCCCGGCGAAGTCGTTACAGTCGCAGCAAGACTTCGAGCGAGAGCGAGGCGAACCGCCCCGATGTTTGCGCGATGACGAAGTTGTCCGCGTAACCAATGGGGCCGCGCGCGTAGCCCAGCTCGGCCCCCAAACCCAGCTGAAAGGCGCGGGAGAAGCCCTGCGTGAAGCGGACAGTCCACGCTAGATCCGCGTACCAGTCGCGAGCGCCGTAACCGCGGGCCCCGGCCACTGGTTGCACGCTCATGATGGCATAGCCGAGGCCCAGGCGCGGCCCGGTTTCGACGAGCCCGCTCCTTACTTCGCCGAGTAACGGGAAGGCGTACGCAACGTTTGCTTGCGCGAGCCGAGTCCACACCGTGCCGATTGGCGCGTGCTCCGGAGCCATGAGCAGACCGGCGCCGTAACGCCAATGAGCGCGCTGTAGCCGCGCGCTCATACCCCAAAGGGTGGTGTCCGCGAAGAAGCGCAGCTCCGGTGCCACGCCCAGGCGAAACGCTCGGTCATCGGGCGGCGCGTGTTTTTTTGCGGTGCGCGCTGATGCGGGAGAAGGAGCGCTCGACAGAGTGCGACTAGCAGCCGCAACGGCTGGCGGCGGCGGTTTGGCGGCGGCGGTTGACTCACTCTTCGTCAACTCCACGGGCTCAGGGGCGGCCGGGCTTGGCGGCGGCGGACCTGGCGGCGGACGCGGCACGAGCGAGGCCAGCTCCGCAAGCGAGAGTGAGAGGGCCCGGGTGCGTTCCTCGATGGCCAGCTCCGACAGGTGAAATGTACGACTTTGGCGAAAGGCACCGCGCTCGGCGCGCAGCGTGAGCTCGTCCGGCGCAAGGCAATTGGTTTCGATGATCACCAGCAGGTCCCGCCCCGGCGAAAACTCGCCTGCCGGCGTAAGCGCCAAACCTTCCGACTGCAGATCGAGCGCGACGGCTTGCCGTAGCTCGCCCGCGTTCACGAATGGCAGCTCGCAGCCTGGCATCAGCAGCGAGACGCGTTCCGCGTTGTCGGCGAGCGTTGGGCGCGCCAAGGTGAGCAGGAGCGCGCCAAGTGGCGCAAGCCGCCTCACGGCTCAAACCAGCGCTCGACCTCGTGCAAGCGAATACCGGCGGGGAAGCGCCGCCGGTATTCGTCAGCGGCTTGCTGCGCGCCAGCGCGATTGCCGGCCCGGCTCTCGGCCTCCACCAGGCGAGCTTGCGCATCTTCCCGAAGAGCGGAGGGCATGTCCGAAAGGGAGCTTCGCAGAATTTGGGCGGCTTTGGCAGGATTTTTGGCGATCAGCAGTCGCGCCAAGCTCAGCGCGATCACGCCACGGCGCGCGTCTCCCGCGGCGCTGCCGGACCAGGCCGCCTCGAAATGTCGAATTGCGCCGGGTCCGTCGGCGTGGCGCCGTGCTTCGTCCGCCGCAGCTAGCTCGCGCGCGACCCTATCCAGCGCGGCCGCCGAGAGGAGCGGCGCCGCAAGGTTGGTCGAAGGCGTTTGCAACGGAGCAAAGGCGCTGGCCGCAGCGGGAATTGGCTGCGCGCTGGCGGTCGGCGGAGGCAGCGATTGCAGCATGAAGCTTTGCCCTGCGGTCAGCCTCACACTGCCTCCCGTGACGCGTTCACCGCGCACCAACACCACGCCATGCTCCACGCTCACCTGTGTGCCCTCGGCTTGCCGGTCTACTCGGAAGCGCGTCCCCACGACCTCGACGCTCAGCTCGCCCGCTTCCACGACCCAATGGCGCTTGCCTCCCGGTCGCACGTCGAAAGTGGCGTCTCCGCGGCGCAGCGCGGTGACGAAAGAGCGGGCGTCGTTGCGCAGTACCTCCAGCCGAGAGCCCTTTTGTAGGCTGATTTGCGAGCCGTCCTCGAAGCGCGGCGCCTCGTTCCGGGCCTCCGCACTGAGCACGACCGGCGCGCCACCGCTAACTAGCGCTAACTGCCCCGAGCCTTGCGGCGTGAGCGAGCGTATGACCCCGAACGACAGCAGCACCACGACCGCCGCCGTCGCCAGTGCCAGCCACAGACCGGAGTGGCGCGCCGGTGCGTGATCGATGCGCTGCCACATACTTTGAACGCGTGCTTCTTCCAGACCGTCGCGCAGCAGAGTGGCCAGCGGCTCTGTGCTGCCGCCTTCCGGCGTGAGCTTGCGCGTGGCGCGCGTGCGTTCAGAGGACATCGGGCGCCTCCGTGTCATCGAAGGCTCGACGCACGAGCGTTTGTGCCTGGTTCAAGTGGCGCTTGGCCGTGGCTAGCGAACAGCCGCACGCGTCCGCCACCTCCTCCAACGTATGGCCGTCCACGTAGCGCAAGATCCACGCGAAGCGCGCGCCGGCCGAGGCACTTTGCAAAGCGCGATCGACCGCCTCCAGCTCGAGCTGCTGCTCGGCCGTTGCGCCCCCATGCAGCAACGCTTCGAGCGGTGCGTCGTCGATAGTGCGATCTAGCCCCAACCTGCGTAGCAGCTTGCGCCGGCGAAAGCGCCTGTGCGCCTGGTGCACGCAAATGCGAAGCAGCCAGGGTCGCAGCGCGGCGTGCTTGCGTAACGTCGGCAAATCGCGCAAGGCTTCGACGAAGGTGTCTTGCACCACGTCTTGGGCGTCCGTGCGGTTGCCGACCATGTGCAGCGCTGTCGTCCACACCAGCTTGACGTAGCGGCGGTACAGCGCCTCCTTCGCCCATTGGTCCCCGCGAGCTAGCCGCTCTATCAACTCCGCGTCCAGCGCGCGCGGCTCGATGCGCTCGGCGTGGGCCGCAGACGCCAGGGCGTGATGAGGGCTGGCGGCGGCAGGTTTCATCGGGGGCGGACGCGCGCAGAAAGCTTCGCTCTAGTAGGGCCACGAGCCAGGAAATTCGGCTCACGCTGGGCGAATTTGGCCCCCTGAGTGAGCCGATCCGCGTAGGTTCTGGCCCTAAGTCGCGATGTGGACTCGACACAGCTCTCTCTACATTGGCTGGCTGGGCGCCATCGGTTGTTGGCTGGGCGCGGCCTGTGGGTGTTCTCCAGAGTACGAACTGCTCAGCAGCGGCCTGAACGAACCCGCCGGAGGCAATGGCGCCGGTGATGACGCGAGCAACGCGGCCGCCGGCAGCGCCCTCAACGGCGGGGCTGGCAACGCAGCCTCGGCGGTCAGCGGTTCGGGCGGTGTCATGGCCGTCGCGGCGGGTGGCGAGAGCACAGTCGGCGGTGAAGATGTTGGTGGCTCCGCCGCCGCACCCTGAGCTCAAGGAGTCGGGGCGTCGCAGTCCGCTTGCAGGGCCGCGCACACGTCCACGATTTTATCGCAGTCCGAACCCGGCGAGTACTCGAAGCAATTCGCGGCCGCATCGAAGCAGTGGGCGACATTGGCTAGGCAATTGAGCTCCGAGCCACCTCCGGCGACCGCACCACTGCCGCCGACCTGGACGGCGCCGCCGTAGGCGCCGCCGCCCTGCTCCACGCCACCACTTGCGGTCCCGCCTCCGCCCTCGGTCACGCCGCCCTCGCCGCCGACGGCGTACCCGCCGCCCGCCTGCGCCGCGCCCCCGGACGAGATCCCCCCCGTGCAGGCGCCACCGTTCGTGGAACCGCTGCCGCCCCACGGGCTCTCTTCTTCTCCCCCTTGCGCGATACTGCCGCCACCAGCTGCGCTCGGGCCGCCCGCAGTCGCGGCCCCGCCGATCTCGATGCCACGCGAGCCCTCGCCCGTGCCGTCCCACGGATTCCCCGAGCCGCAAGCTATGAGCGAAAGCGCGCCAGCTACCATCACCAGTTTCATCATCATTGTCTTCACCGTTTCCTTCCGTCGTACCAGGGCCACGACCCCAGAAGAACGGCTCACTAGGGTCCCGACCATGCTATTACCGAGGCGGGCGAAATGTTCGGCGTGCGTCGGCTCTCGATTCTGTTGTCGGCCACTGCGGTGCGGGCGCTGTTGGTGTTTTGCGTCGCCTGTAGCCACCGGCCTTCGGTAGCCCCGCCTAGGAGCGTGGTCGCAGCACCCCGCTCGTGGCTCACTGCGCTATCAACTCGCGATGTCGAACTACGACAGTTGCAGGCATTGACCTGCAACTCGGGCGTGCCTTGCTGCGTGCATGACATATTGTCTGCCGGTACCGATGTGCATGGCCATCGTCTCAGCGCCGTCACAGTGAGCGAAGGTCGCTGCGTAGACGATGACGGCTCGCACTCGGGGCAAGATGAGGATTCCGTGGAGGGGTGTGATCAATACTGGCTAGCAACGGACGACCAACCCGAAGGTCCGAGCATCGCCTGGCTCGGAGAGGAGTGCCCCAATGCCCGACTCGAAGTGAACACTTCGGTGGACGACAGAGCACACACTTTCACGCACAGCAGTCATAGCCTGTTCTCGAACGATCGCACTGAGACCACCATCACGATTGCTCTCGCCCCCTTGCACCTGCAGTCGCTCAGCGCCTCCAGCCAAAGCTTCAGCCATAGCCGCGTCGAGTCCTGGAACTTCGACGAATTTGCTGGTGAACTGAATTTCGGTGTGGATTATTGCGCTCGCGAGGCAGCCTTCGAGCGTGAAGCGGTGACGGACCGCGACGCTCCCGAACTCGAAGTATCCGCGGTTGCCATTCCACGCGTCGCGCTTCCGCTTGCGTTTCGTGACGGCGGTTGGCGCACCACGCAGTTGAACCGTTGCGGTGCGCGCGTTGGGGGCGCGAAAAGCGGCTTCACCGTCGCGGGCGGGCCAGCCCGGGCGGGGGACCTCGCGTTCGTCGCGCTGCTTTCAACTGAAAACGACCTGTTTGTCGAAATCGACGATGACCGATTTAGCGGCAACGGCGCGGACAAGCTCCCGGACGAGCTGCAGATCTGGCTGGCCGCCCCGGAGTCATGCGTCGACCCGTCCCAGGCTTCTGCCGTGCGAAAGTTAGCGATCCGCGTCGCCGACGGTCGGATCGTGGCTGGGCTTTCGGGCGCAATTCGTCCCGTCGTCGAAATCGAAAAGGTCGCGCATGCTGCGCGAATGCGGAACAGCCTGGGTGACCTCATTGGCAACGGCGAACGTCTGACCGTCGCGTATGCCGATGCGCGCGCCAACAGGACTATTGCAAGTAGCGCGTTCGACCCTGGAAAATGGTGGACCCTGGGGCAGGCCTTCGAAGTCCCCGCCGACGCGCAGATGCCCTGGGCGAAGCTTTCGTGCGCGCTCCACGGGAATACCCTGATCCCCACTCCAATCATGCCCTTCCAGCGCTGACCTCAGTCGACCACCGATCCGCAACCAACCCCACCAGTTGGCGCCACCAAGGCGCGCCGCGCGCGGCGGAGGGGCCTACGGCTTGCCACTCTCGCGCTGCTAGGCACGTGAACGTTTGCGCTGACTCGCTTGTCGGCTCGGCTTGTCGTTGGTTCGAGTCATGCGACTGGGCGCACGCGCCGTGCCAGCCCCGACTGATGCGTCGCAGCAATCGGGGGATGTCAGGGCGCAGAGAAAAAAGGACCCAAAGCGAGGGGAGTCGGGCGAAGGTTCAGGCCGGTCAGAGACTCTAATTCGGTGATGCAATATCGGAAGCTTCTGTTTGCGGTGGTGTGCACAGCCCTCAGCGCATTAGTCGGGGGCTGCTCGAGTCAAAATGAACTCTCAGAGTCTTTGGGAGAAGCTCGTAGTGAGCTGCTGAACACGGACCAGTTCTTGTATTTTACCTGCAACGCGACGGGTTGGAATCCAAGTGACGCGAATCGCTTGAGAGCAACGGCGGATCCGTCTGTCTTCACGCTCGCGTACACGGTGACCCAGCCTTGGCAGGTGAGCAGCCCG
>Ga0302322_100000166_pt1 | contig 45615 bp, 38 predicted proteins | sample Fen_T0_2_FD_203757 | JGI IMG/M metagenome (GOLD analysis project Ga0302322, IMG submission 203757) | Peat permafrost microbial communities from Stordalen Mire near Abisko, Sweden - Fen_T0_2 | ecosystem: Environmental > Terrestrial > Soil > Wetlands > Permafrost | place: Sweden: Abisko...
GGGCTGACCGAGCGCAAGCCCTGGACGCCGGTGCGCGAGGTGACCCTGGTCCAGCGCAAGGCCACCCCGATCGGGATCGGCCTGGGGAAGACGAGTGGTTGGGCGCACCGTGCGGTGCTCAAGCAGGCGGGGGTCCGGCAGGTCCGCGGCGCGGCATACGTCCGGGTCGACGACGCCGGCCTCCATGTGAGCGTCGACGGCGAACCGCTGCTCGTCGAGGCCGACCACGTCGTGCTCTGTGCGGGCCAGGAGTCCGTCCGCGGACTGTACGACGAGCTGGTCGCCGCCGGAGCCCGCGCCCACCTGATCGGGGGCGCCGACGTCGCCGCCGAGCTCGACGCCAAGCGCGCGATCGAGCAGGGCACCCGGGTCGCGGCCGCCCTGGCGACCTGACCGGCCCTGGGCCGGCTGCGGACCGGCGGGCCGCTGCCCGACCCTAGACTGCCGCCCATGCGGATCACCGTCATCGGGTGCGGTTACCTCGGGGCCACCCACGCCGCCGCCATGGCGGAGCTCGGGCACGAGGTCCTCGGCATCGAGAGCGACCCGGTCAAGCGGCAGCAGCTGACCGAGGGCCGGGTGCCGATCTACGAGCCAGGCCTCTCCGACCTGCTGTCGCACCACGTTGCCTCGGGGCGCCTGCGGTTCACCGACTCCTGGGCCGAGGTCGCGGACTTCGGCGACCTGCACTTCCTCTGTGTGGGCACCCCGCAGAAGGCGGAGAGCCTGGCAGCCGACCTCAGCCAGGTCGAGAGCGCGATCGAGGGGCTGGCGGCCCACCTGACGCGACCCGCGGTCGTCGTGGGCAAGTCGACGGTCCCGGTCGGCACGGCCGAGCGGATGGCGCGTCGCCTCGCCGAGATCGCGCCGGCCGGCTCCGACGTCCTGCTCGCCTGGAACCCGGAGTTCCTCCGCGAGGGCTTCGCGGTCGAGGACTCGATGCACCCCGACCGGATCGTGCTCGGAGTGACCGACGGCCGGGCCGAGAAGGTGCTCCGCGAGTTCTACGGGCCGCTGATCGACGCCGGCACCCCCATCGTGGTCACCGACTTCGCGACCGCCGAGCTCGTCAAGGTGGCCGCCAACGCCTTCCTGGCCACGAAGATCTCCTTCATCAACGCCATGGCCGAGGTCTGCGAGGCCACCGGTGCCGATGTCGTCGACCTCGCCGACTCGCTCGGGTACGACGCCCGCATCGGCCGCCGGTTCCTCCAGGCCGGCATCGGCTTCGGCGGCGGTTGTCTGCCCAAGGACATCCGGGCCTTCGTGCACCGGGCCGGTGAGCTGGGGGTCGAGGACGCGATGTCCTTCCTGCGCCATGTCGACGACGTCAACCAGCGCCAACGCGGACGCGTCGTCGACGTCGCCCAGGCGATGGTCGGGGGGCTCGCCGGCGCCCGGATCGCCGTCTGGGGCGCAGCGTTCAAGCCCGACAGCGACGACGTCCGCGACTCCCCGGCGCTCTCGATCGCCGGCGCCCTCTCGCTGCGCGGCGCCCAGGTCAGCGTCTACGACCCCCGCGCGAACGACACCGCCCGGGTGGCGTTCCCGACCCTGGTCTACGCCGAGTCGGCCGTGGACGCATGCCTCGACGCCGACCTGGTGCTGCACCTGACCGAGTGGCCCGAGTTCCGCAACATCACGCCGGACCACCTCGACCGTGTGGTCAGCCGGCGTCGGATCTTCGACGGTCGCAACGCCCTCGACCTCGAGGCGTGGCGCACCGCGGGCTGGACCGCCCGCGCCCTCGGTCGCCCCTAGCGGCACGCGCCGAGGTCCGTCGCTAGTTGTCGGGGGGCTGCTTGCGGATCGTCTCGGCGTACCACTCGAACGACCGCTTAGGGATCCGCTCCAGGGTGTCGTAGTCGACGTACACCAGGCCGAAGCGCTGGGTGTAGCCCTCGGCCCACTCGAAGTTGTCCATCAGCGACCACGTGTAGTAGCCGCGGACGTCGACGCCGGCCCGGACGGCGACCGCCACGGCCCGCAGGTGCGCGTCGAGATAGTCGATCCGTTCCTGGTCGTCGATGACGCCCTCGTCGTCGGGTACGGCGTCGTAGGAGCACCCGGACTCGGTGATCATGATCGGCGGCAGCGCGGCGCGGTAACGCGCCCGCAGGGTGATCAGCCACTCGCGGAGCGAGTCGGGCACCACCGGATGACCGAAGGCGGTGGTCGGGTAGCCGACGATCTGGAGCTCCTCGAACGGGTTCGGGGAGTCCTCGGGCGCGGCCCCGATGCGCATCGGGTTGTAGTAGTTGACGCCGTAGAAGTCGAGCGGCTGGCGGATCGTGGCCAGGTCGCCGGCCTGCACCACCGGGTCGAGCAGGGGGGCAAGGTCGAAGGGGTAGCGTCCGAAGAGCATCGGCTCGGCGAACATCCCGTTCCAGAGCGCGTCGAAGAGCTTCGAGGCACCGACGTCGGCCTCGTCGTCGCTGGCAGGCCAGATCGGTGCGTGGTTGTTGGCGCAGCCCACGCTGCTCGCACCCGCCGCACGTAGCGCGATCGCGGCCCGACCGTGACCGAGCAGCAGGTGGTGAGCCACCGGCAGCGCGTCGAACATCAGCTCCCGACCCGGCGCATGCGTCCCGAGGGCGTAGCCCAGCATCGTCACCACGTTCGGCTCGTTGACCGGGATCCAGTGCTCCACCCGGTCCGCGAGGCGCTCGCCGACCAGTCCGGCGTACTCAGCGAAGCGGTCCACGGTGTCGCGGTTCAGCCAGCCGCCCTCGTCCTCGAGCGCCTGGGGCAGGTCCCAGTGGTAGAGCGTGGCCATCGGCTGGATGCCGCGCTCGAGCAGCCCGTCGACAAGCCGCTCGTAGAAGTCGAGCCCCGCCTCGTTCGCCGGCCCGGACCCGCCGGGCTGCACCCGCGGCCAGGAGATCGAGAACCGGTAGCCGCCCAGGCCCAGGCGTGCCATCAGGTCGAGGTCCTGGTCCAGGCGGTGGTAGTGGTCGCAGGCGACATCGCCGGTCGACCCGTCCACGATGCGCCCGGTCTGGTGGGTGAAGGTGTCCCAGATGCTCGGTCCCTTGCCGTCCTCGGTGGCCGCCCCCTCGATCTGGTACGACGCGGTGCTGGCACCGAACCGGAAGCCCGGTGGAAGCAAGGGGTGAGGCACGGGGATCATTGTGTCGGTGACCGTCATCATTCGTCGGGCTTTGGACCGGTTCTCGACCCGTGATTCGGGTCGCCAGGCCCTGCACTCCTTCTCGTTCGGCTCCTCGTACGATCCCGCACGCGTGTCTTTCGGCCCGTTGTTCGCGCTCAACGACCACCTTCTCGGGCATGGCCGGGGGTACGACGCACACGAGCACAGCGATGTGGTGCTCGTCACGTGGGTGGTGTTCGGCGAGCTGGTCCACACCGACGAGACCGGCACCTCGACCCTCGGGCCCGGCGAGCTGGCGGTGACGCGCACCGGCAGCGGCACCACCCACAGCGAGTTCGCGGGCGACTCCGCCACGCGCTTCGTCCAGATGTGGCTGCGCCCCGGTGACACCGGCGGCGACCCGGTGCGCGAGACGTCGGCCCCCGACCTGACCGGCCCCGGGCCGGTACCCGTGGCCGGCCGCTCCGGTCTCACCCTCGACGTGCCCGGCGCGACCCTCTCCATCGCGGAGCTCGCCGCCGGTGACACCTTGCTGCTGCCCGGGGAACCGCTCGTCCACGTCTTCGTCGTGACCGGGGCCCTCCTCAGGTCGAGCCTGGCCGAGCCGCTGGCGGCGGGCGACGCCTTCGAGATCTCCCGGGAGACCCCCGGGGACCGCGACGGTCGCGACCTCGCGGTCACCGCCGCCGTACCGACACAGCTGCTCGTCTGGACCTTCCAGGAATGACCTCGAGCCTCAGGGCACCAGCACGCCGGGGTTGAGGATCCCCTCCGGGTCCAGCGCCGCCTTCACGGCCCGCAGGACGGCGATCCCGAGCGCGCCGATCTCCGCCTCGAGCCAGGGCTGATGGTCGGTCCCGACCGCATGGTGATGGGTGATCGTGGCCCCGGCCGCGACGATCGCGTCCATCGCGGCCGCCTTCGCGGTCAGCCAGCGTCCGATCGGGTCGTCACCCTCGGCAGCCGCCACGGTGAAGTAGAGCGAGGCACCGGTCTCGTAGACGTGCGAGACGTGGCACAGCACGATCGCCGACTCGCCCAGCGAGCCGCGCAGTGCGGCCGACACCCCGTCGTACACCTCACGGAGGCGGGACCAGTACGTCGCGGTCTCGAGCGTCTCGACGAGCACCCCGACGTCGAGCATCGAGTCGCGGAGGTACGGCGCGTCGAAGCGCCCGGCTGCCCAGGAGCGGCCGGGGTCCTCGCCCACGAGCTCACCGCCGAGCGCGGAGAGCACCGCCGTCACCGCCGTACGGCGTGCGGTCACCGCGGCGGGCGTCCCCTCGTAGCCGACGATCATCAGGCAGCCGCCGGCCGACCCACCGCCCACGGCGTCGGGGTCGGCCAGGTTGATCGCTGTCTCGGACTCGTCGGAGAGCCGCAGCACCGTCGGCAGGAGCTGGGTCTGGGCGAGCTGCCGGACCGCATCCGCCCCGGCGTCGAAGGACGGCCAGCGCCACCCCTCGTACACCCGCTCCTCGGGCAGGGGACGCACCCGCACCGTCACCGACGTGATCACCCCGAGCGCGCCCTCCGACCCGAGGAAGAGCTGCCGCAGGTCGGGACCGGCGGCGCTCGCGGGCGCGTGCCCGAGGACGACCCGGCCGGCCGGGGTGGCCACCTCGAGTCCCGTCACCAACGCGTCGAAGCGGCCGTAGCCCGCCGAGGACTGGCCGCTCGAGCGGGTCGCCGCGAAGCCGCCGATCGTGGCGTACTCGAACGACTGGGGGAAGTGACCGAGCGTCATCCCGTGCTCGGCCAGGAGCGCCTCGGCCTCGGGGCCGCGCAGGCCGGGCTCGAGGGTGGCGGTCATCGAGACGGGGTCGACGGCGAGCAGCCTCTTCATGCGGACCAGGTCGAGGCTGAGCACGCCGGCGTACCCCTCCCGGCGCGCGACCAGCCCGCCGGTGACCGACGTGCCGCCGCCGAAGGGCACCACCGCGAGCCGGTGGTGGCCCGCCACCTCGAGCAGTGCCTGGACCTGGTCTGCGTCGGCGGGGCGGACGACGGCATCGGGTGCATCGGTGAGGTCGCCGGCGCGGGCGCGCAGCAGGTCGGGCGTGGACTTCCCGCGGGTGCGCAGCCGGCGGCTCTCGTCGTCGGTGACCAGCTGGTCCGGGCCGACCACGGCGGCGAGGTCGGCGAGCGCGGCCCCGGGCAGGGTCACCCCCGGCAGTGTCACCGGAGCCGAGTCGTCCACCCGGTGGTCGACGACCGGGAACACCAGCTCCACCAGACCGCGGGCGGTCTCCGGCAGGTCGGCAGCGCGGTCTGGGTCGCCCCAGCGGGTCGGGTGCATCTCTCCGGTCATGTGTTACAGTGTGACACATGACGTCACTTCGTCACAACGAGGCGCCCGACCCGCAGTCGGCGTACCTCGACGCCGCCCGCGCCTGCATCCTCGACGTCGGCTGGCGCCGGACGACCCTGACCGAGGTGGCCCGGCGCGCCGGGGTGAGCCGGATGACGATCTACCGCGCATGGCCCGACATGCCGACCGTGCTCGGCGACCTGATGACCCGCGAGTGGGGGGAGGTCGTCGCCCGTGCCGTCGGTGAGGCCGACGCCGCGCTCCCCGGGACACCGACCGCCGCCGACCGGCTCGTCGCCGAGGTGGTCGCGACGACCAGGGCACTGCGCGAGAACGAGCTCTTCGTCCGGATCGTCGAGCTCGACGCCGAGCTCCTCCTGCCCTACCTGCTGACCCGACGAGGCCGCAGCCAGCAGGCGATCGCGGAGCTGACCGCCGGGCGGATCCAGGAGGGCCAGGCCGAGGGGAGCATCCGCGCGGGCTCACCCGTGACGATGGCGCGGGCTCTCCTGCTGGCCGCCCACGGTTTCGTGCTCAGCGCGCACACCATGGTCGACGACGACGTGAGTGAGGACGACCTCGACGCCGAGCTCGAGCAGGTCGTACGCCGGGCGGTCACGCCATGAGCCGCGGACGCATCCGAGCCGGCCTCGACGAGGTCCCGACCCAGGTCGACCTGCTCGTGGTCGGGCTGGGCGTCACCGGCGTGGGGGTCGCCCTCGACGCCGTCGCGCGTGGGCTGACCGTCCTCGCCGTCGACGCGCACGACCTCGCCTTCGGTACGTCGCGCTGGTCCAGCAAGCTGGTCCACGGTGGCCTGCGCTATCTCGCCAACGGCCAGGTCGGCGTCGCCCACGAGAGTGCGGTCGAACGCGGGATCCTGATGGAGGTCACCGCTCCTCACCTCACCCACGCCCTGCCCTTCCTCCTGCCGCTCGACGACCACACCGGCCACCGTCAGGCCGCACTGCTCCGGGCCGGCATGGAGGCCGGCGACTGGCTCCGCATCGCGGCCCGCACCTCGCGCGAGACGCTGCCGCGCCCGCGTCGCGTCTCGGCGACCGAGAGTCACCACCTGGCGCCGGTGCTGGGCGCGGGCGTCCGCGGCGGGATCCTCTCGTGGGACGGCCAGCTCGAGGACGACGCGCGCCTGGTCGCCACCATCGCCCGGACCGCCGCCGGCCTCGGCGCCGAGCTCCGCACCCGTGCGCGGGCCGTCACGCTCACCGGCACCGGGGCGGTGCTGCGCGACGAGCTGAACGGCACGGCGTACGACGTCCGCGCCCGCGCGGTCGTCAACGCTGCCGGCGTCTGGGCGGGTGGCCTGGTCGACGACGTGCGGCTGAGCCCGAGTCGCGGCACCCACCTCGTCGTGCGCGGCGCCGCGTTCCCCGACCTGCGCGTCGCGTTGACCCTGCCCGTGCCCGGCGCCCGCAACCGATTCCTCAACGTGCTCCCCCAACCCGACGGCCTGGTCTACATCGGGCTCACCGACGAGGCCGTCGACGGCGAGCCGCCCGACGTCCCCGAGCCGAGCCGGGCCGAGGTCGACTTCCTCGTCTCGACCGTCTCGTCGTGCCTCGCCCGCCGGTTGACCACGGCCGACGTGGTCGGCTCCTACGCCGGGCTGCGACCGCTGCTGAAGGCCGACGGCCGCACCGCGGACCTGTCCCGACGTCACGCCGTGCTCACGTCGACCTCCGGCGTGGTGACCGTGGTCGGTGGCAAGCTCACGACCTACCGCCGCATGGCCCAGGACGCGGTCGACGCGGCCGTGGCCCGCGCGGACCTCGCGGCCGGCCCCTGCACCACCGCTCGCCTCCCGCTCGCCGGTGCCGCCTCGCGGCCGGAGCTGGCCCGGCTCGCCGCGACCTCGCCGTCGCCGCGGCTGGTCCGGCGCTACGGCGCGGACGCCGGGCTGGTGCTGGCCGATGCCAGGGCGGCCACCGGCCTGCGCGACGCCGACCTGCTCGCCCCCGTCGCCGACGGGGTCCCGATCACCCTGGCCGAGCTCGTCTTCGGGGTGACCCACGAGGGTGCCCACGACGTAGCGGACCTGCTGGACCGGCGTACCCGGGTCGGCCTCGTCGGCACGGACCGAGCCGCCGCCGAGCCGGCTGCGCGCCGTGCGATCGAGCTCGCGGCCGCCTCGGTTCGTTAAATCGGTGGGGGGCCCTCCCCAAGCGCGGTGTCCGTCCCCTACCTTGTACCCATGCTCGAGCCCCGGGGGGCGGCCTCAAGCACGTCATTCGAACCTGAAACGGACGTATCCGCCCGTGTAGTCATCGAAGCCCGCAACGCGTTGTTGCAGGGCCGCATCTCCGACGCTCTGGAGCTGGTGGAAAGTGCGCGACACGACCCCGACCTCTCCGACGGGTCCCGGGTCGAGCTGGCCCTGACGGGGCTGCTGTCCCGGTTGGCCCGGGGCGACCTCCGCGGCGCCGCACCGTTCTCCCGCGAGCTGACCGCCCTGGTCCGCGTGCGCGGACCCGTGGCCGCCCGCGCCTGCTTCGGCCTCGGCGAGTTCGCCGCGGCCCGGGGCCAGACCGACCTGAGCGTGACCTACTACGAGAGTGCCGGCGAGGAGCTCGACGGGGCGGACGATCGCCCCTGGCTGCCCTGGCGCAGCGGCCTGGCGCGGATCCTGGCAGGGCGCGGCGAGGTCGGCACCGCCACCGGCCTGGTGGAGGAAGAGCTCACCGAGGCGCGCATCCTGGACTCGCCGTACGCCGTCGCCTCCACACTGCGCACGATGTCAGCGGTCGCCCCGACCGACCAGCGCGTGGAGCTCCTCGACGAGGCTCTCGCCCTGCTCGCCGGCAGTGACGCCGCACGGCTCGAGGCCCAGATCCGGACCGACCTGGCGGGCTGGCTGATGCTGCTGAGGCCGACCGAGTCGGCCCAGGCCGTCGACCTGCTCCGTTCGGCCGAGAAGTACGCCCGGCAGGAGGACCTCGCACCCCTGCTCGGCCGGATCCGCTGGCTCCTCGAGCGCCTCGGCGAGGCTCCCGACGGCGAGCTGGCCGGCCGGATGTCCGAGCTGAGCGCCGCCGAGCAGCGGGTCGCTCAGCTGGTGGTGCTGGGCAAGCGCAACCGCGAGATCGCCGTCGAGCTGGGCGTCAGCGTCAAGTCGGTCGAGTGGCACGTCTCGCACATCCTGCGCAAGCTCTCGATCACCTCGCGCCTCGACCTCGCCGACGCCCTGGCCCAGCCGCGCCAGAACCGCTGACCCGAGCGGTCAGCTCGGGATCGCGACGTACGTCGTGTCGAGGTACTCCTCGATGCCCTCGAAGCCACCCTCCCGGCCGAACCCGCTCGCCTTCACGCCGCCGAACGGTGCCGCCGGGTTGGAGACCAGGCCGGTGTTGACCCCGACCATGCCGAACTCCAGGGCCTCGGCGACCTTGATCGTGCGCGCCAGGTCGCGGGTGTAGACGTAGGACGCCAGGCCGTACTCCGTGGCGTTGGCCAGCGTGATCGCCTCGTCGTCGGAGGTGAACGTCGTGATCGGCGCCACCGGACCGAAGATCTCCTCGCTGTTGATGCGCGCCTCCGCCGGGACGCCGAGGAGAACCGTCGGCGCGAAGAAGTGGCCCGGCCCGTCGGTGGCGGAGCCACCGCAGACGACCTCGGCACCGTCGTGCACCGCGTCGATGACCAGCTGACCGACCGACTCGACGGCGTCGGCGTTGATCAGCGGTCCGACGTCGGTGCCGGACTCCTGGCCGCGACCTGTGCGCAACGCGCCCATCCGCTCGCCGAGCAGCTGCCCGAACTCGCGGGCGACCGACTCGTGGACCAGGAACCGGTTGGCGGCGGTGCAGGCCTCGCCCATGTTGCGCATCTTGGCGATCATGGCGCCGTCCACGGCCGCCTTCACGTCGGCGTCCTCGAACACGATGAACGGCGCGTTGCCGCCGAGCTCCATCGAGAGCCGCTGCAGCTCGTCGGCCGACTGACGCACCAGCACCTTCCCGACCGGCGTGGACCCGGTGAAGCTCACCTTCCGGAGCCTCGGGTCGGCCATCAGGGTCGCGCTCAGCGCCTTGGAGTTGTGGGTGGTCACGACGTTGAGGACGCCCGCCGGGAGACCCGCCTCGTCGAGGACGGCCGCCAGGGCCAGCATCGTCAACGGCGTCAGCTCGGCAGGCTTGATCACCATCGTGCAGCCGGCCGCGACCGCCGGGCCGATCTTGCGGGTACCCATGGCGAGCGGGAAGTTCCAGGGGGTGAGGAACAGACACGGACCGACCGGCTTGCGAATCGTGAGCAGCCGCGAGCCGCCGGCCGGCGCCTGCATCCAGCGACCGTGGATCCGCACGGCCTCCTCGGCGAACCAGCGGAAGAACTCCGCGCCGTACGTCACCTCGCCCTTCGCCTCGGCCAGCGTCTTGCCCATCTCGAGGCTGATCAGCTCGGCGAAGTCGTCGGCCCGGTCCATGATCGCCTCGAAGGAACGGCGCAGGATCTCGCCGCGGTCTCGAGGGGGCGTCGCGGCCCACTCGGCCTGGATGCCGGCGGCGGCGTCGAGCGCCGCCATCGCATCGTCGGTGCTGCCGTCGGCGACGTCGGTGATCACCGACTCGTCGGCAGGGTCGTGGACCTCGAACCTGCTGCCGGAGCTCGAGTCGCGCCACTCACCGCCGATGAAGAGACCGCGGGATCCGGTCTTGGCCAAGAGGTCTAGTCCAGTCATGGGAATCACCCTGTCACTTCGGTGAAGTTTGCCGAAAGTCTTCACGCGATCGTCTCAGGTCTGACACGCTTTCACCGTCGGCCTGGGGGCTAGCACCCGACCGATACGTGAGCCCCTCGCTGACCCCATGCTGCGAGGGGCTCGCCCCATTTCGCATCGCGTGCGTCGTGTGCGTCGCCGGGGTCGCCGGCCGCGTGGCCCATCCGGGACCTTCCGCCTCTTGAACATCCGCCCCGGGAGGAGTTGATTCGGGACCAACGTGTTCTGAGTCGGCGGCCCGACGCGGCCGCCCCGGTACCTGGAGGCAGACCATGGCGGACAAGGTGGGCGGTCGTAGAACAGCCGGGCAAGATCTCGGGGCGAGCAGCCCCGACCGGATCCGCAACGTGGTGCTCGTCGGGCCGGGCGGTTCCGGCAAGACCACCTTGGTCGAGACGCTGCTCGCCTCCGCCGGAGCCATCCCCCGTGCCGGGACGATCCAAGAGGGTTCGACGGTCTGCGACTTCGAGGAGTCCGAGCGGGCGCACGAGCGGTCGATCTCGCTGGCCATCGCCCCGGTCGTCCACCGCGACACCAAGATCAACTTCATCGACACCCCCGGGTACGCCGACTTCGTGGGCGAGGTCCGCGCCGGCCTCCGCGCCGCCGACTGCGCGTTGTTCGTGATCGCGGCCAGCGAGGCCGTGGACGACGCCACCTCCGCCCTCTGGCGCGAGTGCGCCGAGGTGGGCATGCCCCGCGCCGTCGTGATCACCAAGCTCGACCAGGCCCGCGCCGACTACGACGGCGTCCTCGCAGCGTGCCAGGCGGCGTTCGGCGACAAGGTACTGCCGCTCTACGTCCCGGTCCGCGACGGCGCCGAGGTCACCGGACTGGTCGACCTGATGGTCGGCTCGACCGTCGACGGGGGCGACCACGAGGACCTCCGCGGCGCCCTGATCGAGGGGATCATCGAGGAGTCCGAGGACGAGACCCTGATGGACCGCTATCTCGGCGGCGAGGACATCGCCCACGACACCCTCACCCAGGACCTCGAGAAGGCCGTCGCCCACGCCACCTTCCACCCCGTCGTACCGGTCTGCTCGGTGTCCGGCGTCGGGTGCTCCGAGCTGCTCGACCTCGCCGTCGACGGCTTCCCGTCCCCGCTCGAGCACGCCTCACCCGAGGTGTTCACCCCGGCCGGGGCCGTCGCCGAGCCGATCAGCGGCGACCCACGCGGTCAGCTCGTCGCGGAGGTCGTGAAGACCTCCAGCGACCAGTACGTCGGCCGGGTCAGCCTGGTGCGCGTCTTCTCCGGCACGCTCACACCGGACGCGCCGGTCCACGTGTCGGGCCACTTCACGTCGTTCTTCGCCGAGTCCACCCACGAGGACCACGACGAGGACGAGAAGGTCGGGTCGCTCACCTACCCGTTCGGGCGGCTGCACGTCCCGGCGGACTCCGTGATCGCCGGTGACCTGGCCGCGATCGGCAAGCTCAGCCGGGCCGAGACCGGCGACACCCTCTCCTCGATCGAGGAGCCCCGCGTCCTGCGGCCGTGGTCGATGCCCGAGCCATTGCTGCCGGTGGCCATCGTCGCGAAGAGCAAGGCCGACGAGGACAAGCTCTCCCAGGCGCTCGGCCGGCTCGCCGCCGAGGACCCGAGCGTGCGGGTCGAGAACAACCCCGAGACCCACCAGCTCGTCCTCTGGACCATGGGCGAGGCCCATGCCGACGTCCTGATCGCCCGGCTCGCCGACCGCTACTCCGTCCATGTCGAGACCGAGCCCTTCCTCGTGTCGCTGCGCGAGACGTTCGGCGGAGCGGGCAAGGGGCTGGGCCGGCACGTCAAGCAGTCCGGTGGGCACGGGCAGTACGCCGTGTGCCACATCGAGGTCGAGCCGCTGCCCGAGGGCGGCGGCTTCGAGTTCGTCGACAAGGTGGTCGGCGGCTCCGTGCCCCGCCAGTTCATCCCGTCGGTCGAGAAGGGCGTGCGGTCCCAGATGGAGCGCGGAGTCCGCGCCGGCTACCCGATGGTCGACCTCCGGGTGACTCTCACCGACGGCAAGGCTCACGCCGTGGACTCCTCCGACATGGCCTTCCAGATGGCCGGGTCCCTGGCGCTCCGTGAGGCGGCGGCGTCCGCGAACGTGACCATGCTCGAGCCCTACGACGTGGTGGCCGTCGTCGTCCCCGACGACCACATCGGCTCGACCATGAGCGACCTCTCGTCACGCCGCGCGCGGCTGCTCGGCACCGACAAGGTCGGCGACGACCGCACCGTCATCCATGCGGAGGTGCCCCAGACCGAGCTGGCCCGCTACGCCGTCGACCTGCGCTCGTCGACCCACGGCGCCGGCTCGTTCACCCGCTCCTTCGGCCACTACGAGCCGATGCCCGAAGAGGTCGCCCGGACGGTCGCCACCCGCGACCGCTGAGGCGGGGGGCGCTTGTCGGGATACCCGGCTCACCGGGGATCCCTGCACTTCTCAGCCGTTGCAACCCTCGAGAAGTGCAGGGAGTGACTCGTCGCTGTGGCTGGAGTGGCGTGAGGGCCGACGCGCCGGCAGCGGCTCAGCGGGCCTGGGCGCCGCGGAGGAACTGCTCGAGGAGCGGTCCGGCGGTGCCGGCGCCGGTCTGGCCCACGTCGACGAACGCGCACACCGCGAGGTCGCCCTGGCCGCCGATCATCCAGGCGTGGGTGAGCCGTTTGCCGTTGCGGTCGAACTCGGCCGTACCTGTCTTGGCGATCACCGGAGGGCCGGGCACGTCGGCGAGCCCGATGCCGGTGCCACGGGTGACCACGCCGCGCAGCATCTGCTTGAGAGTCGCGTCCTGCGACGCCGTCAGCGGGGTCGCCGAGGACGTCGCAGGGGGCACCGACGTGACCAGCTGGGCTACGACGGTGTGCCCGGCGACCACGGACGCCATCACCGTGGCCATCGTCATCGGCGAGGCGAGGATCTGCCCCTGTCCGATCATGTCGGCGGCCTTCTCGGTCTCCGACGCCGGCGGTACGACGTTCCCGAAGTACGCCGGGAACCCGAGGTCGTGGTCCACCCCCATGCCGAGCGTGGCGGCGGCATCGACCAGGTCGTGCGAGCCGAGCCGGGTGCGCTCGTTGATGAAGGCCGTGTTGCACGAGTCGGCGAGAGCGGTGGCCAGCGTGATCCGGCCGTTGGCGGACGGCGGGTAGAAACTGTCGTTGGTGAACACCTTGCCGTTCACGTTCACGCTGGTCGGGCAGTCGACCGATGACGACGGCGTCTGACCCTGCTTCACCAGCGCCAGCGACCCCACCGTCTTGAACGTCGAGCCGGGGGCGAACCGACCGTAGGTCGCGTCGTTGTAGCCGTTGTTGCCCGGTCCGTTGGCCGCCGCGACGATGGCGCCGGTCGAGGGCCGGACCGCGACGATCGCGCTGGCCGGGCCGACGCCGGCCAGGATCCGTTCGGCGAGCAGCTGCAACCGCGGCTCCAGGGTCAGCCGGAGCGGTGTGCCGTTGACCGGCTTGGTGGCGAAGACCTTCGTCCGCTTGCCGTCGGACGCCACGGAGTCCACCTGGACGCCGGGACTGCCGCGCAGCTGCTCGTCGTACCGCGCCTCGAGGCCCGACAGCCCGGCGAGGTCACCGACCCGGTAGACGCCGGGGTTGTCCTTGATCATCTCGGCCGTGACCGGCCCGACCGTACCGAGGATCGGGGCCGCGAACTCCTTGGTGATCGCGAGCGGTAGCCGGCCCGCGATCGCGTCGACGCCCTTGATGTGGACATACGCCCGGGTGACGGCAGGAGGCACCTCGCCCTGGCGGAAGACGATCGCCTGGACGAAGGCCTTCGGACCGGCGGCCTTGACCTGCTTGACGTACGACGCGGCGTCGATGCCGACGAGCTGCGCGAGGCGACGCGCGGAGTCGGGCGCCTGCGCGGCACCCACCTTGAGGCGGTCGACGCCGAACCGGACCACGGGGCGCTCGGTGACCAGGCCGACGCCGCGCGGGCCGAGGATGTCACCGCGCCCCGCCTCCACCGTGGACGCCGACAGTGTGGTGCGGGGGTCGTCGAGGGAGGGCTCCACGACGCTCGGCGCCCAGGTCATCTGCCAGCGACCGTCCACGAGCTTCATGGGCGCGCTGGTCTGGTAGCTCCAACCGGTGCCGAGCGGCCAGAGCCAGCTCAGCGTCGCGGTGGCCGTTGCGTCCGACGACTTCTTCACCGCGGTCACCTCGACCTTCGGCTTCACCTCGCCCAGCCCGGCGACCGTCGCGTCGTACTCGTGGCCCGCCTGCGAAGCCGACATGCCACTGAAGCCGACACCCGAGAGGTCGCCCGAGGAGAGTCCCTCGGCCAGCGTGTCCGCGGCAGGAGCCGGGTCGGGCCCGGAGTCCTTGGACCCGCACCCGGCCGACAGGAGCGCCAGGCAGAGGGTGGGCAGGAGCAGACGTGCCGAGCGGGTCCCCATGGCCGTCATCTTGCCAAAGGGGTGCACGGCCCCCGGTCAGCCCAGAGCCGGGAGCCGCTCCAGCGCTGAGGCCACGGCCGCCTGGAGCTCGACGTCGTCCCAGCTGTGGTCGGTGATGTCACCGCGCAGATACGCGTCGTACGCCGCCAGGTCGAGGTGGCCGTGACCGCACAGCGCCGTCAGGATCACCTTCTCCTCCCCGGTCTCGGTGCAGCGGTGGGCCTCCTCGATGGTGGCGGCGAGCGCATGCGTGGGCTCGGGTGCCGGCACGATCCCCTCGGTGCGCGCGAAGAGCACACCCGCGGCGAAGCACTCCATCTGCTTCTTGGCGACCGCCTCGAGCTCGCCGGTCTCGTACAGGTGACTGATCAGCGGGCTCATGCCGTGGTAGCGGAGGCCCCCGGCATGGATCGGGTCCGGGATGAAGTCGTGCCCCAGTGTGTGCATCTTCATCAGCGGCGTCATCCCGAGGGTGTCGCCGAAGTCGTAGGCGTAGGTGCCCTGGGTCAGGCTCGGGCACGACGCGGGCTCGACCGCGCGCACCACAGGAGACATCCGCCCGGCCCACTTCTCGCGCAGGAACGGGAAGGCGAGGCCTCCGAAGTTGGACCCGCCGCCGGTGCAGCCGACGAGCAGGTCGGGGGTCTCACCGACCATCGCCAGCTGCAGCAGTGCCTCCTCGCCGATCACGGTCTGGTGCAGCAGCACGTGGTTGAGCACGCTGCCCAGGGCGTAGTTGGTGTCGGACCGCTGCGCGGCCACCTCGACCGCCTCGCTGATCGCGATCCCGAGCGAGCCGGTGGAGTCGGGGTCCTGCGCCAGGATCGCCCGGCCGGCCTCGGTCAGGTCGCTCGGGCTGGGGTGCACGACCCCGCCGAACGTCTCGATCATGATCCGTCGGTACGGCTTCTGGTCGTACGACGCCCGCACCTGCCAGACCTCGCACTCGAGGTCGTACTGCGAGCAGGCGAACGCCAACGCGGTCCCCCACTGACCGGCCCCGGTCTCGGTGGTCAGCTTGGAGATGCCGGCCCTCTTGTTGTAGAACGCCTGCGGTACGGCGGTGTTCGGCTTGTGGGATCCGGCCGGGGAGACACCCTCGTACTTGTAGTAGATCCGCGCCGGCGTCCCGAGCGCCTTCTCGAGCCGGTGTGCCCGGAAGAGCGGCGACGGCCGCCAGAGTCGGTAGACGTCGAGGACCTCGCCGGGGATCTCGACGTACTGCTCCTGCGAGACCTCCTGCAGGATCAGGTCCATCGGGAACAGGGGCGCGAGATCCTCAGGCCCGACCGGCTGACCGGTGCCCGGGTGGAGGACCGGCGGCGGGGGCGTCGGCAGGTCGTGCAGGACGTTGTACCAGCGCGTCGGCAGGTCGCTCTCGGCGAGCAGGATCTTGTGGTCGGTGGTCGGGGGCATGGGCCGAGCCAAGCACTCGGGACCGTCGTTGTCAGCCCCCCGTTCCGTGCGGCCTCACCGGGCGCCGGCGTACGGCGTACCGAAGCGCTCGGGTCGGATCGTGCGGTCGACGGCGGCGTAGTGCCGCTGCTGCGCCGCGAGCGCCGGCCCCTGCGCCCGCGCGGCGGCGAGCACGGACTTGGTGACCGTGAGGCCGGCGCCGGTCAGCATGGGGCTGACGAGCGGGGTGTAGCCGGCGGAGTGTCCGGCGCGGTTGGGGTGGTAGCTCTCGCTGATCGGGTTGGACAGGCCGTTGAGCCACTCGGGGTTGCCGCAGACCGCGTGGCCGATGAACGCGCTGGTCGGGTTGGCGAAGGCGAAGCCCCTGGCGGCGGCGGCCGCCGCGAGCTTGCTGTTGAGCAGGTCGGCAGTGGCGTTCAGCAGCGACTCGTCGGAGGGGCTGAACCAGGTGAGCGCGTTGCAGTCCTCGCCGTTGAAGAGGCGCGGGTAGCCGACGACGACGACCTTCGCGTTCGGTGCCTTCGCCCGGATCGAGGAGTAGAGCGTGGCGAGCGATCCCGGGAGGGTGTTCTTCAGGTAGCTCTGGGCCTTGCTCACCGCGCCGTGGCAGTCACTGAGCCAGCCCGGCTCGGCACAGGTGGTGATCACGCTGGTGAAGCCGGCGTCGTTGCCGCCGACGGAGATGGTCACGTAGCCGGTGCCGGCGCTCAGGGCACTGAGCTGGGTGTTGGTCACGTCGGAGACCTTGGCGCCCGAGCAGGCACGGAAGTTGAGCGCGTAGCCCTTCGCTGCGGCGATCAGGCTCGGGAAGGCGTACACCGAGCGCTGGCAGGAGGTGCCGTCATCGAGGTAGGAGCGGGTGCCGACGCCGGAGGAGTAGGAGTCACCGAGCGCCACGTACGACGGTGGGGCGGCTTGGGCCGGTGCCGCGGCGAGCAGTGGAACCGACAGCGCGGCGGCCGCGAGCGCAAGGAGCCGGCGTACGGGCGTGCGGAGCATGGGACCTCCCGAAGCGGGTGTGATGCGGGTCACTCTAGGGCCGGGAATCATCCGGGGCCGGATGCGTTGTACTGGACAGTTAGTTGAAAATTCAACTCAAGACCTCTAGGAGCCCCTCATGGCTGACAGCACCTTCGACCCCGCCACCACCGTCATCGCCGACATCAAGGGCGACTACACCCTCGACCCGACGCACACCCACCTGGGCTTCAGCACCCGCCACGCGATGGTCACCACCGTGCGCGGTCAGTTCACGAGCTTCACCGGCGAGGCCGTGGTCGACACCGCCAACCCGGCGGCGAGCAAGGTCGAGGTGAAGATCCAGGCCGCCAGCGTCGACACCGGCGTGGCCGACCGCGACGGTCACCTGCGCGGCGCCGACTTCTTCGACGTCGAGACCTACCCCGAGATCACCTTCGTCTCGACCGGCGTGGAGCGCGACGGCGACGACTGGGCGATCACCGGCGACCTGACCATCAAGGACGTCACCAAGCCGATCACCATCGACTTCGAGTCCACCGGCTCCGCCAAGGACCCCTTCGGCAACCTGCGGATCGGCTTCGAGGGCAAGGCCGTCCTGAGCCGCAAGGACTGGGGCCTCACCTGGAACGCCGCGCTCGAGACCGGCGGCATGCTGGTGTCGGACAAGATCAAGCTCGAGTTCGACATCTCCGCCATCCAGAAGTGACCCACGCCGACCCGGCACTTCTTCACGCGAAGAGGTGCCGGGTCGGTGTCATGTCCGCGTCGACTTCTGCCGGGTCAGCGCATATTCGGGTGAACTTCTGCCGGGTCAGCGGTTGAATGCCGGGCGTGGACGAGCTGGACCTGCCCGCCGGGCTGACCTCGCGACCGTTGACCATGGGAGACGCCTACGCGGTGTACGAGGTGATGGCGCGGCAGGAGCAGCACGACCTCGGCAAGGTCGAGATCGAGCCGGCCGACATCGTCGGCGACTGGCAGAAGCCCAGCTTCGAGGTCGGGGGCTCCACCATGGGCGTCCTCGAGGGCGACGCGTTGGTCGCCTACGCCGAGGTCAACAAGTCCGGGCGCGGCGACGCGGCCGTCCACCCGTCGTACCGCCGGCGCGGGATCGGTACGACGCTCGCCTCCTGGATGCGCGCGCGCACGGCCGAGCTCGGCGGCACCGTGATCGGCAGCCCGGTCCCCGAAGGGTCGCCCGGCGACCAGCTCCTGGAGAAGCTCGGCTGGAAGATCCGCTGGACCAGCTGGGTGCTCAACCTGCCGGAGGGCGCGCGGATCGCGGAGCGGCCGCTGCCCGACGGGTACCGGATCCGGACGGCGACGCCCGACGACTACCCCGCCGCCCACGTCGTCAAGGAGGACGCGTTCCTCGAGTGGTCCGAGCGCGAGCGCGAGCCCTACGAGGACTTCCTCGCCACCACGACCCGGCGCCCGGGCTTCGAGCCGTGGCACTTCCGGGTGGTCACCGATGCCGGCGGCGAGGTCGTCGGCCTGTCCTTGCTGAGCATGTACGGCGAGCCACCCGTCGAGGCCTTCATCAGCCAGCTCGCCGTACGCCGCGACCAGCGGCACCAGGGCCTCGCCCAGGCGCTGCTCGTCGACGCCTTCGCCCGCGGCCGCGAGCACGGCGCGAAGCGCTCGGCCCTCTCCACGGACTCCCGGACCGGTGCGCTCACGCTCTACCAGAAGGTCGGCATGGTGGTCGGCGACGTCTGGGTCAACCGAGCCAGCGAGGTCTGAGCAGCCACCCGGTCAGCGCCAGCGTGCCGACCGCGGGTGGTGGTGAGCGAAGCGGCGGATCACGAAGAGGTAGACCAGCAGCGCGACCAGGACCCACGGCAGATGGGTGAAGACCAGCACGACGACGACCAGCGCGATCAGCAGCTTGACCGGGAACGGTACCCGCGGCAGCGGTCCAGGCCCACCCCTCCATGCGCGGGGTGGGGTCGGCGTCGCGGCCGGTTGGACCGGGCGTGGCCGAGGCAGGTCCGAGAACGCCGGAGCCAGGTCCCCGGAGGTGCGTGCCGCCCAGATCTGCTCGAGCCGCTCGCTGTGCTCCTCGGCGGTGATCCGGCCCATCGCGAAGTGCTCACCGAGCTCGTGCGCGGCCGCCTCGCGCTCGGCGTCACCGATCCGGAGCCGCTCGTTCACCGCTCCTCCTCGTCGCCCGGTTCCTCCTCGAGCACGTCCACCTCGCCGTCGTCGCCGGGGTGGTCGGCCAGGATCCGGTAGAGCCCGCGGCGGGCTTCGACCAGGACGCCGATCGCATCGCGGCGCTGCTCCTCGGTGCCGGTGGAGATGATCTGCCAGACCGCGTTCATCACCCGCCCGACCTCGGGCTTCAGGGACGCGAACTCCGTGCCGTCACCCTTCTCCCGCGGCCCGCTGCCCTCGCGCTCGAACGGCGCCCAGACCTCGGCCACCTCCTCGGCATGGCTGGCCAGGTAGGCACGGCCGTCGTCCGAGAGCCGGAGGGTTCGCCGGCCCCGCTCGTCGTCGCCCTCGATCAGGCCCTCGTCCTCGAGCTGCGAGATCGTCGGGTAGACCGAGCCGGGGCTCGGCCGCCAGGCGCCGTCCGTGCGCTCGCTGATCTGCTGGATCACCTGGTAGCCGTTCAACGGCTCCTCGGCGAGCACGGCGAGGATCGCCACCCGCACGTCGCCGCGGCGTACGCGCGGACCACGCGGCGGACCGTCCTGACCGACCAGGCCGAACAGCCCGGTCAACCACGGCGGCGGGCCCGAGCGCCGATCCGGGCCCCACCTGCCCCACGGGCCGCCCCACTCGCCACCGCGGCGAGCCTGGGATCCGTGCTGGTTGAACAGGGACTCGAACTCGGGTCCCCAGGAACGGTGGTGGCTCATGGCCGCCTCCTCGCTGCGATGTCGAACGATCGGCTCGTCGACCGATCACGATATATCGCGAGCGTACGTGACGAAGGGACGCCGGACAAGGGGGTTCTCGCCGGGACCGAGCCGCCCTAGGGTGACGCCATGGCCGACCCGCGGTTCCTGCTCGAGCCGCGCCACGTCCGCCCGGCCGGTCATCGGCTCTCCCTCTTCCAGACCGGTTCGTGAAGGAGTCCCATGACTGACTGGGGTGAGGTGTACCGCGCCAACGTGGACGCTGTCTGCGCGCTGGCCCGCACGCTGCGTGCCGAGGACCTCTCGCGCGTCGTACCGGCGACCCCGGACTGGACGGTCCACGACGTGCTGGCCCACCTGGCCGGCTCCCCCGCCGACCTCCTCGCCGACCGGATGGACGGCGCGCCGTCCGCGGCCTGGACCGCGCGGCACGTCGACGAGCGCGCCGCTCGCTCGGTGGACGAGCTGTGCGCGGAGATCCAGGGATCGGTCGACGGCGTGGTCGCGACACTCGAGGGCAACGACAGCCCGGCCATCGTCTGGAACTGCGCGGTCCACCACGCCGACCTGCACGAGGCCTTCGGCAAGGGAGCCCCGCCCGAGGCCATGTGGCGGCCTGTCCTGGAGGCGGTGGGCCCGCGGATGCTCGGCGAGAGCGTCGACGCGGTGGGCGACGTACCCGACTACGAGCTGTTCCGGGCGTTCTTCTCGCGACGCTCGCGGACGCAGATGACCGGTTGGGGTACGACGCTCGACCCGGCGGCGCTCGACCAGCTGTGCATCTTCGGCCCGCGCGACGACGACCAGCCGGTACCCGCCTGATCCCGGCCGCTCACCCCGTGTTGCGCATGCCGGCTGCGATCCCGTTGATCGTCAGCAGCAGCGCGCGCTCGAGAGCCGGGTCGTTCTCGCCCCGGCGGTAGCGCCCGAGGAGCTCGATCTGCAGATGGTGCAGGGGCTCGAGGTAGTTCTCCCGGATCTCGAGGGTGGTCCGCAGCGTGGGCTCGTCGTCGAGCAGCGCCTCGTCGCCGGTCACCGCCAGGAGCCGCTCGACGGTCAGGTCGTACTCCGCGCGGACCACGTCGAGCAGGGGCCGGAGCCGCTCGGGGGCCAGCCCGACGTACTGCTCGGCGATGTCGAGATCGGTCTTCACCAGCGTCATCGAGACGTTGCCGAGGAAAGTCCGGAAGAACGGCCACTCGCCGTACATCTCCTGGAGCTCCTCGACCTCGTCGGCGACCGCCGCGAGTCCCGACCCCACCCCGAACCAGCCCGGCACGATCTGGCGTGACTGGGTCCAGCCGAACACCCACGGGATCGCCCGTAGGTCGTCGAGGCCGTCGTCGGAGTCGGGCCGGCGCGCGGGCCGGGAGCCGATGTGGAGCGCGCCGAGGAGGTCGACCGGGGTCGAGGTGAGGAAGTACTCCGCCAGGCCGCCCTCCTCGACCAGCGCGCGGTAGCGCACGTGGGCGGCTTCGGAGATGCGGTCCATGGTCGCGTCCCAGCGACGCGCCTGGTCCGGCGTACGCCGGTCGGTGCGGTGCAGGATGCTCGCCTCGACCGTGGCGGCGAGCGCGAGCTCGAGGTTCTGTCGGGCGAGGGCCGGGAGCGCGTACTTGTCGCTGATCACCTCGCCCTGCTCGGTGATCTTCACCTCGCCGTCCACCGTGCCGAAGGGCAGCGCCATGATCGCGTCGTGCGTCGGGCCGCCGCCGCGCCCCACCGAGCCGCCGCGGCCGTGGAAGAACCGCAGCCGGACGCCGTGCCGACGGGCGACGTCGCGGGCCCGGCGCTGCGCGCGCTGGATCTGCCACTGCGACGTCGTGATGCCGCCGGCCTTGTTGGAGTCGGAGTAGCCGAGCATCAGCTCCTGGACGTCGCCGCGGAGCCGCAGCAGCTCGCGGTAGGACGCGTCGGCGAGGAGCGCGTCGAGGATGAACTCCGTCTGCTCCAGCTCCTCGACGGTCTCCAGCAGCGGGACGAACCCGATCCGGGCGACCCCGGACGGCAGGTCGACCAGGCCGGCCTCGCGGGCCAGGACGACCGCGGCGAGCACGTCGTCGGCATCGTGGGTCATCGAGATGATGTAGCTCTCGACCACACGCGGCCCGAGCGAGTCGAGCGCCCACCGGATGGCTCGGAACGTGTCGGCGGTGACAGTCGCGTCGGCGTCGAGGGGCAGTGGGCTTCGGGCGAGCGGACGGCGTCCGGCGAGCTCCTCGCTGAGGACCTTGAGCCGGGCCTGCCGGTCGAGGTCGGCGTACGGCGTGCCGAGATCGCCGATCCGGTCGATGAGCTGGCCCACCGCCTCGTGGTGCTTGGCCGAGTGCTCGCGTACGTCGAGGGTCGCCAGCGTGAGACCGGTCGCGGCGACGGTACGGACCAGCCGCTCCACCTCACCCGACGCGACGACCGGGCCCTGGTGGGCGAGCACCGAGCGATGGAGGAGCAACAGGTCGTCGAGGAGCTCGGTGTCGTCGGCGTAGTCACGACCCGGCACGTGCCGGCCGCCGCCCACGATGCGCTGCTCGGTGAGACCGAGACGCACGTGCACGCAGGTGAGGAACAGCCGGTAGGGCTCCTCGGCGTTGAGCCTCCGGTAGCGCGGCTCGACCTCGGGCAGGCCGGGCAGGACCTCGCCGATCCGCGCGGTCACCTCCTCCGACACCGAGCTGACGTGGTCGCTGACCGACAGGTCCCGTCGCAGCCGGTCGACGAGCGAGCGCAGGAGCCGGACGCCGTGCACCGCCTGGAGGGTGAGCACCTCCCGGGTGGTCGCGGGGGTCACGTGGGGGTTGCCGTCACGGTCGCCGCCGACCCAGGAGCCGAAGCGGAGCGGCCGGACGTCGGGCGGTAGCGCGACGCCGAGCGGCGCCAGGCGGTCGCGCAGCTCCTCGAGCACGTCGGGCAGGGCACCGGCGGAGAGGCCCTCCAGGTAGTAGACGACGTTGCGCGCCTCGTCGGTCGGCTCGGGAGGCTCGATCCGGATCTCGTCGGTGAGCCAGAGCAGCTCGACGGCCTCCTCCAGCCGCCGCGTCCGCCGTGGGCTGTCGGGCTCCTCGAGCAGGGCGGCCACCCTGCGCAGCTTGTCGATCGTGGAGCGGCGGGCGACCTCGGTCGGGTGGGCGGTGAAGACGGGGCGCACGGTGACCTGCTGCAGCAGCTGCGCGACCTCGTCGGGGTCGACGCCCGCCTCCGAGATCCGGGCGACGGCCCTCTCGAGCCAGCCCCCTGCCTCGGAGCTGGCCCGGGTGAGCGCGCGGCCCCGATGGACCTGCTCGGTGATGTTGGCGAGGTGGAAGTAGGCCGTGAACGCGCGCACCAGCCGGGTGATCGTGGCCAGGTCGAAGTCGGGGAGCTGGGCGAGCCGGCCCTCCTTGGCATGCGTGCGCACCTGCTCCACGAGTGCGAGCAGGTCGTCGCCCTCGGCCCGGGCCAGGGTCTCGCCGAGGATCGACGTCACGCGACGGATGTCGCGGCGCAGCTCCTTGTCCGGCGTACGCCTGCGGTCGGCCTCCATGCGTCCATCGTCACCGACCCGGGCTACCTGCATGTTTCGCCGACCACCGGCCGGACGCGGCGGCTCGGCGGGAGTGCTCCGTGATCTGCCTACCTCGGCCGTCGTGAGGGCGCCCCCACGCAGACAGCGGAGCGGTACGAGCGGCAGCCGGGGGACCTTCGACTCTGGGGCTCATACCCCAGGGGGGTAGGGTGTGCGCATGGAGCACCCCGGATACGAGAGCTCGAAGGACGACGTCCTCAAGCGACTGCGACGGATCGAGGGGCAGGCCCGCGGCCTGCAGCGGATGGTCGAGGAGGACCAGTACTGCATCGACATCCTGACCCAGGTGTCGGCGATGACGAAGGCCCTGCAGGCGGTGGCGCTCGGGCTGCTCGACGACCACCTGGCGCACTGCGTACGAGATGCCGTGAGCAGCGGCGTGGACGCCGACGAGAAGCTGACCGAGGCCTCGGCCGCGATCGCGCGTCTCGTCCGGTCGTGAGGGAGGACGAGATGACCCAGACCTGGACGGTGTCCGGCATGACCTGCGAGCACTGCGTCGCCTCGGTGACCGAGGAGGTCGCCCAGCTCCCCGGCGTACGGCGTGTCGACGTCGTCCTCGCGAACGGCGCCCTGTCGGTCGACGCCGAGCCGCCGCTCTCGGACGACGCCGTGCGCGAGGCCGTCGCGGAGGCCGGCTACGAGCTGGTCTGACATGACCACGCCCACCACCGACTCCGCACTCCTCGACGTCGACCTCGAGATCGAGGGGATGACGTGCGCGTCCTGCGCGCACCGGATCGAGCGGAAGCTCAACAAGCTCGACGGCGTCGACGCGTCCGTGAGCTACGCCAGCGAGAGAGCCCACGTGCGCTACCCCGCCGCCCTCGCGACGCAGGACCTGATCGAGGTCGTACGCCGTGCCGGGTACGACGCCGCCCTCCCCGCGCCGACGCCCGACGTGACGCCGACGCCGCCGCCGGTCCGGCTGCTCGTGGCGGCCGTGCTGTCGGTGCCGGTGGTCCTCTGGGGGATGGTGCCAGCCACCCGGGTCGCCGGCTGGGAGTGGTGGTCGCTGCTGCTGTCGGGTGTCGTGGTGTGGTGGTCCGGCTGGCAGTTCCACCGGGCGGCCGCCGTGAACGCGCGCCACGGCGCGAGCACGATGGACACCCTGGTCTCGCTCGGCACAGTGGCTGCCTGGGTCTGGTCGGCCGTGGCCGTCGTGCGCGGCGAGGGGCACCTCTACCTCGAGTCTGCGGCCGTCGTCACGACCTTCCTGCTCGCCGGCCGCTACGCGGAGGGGTGGAGCAAGCAGCGGGCGGGCGATGCCCTGAGGTCGCTGATGGAGCTCGGTGCCAAGCAGGTCAGTCTGCTCGACGACGGGGTCGAGCGACTGGTGCCGGTCGAGCGGCTCGCGGTCGGTGACCGGTTCGTCGTACGGCCGGGCGAGAAGGTCGCCACCGACGGGGTCGTCGAGGAGGGCGCCTCCGCCGTCGACCTCTCCCTCCTCACCGGCGAACCCGTGCCGGTCGACGTCGGTCCGGGCGACGTGGTCGCCGGTTCCACGGTCAACGCGTCCGGGCGGCTGGTCGTCCGCGCCACGCGGGTCGGTGCCGACACCCAGCTCGCGCAGATCACCCGGCTCGTCGAGGAGGCACAGCGCACCAAAGCGCCCGTGGAACGGCTCGCCGACCGCATCTCGTCCGTCTTCGTCCCGGTCGTGCTGGTGATCGCGCTGGTGACACTGCTCGGCTGGCTGCTGCTGACCGGCGACGCCACGGCGGCCTTCACCGCGGCGGTCGCCGTGCTCGTGATCGCCTGCCCCTGCGCGCTGGGCCTGGCCACGCCGACGGCCCTGATGGTCGGCACCGGGCGCGGCGCCCAGCTGGGCATCCTGATCCGCGGCCCCCAGGTGCTGGAGTCGACCCGTGACGTGGACACGATCGTGCTCGACAAGACCGGCACGGTGACCACGGGCCGGATGTCGGTGGTCCGGGTCGAGCCCGACGACCCGGCGATGCTGCGCCTCGCGGGAGCCGTGGAAGCCGCCTCCGAGCATCCCGTCGCCCGCGCGGTCGTGGCGGCCGCGGGGGCAGACCTCCCCGCGGTCGACGACTTCGCCGGCCTACCCGGGCTCGGCGCCCGCGGCCTGGTCGAGGGACGGGTGGTGACGGTCGGTCACCTCGACCTCTTCACCGACGCACCCGACGACGTACGACGTGCGGTCGCCGCGGCCGGCGACGGCACACCCGTCGTGGTGGGCTGGGACGGTGTCGCCCACGGCGTGATCACGGTGGGGGACACGGTGAAGCCCACCTCGGCCGAGGCGGTCGCCTCCCTGCACCGACTCGGCCTACGAACCGTCCTGCTGACCGGCGACCACGAGGCGACCGCGCGTCGCGTCGCCGGCGAGGTCGGCATCGAGACGGTGGTCGCCGGTGTGCGTCCCGAGCAGAAGGTCGCCGAGATCGAGCGCCTCCAGGCCGAGGGCCGGGTCGTGGCGATGGCAGGCGACGGCGTCAACGACGCGGCCGCGCTGGCGCAGGCCGACCTCGGCCTGGCGATGGGCACCGGCACCGACGTCGCCATGGCGGCCAGCGACCTCACGCTGGTCCGCGGCGACCTCCGCGTGGCGGCCACCGCGATCCGGCTCGCCCGGCGGACGTTGGCCACGATCCGGGTCAACCTGTTCTGGGCGTTCGCCTACAACGTGGCCGCGATCCCGCTCGCGGCCGCCGGGATGCTCGACCCGATGGTCGCCGGGGCGGCGATGGCTTGCTCGTCGCTGTTCGTGGTCGGCAACAGCCTGCGGCTACGTCGCTTCCGCTAGGCCGTATGTCCTCGACGTACGTCGTGACGTGGTCGAGCATGCCCTGCCTGGTGTCGGGAACTGCTCAGCCGGCGAGGTGGCGCACCAGGTTGGTCGAGAAGCGCCTGCCCATCGCCCCCACGACTCCCTTCATGGCCGTGTGCACCGCCGGCCTGGCCACGGCCGGGAACGGCAGGTCGACGCTGATCGCCAGGTCGATGGCGAGGTCCGTCCGGGAGGAAGCCTCGTGGAGGTGGTAGCGGCCGGAGACGCCGGCCCGCTCGTCACCGCGGGCGGGGTCGTGCTCGAACGTGATCGACGACGGGTGGTCGAACGCCATCACCTCGGTGAACGACGGGGCGACCGCGACACCGAGGACCGGGATGCGGCTGAGATGCCAGCGCCAGCGGTCGCCGTCGACCTCGATCTCGCGGAGGTACGGCGTGAGGCGTGGCAGCAGGCCGGGGTCGGTGAGCGCTGCCCAGATGTCCTCACGGGGCGCGTTCACGGCGGCCGAGGACCGGTTGCGCACGGTGAAATCGGTCATCGGGCGAGTGTGTCATCGGGGCGAGGGCCTGCGGCCCACCCGCACGGGCGGGGTCCGGTGTACGTCGCCTGGCTAGATTCGAGACATGGCTTCCGGTGAAGGCGTCCTCGACCTGCTGCTCGACCGGACAGTCGTGCCCGGCTACTCGCGGATCGGCTACCACCTGCGCCGTCGCGGCTGGACGCCGATCCCCGACCATGCGCTCGACGGCCGACGCATCCTCGTCACCGGCGGCACGTCCGGGCTGGGGCTGGCGACCGTGGAGGCGTGCGTGCGGCTCGGCGCGACGGTGCACCTGCTCGGGCGCGACCGGCAGCGCGGCGAGTCGGCGGCGCGCGGCGTACGCCGGCGCGTGCCCAACGCCGAGGTGGTGGTCGAGGAGTGCGACCTCGGCTCCCTCCAGGCAGTGGCCGCGTTCGCTGCCGACTTCGCGGCGCGCGTGCCGGCGCTCGACGGGCTGGTGCACAACGCCGGGCTGATGACCGAGCAGCGGACCGAGTCGCGCGAGGGACACGAGCTGACGCTGAGCGTGCACGTGCTCGGACCGCACCTGCTCACCTCCCTGCTCCGCCCCACCCTCACCAGTGGCGCGCGCGTGGTCTTCGTGGCGTCGGGTGGCATGTACGCCGAGGCACTGGCGGTCGACGACCCGGAGTTCCGCGAGGGGGAGTTCTCCGGCGTGACGGCGTACGCGCGGGCGAAGCGGATGCAGGTGGTGCTCGCCGAGCGGTGGGCCGAGGAGCTCTCCGGCAGCGGCGTGGGTGTCCACGTCATGCATCCGGGCTGGGCCGACACCCCCGGCGTCCGCACGAGCCTGCCGCGGTTCCGGATGCTCACGCGGCCGATCCTCCGCACGCCCGCGGAGGGTGCGGACACCGTGGTGTGGCTGCTGGCGGAGCCCGCGCTCGCCCCGGCCACAGGCGGCTTCTGGATGGACCGGGCGCCGCGGCCGACCCACTTCCTGGGGCGGCACCGGGAGAGCGCGTCGGACCGGGAGCGGTTCTGGGACTTCTGCGCTCAGGCCGTCGCGCCGTACGGCGAGGTGCCGGTCTGAGGCCGCTGCGCGGGCCGCGCCGAGGTGCGGCCGTTCGTGCTTCTTTGCCGCACCGGTCAGACTGGAGCCACGCCACCACGGGAGGTCGCATGTCCAAGTCGCCGATCAGCGAGACCATCAAGGCCAAGCTCGAGCAGTACGAGGTCGAGCGTCACGTCAGCGAGTTCGCGGCCCAGGCGGAGCAGCTCCTCGAGCAGGGCAGGTCACGCGCCGGCGAGCTCGCCCGTGAGCACCGCGACGACCTCGACCGCCTGCTCGACCGTGCCGCGCACGCCGTGGACCGTCGTACCGACGGGCGGCACGCCGCGCGCATCGGCCAGGTGCGCCACCAGATCGAGCGCGGCGTGGAGCGCATCGCCGAGCAGGACCAGGACGGCCGGTGAGCCGGATGCTGGCGAGAGCCTCGAACGGCGACGGCGACGTCGTCGCCCTCCACGCCCTCGACGCCGCGGCCGTCCAGCCTCACGACGACCGGGCCGTGTCGCGCCTGGTGCAGCTGCTCATGGACGTCGGGGTCGACGGCGTCGGGCCCCTGAAGTCGGCCCGCGAGTACGCCGCTGATGCGCGCAGCAACACGCGGACGGCCGAGGCCGCGGTCTCCAAGGTCGCCCGCACCACCGTCATCCGAGGCGCCATCGGCGGGTTCGTGACGAGCGTCGGCGGCTTCGTCACGATGCCCGTTGCACTGCCGCTCAACGTCGCGGAGTTCTACGTGCAGGCCACGCGGATGGTCGCCTCGATCGCGGTCCTCCGGGGCTACGACATCGGCGACCCCATGGTGCGTACGGCCGTCCTGCTGACACTGGTCGGCTCCGACGCCGACGAGGTGCTGGCCAAGGCGGGCCTGGCGACCGGCGGCGGCCGGATGGTCAGCCTGGCCACCAGGCAGCTCCCGCCGGCCGGGTTGCTGATCCTCAACAAGGCGATCGCGTTCCGGCTGTTGCGGGGCGTGGGCGAGCAGGCCTTCTCCAAGCTCGGTCGCGGGGTGCCACTCCTCGGCGGTCTGGTCGGCGGCGGCATCGACACCTGGATGATGAAGCGGATCGCCGTCCACGCGATGGGCGAGTTCCCGCCCCTGCCCTGACCGCAGCGCCCTCGGTCGTCCGCCGGCGAGGGTGCGAGAGCAGCGCGTGGGGGTGGACGACGGGTCAGGCGCCTGCCTGGGCCAGCTCGATCGGCTCCGTGACCGGGTCGTCGGACAGCATCTGCCGCCTCGCGATCGTGCGGAGGTCCTCGCGTCCCTGCTCGCCGAGCGGCGCGCCGTTGGCGAGCTCGACCTCGGTGACCAGCCATCCCCAGAGCTCGCGGACAAACGCGCGGAACTGCTCGCGCCCCTGGTCGGTCAGCTCCACCAGTCCGTCGGCCTCCTGCAGCAGGCCGCCGGCGATGCAGTCGTCGATCGCCGGCCGGATGAGGGCCATCGGCACCCGATGCGTCGCGGCGACGGCGTACGGGTCGGCCGGTCCGTGGACGTGGATCTGCTGGATCGCGACCTGGCGCAGGGTCCAGACCTGGACGCCGTCGAGCCCGGCCCGGGACGACCGGAGCAGGCGGTCCGCGGCCTCGGGCAGCCGGGTCCGGAGGATCCGCACGACCTGGCCCTCGAGCTGCTCCTGCGCCGTGCGCTGGTCGGGGATCGCGAAGGCGGGGCCCATGTCGGCGGCACCGGGCCGGGTGAGTCCCCGCATCGGTACCTGCTTGAGGAACAGTGAGACGACGAAGGCCAGCACGGCCACCGGGATCGCGGAGGCGAAGACGTGCTGCAGCGTGTCGGCGTACGCCGCGACGACGGCCGCGTGCTGCGCGGCGGGGAGGTTCGCCACGGCCGAGGGCGTGGTCACCTGGGTCGGGTCGGCCCCGGTGAGCGCGATGGCCTTCGCGAGGTTCGGGGCGAGCTGGTTGGCATACAAGGTGCCGAACACGGCCGCGCCGAAGGAGCTGCCCATGGTCCGGAAGAAGGTGACCCCTGAGGTGGCGACGCCGAGGTCGCGGTACTCGACCGTGTTCTGGACGATGATCGTGAGCACCTGCATGGACAGGCCGATCCCGACGCCGAGCACGAGCATCGCGCCGGACGTCTCGAGCGTCGTGGAGTGCTGGTCGAGGCGCGACAGCCCCCACATCCCGACCGCCATCACGACCGAGCCGACGATCGGGAAGATGCGGTAGCGGCCGGTATGGCTGACGACGTTGCCGGCGCTCACCGACGCCACGATCAGCCCGAGCACCATGGGCAGCGTGCGCAGCCCGGAGACGGTGGCACTGACGCCCTGGCAGTACTGCAGGTACGTCGGGAGGAAGGTCATGCAGCCCAGCAGTGCGAAGCCGACGATGAAGCTGAGCACGGCGCTGACGCTGAACACGTTGCGTCGGAAGAGCCGCAGCGGAAGGATCGGCTCGACTGCCCGATGCTCGGCCACGATGAAGCAGCCCAGGAAGACCACGCCCCCGACGACCAGGCCGATGATCGTCGGCGAGCCCCAGCCGTACTGGATACCGCCCCAGCTCGTGGCGAGGATCAGCGCGGCGGATCCGAGCGAGATGAAGACGATGCCGAGGGTGTCGAAGACCGGCCGCCCTGAGGTGGGGACCTTGGGGAGCAGCTTCACCGCCAGCGGGATGATCACCAGCGCGATCGGCACGTTGACGTAGAAGACCCACTGCCACGACCAGTGGTCGGTGAAGAAGCCGCCGAGCAGCGGTCCGAGGACCGTCGTACCTCCGAACACGGCGCCGATCGCGCCCTGGTACTTGCCGCGGTCTCGCAGCGGGATGATGTCGGCGATCATCGCCGTCGCGGTGACGGTCAGGCCGCCGCCGCCGATGCCCTGGAGCGCACGCGACCCGATCAGCCACGTCATGGACTGCGAGAGCCCGGCCAGCATCGAGGCGACCGTGAACAGCACGATGCTGCCGATGAAGATCGACTTGCGTCCGAAGAGGTCGCCGAACTTGCCGCCCAGGATCGTGGCGATCGTCTGGGTGAGGAGGTACGCCGTCACCACCCAGCTCATGTGCTCGGCGCCCCCGAGGTCGCCGACGATGGTCGGCAGCGCGGTCGCGACGATGGTGGAGTCGAGTGCCGCGAGCAGCATCCCGCCCATGATCAGCGCGAAAGCGACGTTGCGCGCGGTCGACCCGAGAGGTTCCGGGTCGTCGGCAGCGGAGAGGTCGTCGTCGACGGCCTCGGCCTGACTCATGGCGGCCACCCTATGCCCGCGTGCAGCCTGCCTGGCTGACGTCCGCCGACGACAGCGTGACGGAGACGGCGACGCGGGTGTACCGACTGCGCTGGGGCCGCTTACGCCAGGCCGCGGACGGCGTCGGCCACCGCTGCGGCCCCGCGACGGCTGAGCACGATCGTGTAGTGGTTGACGTCCGGCACGGGCCGCACGTCGAGGTCGGGCCAGCGCGCCGCGAAGACATCGACCGTGGCCTGTGGGTAGAGGCCGGGTGGGTCGTCGGCGAAGCCGCGCGCCGCATGCAGGAAGACGCGCGGGTGCCGGGGTCGCTCCACCGCCTCGGCGAAGACCGTGCTCTCGAGCATGTCGAGCTGGTCGGCCTCGACGGCCTCAGGGTCCGCGCTCGGCCGGCCGGGATCGTCGGGCAGGTCGTAGTCGGCGTACTCCTCGACCTCGGGGGTCCAGTCCCGGGCGAACGCCGGGTGACCGCGGAACCAGTCTCGGTAGCTCTCCCGGGTGTACGTCGTCCGGAGGCGGTCCTTGATCGGCTGGAGGCCGGCCAGGGTCGCCGCTGCATCGACCGGCGGGAACGGTAGCCCGCCGTCGACGAGCACGAGCGCGCGGACGAGCTCGGGGTCCTGGGCGGCCAGCACCGCGGCCACGAAGCCGCCCATCGAGTGGCCGACCACGACGGCCGGCTCGTCGGTCAGGGCCCGGAGTGCAGCGGCGCAGTCATCGGCATGGGCGACCAGTCCGACGGGGCCGGGTAGGGCGTTGGACCTGCCGCGCCCACGCAGGTCGGGCGCCACGACCGGCCGCTCCAGCTGTTGGGCGAGCAGGGGCCAGGACCGCGAGGACGACGTGATGCCGTGGATCGCGAGCACGGGCGCGCCGGTGCCGGGCCAGGTCGCCACGCGAAGCAGGCCGCCCGCGACCTGGACGTCGAGTGCATCGGGCATGGATCAGGTCTACCACTCGGAATCGGATCGACACCGCGGCCGTCCTGCGCTGGGGTGGACCGGTGACCGGGCCCCTCCATGACGACGAGCTTCCGATCGACGAGCCCTTGGTGCGGTCCCTGCTGGCGGCCTCCTGCCCGGCGTACGCCGGGCTGCCGCTCCGCCGACTCGACGCGTCAGGCTCGAGCAACGCGCTGTTCCGGCTCGGGGACGACCTGCTCGTGCGGCTGCCGCGCCAGCCGGGCGGCACCTCGACGATCGAGAACGAGCAACGGTGGCTGCCGTACGTCGCGGCGTCGCTGCCCGTGCCGGTGCCCGAGGTCCTGGCCGTGGGTGGGCCTGGCTTCGGCTATCCGGAACGCTGGTCGGTGATGCGCTGGCTGGAGGGTGAGGTGCCCACGGGGCCGACCCGCGGTGAGGCACCGCGATCGGCGCTGGCCCGCGACCTGGCGTCGGCGGTCACGACGCTCCGCGGGCTTCCGGTCCCGGACCAAGCGGCGACGGATCCGGGGCTGCGCTGGTACCGGGGAGAGCCGCTCGCACGGATGGACGCCTCGACGCGGCGGGCGATCGCGGAGTGCGGCGCGATCGACGGGCTCGATCTGGACCTCGACGCCTGCCTGGCTATGTGGGAGGCGACGATGCGGCTACCCGGGGTCAGCGACTCGGTTCCCCCACGCTGGCACCACGCGGACCTCGTCGCCGAGAACCTCCTGGTCCGCGACGGTCGTCTGGCCGGGGTCCTCGACTTCGGCGGTCTCGCCGTGGGTGACCCCACCGTCGACCTCGCCGTCGCGTGGGACGTGTTGGACCCTGTTGCGCGCGGCATCTTCCGTGACCTGGTCGACGTCGACGAGGCGACCTGGCTGCGTGGCCGCGGCTGGGCACTGGCGCTGGGTCTGATGACGTTCCCGTACTACTGGTCCACCCTGCCCGGCCGCTGCGCGCAACGCCTCGCGATGACCCGGGCCGTCCTCGCCTCCGTTGGTTGAGGGTCGCTGTGCCACTGTCTCGGCACCGGTCCGGGAGGCTTTCGTCGGTACGGCGTGCTGCTGGTGGCGGTGGGCGACGAACGGCGAGGGTGGTGGCGGTGGGTGGTGGGTTGCGGTCCCTGTCACCGTCCGCGGTCGGGTATGCCGTTGCTTGAGGTGCTCGCTGTGGTTGCGGCTTCTTTTCCTTGTGTACGATAAGTGGCCCCGGAAAGTATTTCCTGTGGATGATCTCGGATGGTGGGATAAACCCTGTGGATATCGGTCTGGGTGTCGGTGGTGGCTGATTCGATATTCGTATGTCGATCTCGGAGCACGCCCCCGGCGCCTCTCCCGTGGAGGTGCTAGCCGACGCGGTCGCCGCGGTCCGGGGTCTGGCCGAGACGCTGTGGTCGGCACGCACCGACGACGAGCTCGTCGAGGTCGTGGCTCAGGTCCAGCAGCTGGTGTCTGCCGCAGCCGGAGTCGAGGCCGGCGCCGTGGTCGAGGTCGACACCCGCGACGTGGCCAGGCAGAAGTTGCACTACGTGTCGACCGGGGAGTGGCTCACCCACCTGGGCGGACTACGCCACGGCGAGGGCAAGAAGAGGGTCAAGCAAGCGCATGCCCTGTGCGGTCCGCTGGCGCGCACTCGCAACGCACTGGTGGCCGGGACCGTGTCGCCGGAGCAGGCCGACATCATCGTCCGGTCCGTCGATGACCTGCCGCCTGGTGACTGGGTCCGCCGCCGCGGCGAGAGAGTGCTGCTCCGTCAGGCGGCGCACCTGAACGCCTCGGAGCTCGCCCGGGCCAGCCGGCACCTGGTCGAGGTCGTCGACCCCGACGCCGTCGACCGAAAGCTCGAAGCGGCGTTGGAGCGGGAGGAACGAGCCGCTCACCTCGACCGCTACCTCACGATCAGCGACGACCGGGCCGGTGGGGTCCGGATCCGCGGCCGCGGCTCCGCGGAGGACGGCGCCCTCCTCAAAGCAGCCCTGATGCCACTCACCAGCCCCGACTCGGTCATCGACCCCCAGACCGGTGAGCAGTACGCCCTTCCCCGCGACCACGGCGCCAGGCTGTGGGACGCCCTGGTCACTACCGCCCGACACGCCCTCGACACCGACCTGCCACCCGAGACCCACGGCACCCCCGCCCGACTCCTGGTCGCCCTCGACCACGACACCCTGAAGAACGCGCGAGGGGTCGGGACCACGGCCGACGGTACCGAGCTACCGCCCGACGCGATCCGACGGCTGGCCTGCGACGCGGAGGTCATCCCGGCGGTCCTCGGCAGCCAGGGCGAGGTCCTCGACGTCGGCCGGCTCCGCCGCCTGGTCACCCCCGCGATCTGGGCCGCCCTCGTCATCCGCGACCGACACTGCACGTTCCCCGGCTGCACCCGACCACCGCTCATGTGCCACGCCCACCACATCCTCCACTGGATCAACGGCGGTGAGACGAAGCTCGACAACCTCGCCCTCCTGTGCGGCCATCACCACAGGGTCATCCATCATTCACCGTGGGAGATCCGACTCAACACCGTTGATCGAAGACCCGAGTTCCAGCCACCACCGATACTCGATATCGAACCGCCCTGGATCCGATATCGCCCACGACTGGAATAGCCAGGACGGGTGGAACAGCTAAGGCGTGCCCGCGGCCGACGAGGACGACGACTCCGGCTCTTCATCCTGACGCGGGTGCGCGAGGCTCGACGCCAGCAGGTCGCCGATCGACGCGCTCACCGGGTCCGGCGGGGAGTGGCGCCGACGGGGAACTGGATGTAGCCAACGCCGGGCCGTCCTGAACGATCCAGATCACCGAGTCCTGGGGGCCGTACTCGCGGGAACGGCCACCGTCCCACCACCGGCCGCCGGCAGGGTGTGGACGGCATACGCGGAACTGGCGGGGGGCCCGTGAACTCGTGCTCCCCGTTGCCCATGGCTCCCTCGTCAGGACCGGACCGACCGATGTCGACCCAGGGCAACAGACACGTCCGGAAACGGCGTCCGGTTGCACGCGAATGTCGGGCCCCGGCCCCGTCCGGAGTGGGCGCGGTCAGCGGCGCGCCACGCCGATACCGGAACGGTTGCCCATCTCGGCTAACCTCGCTTCAGTGATTCGCTTCGAAAAGGTCACGAAGACCTACCCCGGTGGTAACCACCCGGCGCTCGACAACGTCTCGATCGACATCGAGAAGGGCGAGTTCGTCTTCTTGGTGGGTACGTCGGGCTCCGGCAAGTCGACCGCGCTGCGCCTCGTCCTGCGCGAGGCGCGCTGCACCTCGGGGCGTGTGTACGTCGCCGGCAAGGAGATCAACCGCCTCGCCGGCTGGAAGGTGCCGCGGCTGCGCCGCCAGATCGGCACCGTGTTCCAGGACTTCCGCCTGCTCCCCAACAAGACCGTCACCGAGAACGTCGCCTTCGCGATGCAGGTGATCGGCAAGTCCCGCAGCGACATCCGGGCCACCGTCCCCGAGACGCTCGAGCTCGTCGGCCTCGACGGCAAGGGCGACCGGATGCCCGACGAGCTGTCCGGTGGCGAACAGCAGCGGGTCGCCATCGCCCGCGCGTTCGTCAACCGGCCGATGATCCTGATCGCCGACGAGCCCACCGGAAACCTCGACCCCGCGACCTCCGTCGGCATCATGAAGCTGCTCGACCGGATCAACCGCACCGGCACCACCGTCGTCATGGCGACCCACGACGCCGGCGTCGTCGACCAGATGCGCAAGCGCGTCATCGAGCTGGCGGACGGGAGCGTCGTACGCGACCAGGCGCAAGGCGTTTACGGCTTCCAGCACTGATCCGACCACGAGCAGAACGACTCCGGAGAGAGCCTCTTTCATGCAGTTGCGTTATGTCTTCACCGAGCTGGGCAGCGGCCTGCGCCGCAACCTCTCGATGCACCTCGCGGTGATCCTCACCCTGTTCGTCTCGCTGTCGCTGGTGGGAGTCGGGGTCCTGCTCAACCAGGAGGCCCACCGCGTCGCCGACCGCTGGGGCAGCCAGCTCCAGATCACCGTCTACCTGTGCAGCCGCCAGGACACCAACCCGGCCTGTACGGGCGAGGTCACGCCGGCACAGAAGGCCGCGATCCAGAAGGTCGTCGACTCCAACACCCAGGTCTCGACGTCCCATCAGGAGTCGCAGCAGGACGCGTTCGACAAGCTGAAGGCGCAGTACCCAGGCAAGTACGACGGCCCGAACTCACCGATCACGGCCGCGGACATGCCGCAGTCGATCTGGATCACGCTGAAGAACCCCAACCAGTTCCGCGACGTCGAGAGCTCGGTGGTGGGCCTCGACGGGGTGTCGCGGGTGCAGGACGTCCACAAGATCCTGAAACCGATCTTCAACACGATCTCGTGGCTGAAGTGGGGCTCGTTCTGGACCGCGTTCGTGCTGGTCATCGCGGCCCTCTTGCTGGTCGCGAACACGATCCGCCTGGCGGCGTTCGCGCGTCGTCGCGAGATAGGCATCATGCGGCTGGTCGGTGCCTCCACGCTCTACATCGCGTTGCCCTTCCTCCTCGAGGCCGTGGTCACGGCTGTCATCGGCGTGGCGTTGGCCGGGCTGGCGGTCGGGGCCTTCATGAAGTTCCAGGTCCAGGGCCACCTGAGCACGGATCTGAGCTTCATCCCGTGGGTCGGCATGCACGACTACTGGATGTCGCTGATCGTGATCGCGATCCTCGGCCCGCTGCTCACGCTGATCCCGACACTCGTACTGACCCGCAAATACCTCAAAGTGTGAGCTCGGTCGGTTAGCGTCGCGGTGTTCACCTTCCCCGAACACCCGAAGGCTCACCGGTGCGACTCTTCCCCGCCACCGCCCGCCGACGCCTGGCCGTTGTCTGTACGGCTGGGGCACTCGTCCTGGGCGCCGCGTCCACTCCGTTCGCCCATGCCGACGTCAAGCATCTGCGCCACCAGCAGAGCCAGGCCCAGCACTCGGTCCGGCACGCTCAGGCCGATCTCGACGAGGCGAGCAAGCAGACCGCGCACGCCGCGGCTGCCCTGAGCCGTTCGCGCGACCAGCTACGCGCCGCACGTCACGACCTCCAGGCGGCGCGCCACCACGTGCAGATGGCCCGGGCCCGACTCCAGCAGCTCCGGCGGCAGCTCCAGCGGGCGCAGGTCCGGCTCACCACGGCCGAGACCAACCTGGCCCGTGGTCAGCAGGCGGCCACCGACCAGCATGCCAGGCTGGTCGACACGGTCACCTCGTTCTACGAGCAGGGCGATCCCCAGCTGGTCGGCATGATGTCGCTGCTCCAGTCGGTGTCTCCCGCCGACCTCACGGCGAGGAACGCCAACAACAGCTTCGTGCTCTCCTCCCAGGACCAGGCGCTCGACGGGCTCAAGGCCACCGCCGTACTGCTCCAGGTGCAGACCGAGCAGCTAGCCCAGGCTCGCGACCGGGTGGCGCGCAAGCAGGCACAGGCAGACGCGAAGCTGCTCGAGGAGAAGCAGTACAAGCAGCAGGCCGCCTCGGCCCGCGACCGCGTCGCGACGAGCGTGCGGCAGCACAAGCGGGCCTGGGCGATGGCCGTTGCCGCACGTGCCCACGACGCGCGCGTCCTGGCCCGCTCGAAGGCCGCCGCCGCCCGGGTCCACCGTCAGCTGATGGCGGAGATCGCCCGCGAGCAGCACCGCGGTGGAGGCTACAAGGGCCCCACCGGCGGTCTGCTGTTGCGCCCCGTGAACGGCCCGATCACCTCGGGCTACGGCTACCGGATCAACCCCGTCATGCACTACTACGGTCTTCACGACGGCGACGACTTCGCAGCGGCGTGCGGTACGCCGATCTGGGCGGCCGGCAGCGGGCACATCCTCTCGGAGTACTACTCCTCCGTCTGGGGCAACCGGCTGTTCCTCAACCTCGGCCTGATCAACGGCAAGAACGTCACGGTGATCTACAACCACCTGTCGGCGTACCGCACCCACGTCGGTCAGGCTGTGGGGCGGGGTCAGGTGGTCGGGCTGATCGGGACGACCGGATGGTCGACCGGCTGCCACACCCATATGACGGTGATGGTCAACGGCGTGGCCGTGGACCCCGCCCCGTGGATCGGCTGAGTCGCCGCCAATTGGATTAACGGCTGCGCACATCCCCCTGAAACAATGGTGGGATGCCGAAGGAGCAGGGGCGCAAGATGATCGCGCAGAACCGCAAGGCGCGACACGACTACCACGTCGAGGACACGTGGGAGGCGGGGCTCGTGCTGATGGGGACCGAGGTGAAGTCCCTACGGCAGGGCCGCGCCACGCTCGTCGACGGATTCGCCGAGGTCGACGCCCACGAGGTCTGGCTCCACGGCGTCCACATCCCGGAGTACACCCAGGGCACCTGGACCAACCATGCCGCCCGACGTCGCCGCAAGCTGCTGCTCAACAAGTCGGAGATCGCCAAGATCGAGCGCAAGGTCGGTGACAAGGGCTACACGCTGATCCCGCTCTCGCTCTACTTCAAGGACGGTCGCGCCAAGGTCGAGATCGGGCTCGCGAAGGGCAAGAAGTCGTACGACAAGCGGCACGCGCTCGCCGACCGCCAGGCCGAGCGCGAGAAGCAGCAGGCGATCGGGCGTCGGGCCAAGGGCCACACCGACTGATGTCCCCGAGCGACCCGGTCGCTGTCGCGGCCGAGCTCGGGCTGCCCGGGTTGTTCGACCTGCACACCCACTTCCTCCCGCCCCGGGTGATGGCCAAGGTGCGCGAGCAGTTCGACGGCGCCGGCCCGCTGATCGGCCGCCCGTGGCCGCTGGCGTACCGCGGCGAGGACGACGAGCTCGTCGCGACCCTGCGCGGGTTCGGCGTACGCCGCTTCTCGGCGCTGGCCTATGCCCACCGGCCCGGGATGGCGGAGTTCCTCAACGACTGGGCGTTCAGCTTCGCCGAGCGCACGCCTGGCTGCCTGCGCAGTGCCACGTTCTACCCCGAGTCCGAGGCCACGGACTACGTGGCTGCCCGGGTCGCCGCCGGAGCCGAGATCTTCAAGGTCCATGTCCAGGTGGGGGCCTTCGACGTGCGCGATCCGCTGCTGGCCGGCGTCTGGGGGGTGCTCGAGGACGCGGGGACACCGGTCGTCATCCACGCCGGGTCCGGTCCGGTCGGGACGGCGTACACCGGGCCCGGACCGGTCGCCGACCTCCTGGTCCGCCACCCCCGACTGGCGCTGGTGATCGCCCACCTCGGCGCTCCGGAGTACGCCGAGTTCGTGGAGCTGGCCGAGACCTACGAGCGCGTCTGCGTCGATACGACCATGGTGTTCACCGACTTCTTCGACGACCTCGGGGCGGCGTTCCCGGCAGACCTGCTGCCGCGTCTGAGAGACCTCCAGCCGAAGGTGCTGCTGGGCTCGGACTTCCCGAACATCCCGTACTCCTACGACACCCAGCTCAGCGGGTTGACCAGGCTCGGGCTGGGAGACGACTGGCTGCGTGCGGTGTGCTGGGAGAACGGCGAGCGGATCTTCGGGGCCACGGTCGACCGCGAGGCCGACGTCGCCCGCAGCGCACCGTAGGTCGCGCCGAGCTTGCTCGCACTCCGCGCTGAGCCGGTGAACTTCGCGTAGCTCCACCTCGCGTTCGCGCGGGTGTTGAACGAGTCGCCGTACCACTCGGCTCGGATCCGGATCGGGACGCCGGCCAGCTGCTTGCTGCCCTGGAGGTAGGCCGCGGCGCCGCTCTTCTTGCTCAGGGGCACGCAGGACGTCGTGGAGTCGTAGCCCCAGTGGCCGCGGACGTGGAACTGGGCCCGGAAGTACAGGCACTGGCGCTTCTTGTTGGGGCCGACGGCGGCGCCGTAGACCGCCTTCTGGCTGGGCCGGTAGAGCGCGTAGTGCCCGGCATGACGCTTCGCCTTGAAGAGCTTGCCGAGGACCCAGGCCTGCACCTTGACCCGCTTCGCAGCGCCGTTCGCTGCGACCTTCGCGTCGCCGTCGAAGACCCCGATGAAGGCGGCGTTGACCGACATCTGCAGCCGCATCGAGAGCCGGCCGTGGCTGTCGGGACGTCCTCGCTTGAGGAAGTAGAGCTTCCCGTCGGGCGTGGCGGCGTACAGCTCGAGCCGGGAGCTGGACCTGTGGCCATGCAGGGTGACGGTCACCGTCGCCTTCTTGCCGTAGCGATAGTGCCCCCCGCTGACCGCGACCGAGACGCTCGCCCGCGGCCGGTTGCGCGGGGTGATCACCTGCAGCGCGTAATGCGGGGCGAACTGGCTGTCGTAGGTGACGGCGTAGAGCGTGCTGCCGCCGAAGGCCAGACCTCCGTCCACGACCACGGCGTCCGAGTCGTCGAAATGGTAGGTGCCCGAGCGCGTGGACGCGCCGTGCCGGCAGAGGACCACGCCGTCGGTGGTACCGAACGCGATCAGGTCGTCTGAGGACCGCATGGCCACGGCGTTGGTGGCGTGGGGGACGGCGTAGCTGTCCGTGCTCGACAGGTCGGCGGTCGAGAGCTCCTCGTCGCCACCTGTGACGACGCTGCTGCCGTCCTGGGTGAACGCCAGGGAAGAGCCGCTGACATCCCAGTCGGAGGTCGTGGTGACCGTCGGAGTGGGCAGGCCGGTCACCGAGAACTTATAGAACTGTGCGGGCGAGGAGCCGCGATCGCCGGCGAAGAAGGTGTTCGGCACCGCCGGGCTGGACGCGAGCCGCGGGTTGTAGACGAGGTTGGAGCCGGTGTCGTAGATCGTGCCGGTCGCCGGGTCCAGCGGCTGGACGTCGGCCCACTGGCCGTCACAGGTGGCGGCGTACCAGACCAGGCCGGCGGTATAGGCGACGTCGAGCGGGCAGGTGCTGGTGCCTGTCGGGAACGTCGTCACCGCTCCGGGGGCGAACGGGTCGGCCGCGTCGACCTGGGCGATCGCGTCGGCCCCGCTGAGGGCGACGTAGAGCTTCGAGGCGTCGTTGTTCAAGGTCATGCCGTCGGCGCCCGCGAGGCCGGTGAGGCTTCCGAGCGACTTGCCGGCGAGGTTGGTGACGACGACGGTGTCGGTGCCCTGGCTGATGAAGACGTGCCCGTTCACCTGGTCGACGACCATGTCGGCGAAGCCGGTGAGCCCGACGTCCTTGGTGGCGTCCGCCTGCGCGGTGGCGATGGGCAAGGCCAAGCCCGCGCAGAGAAGGGCGAGCAGGGCCAGGACGGTACGGCGCACAGCGGGCTCCCGAGAGGTGGTCGACGGTGGGGCGGGAGGAGCGTACGAGCAATCCGGCGTGCGCGCGGGCGAACCGCCGATCTCGTGCCGTGGGGAATCCGAATCGTCACCTGAACGTTGAGCCCAGTAGACTGGAATCACAACTCAAGAGGGGCTGATCGGTTTCGACTTGGGACGTCAGTTCCAGGGGAAGCGGGTCGAGAAGCCGACGTCATCTCGTAAACGTTCGTCGGGAACCTATAACTGCCAACAACACGCGCAGTAACTTCGCTCTCGCTGCCTGAGCAGTGACCGAAGGGTCTGACCGGGCACCTGCCTTCGTCCCGGACCCAGGCCTCATCTAGAAGGCTTGCTGGCCGCTCTCTGTCAGGAGGGGCGGTCGGGACTTCATCCTGACTGGGTCTGTCGGCGACGTGTCAGTGCGAGCGCCGGGACCGAGAAGACGACATCACTGACTGCACCCGGAGAAGACCTGGTTCGATGCTCGAGGACGCGGGTTCGATTCCCGCCAGCTCCACACACAAACACACAGGCATGTTCCCGATTCGGGACGTCGTGTGTTCCCGAAAGCGGTTCTCGAAGATGGCCCGACACCCCGTCACGGGTGCCGGGCCTTCTTCATCTGTGGCCGCCACGAAACTGCGGTTCGAGGTGCCGTTGCGACGCGGCTCAAGTCAGGCAGTGAGTGGGTGGCCCAGGGGGGCCTGATCGACGTCGTCCCCCGGCCGGATCGTCCTCTGAGTCCCGGGCCTTCGCCTCTACCGCCGTACGGCGCTTGGGGGAAGTCTGGAGGAACAACGCGGCATCAACGCCACGCTCCCGAAGGGAGGAACCCCATGTCCAGCACAAATCAGCACGCCCCTTCCACCACCCCGCGAGCCCCGACTCGCGCAACGGGCTGGACCGGATGGATCGCATTCGCGTCTGTCGTCATGATGCTCAGTGGCACGCTGACCGGCATCAGCGGCTTCCTCGCCGTCATCAACCACAACTGGACCATGTGGAACAACGACGGTGCTCCCTACGGCACGGTGTACTGGTGGGGCTGGTGGACCTTGTTCGTCGGAGTGGTCGTGTTCGCCATCGGTGCGGCACTTCTACGCGGAAACATGTTCGCGCGGACGGTGGCCGTGTTCGTCGCCGCCGCCAGCCTGATCAGCCAGTTCGTCTCGCTGAACATCGCACCGCTGTGGTCTCTGACCGTGATCCTCATTGACGTCCTGGTCATCTGGGCCGTCACGGTGCACGGCAAGGAGATGAAGGAGGTCTGAACCCGACCGTGCCTCCGCTCGGGCCGGTCTGCGACGGCGACCCAGGTTTCCGCCTCGGTACAGGTCGCGTCTCGACGCGTCACCGACGCGACGCGCATGCATCGACTGCTGCCTCGACGGTGCCGTGGAAGTTGCCGGCACCGATCAGGTCCGTGAGACCGACCTCGTCGAAGCCTTGTCGCAGCTCCACCGTCGCGCGCGCGACGTGGAGCTCGATGCTCCGCTCGCGCAACACGTCGAAGACCTCGCGGAGCGCCACCTCGGCGCTGGCGTCGATGTCGCTGATGAAGGATGCGTCCAGCACCACCTGGCGTACCGGCTTCGGCGCACCGTCGACGGCAGCCCAGAGTCTGCGTTTGAAGAAGTGGGCGTTGGCGAAGAACATCCGGTCCTGGATCCGGTACACCACGACGCCGGGTGTGATGCCGGATTCGGGATGGTCGGTGACGTCGACGTAGCGGTCCTCGGTGGTCGACCATCCCAGGACCGCGTCGGCGGGTCGGGCAGCCCGGCGGATGACGTCGGCCACCGACAGGACGACGGCGACGATGATGGCCGGCAGCACCCCGATCGTGACGACGAACAGCGAGGTGATGGCCGCGATGGCCATTTCAGCCCTGCTGCTGCGGGCCAGTGATCGCCACTGATCGGGGTCGATCAATTTGACGGCGGAGAAGACGATCACGGCCCCCAGCACGGCGGATGGCAGGTACTGGATGGGTCCGGTGAGGAACAGCAGGATCGCCGCGATCATGACGGCGGCGGCCAGTCCGCTCACCTGGCTGGTGGCACCCATGTCGTCGTTGACCGCGGTCCGCGAGCCACTCGTCCCCACCGGAATGCCCTGGGTGACACCGGAGGCCATCTGCGCGACACCCATGGCCAGCAGCTCCTGGTTGGCATCCACCACCTCGTGCCGGCGAGCCGCGAAGGAGCGTGCGGTGAGGATGGAGTCGGAGAAGGCGACCAGGAAGATGGCCACAGCGGGACCGGCCAGGTCGCGGAGGTCGGAGGCTCCGATGTGGGGCAGGGAGAAGCGGGGCAGACCGCTCGGCACCGGACCCGTCACCGAGACCCCCTTGCCGGCGAGGTCCAGGGCCCAGGAGGCGGCGATCCCGAGCACCACGAGCAAGAGAGCTCCGGGAATGCGTTTGCCGACCTTGCCGAGGAACACCAGCAGTACGAGCGACACGACGGCGACCACCACGGTCGCCGCGTTCGCGTCGCCGAGGTGCCGGACGATGTCGATGGTCTCCTTGATCGCGCCGTCCTCGTTGCTGGAGACACCGACCAGCTTGCCGAGCTGGCCGAGGACCAGCACGACCGCCACTCCTGAGATGTAGCCGACGAGCACGGCCTGCGAGAAGTAGTCGGCGATCCAGCCGAGGCGGATCAGGCGGGCGGCGAGGAAGACCAGGCCGACGAGCAGGGCGAGCATCGCCGCGAGCGCGCCGTACTCGGCGCTCTCGCTGGCGGCCAAGGGAGCCAGGGACGCCGCGACAAGCAGGGAGACGGTGCCCTCCGGGCCGATCACGAGCCTGGGCGCAGGCCCGAACACCGCGAACGCCACCACCGGAAGCAGGAGGGCATACAGGCCTGCGCTCACCGGCGCGCCGGCGAGCTGTGCGTAGGCCATCGCCGAAGGGAGGGCCAAGGCGGCCACCGTGATCCCGGCAACGACGTCGGCCCGGCCACGCTGACGGGAGTACCGCGCGATCGAGCGGGCGAACGGTATGTAGCGCGTGGTGAGAGGCGGCCGGCTCTCCGAGGCGAACGGACCGCGACCGTGGTAGGCCTCGCGGAACGGCTGCACCTCTCCATGGAACTCCGCGAGGGACACGCGGGCATCCGCCGTCGAGGATGATTCGCGCGACCGCGCCGGCACTCAGTCCGCGGGAGGTGACTCGACCAGCCCCAGGGATCGAGCCCGCGCCACGGCCTCGTCGCGGGACGAGGCACCCAGCTTCCGGTAGATGGCAGCCGCATGGCTCTTGATGGTCGCCCGCGAGAGGAACAGGTGCTCACCGATCTGGTCGAAGGTCAACCTGCTGGGGAGGAACTGCAGTACGCGGAGCTGGGCGGTGGTGAGGGTCTGCGCGCACATCTGGTCGTCCTGGAAGGCCTGCAGCCGTGCTTCGGTGTCCTCCAGGAGCTCGATGAGCAACGTGTCTGCCAGGTCGGGGTTCACATGGTGCCGGGCCTCCACGCACAGCGTGCGTGCCAGGGCCGGGTCACCGAGCAGGATGGCGGCCCTGGCTTGCACCAGAGGCCCGGCGATCGCGAACCACGGTGCGATCTGGCTGACCCGGGTGGTGAGCCGGCGCGCCGTACCGAGGATGACGCGCGCCTCCTCCTTGTCGCCGCGAGCGGCTTTGAGCAGGGCGAGAGCGGTGATGGTGTTCACCGACGTCGCCAGCCGTTCGAGGTGGTGGGTCTCGACGAGCTCGCCGGCGCGCTCGATCAAGGGCACCCCTTGGGCCCAGTCGTCGTTGAGGAGTGCGAGCATGCCGTGCCAGGCGAGGGCGTTCGCCTCGATGATGGGTACGCCGAGTGCGCGTCCCAGGAGCTCGGCACGTTGCAGGCTCTCGAGACCCTCCTGGAACCTCCGCAACAGCGTCAGGGCGACGCCTTGGTTGTGGAGTGCAGCCGCCCGGAACCCCGAGTCACGGGGGAGCCCACGTTCTGCCCCTGCGCAGAGCGCGAGGGAGCCCTCGAGACCGCGGTCACCGACCACGACGTGGATGCAGGCGAGGCTGGCTGCGTACTCGTCGCTCGAGATGCGGTCCTCCCAGCCCGGGCCGGCGTGGTCCTCCGCGGCCAGGAGCCAGCGCGTCATCCGTGCGGGGTCTCCGGACTGGAGGCCCAGCCAGGCTGCGGCCAGGCACAGCCAGCGATCGGACCTGACGCGTACGTCGTCGAGGTCTGCCAGCCAGGTGGCCAGGCGGTCAGGTCGGCCCGAGGAGATGCACGCGGGAACCCCGGACCACACGAGCCTCCCGGTGAGCTCGAGGTCATGAGCGGCTTTGGCGTGCCAGATCGCCGCGTCCAGCTCGCCCCGGGACTCATGCCAGGTCGAGGCGCGGCGATGGAGCTGTGGTGCCAGCCAGGGCTCGTGGGTCTCCAGGTCTGCGTGCAGGACATCGGCCAACAGGTGGTGGTAGCGGTACCGCCCCGGTGGTGACCCGGTGGCCACCACGAGCTGCAGGTGGCTCGCCAGATCCGCGAGCACTGTGGCCGAGTCGTGTCGCTGCAGGACGGCGTCGCACGACGGGCCGCTGAGGTCCTCGAGGACCGAGGTGCGTCGCAGGAAGTCCCGGGTGCGCTTGTCGAGACCGCCGA
>Ga0302322_100000168_pt1 | contig 45371 bp, 24 predicted proteins | sample Fen_T0_2_FD_203757 | JGI IMG/M metagenome (GOLD analysis project Ga0302322, IMG submission 203757) | Peat permafrost microbial communities from Stordalen Mire near Abisko, Sweden - Fen_T0_2 | ecosystem: Environmental > Terrestrial > Soil > Wetlands > Permafrost | place: Sweden: Abisko...
GCTGTTTTTGTGCTTTCATGTCTCCTCCCAAGGTTGATGGTTGTGCTTGGTCGGATGAGGAACCGATTACCTCCTGAGCTTAATCACGGTGTCAAGGTGCGCCCGCGTCTCTGTTTTGCGGTTGAAATCGCTTGCGTTGAGGCGGGTATCAGGCAGAATAAAAGGCCCGAGTGCGCATATGGTGGAATTGGCAGACACGCTACTTTGAGGTGGTAGTGCCGAAAGGCGTGCAGGTTCAAGTCCTGCTATGCGCACCACTTTTTCCGAAGGAATTGACGGTTTTGGTTCTTCTGACACAATCCTGACACAAAATTCACCCCTGTTTGGGAAAGACGAAGTGAGCAAGTGGCCGGTTGAAATTAAATTTCGCAACAAGGTTTTCGCCAAGATTTACCGGCCTTGCGAAGGCAGGGATTCGTATCGTGTGGCTTGGAAGGCGGCCGCCGGGCGGCAGATGAAGTCGTTTAAAACTTATGCCGGTGAGAAGGGGGCCAAGAATTTCACGAATGGTTTGGTAAAAGACCTTGCCCAACAAAATTCAGTGGCGTTGTTCACGGCTGCGCAGGCCGAAGATGCATTACCCGCCATTCGCCAATAAATCACCTGGTTGTTCTTGGCCGGATGAGGAACCGATTACCCCGGAGCTTAATCACGGTGTCAAGCCGCGCCCAAGATCAACTTTTAGCGTAGCCAACGCTTTTTACGTTGAAATACATTCCCGACACGATCAAGAAGAGTTCAGCAGTGGCCGTCAGAACAAATGGCTTGGCCGGGCGATTGTTGGTGGTGTGGTAGTGATTCTCCACGCCGGTTGCACAACATCGCCAACAGCAATCCCAACCATAAAACAGGCAAGGATGGGCATCCAGAGAACCATATGGCGAAGCAAAAAAAGCCCCGCTGCATTCCTTCTCGACAGTAATTTAAGCCGTGGCCGCAGCTGAGTGCGTCACTCCTTTGCGCTTCGAGGCATCATTTTTCTCTCAAAGAGAGGGTCACCTTTTTCCCATCGTACAGCACGATGGCATCAGGGTTCGGCTCCGACGTAATCCCCACACCATGGCCGGGACGAACCAGCACGACGCGGAAGGTCCGTTGGTTTAACATGCCGGGGAATTGCCCCTGCCGTTTGCCGATGGTGAGCGAATGTTTCGCCTCGTTCCACGTCAGCGGGATCGTTGCATACACGCCCTGCTCGTAGCTGTAGTTGTTGCCCTGATCCTCATATAGGTTGTATGCGCCGTTTGTACCGGAATACACCCGCAGTTCCATCGGATCGGCGCTCTGCGCAGCATATTGAATGGCCGGACCATAAGGGAGAATCGAGCCGCCGCGCACCATTAAGGGCATGGTTTCGATCGGCGACGCGGCGACGACCGTCTGCCCACCGGCGTTCGTGGTTCCCGTCCAGAAATCAAACCAGGCGGCGCCCTGGGGCAAATAGACGCGCCGGCTCGTGCCACCGGCCTGCATGACGGGGCAGGCCATCAGTTCCGGGCCGAACATGAATTGATCTGGCAGATTGAAAACGTTGGTGTCTGTTCGGAAATCCATCACCAGCGGGCGCATCATGGTACCACCCCGGCTGGTAACCTGCCACGACTGGGAATAAATATAGGGCAGGAGATGGTAACGCAATTGATCATAGGCGATTAGAATTTTCTGGGTCGCCTCGTTAAACCGCCACATTTCCTTGGGCCGACTGGTGCCGTGCACGCGAAACATCGGGCAGAATGCCCCGTATTGAAACCAACGGGTGAACAACTCGGCATATTTCGGATCCGCCGGGTCGCCACCGAAGAAGCCGCCAATATCGGTGTTCCAATATGGAATGCCGCTGGCCACAAAGTTGAGCCCGGCCGGGACTTGTTTCCGAAAAACCTCCCAGGTGCCGGTCGTGTCGCCGGACCAGGTAACAGCGGCATTGCGTTGCTGTCCGGCGAACGCTGAACGCGTGAGGATGAACACGCGCTGACCGGCATTCTCAGCGCGCTGACCTTGATAGACTCCCATGGAATGCATGAGCGGATAGGCATTAAACACCTTGGCGCCGGCGCCGGCGCCGGTCGTCAACTCGCGCATTTCGCCCCAGTTGCCGCCCAATTCCGCCTCGCTGGCATCCATCCACCAGCCATCGAAACCGCGCGCGAACAGATTTTCGGAAAGGAATTTCCAGTAGAGGCTCCGCCCGGCGGGAAGAAAGGGATCGTACCACTTGCCCTGCCCCACCGGATATACATTCTTGTAAACCGGCGGATAAACCGCACCCGCCTGCTCGAAGGCCGCGGTATTGCTCAGCCCCAAATCAAAGCGCGCCCACACGGAAATGATGATATGGGCGTTTGCCGCGTGGACGGCTTTCACCATGGCCGTGGGATCCGGATAGCGCTTGGGGTCGAATTGGTGCGAACCCCAGCCGCCTTTCGGCCAATATTGCCAGTCCTGAATAATGCCATCAAAAGGAATTCCACGCTGGCGATACCCGGCCACGACGCCGAGCAATTGGGACTGTGTTTCGTAGCGCTCGCGGCACTGCCAAAAGCCCCAGGCCCATTTGGCAAACATCGGTGCCGCCCCGGTCAGATCCCGATAGCTGGCAATGACGTCATCGGGTTGGGGTCCGTAAATGAAGTAATAATCAATGGCGTCCGCCGCTTCGGAAGTCCAGGAAAGCAGCCCCTTGTCCGTCGCGCCTGCGTCCACCTCCGTCACTGCGGCATTATCCCAGAACACACCGTAGCCACGGCTGGACAACAACACCGGCACGGCAACGATCCGGTTCTCCTGCTGGAGGTGGAGCCGCGCACCGCGATAATTCATCGGGGCATCGGGATGCTGGCCGAGGCCATAAACCGCCTCGTCCGCGGGAAATTCAAACACCTGTTCGCTGCGCAAGGTGTCAATCGGCCCGACCTGCGTCGGGGTCAACGTTTTGCCACCCGCAGCTTTTTCGCGCAAGACCGGCCGACCGGCTGTGTCATAGAAGCCAACGGCGCCACTGGCGCGATTCACGCGCGCGGTCAATTCGTCGGTGCGCAGCACCACTTCAGCGGCCGTCTCAACAATTTTCCAACGGGCGTGTCCGGGCTTGCCAACAACGGCAAGGCTGTGGTTGGTCGGCAGCAATTCACCCGGCGCGTAAACCACCTGGATCACGCGCGGAGAAAAGACGCGGAGCTTCAACGTGCCCGGGGAAAGTTTCAGGGTGACGCCGTCGGCATCCAGGTGCACGGACGAAACGGCAAGTGGCGCGGCGGCGGCCAGCGACAGAACGCCAGTCGAAACCAGGAACGAAAGGAGTAGTGAATTTGTGCTCATTTAAACTTGATGGTGAACAGGCCGGACAGTATGGAAAGGTACAAATGGCATGGAGTCCTCTGGTATTCAATTAAATACCGGCGCAAGCATCCAGCAATCCAGCAAGGGGTTGAAATTGGCAGGTTTCAATGCAGGTTCTAAAAGGATTAATTACCGCCATATACCTGCACGGCACTGCCGGCATAATTGACAACCGCATCCGCCGCCGGGGTGGAGGAAACGCCGGTGCCGTGGCCGGTGCCCACCCATACGATGCGGAAGGTACGGCTCGTCAACATGCCGGGAAAGCTGCCCTGTCGCGCACCGATGGTGAGGGTTTGGGAGGCTTCGTTCCAAGTCATGGGAATGGTGGCACAGCGACCAGACTCGTAGTTGTAGTTGTCATTCTCGTCTTCATAAAGGGTGAAACCGCCGTTCGCACCGCGATAAACACGCAGTTCCATCGGGTCGACGCTTTGCGAGGCATATTGGATGTCCGGGCCATAAGGCAGAATAGAGCCAGCGCGAACGAAGAGTGGCAGGGTCTCAATCGGAGCAGCGGTGGTGATGGTCTGGCCGCCCCCATTGGTCGCCCCGGTCCAGAAGTTAAACCACGTCGCGCCCGCTGGCAGATAGACCTGGCGCGTGGCGGCACCGGCGGTGGTCACCGGGCAGGGCATGAGCGCGGGGCCGAACAAGAACTGATCCTTGACCGCAAACACATTGGTATCCGTGCGAAAATCCATAACGAGCGGCCGCATCATCGTGTAGCCGGCGCTGGTGACTTGCCATGACACGGAGTAAATGTAGGGCAGCAGATGGTACCGCAACCGGTCGTAGTTGATCAGGACGGGCTGGGTGGCGGCGGGGAAATTCCACATCGCCTTGTCGTTGTTGCCGTGCACGCGCAGCATCGGGCAGAAGGTGCTGAACTGAAACCACCGCGTGAAAATTTCCGCGTAGGAAGCACTGCCTGGGCTGGCGTCGTTGAATCCGCCGGTGTCAGTGTTCCAATATGGCACGCCGCTCACGGAGAAGTTCAGGCCGGCGGGAATCTGGTTGGCCAGATCCGTCCAAGAACTGCCGATATCACCCGACCAGGTCACCGCGGCATTCCGTTGCTGTCCGGCGTAGGCCGAGCGTGTGAGGATGAAAACCCGCTTGTTGGGATTTTCCGCGCGCTGGCCCTGATAAGCGGAGGTCGTATGCAGGAGCGGATATGCGTTAAACACCCGCGCTCCCGGACCGGCGGCGGTGGTGTAGTTGCGGAATTCGCCCCAGTTGCCGCTGAATTCGCCTTCGCTGGCGTCGAACCACCAGCCATCAATGCCGGTTGAAAAGAGGCGCTGTGATATCTGTGACCAATAAATCGACCGCGCGCTGGCGTTGAACGGGTCATACCACCGACCGAAGCCGGCGGGATAGACATTTGCCAGAACGTTCGTGTAAAGCCCGTTGACCGCCGACAGCGCATTGGCGTTGGCGATATTGGTGTCGAACCGCGCCCAGACGGAGATGATCAGATGCACGTTGGTGGCGTGCAGCGTGGTCATCAGATTCGTTACATTGGGATAATTGGTGGAGTTGAACACATGGGAACCCCAGGCATTCGGCGACCACCACTGCCAGTCCTGGATCACGGCATCAATCGGGATGCCCAGACCGCGATAGGTGCCGGCCACTTCCAATAATTCCGCCTGAGACTGGTAGCGGTTCTTGCACTGCCAAAAACCCCAGGCCCATTTGCCAAACAGCGGCGCCGCGCCGGTCAATTGACGATAGCCCGCGATGACATCATCCAGTTCCGGGCCATACATGAAGTAGTAATCCACGGCGTCCGCCGCCTCGGAAGTCCAGGTAAGATTTGTTGGGCTGCTTTGCGCGACGCTCACGTCGCTGATCGCCGGATTATCCCAAAGCAGGCCATAACCATGGCTGGAAACCAGAACTGGAATCGCACTCTCAGTGGGATTCTTCTGCTGGAGATGCACGCCCGCGCCCCGATAATTCATCAACCCCGCAGCATGTTGGCCGAGGCCATAAATCGCCTCGTTGGACGAAATGAGAAATTGCTGCTGGCTTTGCAACGTCTTGAGATTGCCAAGGCTCACGGGAACCAGTGATTTTCCGCCACCAGCCGGTTCCGTCAAAATCACCGCCCCATTGGTGTCATAAAAGCCGATCGCACCGGTGGCGCGATTGACCCGCACCTGCAAGGCGGAGGTGGTGAGCAAAACTTCATTGACGGACGAAACCACGCGCCAGCCGGCGTTGGTGGACGAGGTGACCACCGCGAGGCTGTTGGTCGGCACCGGGTTCGATGCCACGTAAGCCACGCGCACGACCCGGGGCGAGAACACTTGCAGTTTAAGCGTTCCCGGATTCATCTGCATCGTCAGGCCGTCGGCGTTGGTCTGCCAAGCCAGCACCGGGATCATTTGCAGGCCGCCAGCATATTGCAGGCGGTAAAACATTGCGGTTTCGCCGGCCATGTCCGCCACAAAATTTGTGCCGGCCACCGTCGTAACCGGCTGGCCTGAAAAGGTCCACGGACCGTTCACGGCGGGTGCGGCCAGCAGGCCATAACCAGCGTTGCTGGCCGGCCAGGAAATTTGGACTTGGTTGCCGGCCACGGCCCGGGCGGTCAGAAGCGGATGCGCCTGCGGCGTGAGTTGCGCCAAAAACACGCGGTCGCCGGTCAATGGTGTCAGCGTGTTATCGGGCGTCCCGGCCGTCCCGCCCCGGTAAGCGGCGCCGCCGCTGAAAACATTGGTGCCGTTGCCCAGCCATTCAAAAAAAACATTATTATTTCCCACGCTGGTCAGATCAAACCCATAGCTTGTGTTCGTAGCCAGCAACAGCGGTGCACCCAGTTTAAAGTGCAACCAGAAGCCATCGCCATTCAGCGAACTGTTGGCGGACGTCGGCCAGCCTTCCGCCCCGGTGGCCGCATACGTCTCCGAACTGGCCACAAAGCCCGCGGTTCCAGCACGCGACGGGCGGGTGACCCGCAACGTCAGTCCGCCACCGCCGGCCATCATCCACCACGTGCCGTTGTCGCTGCCAAGGGTATTGGCCGTGTAGCCGGCGTGCTTCACCCAGAGGTCCGTCAGCAAGTAGCCGCCCTCGCTCGCGCCAGTGGTAAACGTCTGACCCTGGCCGGTGCGGTCGTTGGCAATGTAGGTGAAGCCGTCGTTCGCCGCGCCGTTCGTGGCAGGCGCACTGCCGGACAAATAGACATTGTTCATGTCCATGTCGCCGCCGGCGAAATTGTAGAGATCGTAAACCCCGGGCAGCGGCGAGGCCGAACCCAGCGACAACGTCACCGCCACTGCCGGCAAGGTCAAGCCACCCACTCCCGCCAGCCAGCAACGGAAGATCCAATCAGAAAATCTGCTCATATAAATTGTCGGAAACTGATGTGCAAAATCGGCTGGTGTGACCCCCGGCCACACCAGCCGGTCTGCTGCCGGGAAAACCAAGGACGGCTATGGCTGGCTGGCCAGGCGATAGAACTTGGCGGTACCGCTGACGGTATCCGTGGCATTATTATTGCCACCGGATGCGGTGATGTTCAGGCCGGCATCGCTCCACGGGCCGAGCAGACTGGAGCTGCTCTGGAGCGTGTAGTTTCCAGCCGCCGGAATTGGCCAGGAAATCTGGACCTGGCTGCTGGAAATTTTGGCCACACTTAGAGTTAGATTTGGCAACGATGGCACTACTTCCGCCCAGCTGCCACCGATGCGAATTTCATCGAAGTTCATGTTGAAATCAGTCCCGAGCTGAAGTCCGTTAAAATTAAAGCTGTAGGACGCCCCGGTTCCCGTAGGGGTCGCCGGGGGATTGGCCCCGACCGCCGGGTTGGCATAAAAGGTCACCACCACCAGGCCGCCGGCCACACTGGGAAAATCCAGCCGATAGACCAGCAAATCGGTTTGGGCACCAGGCACAACGCTGCCAGCAAATCCAGTCTCACCCGCACCGGTGCCAGTGTAGCCCCACTTGCCATTGTTGGGTTGGGCCGTATCCAAGCCCATGAAAAAAGGCGTGGCACTGCCATTCAGGAGCGCCACCCCGGCGGTTTGGGCCGTGGCGGGAAAAGCGCCTTGAATCAAGAAGCTGATCCAGACCGTACCTCCCCCCACGCCACCATAGTTGCCGGATGACAGATACAGGGTGCGGGTGCCATTGCCCGATCCGCCGGCGGCCGTTCCAACGATGCTGGCGTAATTGCTGGAAGCGAGCAACCCGGGGTACGTCAAGCCGGGGCTGGCCACACTGCCGCCCCCCGCCCAGGCGTTGACATCAAAACCGCTGCCACCAGCGCTGCCCGGCAACACGTCGGTGCCGACGTCGTATTGAAATGCCTCGCTGGCCGATACCTGAGACGCGAAGCTGATGGTGGCGGTATTCACCGTCGAATTGGAGACCACCGTCAGACTGGCCGCGCCGGCAGCCAAACAATGCACGTTGAAGGTCTGCACATTGGTGGTCCCAACCCCAAAGGTCAAAGAGGTCATCTCAGCGTTGGTGGAGCTAAGACTGAACGAGGCGGGATTGCTATTGGTAATGGTCATGGCCAAAGGACGGCTGGAATTGGTGGGAATGCTGACCATCACCGCGGTATCCTGGCCGACGGGCAGGAAATTGGCTGGCACGCTCAAGGCCGGGATCGGCAGGGCCGGGGCTGCCGGCGTCCCGAGGAATGGAACCACATTCGTCCAGTCTGTTCCCATGCGAAGCTCGCCCCAAATAACCGTGCCGCCGGTTCCCAGCCGGAGGGTGTCAAAGGAGAAATTGCTGACCAAAGCCGAACCGGTGGGTGAGAGCGGAGCGTTGGTGCTCAGTGCCGGATCGGCATAAAAAGTCACCAGCGCCTGACCGCTGTTCGTCGCCGGAAAATCAATGCGATAAACTAGAAAATCGGTCTGGCTGCCAGGGCTCACACTATTGGCGAAATTCATAAAATAGGTGCCGCCCGCCCGCAAGAAACCCCAGGTATTGTTGGGGGAACTGGCAGAAACTTCGCCCAGGAATAATTGCTCCGTGGCAGTGCCGGTGAAAAGCGATATTCCGCCCCATGAAACCAACCCGCTGCCCTGAACCATGAAGCTAACCCAAACCGTACCACCGCCGACGCCACCATATGTGGAGGCGAGCGTACGAAACGCCGTGCCAGCCGAAGACACCGTCACCGCATTGCTGGAAGCAACCAAACTGGGATCCGTGCCGTAGGTCAGCCCGGCCACAATCGAGCCGGCCGCGGAAGCATCCGCCCAAGCCGTGCCAAAACCGCTGCCGCCATTGGCACCATCCAACGTGGTCTGGACGCTGGGATCGTAATCAAACGGTTCATGGACGGAGATGCTGGTGCCAACTTGAATGGCGGCATCGAGAAATGCAGCGTTGGTCACCACACTCAGGTTCGCCAAACCGGCACCGAGAATGTAAGCCGTGAAGGTTTGCACATTCGTGGCCCCGGAGGCGAAGGTCAGCGTCTTCGTGGCCAGTCCGCCCAAAGAAAAAGCGGCGATGCTCGCATTGTCGCTCGCCAGATTTAAAGTCACCGTGCTATTGGCATTAACCACCTGCGGAATGGTCACCGTGATTTGAACCGGCTGCCCCACTTTGGCATAGCGGGACGCCGAAGCCAGGTCTGGGGCCACGCGTGGGACTGTCTGGGTCAATTGCACCAGAAACACCCGGTCGCCGCCATCCATGGTCTCCGAATTGCCTGGGGTACCCGGGCTGGTGCCCGTGTAGGCCTGACCACCGGCCAGCGCATCCGCACTGGTGCCGAACCATTCAAAAAAATTGCCCCCACCGGCCGCCGTTGCCGTCAGATCAATGCCGTATTGAGTGCCCGGCGAAACATGAACCGGGGTCGCCAGCGTGAAATGCAGCCAGGTATCGTCCCCCAGAGAATTGCCCCCCCCCGTCCAGCGAGCACCAGCGTTCTCGGTGCCGGTGGCCGAATAGGATTCGGCGCTCAAGGCAAAGCCAGGCTGCCCCAGTTTCGCCGGGTCGGTCACGCGCAGCGTAAATGCCGCTCCACTGGCCATATTCCACCACGTGCCATTGCCCGGGGCGGTGTTGGTGTAGCCACAATGCCGGATCCAGACATCTGAAATCAGAAAACCACCCGCACCCGCTGGCGTGGTGAAGGTCTGGCCTTGCGTAGGCCGGTCCGGCGCGAGATAGGTCTGCTGATCCGCCCCGCCGCTGACGTTGAGCGTGTCATTGTCAGCCCCCGCAAAGTTATACACGTCATGCGGCCCAGGAGTCGGCTCGGTGGTGGTCAGCACCAGCGTCGCCGCCGGAGCAGAAATGGCCGCGAGCATTGCCGTCAGGCACGTGGCGACTGATAAGGAATTTATTTTGCGTCCGAAGCAAAAGAAAAACCCGGAAAATTTATGGAATAATTTCATATTCTGGTTGAGTTGAGTTTTAGTGGATTTTTAGGCTTCTGTTTTATTGGATTTGCCGGGAGAAATCATGGCGTGTGAGAATTGTTACAGTTAAAACCAAAAGACGGGAGGGTTGGCCGTTGTTCCATAGGTCCGCACTTTCAGGTCGTTAAATTTGCGCCAGGCCGCATGACCGTCCAGCATCACGGCATTGCCGCCAGCCGGCAGTTGACCATTCATATGCGGGGTCACCCAGGCGGCCGGTCCATTGGGATAGCCGGGATTGGGAATGGCGTCGTAGGTGTAGGTATTGCGAACCGCTTCATTGTTCTGCCCGGGCTTGGACATGACCACATCCGCGCACAAGGTGCGCTCAGTGATGGTGGGGGCGGGCAGCAACGCGCCTTGGAATGGAATTGGCTGGGGCGTCAGCCTTTGGTTAAGGTTCGTCTTGCTCCGGACATCGTCCGAATAAATCTTGGTCCCCCAAAATGTTTGCGCGTAATAAGTTCCGCGATACCCGCCGGCACCGGTGCCGCCATTCCAGTGCAGCAGTAAAACCTCCTCGGAGATTTTTGAAAATGCTCCCGGGCAGAACCAGCTTTTCCAAATCGTGCCATTCTGCAAAACAAAATCAGCCGTGGCATTCGGCATATCCCATGCCCAATAGGTCAACAACCCGGTGTTGTCCGGCAACTTGTCCTTGTTTTCCCCGGCATACATGCACAAGGCGAGGTATTGCTGCTTGGTATTGTTCAAGCATTGGATCCGCTTGGCTCGTTCTTTCGCCTTGCCCAATGCCGGCAACAACATGGCTGCCAAAATCGCAATGATCGCAATCACCACCAGCAGTTCAATCAAGGTGAAAGCGGATCTGGCCAATTGAATTCGGCGCCGTAAACCGGGCCTGGCGCTGCCGGTGCTTTGAGTGCCTTTTTTCATTTTTGGGTTTTAAAACGCCGGGCTGGAGACGGCTCCAGCCCGGCGGTGTACCCCAACCCAAATTCAGCTGCGTCCCTGCCGACGGCGAAACAAGAGAGCCAAGCCACCCAGGCCTGCCAACACAAAACTGGACGGTTCGGGTACGGTGGTAACGGAATCAAACGTGGTGCCGAAACGAATTTCGTCCCAATTCGCGGAATTGCCGGAGTAGTCAGACAGGGATAAACGATCAAATGCAATATTTTGCCCGGAAACAGTCACCCCACCCACCGGAGCACCAGCCCCAAGGGTCGGGTCAAGCCACACCGTGACCACGTCACCGGCCGCAGCGGCACTCAGATTGAATCCCACAACAAACAGATGCACCCCCGTGTCCGCCGCCACGCCAAGGTTTGAATAGGCCTCATTGACTCCAAAATCATAAATGCTGCCGGTATTGCCTCCGTTTTGGGTAAGGCCCGCAGTAAAGGCTCGGTTCGCATCCGCCGTATTGCCATTGTAAAGATCCAGCATTTGGAAAATTGTGGCACCCGACTCCTGGCCGCTTTGGAACAAAAAGCTCAGATAAAGCGTGCCAACAGTTGAGGACGTTGCCGTTGTGGTGCTGTCCAACAGGCGATACACCCGCCCGCTATTGGCGGACGTAATCTGACCACCCGTAGTGTTCGCCGGCACACCAATGTGGTCACCCGTTCCAGCCGCATAACCCACACCGCCATAAATCAGGGAACCCGCCAGCGTCCCCGCTTGTTGGGTGCCAAAATCCACGGCTGTCCAACCACCGGTATAACCCGGCACGGTAGGATTGCCCGCCGCTGGCAGCAGGGCGGGAACAGTATATCCGAAAAATGATTCAGAACTAAGAATCTGTGCGTTGGCTGTCAGGCAGGCCAAGGTAAAAATACCGCACGTTGCCGCGGCCAGTGGTTTGGTTTTAAACATGGGATTTATGCTGATTAGGTTTCGTTGTGTTTGACCGATCGAAGCGATGCCCCGTCAGCCCAAGACCTAACGAATGACGCCGGACTTGTCCGGCAAAGAGGACTTTATTAGGCAAATGGCTGAATCGACACTTCATGGGTTCATACATTACTGCGACAAGCGATCACCTTTTTGCGCCAAATATTTTTCACTTTGTCGTCTGCCGCCCCCACCATTACCATCGTGAATGACTGGTTATTCATCTGAAAAACGCAACCCATTGAAGTAATTTCTCCATCCTGATTGCAGGTGGGATGTTTTCCCAGCAGACCCAAAAAACGCTTCTTGCCGCAGCAGCTCCGCCAAGAAAAGCCCGTCCTATTTCACGAATGCTGCCGCGCCGTCAATTGCTGGCGCGGCTTCGCGAAGCAAAAGGTAAGCCATGATCCAATCGTGCCAGAATCCGGAAGCATCACTGCCCAATTCCGTGATTTTTTCAAGACCATGGGGGAATTTTGCCTCAACAAGTTCCCGCCCCAAGGCAAGCTCAGAACGGGCCAACGCCGGCTGATTTAGCTGCTGGTACGAAAGCGCCATAATGAGGTGGCTCATCGCTATCCGGGTTGGGGTGTGGTCTCCATATCCCAAACAGTTTTGCCCCCAGATGACGGCATTGGTAAAATCTCCCCGCCGGTATTCGAACAGGGATAAGGCAAACGCGCGCCACGCCACCATATACGTTTCTTTGGCGGTGTCGGGAACGGTTCCTGAAATGGATTGCTGCACCACCCCGGCCAGCGGCAGCAACGATTGGATGGTGGCCCCGTCGGCCGGCACAATCAGGCTGACCTTAATCACCTGTTCCCCCGCCACCGGATTTTGGGTGCTGGCAAAGCGCCTGATGGTCTCCCGAACGAGCTTGCGGTAATTCGTCAGGTCGCCGGCGACGACCAGCGTCGGCCCCGTCCGCAACAAGTCACGCGTGGCGTCATCCGTCATGTCGGATTTATCCACTTGGTTGGCCTGAACAAGTTTCAAAAAACGATCGCCGGCCGTCCGCCACCTGCCTTGGGTAACATTCCAATCCCCCAAGCCACGGAACACCCCGGCAGCTTCCAAGGAAGGCTCGGCCAGGGGAATTTGAAGCTTTTCCACCAGCAGATCCGCCTCCGCGGTTTTGCCCCGGCTTAAAAACACTGCCGCTTGGGCGAGTTTGGCCCTGGCCTCAGCTTCACCACGCAGCCGGGCTTCATTTCCCCGCGCCTGTTCGGCTTCCACCCGCAAATGGGCCTGTTCCTGCCGGGCCTCCCGTTCGCGGACAAACAGCCAGCTGGAGATGGCCAACCCGGCAATCAACGCGACGCTCACCGCACCCACCCCGATAAAAACCCCCTGATTGCGCCGTACCAATTTTTGGAAGCGATACAGCCGGCTGGGGGGACGCGCGATCACCGGTTCAGAATGGAGATAGCGCTGAATATCCATCGCCAGACTGTTGGCAGTTTGGTAGCGGCGGCGGCGGTCTTTCTCCAGGGCTTTCATGACAATCCAGTCCAGGTCGCCGCTCAAGAGTAATTTTAGCCGCCGGGGCTCACTGTGGCGGTGGATCGCCGTTTGCGTCAGTTCTTCCGCCCGCATTCCATCGAGTTTCGTCGACGGTCGGTGCGGCTCGCGCTCGCGCAAAGTGCGCCGCATTTCCTCCCAGCCAGCCTGCAACAGTTCCTGCTGATCGAACGGAGTCTTCCCCGTCAACAATTCGTAAAGCAAAACGCCCAGTCCATAGACATCGCTCCGCGTGTCCACATCCAGCCCGCTCATTTCCGCTTGTTCCGGACTCATATAAGCAGGCGTGCCGACAAATTGATCATAAGCCGTAAACACCGTCTGATTCGTCAACTTGCCTTCGATGGCCTTGGCAATGCCAAAATCAATCACCTTCGGCACCGGCACCCCGTCATGCAAGGTAACGAGGACATTCGAGGGCTTGATGTCCCGGTGAATAATACCCTTTTGATGAGCGTGTTGCAGAGCGTGGCAAACTTGAATGAACAAATCCAACCGCTGGCGGGAATCCAGCTGGTTTTCGTCACAGTAAGCGGTGATCTTGATTCCTCGCACCAGTTCCATGACGAAATAGGGCCGCCCCGTCCCGGTGGCACCGGCATCCAGCACGTGGGCGATATTGGGATGATCCATGATCGCCAGCGCCTGACGTTCGGCCTCGAACCGGGCAATGACGCTTTTAGTGTCCATTCCCAACTTGATGACTTTTACCGCCACCCGGCGCCGCACCGGAACTTCCTGTTCGGCCATATAGACACTGCCACAGCCGCCTTCGCCGATTTTCTGCAACAACTTATACGGGCCGATACGTTCGCCGACCTCTTCTCCGGCCGGCAACTCTGAAACCATCTGCTGATGAAAATCGGGAGCCGCGGCAAGGGCCTTGGAAATCTCGCGCGCGGAAGCCAACGCGGGCTGTTCCTGGCCAAAGGCCTTTTCAAAACTGCTTCGCGCTTCCAGCATCTCCTCTACTGCGGAGCGGAGCGGTGAATCCCCCCTGCAGGCGCGGTCCAAAAAATTACGGCGTTCGGCTGGAACCTTCCATTCGAGCGCGGCGCAGAAGATCTCCTCCACCCGTTCATTGGCGGCACCATGGTTCATGTGTTCATCTATTCATGCGCCTTTTCGGGCCCTGGCTGCGCCAAAAAACACCTCGCCATCGTGTCACAATTGCGCCCGGACATTTTGAAACAGCCACGCTTTGGCGCAATCCCAATGGCGATTTACCGAACGCTCCCCCATGTCGAGGGTTTCCGCCACCTCCTTGTTGGTCAGGCCGCCGAAGTATTTCAACACCACAATCCGCGCCCGCTCCGGATTTTCCGCCTCCAACTGTTGCAGCGCATCATTCACCAGCAGCAGCTTTTCATCCGGGCTGGCTTCCGCTAATTCGATCTCCTCAATGTTCAAGCGCTCCTGCCCGCCCCCATGTTTCAACCGGGATTTGCGCCGGGCGTGTTCGATCAGAATTCGCCGCATGGCTTCGGCCGCCGCGTTAAAAAAATAAGCCCGGTTCTGCCATGTCCGCCCTTCATCCTTGACCAACCGCAGCCACGCTTCATGCACCAGCGCCGTTGGTTGCAAGGTGTGGCCCTGAGATTCACGAACCATCCGCGCGGCGGCGAGATTTCTTAATTCGTTGTAAACCAATGGCAGCAAGTCCTCCATGGCCTGGCTGTCTCCTTGCCTGACCGCCTGCAATATTTGCGTTACATCACTCATTTAGCGCCAAGGTATAATTAAACGAATGTATACTTGTTATTTCCAAATAGGAAGATCAAGAAAATCACGAACGCCAACGTTATAGTATGCACAATCCCGGCACAAAATCCGCCCCAAAAGGGTAACAACGATGTGCGCAAATGGCCCATCACAGTTATGCCTCGATACCAGGTTTTTGCCAAAATCTACCACCCGTTGCGAGGGGCGTGATTTATATCGCGTGGCGTGGCTGGCAAGATATCGGCCAGCGGCAGACAGACGAGGTAGATAATTCCCCCCGCCTGTCGCTCGTTTCTCTCACGCGTCGGCCGCAGGGTATGCAACCAGCGCCGTCTTCGATGTCTGGGTGGCAGCAACCAGTTCGCCGAGCATGGCGGAGTTTTTCGGGATGAGCGTGATGTTGGCCTCGCCCTCAATGATGTTCTGCGTTTCCAGCACGTGGAACAGGGCCCGGGAGATGTCGGGGTCCTGCGAGATCTTTTTCAACGCCAGCCCGACGATCTGCGGGCGCATGGCGGCGGCCTTGGCAAACTCGATGGCCGCCTGCTGTTCCGCCGTGCTGGCGATGATGTTCACCTGATTGGTGCCGTCCTGCTTGATGGCGGAGGTCACCTGCCGCAGCCGGTTGACGACTTTTTCCTCGATCTGCCGGATCATGCCCGCATCGCGGAAGTGCACCTTGCGGATATACACGGAACCAAGGCTGTAACCCCAGGTCTGCGATTGCGGGGAGACTTCGGTGCGCACGGTCAGGCTCATGGGATGCCGGTTCTGCAGCATGTCGGCGAGCTTCATGTTGCTCAGGCAGCGGACGGTGGAATTGCCCACGTTGGCGGCCAGGGAGCCGCGCGGATCGGCGTTCTTGAACAAGTAGGAGACCGGATCGCTGACGACCATCTCGTACCAGATGCCGATGCCCATGGGCGCGCCTTCCTCGGAATTGACGGGCGTGCTGCGGATGTATTCCTGGTCCAGGCGCAGGTCGAGCGTGTGGCATTTGCCCAGAAAGTTCACCAGCGGCGCCTTGAGGCCCTGCTTGAAGATGAGCAGGTGCAAGCCCGGCTCATCAATCACGGAGACGACTTTGCCGAAGAGCATATAGACCTTGCACTGCCGTTCCCCGACGATGGTGTAGAGCCCGAAAAAGCGCGCGAAGCCAAAGCACACCGGCACGAGGATGAACATGGCCACAAAGGTCACGACGGCGGCGATGAAGAATTGCACCAGCGGCGGGGCGGATAGCACCTCATTCATGGCTGGCCTCCAGGATGACGTTTTTGGCTTCGCTGTAGAGCTTTAACCGGACGTTGCGCACGTAGGCATCGAGCGCACCGGCACCATTCTGCTTCAAATCACTCAACTGATCGGCCAGCGCGACAATCGGCTGCACTTCGGCCTGCGCCTTGAGCGTCTCGATCTCCACGGCGCGTTTGGACTGAACAATCTTCTGGTCGGCGCTCGCCTGCGCGAGGCTGATGTCGGATGAGACCTGATTGTAAGCGGTGTTGATCGCGGCGAGGGCGGACTCGACCTCCGGCGGCGGGTCAATGCCGGTGATGAGGGAGGCGTCGAGCGTGATGCCATAGCGCGCGGCGGAGCTGGCGCATTCGCGGTCCATGTGATCGTTGATGTCGCTGAGGTTTTTGCGGAGGTCGTTGATGGAAATGCCCGTCACGGCCGTCGCCGCCAGGTTGTGGAGCGCGCTGGGGTCGCCGCTCTTGGCATTGGTGGGCGCCTCAAAAATGGCGATGCGTTCGCGCAGGACGGAGACAAAATAGCCCATCACGTGGGTAATGGGGTGCCGCACGCCGAAGAGATAGGCGTAGAGGTTTTTTTCGGAGATATGCCAGCGAATCTGGCCTTTCAAACCGGTGTTGAGCTGGTCCTTGGTGACGGCATCCAGAATCTGGCCACTGTTGTTGGCGGAGGCATTCTCCGGGTCGGTGGCCATGTTGATGGTCTGCGTGGCGACGGAGACCTTATAAACTTTTTCCCATGGCCATTTGAAGTAGGGTCCGCCCGGTGGAATGACGCGCACCTGCGGATAATTGTAACGTTCCTTCTCCTCGGCGGTGAGTTGTTCGGCGATCGGATCCTGCGCCGTCATTGCGCTCCCCACGCGTTCGGCGCGGCCGAAACGGGTCTTCACGCCGCGCTCATTCTGGTTGACGGTATAAAAACCGGCGACGAGATACCGGACGAGAAACCAGACGATAAATCCCGTCACACAACCAAGGAATATGGTGGCCATAAATGATTTAAGTTCCGTTGCTAATACGTCCGCCGGAGCAATTAAACAAGGAAAAATCCAAATGCGGGCCCGGGACCGGACACGATCATCCTTTTTGAGACGAAAACGCGTTCCAAATGAGCGGGCGGCGGCGTTAAAATTGGGTTTGACCGGGGGTCTTATTGGGTTCGTTTTTAACTATTTATTTCTCTAATACTTGACGCATAGTGTTTAAATATAGAAACTTGCATAAAAAATGGTTTGGGTTCGTTTCGTAATTTTTAATATTTGGGTGGAACCCTCCAAGGTTGGCGGACCGGGAAAAATTTTCCCAGTCCGGTGGCGCAGCGGCTGCCGACGTGGCTGGAGGCCTGAATTTTCGAAACATTTAAGGTGCTATTTTTCATGGTCAAAGAATCATGCGTGGCACGGGCAGGCAAAAGGGAACGCCCCCCGGCCCGGGTTTTAGAGCAGGTTTCTGCTTAATTTTTAACACCTCGTTACTGTGCTTGTAAAGTAATTTGTTTAGAAAATTTTGCCGGTGGTTTGCGCGGAGGGTGAAGAACCTTTACGCAGCAGGCAACCACATCTTAGGGAACAAGTTGGGTGCCGCATTTTGGTTCTCTGCTGTTTTCGGGGGCATCGACGAGCAAGAGATTTGAACCACGTGAAGTTTTGGGCCGGAGACGTGAGCCGATGTCGCTCCTACGGAAAATCAAAGGGGACGGTGCCACTACAAATATGTCGCCATTGACGGGGCTGCCTGGCCGTTGCCGCACGTGGAAAACCTTGGAAGCTTGTAAAATTGGCTGGCCAGACCTATTTTTCCTGGGTAAACTCCGCCTACCGGCATTGCCCGCATTCAATGCCGGTAGGCGAGGCTTTTTAAGCCGCAGTGGTTGCGGACATCAAACCGCGGGTCGGGGGCAGTTGGCAAGGCGCAACTCCATGACCTGCTTGGTGCCGGTATGGCTGACGTCAAATCTCTGGCGGGGTGGTCGCCAATTGTCAGCCAAGGTGGCGGCAACCCTGGCTCGGGCTCAGCTCTGGATTCCTTCGGGCCAGTCCTCGAAAACTGAAATCCAATCTCCGATGCCATCGAAAATAGCGAAGAACCTGCATTTGGAACTGCATTGCCTTGGCAGCTCGCAGGCGGTAAAGCCATCGGGCTGAGTCCGAATGTGTGTGGGGCGGGGCAGATGGCGATCATCGCGGTGGCAAGGTGCGCCCGCCAAATGCTGCCGACTCCACAAACGGTCACCCGGGTGAAACACGAGCCATGATCTGGCTGGGAATAAAGTAAAGTGTCCGCTATGTATTTGAAAGCTGCGCCATTTTCGGCGATTAATGAAACATGACCACCAAACCACACGCGCCAAGGCGGAGAAATACCTTTGTCCGGCGGTGGCTGAAAATGGCGCTGATGGCGGGTGTTCTCCTGGCTTTGGCAGGGACCGGCCGGGCGCAAACGCTGGCAGACCTGGGGTCCGTCGCCCCGAGTCCAGGAGCGAATGACATGGTCCAATTCAGCATGGCGGGCAACCAAACCGCGCCCGACGGACTGAATTACTACACCGACAACCAAACCAGTCGCAACACTGGCGAACCTGGCCAAACCTTCACGACCGGAAGCAATCAGGCGGGTTATGTGCTGACCTCGCTGGCCATCAAGACCGCCGGGCTCAATTCCTATAACGGTATCAGCACCCCGCAACCTTACTTTCTTCATATTTATTCCATATCGAATTCCACGGCCACACTGCGGCAAACCTGCACCTCGGCCAATGTGAGCTTCAGCGATGGTGACTGGCTGCAATGGAGCGGCTTGTCGGTGGCGCTGGCGACGAATGCGACTTACGCCTGGTCCTTCGGCAAGGCGAGTTCGACGGGCGGCTGGGAGGCGATGGCGGTCGCCACCAACAACGCTTACCCGGGAGGCGAGATCGGGCTGATTTCCCCCGTCACCGGTGCCATCACCTTCGGCAGCAGCCATGGCTTCGACGCGGGCTTCGACGTGGGCTTGATTCCGGCAACGCTTCCCCATGTAAGTCAACTCACCGTGTTCCCGACGAACCAGGCTTTGGCCGGCATACCAACGACCTTGACCGCAACCGTGTCGGGGGCGCCACCGCTGCATTTTCAGTGGCAGTTCAACGCGGGCGGTGGTTACGCCAACATTCCCGGGGCCAACACCAACACGCTGAGCTTGAGCACGGCGGTGGCCGACAGCGGTTCGTATCAACTGGTGTTAACCAACAGTTATGGGGCCACGACCAGCGCGCCGGTTGTGATTTCTGTCGTCGCCGGCACGATCAGCCCGATTGCCGTCTCGCCGACGAATGCTGTCTTTGTGGGAACGCCGGTGACACTCACTGCCAGCGTGGCGGCGGTGCCGCCGTTTTACCTGCAATGGCAGTTCAACCCCGGTAGCGGCTATGCCAATCTCCCTGGTGCCGGCACCAACACGCTGATGTTTAGTGCGGCGCTGACCAATGCCGGCTGGTACGAACTGGTATTATCGAATGCCTACGGGGCGGTGACGAGCGCGCCGGTGGCGCTGGCGGTGACGCTGGACACGAATGCCCCGGTGATTTTGCACGCCTTCAACCCCGGCCCCACCACGGTGGAACTGGATTTTTCCAAGCCGGTCGAGGCGCTTAGCGCCACGAATCTCATGAATTATGTTTTTGCCGATGGCCAGGTCATCACGGCCGCGACCCTGACGCCAAATCTTTCGGCGGTGCTGCTGACCACCGCGCCGCTGGCCTATGGCAGCAACTACACGCTCGTCATCAATGGAGTTCGCGACCAGGCGGTGCCGCCCAATCTGATTGCCGCCAACACGCGGGTCAGTTTCACGGCGTCGCCGCGCCAGCGGATTTCGCTGGATGCCGGCTGGCGGTTCCGCCTGGGCGATCCGGCGGACGTGACCACGAATGTGACGGTGTATCCGGAAATCAGCGATCTGGCGAAATTGCAGCTCGCGGACATCAACGCGGAAATTCAGCTCGAATCCCAGCGCCCCGATCCGGTGGCGACCCATGCGGGCGAAGCGGTTTCGTTTGTGACCACGAATTACGATGACGGTGCCTGGCGGGCGCTTGACCTGCCGCATGATTGGTTTGTGGAACTGCCCTTCGATTCCAGCGGCGACGTGGGCCATGGGTCCAAAGCCACGGCCGGCAACACGATCGCCTGGTATCGCCGCACGTTTACCCTGCCAGCCGGTGCGGCCGGCAAGGTGGTACAACTGGACTTTGACGGCATTTATCGAAACGCGCTCATTTGGTTTAACGGCCATTGCCTCGGGCGGGATGTCAGCGGCTATGCTCCCATTGCTTTTGATGTCACGCCCTATGTCAATCCCGGCGGAACCAACGTCCTGGTGGTGCGCGTGGATGCGACCCGCACAGAAGGGTGGTTTTACGAGGGCGCAGGGATCTACCGGCACGTCTGGCTGACGACAACCGATCCGGTGCATGTGGGACACTGGGGCACGTTTGCCGCCACCACTTCGCTGGCGGGTTCCAACGCCACGATCACCGTGCAAACCACGGTGACCAACCAGAGCGCGCTGACCGTCACCGGCAGTTTGACTTCGACACTCAGGGACGGCGGCAGCAATACCGTGGCGGCAGTTGCTTCGGCACTGTCACTGGCAGCCGGTCAGGGCATCATTGTGACCCAGACCCTGGCGGTGGCGAACGCCCGGCTCTGGTCGCTGCAAACACCCCACCTCTACGACTTGGTTTCATCGGTCAGCAATGCGACGTTGCTGGCGGATGTTTATCAGACTCCCGTGGGCGTGCGGATGGTGCGATTTGATCCGACCAACGGTGTTTTCATCAATGGCCGGCACGTGGAAATCCGGGGCATGTGCAATCATCAGGATCACGCCGGCGTGGGGGCGGCGCTGCCGGACCGGTTGCAATTCTTCCGGATCGAGCGACTCAAGCAAATGGGCGTCAATGCGTATCGCACCTCACACAATGCGCCGACGGCCGAACTGTTGGATGCTTGCGACCAATTGGGAATGCTGGTGCTGGATGAAACCCGGCGAATCGGCTACGACCCGCAAGTGCTGGGAGAACTCGAACGGATGATCCGCCGCGACCGTAATCATCCGAGTGTATTTGCCTGGTCCCTGGCGAACGAGGAACCGCTGCAAGGTGACTCCGTCAATGGCGTGGCGGTGATGCAACCCATGCAGGACCTCGCGCACGCGCTGGACCCGTCACGACTGTGCACGGCCGCGATGAGCGGTGGCTGGGGGAGCGGATTCAGTTTGGTCCTGGATGTGACCGGCTTCAACTACAGCCTGGGCAGCGTCGATTCCTACCATGCGGGCCACGCCAGTTCAAACGTCATCGGCACGGAAACCTCCAGCGAAGTGGGCACGCGCGGGATTTATACAAATGACGCCGCGAATGGCTATGTGCAGGCGTACGACAATAATGCGGTAAGCTGGGGGGAAACCGCGGAGGCGTGGTGGCAATTTTACGCGGCCCGACCATGGTCGGCAGGGGGATTCTGCTGGACCGGCTTTGATTATCGCGGCGAGCCGACGCCGTATGGCTGGCCTTGCATCAACTCGCACTTTGGCATCCTGGACATGTGCGGGTTTCCGAAAGACCTGTTTTATTATTATCAGGCCAACTGGACGCTCAAGCCGGTGCTGCACCTTCTGCCGCACTGGAATTGGACCACGCCGGGGCAACCCATCAACATTTGGGTTTTCGGCAATTGTCAACGGGTCGAACTATTTACCAACGGTGTCAGCCTGGGCCGGCAGGTGCTCAACACCCAGGGCCATGTGGAATGGAATAATGTGCCATTCTCGCCGGGAACACTCGCCGCCATCGGTTATAACAACGGCGTGCCCGTCATCACGAACACCGTGGTGACCACCGGGGCGCCAGCGGCCATTGCGCTGTGGCCGGATCGTCAAACCATTTTGGCCGACGGCCGCGACGTGTCCGTGGTGACCGTGGCGGTGCTGGATGCCCAAGGCCGGGTGGTGCCAACCGCCACGAATAACATCAGCTTTACCGTCAGCGGCGGCACCATCATTGGCGTCGGCAATGGCAATCCCAGTTCGCACGAGGCGGATAAAGCCAGTCAGCGCGCCGTCTTCAACGGGCTGGCCCAGGTCATCGTGCAGTCGGTGCTTCACCCCGGCGACATGACGCTAACGGCGACTGCGACCGGCCTGGCTTCGACCAATATCACCCTCACGGCCGCGGCCACATTGCCACCGCCACCCGCACCCACGGGGCTGGTGGCCGTGGGTGGCAACGCGCAAGTGACGGTCAGTTGGGATATCGTTCCCGGGGCCACGACGTACAATTTGTGGCGGGCGACCACGAGCGGCGGTCCTTTCACGCTGGTTGCCGACAGCCTCGGCGGGGTGAATCTGGGTTACAGCGACAGTTCCGTCACCAACCTGACAACGTATTATTATGTGGTCAGCGCCAACGGAAATGGTGTGGGAGCCAATTCGGCGCAGGTCAGCGCCACGCCGGCCGCAGTGGTCACTGGTTTAACCGCGACCGTGACCAACAGCCAAATTGGGTTGAATTGGAACGGGACGTCCGGCGCCAGTTACAACGTGAAGCGAGCCACCGTGACCGGAGGCCCCTACGAAGTCATGGCAGCGGCGATTGCCGGCACCAATTACACCGACTCCAAAGTGGTGACCTGCCAGACCTATTTTTATGTGATCACCGTGGCCAGCAGTGCCAATGAAAGTCTTCCCTCGGTGGAGGCGGCCGCCCAGGTGCCGGGGGGAATCCCGCCGCAATTCACGAGCGCCGATGTTGGCACGGTGGGATTGCCGGGCAGCGCCGCTTATTGTGGCGGCCAGTTCAACATCTCCGGTTCGGGCGGCGACATCTGGGGCACCAGCGACGCGTTTCAGTTTGTTTACACTTATGTTCCCATCAGCACCAATTGCGACGTGCGCGCCCGGGTGTTAAACGTCCAAAACACTTCCGGCAATGCCAAAGCAGCCGTGATGATTCGGGAAACGCTGGCGGCGGGGTCCCGCCACGCGCTGGTTGACGTTGAACCCAGCGCCGGCATCGAGTTCCTTTGGCGCGCCAGCACCGCGGGCAGCTCCAGTTCCAGCGCGGTCAGCGGAACGGCGCCCAACTGGGTGCGATTGACCCGCACCAACAACACTTTCACCGCCTTTTGGTCCGCTGACGGCAATGCCTGGACCCAGCTTGGCGCTCCGACCAACCTGGCCATGGCGGTGGGTGCTTACGTCGGTCTCGCGGTCTGCGCGCACAACAACGGCGCGCTCAACACCTCGGTGATTGATAATCTCAGCGCCAGCTTCCTGCCGGCCAATACGGCGCCGGTGCTGGGCCCGCTCAGCAATCGGACCGTCAACGTGGGGCAGGTGGTGACCTTGACCGCAATTGCCACCGACACGGACGCGCCCCCTCAAACCTTGACCTTCAGTTTGTTGAACGGTCCAGCCAACGTCACGCTGACGCAACTTAACAATACCGCCGCGGCCCTGGATTGGCGGCCCCTGGTAACTTCCGCCGCCACCACCAACCCGATCACTTTGAAGGTGTCGGATAACGGCCTGCCCGCGCTCAGCACCACGCAGAGTTTCCTGGTGGCGGTGAATCCGTTGACGATGCCGACTTTCGCCTCGGTCGCGTTGAGCAATGCTCAATTCACCCTGCAACTTGATGGCCAGACCGGGCCGGACTATGCGGTGCAGGTTTCGACGAATCTCTTTGACTGGAGCACGCAGTGGATCACGAATTCACCGACGATGCCTTGGAGGTGGACCGATACGAACCAGGCCATGCCGGCGCGGTTCTATCGCATCAAAACCGGTCCCCCGCTGCCATAAACCCCAGGCGACTGAGACGCTTATGAAATGCCTGGCTTTCCAGGGCTTTTGGCATTGCCGCGCCGCCGGTTGGTTCACCTGCTGACAGCAATCGCAGTCGTTTGGGCCGGATTCATTCTATTTGCATGCTTTGCGTCACCCTTACAACTCGCGTTTGCGGCAAACGTTTTCTGGGCTAAAGTGAAGCAACTGGAACAGCGTATGAACTTGAAAAAAATTACCGGCCTGGCCGGAGTGGCATTATTGGTGGCAGCCATTATAATACTGGCTGGAAGGCGCGCCCAGGCGCTGCCGCCGAACACCATTTCAACCTATAATCCAGCCACCATGAATCAATTCACGAAACCCAAGCCCGCCGAGTTGCGCCAGCACCTGACCGCCGAACAATTTGCCGTCACCCAGCAGTGCGGGACCGAGCCGGCATTCCACAATGCGTATTGGAACAATCATGCGCCGGGAATCTACGTGGATGTGGTGTCCGGCGAACCGCTGTTCAGCTCCCTGGACAAGTTTGATTCGGGATCGGGCTGGCCGAGTTTCACCCAGCCGGTGAACCAGGCCGGGTTGGTCGAGAAGAAGGATACGGAGCTGGGAGAGGAACGCACCGAAGTGCGCTCAAAAATGGCGGATTCGCATCTCGGCCACGTCTTCAACGACGGCCCTGGCGAAAAGGGCCTGCGTTATTGCATCAATTCCGCGTCCTTGAAATTCATTCCGGTGGCGGAAATGGACCAGGCCGGCTACGGGCAATATCTCGCCCCCTTCGTGAAGGCGGGTTTGATCAAGGCCGCGACGCATGAAACCGCCATCCTCGCGGGCGGCTGCTTTTGGGGCATGGAGGAAATCATCCGCCAGATCCCCGGCGTGGTGAAAACCACCGTGGGCTACACCGGTGGCAAAACCGCGAATCCGACCTATCAGGACGTCTGCACCGGCACCACCGGTCATGCGGAAGCGATCCAGGTGGTGTTTGATCCGGCCCGGCTCAGCTACGCGGATCTGCTGGATTATTTCTTCCGCCTGCACGATCCCACCACGCTGAACCGCCAGCACAACGACATCGGCACGCAATATCGCTCCGCCATTTTCTATACCAGCGAAGCGCAGAAGCAGACGGCGGAACAGGTGAAGCAGCAATGGGACAAGTCGGGCAAATTAAGCCGTCCCATCACGACGGAGATCACGCCGGCCACAAAATTTTATTCGGCGGAAGAATATCATCAGCATTATCTGATCAAGAATCCCGGCGGCTACACCTGCCACGTGTTGCGGCCGAAATAATTCCATTTGCAACCAACGTGCGGCGCCATGCAAATGGCGGCGGGCGATCGCCAACACCAACCAACCGGCCTGGCCGGGTAAAAATTGGGTTCGTTTTGGGTTCCTGAATTATGGCCAGCTACTTAATCGAGCACGCCCGCTGACGGGCGCGCTCCGAATCACGGCACGACCAAACGGTAGAACACGCTGCCGTTGGCCTGATCCAGCGGCACGATAACGTGATTCGTGGCCGCCGAGCCCGGCACCGTGATCCAGTTGCCGGCCAGCCCAACGCTCAAACTGCTGGTCTGTGTTTCCAAGTGCCCGGCAATGGTGGGCCAGGAGATATCGAGCTGGTTGCCGTTCCGCGCAAATGCGAGGCGCAGACCGACCAGCTTGTAGACGACCCCGCCAGTCCCGTTGGCCGAGGTGTTGGTCAGCAGGGCGTAAAGTTCGCCCGCAGCATCCTGGCCAAAACCGTGCACGGTGAGGCCGTTTGGCAAAATCGCCGAGCCGCCAAACTGCGCCCACGAAAATGCCTTGATGAGTCCGGTCTGAAGATCGGCGTAGAAAATCCGGCCATCCGCCCGCACGGGTGCGGTTTTCAAGGCGAGGTCGCCGAAGATATATTTGCCGTACAACTCCGGGATGGCGGTGCCGCGATAAACGAAGCCGCCGGTGATGGAGATGCCTTCGTTGTGGTCGTATTCAAGCGTTCCCAAGGTGCCGGAAATGGGGTCAATCAGCCCGGCCGGGCTGCCCGGGCTGTGGTTGCCGGGCGGCGCACCGATGGTGCCAGCCGACCCGCCGGGACCGTTCGTCTGGTTGAACAGAAAGTCGCCTTCTTTGATGGCCCAGCCGTAGTTGCCGCCGAGAACAATGCGGTTGATCTCTTCAATGTTGTTCTGACCCACATCCCCCTCAATCAGGTCGCCCGTGACCTGGTCGAAGGAAAACCGATACGGATTGCGGAGCCCGTAGGCGTAGATTTCCGGCACCTGGCCGACGCCTTGAAACGGATTGCCAGCCGGGATGCGATATTGGCCGTTAGGGCTGATGGCATCGGGGCTGCCGGCGGTCAGGGCGGGATTGAGAGGATCAAACCGCAGCATTTTCCCCAGCGGGGTGACGAGGTTCTGGGCGTTGCCCCCCGGCACCAGGTGACTCGCGCCCACATCATTGGCATCGCCACCATCGCCCAGGGCGAGATACAGGTAGTTGTCCGGGCCAAAGGTGCAGGTGCCGCCGTTATGATTCCCGGCGTTCTTGCCGAAGGAGATGACCTCGCGGCGCGACGTGGGAGAAACGATGTTGGCATTGGTGGCGGAAATTTTCCACTCGTTGATGACGTTCTTGTAATTGTTCGTGGCGGTGGTCGGCACGACGTAGGTGGGCAACGTCCCCGTCGGTATGAGTTCGCTGTTGTAGGTGTAGAGGGTTTGGTAACCAGGGCTGGCCGGATTGTTGAAACCGGGATGAAAAGCGAGGCCCAGAAAACCGCGCTCGTCATTGGGGTTGCCGGCCACCAGGGGCGGCTGGACGCGGCTCGTAAGGTCGAGGGCGGGCGCGGCCAGCAAGACCCCGTTTTGGATGATCCGCAGCAACCCGTTTTGCTCCACCACGAACAGCCGGCCGGTGTCGCCCGGCGGGCTGATGGCGTAATCGGGCGCGGCCAGATTGGTGGCGACCGGCTGGAGGAGAATGCTGATGGGCCCGTTCGTAATCGCGGGAAGATACCTGGCGATGAGCACATGAACCGGCGCCGAGGTGGCCGTGAGGCCAAGGTTGTCCGTGGCCACGGCGGTCAGGATGTTGGTGCCCAGTGCGAAGTTGCCCGAGATGGATTTGCCCGTGAAATTGTAAGGGCCGGCGGCAAAACTCCGCAGCAAGACGGTCCCGTTGAAGAGTTGGACGTTGGTGACGGTGCCATCCGCATCACTGGCGGAAGACTGAACGGTGATCGTGTCCGTGTTGCCGAAGACGGCGTTGTCAGCCGGGTTGGTGATGGTCACGACGGGCGGTGCGTTGCCCACATTGACCGTCACGTTCACCACGGTGGAAGTGGTGGCGAGGCCGAGGTTGTCCGCGGCCACGGCGGTGAGCGCGTGGCTGCCGGCGGCCAAACTGACCGTCACGGCATAGGGTGGGTTGTTGGTTCCGCCGACCAAGGTATTGCCGTCGAAAAAAGCGACGTTGGTGACGCTGCCGTCGGCGTCACTGGCCGTGGCGGTGAGCAGCACATTGGCGGGCAAGGAAAAGGCGGCACCGTTGGTGGGGCTGGTGAGCGCCACGGTGGGCGGGTTATTGGCAGCCGGAGGCGTGGAGCGGTCATACGCAAAACCGCCGAGCCCGTGACCACCCAGCGAAGTAAATTGAACGGAGAGATAAATATCCTCCGAAATCAGGTGCAGCACCAACTGCTGACCGGGCAGGTTGAGAACGGGGTTGCCGCCACCGGCGGCTTCCCAGGTGGTGTAACTGAGCGTGGCATAATCGGCGAGCGCTCCCACCGCCCATTCGGTACCTGCCGGACTGGCCGGCTTGGAATAGAAGGTTTCGGTGACGCCATTAAACAGGCCCGCCGTAGCGGCGCGCGTCAGCGAAACGCCCGGGGTCAATTGATCACGGTCGCCGGGCGGGGCCGGGTAGGCCGCCGCCTGGGTGAAAGAAATCAGCGGGCCGTTCCAAATCGTCGCGGCGTTCATCGAAGCGGGCGCCACCAGCCAGAGCAGCGCGCTCCAGAAGGCGGCCCAGCCGAAACCGGCGGCTGGCAGTGACGGGACAATGGCGAGTGTTGTTTTGCGCGGGAGGCCTTGGGTTTTCATGGTTTTTTGGGTCAATGAGTTCATCCGATCGGCCGGAGCATTTCCTTCAATGCTCCAACAGTTTAACCCTCGCTTTGATTTTCTGAGGCATCTCAAAGCCGGGCCGGTTCATTGGTAAGAGTGCGGAGGGCGCAATTTGTTCCCGGAAATTTCAAACTCACAGATTTCGGAAGCAAACGATGGGACGGTGAATCCATGGAAGCGAATACCCCGGCTAAAGACGCGGGGTCTTCACCGGGGCGTGGCACGCCTCACCGGGCCGCTCAATTTTGAATGGCCGGCGGGGCGCCTCAAAGCGCCGGGCAGCCGGTGATCAGGAGGGCGAAGCCGCCTTATTTGGCGGGAGCCGGTTTGATCTGGTCAATAATCTCGCGCAGCGCGGCGGCCCCGGCATAACCGGCACGTTGATAGACAATGCGGAAATCCGGGTGACCGGGTGTCGCATGCGTGCCGTCAATGATCACAATGAGCGGCGTGCCCTCCCCGGCGAGTTTATTCAAGAGCGCCGCATTGAGGTCATTCACGACGAAACCGGCGCCGACCTCCTTGATAAAATCGGCCGTCAGACCGGGGTTGTCTGATTCGATGTTTACGGCCACGACCTGCACCGGCACGCCGGCGGCGTTGCCCTTTTTCGCCGTGTAATACTGCTGGATATTCGGTTCGATGTCCTTCGAGGCCAGGCGGCAGGGACCGCACCAATAGGCAAAAAAATCCAGCACCACAATTTTGCCGCTGAAGTCCGCCAGCTTCACGGGGGTGTTGGATTCCCATTTCGGCAGCGAAAAATCGGGCGCGGCCACGGGCGCGGCCACGGGCGCGGCCTGGACGGCCGGCAGCAGTGCGCTGAGCGCGAGCACCAGGGCGAGGAACAGTTTGGTTTTCATAAATACCATTGCGTGACTGGAAATGTATTTTCCAGCTTAGGATCAAGTCGCGTCACGCTCCGCCAAGCTGGCACAGATTTGAAAAAAAGCTCGTACCAACACACCTGGTTGGCACAAAAAGTTGTCAGGCAGGTCTTTGGTGAGCGATCAACCTGATCCAGTTTAAAGAAATCCCCCCGAGCGTCACCTCGTTGTAACATAAGCTGTTGCAGCATAAGCTTGCCCAGCCACAAGCAAACCTGCCACGATTTGGCAGGACAACTGGCCGGCAACCGCCGGCCACAACCCCCGATATTTTAAACCAAAGAAGCAACCCATGATTCTGACGCGCCGGTTCTCCGCCATCCTCATCTGCCTCCTCGCCCTGAGTCTCAGTGTTCAGGCGCAAAACCAAAAACTGCGTGTGGAGGATGGCCCCACCGCTGAGCGCATGCTGTCGCGCGGCGGCAAACTCGTGGCGGATTACGGCACCTTCAAGATCATCCAGGCGGACGCCGCGAGTGTGGCGGGCGAAACCAACCGGGTCGAATCGGCGGAGGAAAGCAATTTCATCGAACTGCACGCGGCGCGGCTGGACACGCGGACGACCGCGGCCAAAGCCTTGCGCCAGGTACATGGCAGCTTTCGCGGCCAGCATCTGCACCTGATCCAGTTCGCCGCACCCGTCAAGCCGGAGTGGCGCCAGGCCCTGGAGCAGACGGGTGTAAAGATTGTTTCTTATATTCCCCAAAACGCCTACCTCATCTATGGCGATGCCGCCGCGCTGACGCTCGCCCAGGCCTGGGCCGGCACCAATGCCGTGGTGCAATGGGAAGGCGTTTACCAGAACGACTGGAAAATCAACCCGGCCGCCCGCGCCACCAATGCGACGGGCCAGGTCCGCTGGCCGGGCACGAGCAGCTTTGCCATCCAGCTCGTGGACGATCCAGCCGCCAACACCCATACGCTCGCCCAGGTGGACGCGCTGAAGCTGGCGCCGGTGGAACGCGAATCGCGCGGGCTCGGGTATCGCAATTTGTTCGTCCAGCTCCCGCCGGAACGGCTCGCGGAGCTGGCGACCAATGCCGACGTGGTCTCCATCCAGCCCTATTTCCCGCGCAAGAAATTCTGCGAACGGCAGGCGCAAATCATGGCCGGCAACCTGACCGGCAATGTGCCCAGCGGGCCGGGCTACCTGGCGTGGCTGGCTACCAAGGGATTCACGCAGGCGCAATTTGATGCGTCGGGCTTCGTCGTGGATGTGACCGACAGCGGCGTGGACAACGGCACCACCACGCCGAACCACTTCGGCCTGCACACCGGCGGGGGCAGCGCCAGCCGCGTGGCCTACGCGCGGCTCGAAGGCACTGCGAACACCGGAAGCACCCTGCAAGGGTGCGACGGCCATGGCAATCTCAATGCCCACATCATCGGCGGCTACGACGACCTGACTGGTTCGCCCTTCGCCGACGCCACCGGCTATCATTACGGGCTGGGCATCTGCCCGTTTGTGAAGGTCGGCTCGTCCGTCATTTTCGACTCCACTGACTTCACCTCGCCGAGTTATGACAACATGTTGTCCCGCGCCTATCGCGACGGGGCACGGGTGAGCAACAACAGCTGGGGCGCGGACACCGCCGGCGCGTATGATGCGGATGCGCAAAATTATGACGCCCTGGTCCGCGACGCGCAGCCCGGCGGCTCCGCCGTGGCCACGGCGGGCAACCAGGAAATGGTCATCGTGTTCGCCGCCGGCAACGCCGGTTCCACCGCCCAAACCGTCGGCTCGCCCGGCACGGGAAAAAACATCATCTGCGTCGGGGCCGGGGAGAATGTGCAGGCGTTCGGCGCGGCCGATGGCAGCGGCGTGGCGGATAGCGGGGCCAACAGCGCCAATGATGTGATCAGCTTTTCCAGCCGCGGCCCCTGCGACGACGGACGCTTCAAGCCGGATTTGTGCGCGCCCGGCACCCATGTCAGCGGCGGCGTGGCCCAGGCGGCGAACCCCACCGCCACCGGCACGGCGATTGCCTGCTTTGACGGTTCCGGAGTGAGCGGCGGCACGGGCGGCTCATTTTATTTTCCAGCCGGCCAGCAGTTTTACACCGCCAGTTCCGGCACCAGCCACTCCACGCCCGGCATCTCCGGCGCCTGCGCGCTGCTCCGGCAGTATTTCATCAACCGCGCCCTCACGCCGCCGAGTCCGGCCATGACCAAGGCGTATCTGGTCAACTCCACGCGCTACATGACCGGCACCGGTGCCGCCGGCACCCTGCCCTCGAACAGCCAGGGCCTGGGCTCCGTCAACCTCGGCACGGCATTCGACGGCGTGGCGCGCGTGCTCTGCGACCAGACGGAATTATTCACCGCCAGCGGGCAGTCCCGGCAGTTCACCGGCTCGGTCGGCGATGCCGGCAAGCCATTCCGCGTGACGCTGGCCTGGACCGATGCCCCGGGCAGCACCACCGGCAATGCCTACAACAACAACCTGGATCTGACGGTCACCGTGGACGGCACCGTCTACAAGGGCAACGTTTTCAGCGGCGCCAGCTCCGTCACCGGCGGCACCAACGACACCAAAAACAATCTGGAATGTGTCTTCCTGCCGGCGGGCGTGGCCACCAACTTCACCGTGACTGTCACCGCCGCAAACATCAACTCCGACGGCGTGCCCGGCAATGCCAGCGCGCTGGATCAAGACTTTGCCCTGGTGATTTACAACGCGGCGACCAACACCGCCCCGCTCCTCAGCCGCCAGCCGGCCAGCCTGACCAATGCGGTGGGCGGTTCCGCGGCGTTCACGGTGACCGCCACCGGCGTTGCGCCGCTGGCTTACCAATGGTTCTTCAACAATGCCGCCCTCGGCGGGGCGACCAATTCTTCGCTCCTCTTCACCGGCGTCGCGGCCGCCAATGCCGGCGGTTATTTTGTCATCGTGACCAATGCCTTCGGCAGCGCCACCAGCGCCGTCGCCACGCTCACCGTCACGCTGGCGCCGGTCATCACGCAATCGCCCGCCAGCCAGAGCGTACTGGTCGGCCAGCCGGCCGCCTTCAGCGTCACGGCCGCGGGGGCGCCGCCGCTCGTGTACCAATGGCGCTTCAATGGCAATAATCTGGCCGGGGCGACCGGCACCAATTACGCCATCGCCGCCGTCGCCGCGGGCGACGCGGGCAGCTATGACGTGTTCATCACGAACGCCTCCGGCAGCGTGACCAGCAGCGTCGCGGTGCTGACCGCGGTGAACCCGGCCGCCTACAGCGGCGTGCTGGCGGGCTGGGATTTCAATTTGCTCTCGGGCTACGGCGCCTCGCCGCTGGCCGCGGCCACCAGCGCCCCGAACGTGACGGTCACGGGCTTGACGCGCGGCAGCGGGGTGACCACCAGCGGCACCGCCGCCGCCCGTGCGTGGGGTGGCAACGGATTCACCAGCGCCAGCGCGGCGGCGGCGGTCGCCGCCAATTTGTTCGCCACCTGCGACCTCACCGCGAACGCCGGTTACCTGGTTTCGTTCAGCAGCGTGAGCAAGCTGGTTTACCGCCGCTCCAGCTCCGGGCCCGCCAATGGCGTGCTGCAATATCAGGTCGGCAGCGGGATCTTCAACGACCTCACGAATCTGGCCTACAGTTCCAGTTCGAGCGGCGCGGCCGTGGCGGCGCTGGATTTGTCCGGCATTGCCGCCCTGCAAAACGTGCCCGCCGGCACAAAGGTCACCTTCCGGCTGGTCAACTATGGCGCGACGAGTTCCGGCGGCAACTGGTATCTCTACGACCAGACCACTCCGGCCGTGAATGATTTCGAAATCTCCGGCAGCCTGGCCCCGGCCAGCCTCCCCGTGGCCGCGCCGGTCATCGCGAGTCAGCCGGCCGCCACGAATGTTTTCGCCGGAAAAAATGCCAGTCTGAGCGTCACGGCCACCGGCAACGGCCCGCTCAGCTATCAGTGGCTTCAGGGCACCCAGCCCCTCACCGCCGCCGGCCCCGTGGCCGGCACGCGAACCAACGTGTTAAGCTTCCTCCCGGCGGCCACGAATCATACCGGCAGTTATTCCGTCATCATCACCAACCTCGGTGGCAGCGTCACCAGCAGTGTCGCGGCGTTAAACGTCGTGCCCGTGCCGGCCTTGATCGTGTCCGGCGTTTCCAACTTCCTGAGCCTGGGGGCGGACGGCGGCGCGGCGGGCAATCCGTATGTTGTGGAACGCGCCACCAATCTGACCGCTACCACCGTCTGGGTGCCGGTTCAGACCAACGTCATTGGCACCAACGGCCAAATCCGGTTCAGCCAGACGAACCAAAACGGCCCGGCCGGATTTTACCGCCTGCAATTCCCGTGACGGCGGCCGGGCGGCCAAAAAAATTGCCGGCCATGAGTTCCTTTTCTCATGGCTGGCAGGAATTTATTTCATCAAGAAACTGCTGGCGGTTGCAGGCGGCTTTTGTATCGTAGTTATTCGATTTTTATCAATTATTTTATATGGAACCTCAAGGCGACATCGCATTGATCGGTCTGGCCGTCATGGGCCAGAATCTCATCCTCAACATGAACGACCACGGCTTCACCGTCGTGGCCTACAACCGCACCACGGAGAAGGTGGATCACTTCCTGGCGAACGAAGCCAAGGGCACCAAGGTGATCGGCGCGCATTCCATCGAGGAAATGGTCTCCAAGCTCAAGTCTCCCCGCCGCGTGATGATGCTCGTCAAGGCCGGCAAACCCGTGGACGAATTCATCGAGCAACTGATCCCTCATCTCGCGCCCGGCGACATCATCATTGACGGCGGCAATTCGCTGTTCGAAGACACCAACCGCCGCCAAAAATATGTCGAGAGCAAGGGTTTGCTGTACATCGGCACCGGCGTGAGCGGCGGTGAAGAAGGCGCGCGCCGCGGGCCAAGCATCATGCCCGGCGGTTCGCCGGCCGCGTGGCCGCACGTGAAGGATATTTTTCAGGCGGTTTCGGCCAAGGTCGAAGGCGATGTGCCGTGCTGCGACTGGGTCGGCGAAGCGGGCGCGGGCCACTATGTCAAAATGGTGCACAACGGCATCGAATACGGCGACATGCAGTTGATCTGCGAAGCCTACAACATCATGAAGCACGGCCTCGGCATGAGCGCGCAGGAAATGCACGAAGTGCTGGCCGAGTGGAACAAGGGCGATCTGGATTCCTATCTCATCGAAATTTCCCGGGATATTCTCGGCACCAAGGACGCCGACGGCTCCGCGCTGGTGGACAAGATTCTCGACACCGCCGGCCAGAAGGGCACCGGCAAGTGGACCGTCATCAATTCGCAGGACCTCGGCATTCCCATCACCCTGATGGCCGAAGCCGTTTATTCCCGCTGCGTCTCGGCGCTGAAGGACGAACGGGTCAAGGCCTCGCGCAAGCTGAAGGGCCCCCGCCCCGCGCTCACGAGCATTGCGGCGAATCCCGAAAAGAAAAAGGCGTTCATCGAAGACATCAAGAGCGCCCTCTACGCCTCCAAGATCGTCAGCTACGCGCAGGGCTACATGCTCATGCGCGAGGCGGCCAAGCAGTACAAGTGGAACCTCAACTACGGCGGCATCGCGCTGATGTGGCGCGGCGGCTGCATCATCCGCTCGCGCTTCCTGGGCAAGATCAAGGTGGCTTACGACACCACCCCCAAGCTCTCCAACCTGCTGCTGGATGACTATTTCCGGGGCGAAATCAAGAAGTCGCAGAAGGGCTGGCGCAACATCGTGGCTACTGCGGCCAGGAAGGGCATTCCCGTGCCCGCCTTCAGCACCGCGCTGGCATTCTACGACCAGTATCGCAGCGCCGTGCTCCCGGCCAACCTGCTCCAGGCCCAGCGCGATTACTTCGGTGCGCACACCTACGAACGCGTGGACAAACCGCGCGGCGAATTCTTCCACACCAACTGGACCGGCCGGGGCGGCACCACCGCCAGCAGCACTTACAACGTCTAAGTGAATGGCCACCCGCGCGCCTGGAGTTGAAACGGACGAACGCTCCGCGCGCGCGGCAAAAGAAAATTCATGGGTGGGGGCGATCCCGATCGGGATCGCCTTCCTCATTTTGGCGTGGCTGGGCTGGCGCAAATGGCCGGATCCGCTGGTGGACTTCGGGCAGCAGTTGTATCTGCCCTGGCGCCTGGCCCACGGGGCCGTGCTTTACCAGGACGTCACGTATGTTTATGGCGCGCTCTCGGTCAGCTATCACGCCCTGCTGTTCCAGATCTTTGGCGCCTCGCTGAACGTCCTGCTGGTTTCCAACTTCATCATCCTGGGCGGCCTGCTGGCGCTGACCTGCCGGCTCTTCGCAAAATCCACCGACGCCTGGACCGCCACCGCCAGCGGCCTCGCCCTCACCGTGCTGGCCTTCGGTCAATTCCTGGACGTTGGCAATTACAACTACATCACCCCCTATTCCCACGAGGTGTTTCACGGCCTGGCCCTCACGGTCGTGATGCTGGCCGCCCTCGCCCGGTGGCTGATCGCCGGCCGAAAACTGCCGCTCCTGCTGGCCGGCGGCTGCCTCGGTCTGATCTGGTTGACCAAGCCGGAAATTTTCCTCGGCGCGCTCCTCCCCTTTTTGCTCGCGTTCGTTTTCCGCTGGCGGCTGGCTTCGTTCGCCGCGATGGCAAAATCACTTTTGCTGGCGCTGGGCGCCAGCATGATTTCCCTCGCCGCGGTATTTGTGTATTTCCAGGCGAAAACCAACGCGGCCACGGCGCTGAACCAGCTCCTGGGCGCCTGGCTGCCGTTTCTGCATGCGCCCAGCCTCCAAAATCCCTTCTACCAAAGACTCATGGGGCTGGATGCGCCCTGGGGGCATGTCGTGCGGGCGCTCTTGGAATTCGGCGGGCTGGCCGGCGTGGTCGGATTGTGCGCCTGGCGGCTGACGCGGCCGGCGGTGTCGTCGCTGGAGCGGCTGATATTTTTCATCGCCCTGGGCGGGCTTTCCCTCAATTACCCGTGGCAAACCAGCGGCCACGCCTTGCCGCTGCTGCTCGTGGTGGCCGGGCTGCTTTGGTGGCGCCAGTGGACCGCCGCCGCCACCGGACCACGGCACCAATTGAACCAGTTGATTTTCCCCGCCTTGTGGCTGGGGTTCAGCTTCGCGCTCCTGGCCAAGCTGGGCTTCAACCCGCGCCTGTCGCACTATGGCGTCTTTCTCGCCATGCCGGCCTTCCTTTCGATGTTTTACCTGTTGCTGCATTTGCTGCCACGCACTTTGGAAAACTCGGGCCGGGCCGCCAAAAATTTCCGCATCGCCATGCTGGTTTTCCTGCTGACCGGGCTCGCGCACCTCGTGATTCATTCCAGCCTCTTTTACCACGACAAACATTTCCCGCTCGGGGCCGCCGGCGATCAAATCATCACCTACGATCCCGCCGTGGATCCGACCGGCCAGGCGATGTCGCTGGCCGCCGGTTGGATTGAAGCCAATACCGCCCCGACCAACACGCTGGCCGTCCTGCCCGAAGGCGTCATGCTGAATTATCTCACCCGGCGCACCAACCCGACCCCCTATGTCGTGTTCGCATTCGAAGTCTGGGCCTATGGCGAACAAACCATGCTGGCCGCCTATCAAAAGCAGCCGCCGGATTACATCGTTCTGATCCATCGTGACGCGGCGGAATACGGGTTCTCCTATTTCGGGCAGCAGAAAGGTTTCGGCTACGATTTCATGCAGTGGGTCAACCAGAACTATCAAGCGGTTGGACTCATCGGCGCGGAACCGCTTCAGACCAACGCCTTTGGCATAAAAATCCTGAAAGTGCGGCCGCATTAAGCTTAATGTCCGCCGCCGCGGCAAGTCACCTCGCCGCGAACGCATACCACGCTGCCAACGCCGCCAACAGCAGCGCCGGGGCCGCAATAAGACTGATGCGCCAGAGCCGTTCCTGCGCCACCCGGGTGCTGACAAAACCCAGCACTTCCGCGCCGGTGACCACGCCGTTGGTCAGGTGATACACCGCCGCCACGATGCCCAGCAGATAGAATTGCGCGAACAGCAGGTTGCCCGGATGTCCGGCCGGCAGGCCGTGCCAGAACTGCCAGATGGCTTGCGAGGCCGAGCTGAAAGCGTGCTGCGGATCAAACCTGCCGCCAAACCAGCGGTGGAGCGTGACCACGTGAAACAGGATGAACGCCAGCAAAATCAGGGCGGTCACGCGTTGCAGCCACTGGCGCAGATCGCTGCCGTGATGATGTTTGGCCACGCCGTATTTCAATTTTTCCCGGCGCAACGTCCGCAGCCCCAGGGCGGCATGAATGGACAACGGGAGGAAGATCAAACCGACTTCCAACACCGGCAACGCCGCCCCGAGCGCGTGATTGCGGTTGACCGCCGCCTGAAATTGCTCCGGCCACAGACCGAGAGCGTTGATGACGAGATGCAGCACCAAAAAGGCCCCCAGCAGCAGGCCCGTGGCCGCAAGGTAATGGCGCGGGCAGGTGCCGCCGCAATTGCACGTGTGCGCGGCCTCCGCGCCAAATTTCAACGCCATGATGGCGCGCGGATCCGGCGGCGCGGCGGCGCGGGCGCGGGGGCCGTGGCCGCCGCAGCCGCAGGAACTTTTCGTGCAACCGGACTTGGGAGCAGCTTCAACACACATGGCAAATCACTGGTTCATGGCTTCGCGTCGGCCGCAACTGCAACTGGGACAAGGCTCGCCGCCGCCGTGACCGTGGCCATGGCCATGGCCATGACCATGGCCGTGCTGGGCCTGAACCACCGTGGCGCCAAGCTGCATCGGCGGGGCGCTCCATTTCCAGTCGCCGCCGCCCGTGCCGCCGGTGAGGGCGAGGGTTTCCCCCAGTTGCCGCTTCTTCTCCGGCACCGGGATTTCAAAATTCTTCGCGTAAACGGATGCATCTTCAGTTATCTCCTGATCCACCACCACCGTCATGTCCAGCGCCAGTTGTGTGGAGGTGTCGCGGGAGCTGCCGTGGATTTTCACGAGCTCATAGAGACAGACGCTCGAACTGTCCGGCCCCGTCACATCGAACAGCACCGTGGTATCGGCGGCGGCCAATCCGGCGAGCTTGAGCAGTTCGGCCGTGTCGAGCTGCCAGCTCCGCGCCGCTTCGTCCGACAGCGTCTTGACGTGCCGGGCCATCAGGCCGTCGCGGCCGCCAAATTTCAGCGGCGTGAGTTGTTCGTAGCGGACGTTGGCGCCGGCGACGGTTTTTTTATAAGTCAGGAAGGCCATGATGTTTTTGGAATTCGGCGACAAGGCGTTGAAACTCCCCGTCGTCCAGGTTGGTTTTTTGTTGGGCGGCAGCCTGCCGGATTTCGTTCAACAGCGCGGGCAGGAATTCTTCGGGCACATAAAGGTTCAGGCTGGCGAGCTTGTGCTTCAGGACGCGCGTGCCGGAATGACGGCCCATAACAAACTGCGAGGGCGCATGACCGCTGTCTTCCGGCCGGAACGCCTCATAGGTGCGCTGGTCCGTCAGCAGGCCGCCGCAATGAATGCCGGACTCGTGCCGGAACGCGGCCTTGCCCACCACGGGTTTTTCCTCCGGCAGCGGCCGGCCGGAGGCGGCAGCCACGAGTTCGCTCAGGTGCGACAGGTCGCGGCAGCGGCACCCGCAGTCGCATTTCAGCGCCACCTTCAAAGCCATGACCACCTCGGCCAGCGGCGCATTGCCGGCGCGTTCGCCGAGCCCGTTCACTGTCACGCTCGCACTTTCGCCGCCCGCCTCAAAGGCGGCGATGGTGTTGGCCGTGGCCATGCCCAGGTCGTTATGTCCGTGAAATTCCAGCGGCAGGCCGGGCGCCACGAGCTTGATCTCGGTGATCAGCCGGTGCGTCTGCATCGGCGTCAAAATGCCCACCGTATCCGCCAGCCGCAGCCGGGCCAGGCCGTTTTCATTGGCCGCCTGCGCAAACTCGCGCAAAAATCCCAGCTCCGCGCGGGAGGCGTCCTGCGCCCCGATCGTCAAATACCCAAACGCCCCGCGAAACTCCGATGCCAGCTTTTGCATCGTGGCAAAAACCCACTCGCGCGTCTTGCCCCACGCCGCCAGATGAATGTCCGAAACCGGCAGCGAAAAGTGCGCCCCATGCACGCGGCAGCGCGTGGCCGCCAGCAGATCCTCCGGCGTGGCGCGGCACCAGGTGAGCAGATTCACCGGCAGGCCAAGATCGGAAATGGCGTTGATATCCGCAATCTCCTCGTCCCCCATCGCCGGAATGCCCACTTCCAGTTCCGGCACGCCCGCCAGCGCCAGCGCGGAGGCAATGGCCAGCTTGTCCGCCCGGGAAAACACCACCCCGGCGGCCTGCTCGCCGTCACGCAATGTCGTGTCAATGAGATGCGGAGTCATGGATCAAACGATTGGGTTGGTCTGGATTAATGGATTTTTGGATGAGTGGATGCGTGATGTTGTCCCCGCTGCCCAACCACCCCGCCAGCCATTAATCCAAACGCCCGTGTTTTCATGCAAACAACGTGGCGGGCGGCAGCTCGGCCTTTTCTTCCAGGCTGTCGAGGATGGCTTCGGCGGTCTGGATGGTCGCGTGCTTGTACCAGATGTTTTCGGGATAAACGACCATCACCGGACCGCTGTCGCAGATGTTCAGGCAGCCGGTGCTGGAGACCATGACGTCATCCAGGCCGCGATCCTGCACTTCCATCGTCAGGTGCTGGAGGATGCTCGAGGATTCCTTTTTGTGGCAGACGCCCGCCGCGCCGGTGGGCCGGAAACTGCCGCAGACAAAGATGTGATGTGCTGGTTTGCTCATGTGTGGTGAATGGTTGTTGGTTAAATGTGGTTGAAAAATATTCGCCGCCTATTCCGCGTCGCCGGCCAGGATCTTTTCCAGATGCCGGTCCAGATTCATCAGCGCGCCGGCGCAGCCCGCCTCGCGCGTCTTGACCAGCAGCTTGTCGGACCAGGCTTCTTCCTCCACCTGTTCCGCGATGAACCAATGCAGCATCACTTGCGCGGGATAATCCTTCTCCGCCAGCGCCACTTCATACGCCGCATGAATGCCCGCCGTGTTCGCGCGCTCAAAATCATACGCCGCCTGCGCGGTTTCGATGACCGCCTTGAACGCCCCGCCCGGCGCCGGCACCGCGCCAATCTTCGGCACCACATCCCGGTCGGCCAGATGCTTGAGCAGCTTGTTGGCATGCTCCAGTTCCTCAGCGGCCTGCTTCTTGAAGAAGCTCGCGAAACCCGCGTGGTGATGCACTTCGCACCAATACGACATCGCCAGATAATGCTGGCTGGCCAGCAATTCGTGATCCGCCTGTTTTTCCAGGGCGGCAATGACTTTGGCGGAGGGTACGGGCATGATAAGTGGCTGGTTCTTGGTTTTAAATTGAACGGATTCGTGAATTGATGGCTGGGCGGATGGGTGAATGATCCATGGTAATTTTTATATGCCTTCTCTGGTGCGCCTCAACTGCACCCGTTGCCCGTGCCTTTGCACGTGACGCCCGCGCCGCAGCTCGTAAACCGGCGTTTCATCGAGGTGGGAATCGGCTGGTCGGCATAAACCGCCTTCAATCCCTCGTCAATCAAACCCTCCATCTCGATGACCTTCACGCCGTGGGCCGTCAGAATTTTTTGCGGCGTGGGCCCCGCCGCCGTGACCATGATGGCCCGGCAATCCTGCAATTGATTCGCCAGCGTCGCCCAGCGGTTGTCGCCGCCGCCCTCCTCGGGGGTCGGGCGCACTTCCATCATCTTGAACCGCCCGGGCGCCGCCAGGTCCGGCGCATAAATCGCCAGCCGGTCCGCTTCGCCCAGATGCATGTTCACCAGCGCGCCTTCTTGCGTGGCCACGGCCACATACGGGCGCTGCGCATTTTCGTTCGGGTTCAAACTCATGCCCGCGAAATGCTGGATCGTATCGTGCTGCTCGCTCGTCAAGTCCTCGCCAATCAAACCCACCGCATCCGCGCGGCACCGCGCGCAGTGCGTCATCTGCGGCAGGAACCGCTCGCTTTGCAGCCGCACGCGCGCCGTCATCAAATTATCCGGCGGCGCCACGTCCTCAAACACCGCCCCCTTCACCGGCACCATCGCCATGCAGTTCATCAAATCCGCGCCCAGCGCCTTGATCTTCGCCGCCACCTCGGGAATGTGCTCGTCGTTGACCCCCGGAATGATGATGCTGTTGACCTTCACCACCACCCCGCGCTGCTTGAGCCGCACAATGGCTTCAATCTGGCGCGCAATCAAAACCGACGCCCCTTCCTCGCCCCGCAACGGCCGCTTGCAATCGCGCACCCACGAATAAATCTTCGCCCCGATCGCCGGATCCACCGCCGTCATCGTGATCGTCACATGGCTCGTCTTCAGGTCCGCCAGCTCGTCAATGTGCGGCCCGATGCCCATGCCGTTCGACGCCACGCACAGCATCAGCTTCGGATATTTCCGGCGTACCAGCCGCAGCGTTTCCATCGTCTCCTCCGGATTCGCAAACGGGTCGCCCGGCCCCGCGATGCCCATCACGCTGATCTCCGGCCGCTTCGCCATCACATTGTCCAGATACGCCAGCGCCTGCCCCGGCGTCAGCACCGAGCTCGTCACGCCCGGACGGCTCTCATTGATGCAGTCATATTTCCGGTTGCAGAAATTGCACTGGATGTTGCAGCGCGGCGCCACCGGCAGATGCACCCTGCCATACTTGTTGTGCGCCTCCTTGCTGAAACACGGATGGTTGTTGAAATCAATGCCCGACGCATCGTTCGGCGTGCCGCAAGCGGATTCAATAATGGTGTTCATAGGTAGCTGTAACCGATGGTTGAGTGATCCTGTTTGGCTTCGAGCAACGAATTGACAATGACGTCGTAAAGTTCCTGCGCCCCGCGGTAGCCCAGGTGCAGCACCCGCTGCCCGCCGATGCGGTCGTGGATGGGAAAACCGACGCGGATCAGCGGCACCTTCAGCGAGCGCGCAATCTGGTAACCCTTGCTGCTCCCGATCAGAAAATCCGGCTTCAGCCCCGGCGCAAACTCCGCCGTCTCCGCAAAATCAAAACCTTCCTGCACGACCGTTTCCGCCGGCAGCGACGGCACCGCCTCGCGCAGGGCCCGGGCGAAATGCCTGCTCCGCCCGCCGCTCACGCACAGCACCGGCAACACGCCGATCTCGCACAGGAACGCCGCCAGGCCGATCACCATGTCCTCCTCGCCATAAACAACCGCGCGCTTCTCAAAAATATATTTGTGCCCGTCAATCAGGCTGTCCACCAGCCGGCCGCGTTCGCGCTGGTATTTCACCGGCGTCGGCAGCCCGCTCAGTTCCGCCAGCCGCGCAAAAAACTTGTCCGTCTCGTGGATGCCAATCGGCATGCCCAGCAGATGCCGCGGGATCGCCAGCCGCTTTTCCAGCGAAGTGCCCGCCGTCTCCGTCGCCACCAGCGTGCGCCCAAATTCAATCGTCGCCCGCGCCGAACTCGCCGCCGCAATCGCCGCCAGCGTCGTCCCGCCCGTTTGCAGCTTCTCGTATTTGCCCCACGTCTCGCCGTCCATTGTCTCCGAATAATCCGGCAGCAGCGTGTAATCCAAACCGAAGTCCGCCAGAATCTCCTTCAGATGCCGCAGGTCGGTGGCCGACACCATCCCGGGAAACACATTTACCCCCGCCGTCTTCTCGCCCGGCTTGCCGAGCTGTTCCACCAGCGACTTCACCGCCGCGTGAAAACCGTCCACATGCGTGCCGCGATAGCTCGGCGTGTTCACCGTCACCACCGGCGCCGTCACCTTGTCGCCGTGGTTCGTGTGCAATTCATGCAACAGCCGCGGCATGTCCTCCCCGATCGTCTCCGCGAGGCACGTCGTCGCCACGCCCACCAGTTTCGGCTCATATTGCCGCATCACGTTGAGCGCCCCCTGTTGAAAATTCTGGCTCCCGCCGAAAATCGCGCTGTCCTCGTGAAAATTGGACGACGCAATATCCATCGGCTCGCGAAAATGGCTGATCAGATAGCGCCGGATGTAGGTCGAACAACCCTGCGAACCATGCAGAAAGGGAATGCAGCCCTCGACCCCGCGAAACACCAGGCACGCGCCGAGCGGTGTGCACAGCTTGCAGGCGTTGCGTGTGGAGGTGAAATGTTTGCTGTGTAAATTGCCGTCCTCGCTCACCGTCGGCCCCGAAGCTTTTTTGCAGCCAAGCGGATCATTGGCCGCCCCTGCCGCCGCCACCGGCGCCGCGCTAACCGGCGCCATCGGCGTCACCCGCGCGACCGGCGCGATTTCCGGCAGCACCGCCGTGGCCACCTCGCCACCTTCGCCGCCGCAGTGGACGCACTCTTCCGGGGTGGCATTGCAGCCCGCGCAGTTCATGCGGCGACCGCTCCTTTCCGGCTTTCGTATGTGTTGGTTTTATCCACGGCAATCGTTCCTATTGCACAGCGGATGCCAACCCACCGATTGTGCCCTCAAAACCCAAAAATTGCCGAAAAACCCCAATTTTTGCCCCTGCCGTTTTTAAAAACCAGAAGTCCGCCCCGTCATTTCCCTACATCCAGGTAGCTTTGCCCCTCGCCAGTCACATAAATGTAGCCTGCTCAGAATCCCGTCCGCTGGAGGCGCAAGCGTCCCCCCGGCACGCCAAGTGTCGCGCGCCAGGCACCCGTGGCGCAGATTGGTAATCCAATGCCACTAGGATTTGGGTTGGCTTTGGTGAAATATACTGAATGATTGGCTTTTCCAACCTTGAGCAGTAAACATACATAGGATCACCCGACTGCCGCCACGAGGTAAAATGTCCCCGTGTGCCTTTCGGTTGTCGCGGAGCGACCTTGGAAATATAGCCAGACACGCCAGTGTCTGGTCGTGTGGCCGAGAATATTTCGTCCTGGAGGGACGATGGCAAGGGCGGGCAATTGCCTCCCGCCGTCCGCGCGGAATAGCGCCCTCAAAATCCTGCCCAAACCGGCCCGGCGGTGCCGCTTAAACGCAAAAAAAACCAAACCAAATCCTGGTGGCATTGGATTGGCAATCTGCATCCATTGGCAATGCAGAACACGTTCGCGCTCACATGCCCCCGGACCGCGAGTTGTCTCAACTCGCAGCGCGTGGCCAATCCCGGCGCCTGGCGCTATCCCGACCTACCTGTCCCGCTCGCGCGGAGTCATCCGCCATCCCTCGCGCCAACTCAACTTTGTTCCTTCGTTACTTTGTTGTTCAATCCCTGCCTTTCGCCCCTTCGTCATTTGTCATTCATTCGGCATTAGACATTCGTCATTCGTCATTTACAACAAATGCCCCAGCTTCTCGCGCTTCGTTTTCAGATAGCGCTCGTTGTGCGGGTTGGGCTTGATCCGGATCGGCACCTGCCGGGTGATCTTCAGGCCATAGCCCTCCAGCCCCACAATCTTGCGCGGGTTGTTCGTCAGCAGCCGGATCGTTTTCAGGCCCAGATCGCAGAGGATTTGCGCGCCGAGACCGTATTCGCGCAGGTCCATCTTGAAGCCCAGCTTCTCGTTCGCCTCCACCGTGTCGTAGCCCTGCTCCTGCAATTTGTAGGCCTGGATCTTCGGGCCCAGGCCAATGCCGCGGCCCTCCTGCCGCATGTACAAAATCACGCCGCAGTCCGCCTCGGCCACCTGCCGCATCGCCGTGTGCAACTGCGGCCCGCAATCACAGCGGCGCGAGCCAAACACATCGCCCGTCAGACATTCGCTGTGAACCCGCACCAGCACATCCTTCTTGCCCGCCACGTCGCCGCGCACCAGCGCCACATGGTTCTCCCCGTCAATCTTGGACCGGTACAGGTGCAAATTAAAATCGCCGTATTCCGTCGGCATCTTCACCGTCTCGATCAGCTCCACCAGCTTTTCGCGCGTGCGACGGAACTCAATCAGCGAAGCCGTCGTGCAGATCTTCAGCTTGTGCTTCTTCGCAAACTTCAGGAGCTGCGGCAGCCGCGCCATCGTGCCGTCGTCATTCATGATTTCGCAAATGACCGCAATCGGCCGACAGCCGGCCAGCGTCGCCATGTCCACCGCCGCCTCCGTGTGACCCGCGCGCTGCAACACCCCGCCCGGCTGGGCGCGCAGCGGAAACATGTGCCCCGGCTGCACCAGATCGCTCGGCTTCGCCTTCGGATCCGACATGATCCGCACCGTCTCCGCGCGGTCGGCCGCGCTGATGCCCGTCGTCACGCCCCGCGCGGCGTCCACACTCACCTGAAAATCGGTTTTATGGGATTCCCGGTTCTGGCGCACCATGCGCTCGATGCCGAGGTGCTGCAAACAGGCGGAAGTCGTGGGCACACAGACGAGCCCCCGGGCGTGCTTGACCATGAAATTGATGACCGCCGGCGTGGCGTGCTCGCCCGCGACAATCAGGTCGCCCTCATTTTCGCGGTCGGCGTCGTCCACCACAATGACCATTTTGCCTTTGCGAATGGCGGTCAGGACGGATTCGATGGAGTCAAATTGCGTATTCATCAGCGCTCGCAGCCTAGCCAAAATCGCGGCGGATGTCACCCCATTCATCGCGGCAAACC
>Ga0302322_100000169_pt1 | contig 45141 bp, 36 predicted proteins | sample Fen_T0_2_FD_203757 | JGI IMG/M metagenome (GOLD analysis project Ga0302322, IMG submission 203757) | Peat permafrost microbial communities from Stordalen Mire near Abisko, Sweden - Fen_T0_2 | ecosystem: Environmental > Terrestrial > Soil > Wetlands > Permafrost | place: Sweden: Abisko...
CGCTGCAGACCAAGGCGGCGACGACGACCGCGGCCGATCTCTCGATCGTCGTGCGCGAGGTCGCGTCGCTGCGGGTCGCCAACGCCGAGCAGTCCGAGCTCGCGGCGCTGCTGCTCGGCGGCAGCGATGCCAAGGAGCCGGCGACGTGAGCCCCGTGCCGAGCTTCAGCCTGACCGCGGACGAGCGCCAGCGGGTCGAGCGGATCGATCGGCTGGTCGCGCGCGGCGCGGTGGGCGTGGCCGAGCTGGTCCTGGCGATGTCGGACGCGAGCTGGACGGTCCGGCGCGCCGCGGTCGCCGCGCTGGTCTCGCTGGGCGATGACGCGGTCGCGCCGCTCGCGGCGTGGCTGTCCGAGCGCCGGACCAGCGAGCCCGCGATCGCCGCGGCGATCGACGCCCTGGCCGGCTCGATCGGCGGCGCGGTCACGCCCGCGGTGGTGGCGCTGCTCGATCACGCCGATCCCGCGGTGGCCGCCGACGCGGCGGCGATCCTGGGCCGGCGGCGGGCCGCCGCCGCCGTGGCGGCGCTCGCGCGCCAGCTCGCGCACCAAGATGACAACGTCGCGGTGGCGGCGATCGAGGCGCTCGGCGCGATCGGCGGCAGCGCGGCGGTCGAGCCGCTGATCGCGGTGCTCGGCCGCCGCGAGTTCTTCCGCACGTTCGCCGCGCTCCAGGTGCTGCCCAGGACCGGCGATCCGCGCGCGATCGCGCCGCTGGCCGCGCTGCTTGGCGACGACGCGTACCGGCTCGAGGCCGCCCGCGCGCTCGGCCGGACCGGCTCGGCGCTCGCGATCGCGCCGCTCGCCTCGCTGGTGCCGCCGGGCGGCGGCGAGGCGCTGGTCCGGCTGGTCGCGCACGCGCTCGCCGATCTGGTCGTCCGCGCGGAGTGGGCCGGCGCGGTCGATCGCGTGGTCGCCGAGCTGCGCCAGGTGATCGGGCCGCGGCTCGATCAGTTCGTCGCCGCCCTGCGGGGCGCCGACCCCACCGAGCGCGCCGCGATCGCCGCGCTGCTGGGCCGGATCGGCGATGCCAGCGCGCTGCCGGCGCTGTCCCGCCTGCTCGACGATCGCGCGATCGTCGAGATCGCGAGCGACGCGATCCAGCGGATCAGCCGGGCGCACGACGCCGCGCTCCACGCCGCGCTGCGCGCGACCGAGCCCGCGGCGCGCGCCGCCGCGCTGGCCGTGGTCACCAGCCGCCGCGAGGCCGCCGCGGTCCGCGAGCTGCTCGGCGATGACGACCCCGAGGTCCGGGCGCGCGCGTGCGACGCGCTGGCCCGGATCGGCGACACCACGGCGGTCCCGGCGGTGTTCGCGCTGCTCGGCGATGCCCAGGTCCGCGTCGCCCACGCGGCCGCCGCGGCGATCCAGTCGCTCGGCACCGCCCAGACCGCGGGGCTCGCGATCGCCGCGCTCGAGACCGGCGCGCCGGGGGTGCGGCGCCAGGCGCTGCGGATCATCGGCTATCTCGGCTGCGCCGGCGCGTTCGACGCGGTGCGCGCCGCGACCGAGGATCCGGATCGCCGGATCGCCGAGCTCGCGGTCGCCGCGATCGGCGCGCTGGACGATCGCCGCGTCGACCCGGCGCTCGCCGCGCTGTGCCAGCGCCCGGACGCGTCGCTGCGCGCCGCCGCGATGCGCGCGATCGCGATGCGGTCGAGCGCGCCGGCGATCGAGCTGCTCGAGCGTGGGCTCGGCGATGGCGCCGGCTGGGTGCGCTACTACGCGTGCCAGGGGCTCGGCCGGATCGGCGATCCGCGCGCGGTCAGCGCGGTGATCGCGCGGCTCGCCGACGCGATGCCGCACGTCCGGATCGCCGCGATCGAGGCGCTGGCGCAGCTCGACACGCCGGCGGCGTGGCAGGCGCTGTGCGCGGTCGTCCAGTCGCCGGATCCGGATCAGCAGCGCGCCGCGCTGCTCGGGATCGGGCTGCGGTCGACGCCGGCGGCGCTGGCGTTCCTGCTCGACGCCGCGCGCGCGCCCGACCCCGCGACCCGGCTGATCGCGGTCAGCGGGCTCGCCCGGCGCGGCGAGCCCGCGGCGCTGGTCGCGCTCGGCGCCGCCGCGCTCGACGCCGACCCGGGGGTGCGCGACGCGGCGCTGTCGCTGCTCGGCGAGCGCCCCGACCGGGCGGCGGCCGACGCGCTGGTGACCACCGCGCTCGCCACCGATCCGGACCACCCGGCGCAGCGCGCGCTGTCGCAGCCGGGCGGCGCGCGGGTCGAAGCGATCGCGGCCCAGCTCGCGGCGGCCGCCGCGAGCGAGCGCACCGTGACCATCCTGGTCGCGGCGCTGGCCCGCATGGGCGACGCCGCCGCGACCGCGGCGCTGTTCGGCGGCCTCGCCTTGCCAGATCCGGTGGCCCGCCGGCTCGCCGCGACCGCGCTGGTCGCGTCCGGTGCCGCCGGGGCGCGCCGCCGGGTGTCCGAGCTCGCCGCCGGTGATCCGGATCCGGATGTCCGCCTCGCGTGCGCCGCGGCGGTCGGGTGAACCCCGCCGTGGCCGCCAACGGGCTCGCGCTGACGCCGCAGCTGTTCGCGATCTTCACCCGCCTGGTCGAGGACGCCAGCGGCATGCACTACGGCCCGCGCGATCGCGAGCTGTTCGCCGCCAAGCTCGTCGCCCACGCGTCCGATCTCGGGTTCGACTCGCTGCTCGATTACTACTACCGGCTGCGCTACGACGATCCGGACGGCCGCGAGCTCGCGCAGCTGATCGAGGTGCTGCTGGTCCACGAGACCTACTTCTTTCGCGAGCTCGCGCCGCTGCGGCAGCTCGTCGAGGGCCACCTCGCCGCGGTGGTCGCCCGGCGCGGCCGCGCGCGGGTGTGGTCGGCGGCGTGCTCGACCGGCGAGGAGCCGTTCACGATGGCGATGCTGCTCGACGAGCTCGGCTTGCTGGATCGCGTCGAGATCCTCGGCAGCGATCTCAGCGCCCAGGCGATCGCGGCCGCGACGTCGGGCCGGCACAAGAAGCGCGCGCTGCGCGACGATCCCCCGGCCGCGCTCGCGGCGCGCTATCTCGAGCCCTCGGCGGCCGGCGTCGCGGTGGCGCCGCGGATCCGCGACGCCGTGCGGTTTCGCGTCGTCAACCTGCTCGACCCGGGCGCGGTCCGCGCGCTCGGCACGTTCGACGCGGTCGTGTGCCGCAACGTGCTGATCTACTTCGGCGACGACCAGGTCGCCCGCGTGGTCGATCAGCTCGCCGGTTCGCTCGCGCCCGACGGCCTGCTCGCGGTCGGGGTCGCGGAGTCGCTCCTGCGGTTCGGGACCGCGCTGGTGTGCGAGGAGCGCGGCCGGTCGTTCTTCTACCGGAGGGCGCCGTGACCGCGCGGCGGCCCCGCGTCCTGGTCGCCGATGACTCGGCGTTCGCGCGCACCGTGCTCGCCCGCCTGCTCCGCGCCAGCGGCGCGATCGACGTGGTCGCCACCGCGCGCGACGGCGAGGACGCGCTCGAGCGCATCGCGGCGCTCGATCCCGACGTCGTGACGCTCGACCTCACGATGCCCAACGTCGATGGCCTCGCCGTGCTGCGCGCGCTCGGCGGCCGCGCGCGGCCGCGCGTCATCGTCGTCAGCATCTCGACGATCGACACCGAGATCGGCGCCGAGGCGCTCATGCTCGGCGCGATCGATCTGATCGCGAAGCCGACCGCGCTGGCCAACGATCGGCTGAACGAGATCGGCGCGGAGCTGATCGCCAAGGTGATCGCGGCGGCGGCCGATCCGGTCGCGGCGGACGCGCCGGCCGTGACCGCGGGGACGCTGGCCGCGCCGCTCGGCCGCCGCGCGGGGCTCATCCTGATCGGCACGTCGACCGGCGGGCCGCAGGCGCTCACCCGGATCATGGCCGCGTTGCCAGAGACCCTGGCGGCGCCGATCGCGATGGTGCTGCATATCCCGATGGGCTACACCGCATCGCTGGCACAGCGGCTCGACAAGGTGTCGCGGCTCGAGGTCCTCGAGGCGGCGGACGGCATGGAGCTCATGCCCGGCAGGGCGGTGCTCGCGCGCGGCGGCGTCCACCTGCGGATCGACCGCGTCGGGACCCGGCTGGTCGCCCGGCTCGCGACCGCGCCGCCTCGCGAGTTCACGCCGTCGGTCGACGAGCTGTTCCTCAGCGGGGCGGCGGCGGCCGGCGACCGCGTCCTCGGCGTCGTGCTCACCGGGATGGGCGACGATGGCCTGGTCGGCGCGCGCGAGATCGCCCGCGCGGGCGGCGCGCTGCTCACCGAGTCCGCCGCCACCAGCGTGGTCTATGGTATGCCTCGGTGCGTCTTCGAGGCCGGCCTCGGCGCGCAAGAAGCCCCTCTCGACTCGATGGCCCAGGAGATCGCAAAGCGTGCGTGAGTCGACCGAGCCGGAGCCCCGGCCGCGCGTCTGGATCGTCGACGATAGCGCGACCGAGACGATGATCACCAAGCGCTCGCTCGGCGCCGGCTACGACTTCGAGACGTTCGACGACGGCTCGGTCGTGGTCGAGCGGCTCGCGGCCGGCGCGGCGTTGCCCGATGTCGTGTTGCTCGACTGGGTGATGCCCGGCATGGCCGGCCCCGAGGTCTGCGAGTTCTTGCGCTCGCACCCGCCGACCAAGGCGTTGCCGATCATCCTGTTGACCGCCTCCCGGATCGACACCGGCGATATCGTCGATGGCCTCGCCAGCGGCGCCAACGACTACGTCGCGCGGCCGTTCGCCGCCGAGGAGCTGCGGGCGCGGGTCGACGCCGTGTTGCGCGCATCGCAGCTGCGCGACGCCGCGGCCCGGGAGCGCAAGCGGCTGCGCGCGGTCAACGAGCTCAGCCACGCGCTGCTCACGGTCGGCGCCAGCGTCAGCCGCATCCTCGAGCAGCTGACCGCGACCTTGACCGCGCACCTGTGCGATGGCTGCGCGATCCTGCTGCTGCCGGGGGTGTTCCCGGCGATGCCCGTGGCGCGCCACCGCGGCGATCCCGAGGGCGCGATGCTCGCGGCGATCTCGACGCTCGCCGATCCGGCGATCCACGCGTTCGACAGCACCGCGCACGCGCGCCGCGCGCTGCCGCCCGCCTATCAGCCCTACATCGATCGGTTCGGCCTGCGCGGCCTGGCGATCCTGCCGTTCCCGATCAGCGAGCCGATCCAGGGCGTGGTGACGGTGACCCGCGACGGGGGCGGCGCGCCGTTCGCGCCCGACGACATCGCGACGATCGAGACCTGCATCGAGTACGCCGCGCTGGCGGTCGAGACCGCGCTGCGGTTCGACGCCGAACGCGCGGCGCGCGATCAGCTGCGCGCGGTGCTCGAGCAGCTGCCGCTGGGCATCGTCGCGACCGACGCCGCCGGCAAGTTCACCCTGGTCAACGCCGCCGCGTCGCGCCTGATCCCCGGCCTCGAGCGCGCGGCGGATCGCGCCGCGATGTACCCGCTGGCCGCCTGGACGGCGCCCGATGGCACCCCGATCGGGGCGGACGAGCTGGTGCTCGGCCAGCCGCCGCAGGCGAACCAGGGCACGCGCGGCGAGCTCGTGCTCACGGTGCCCGGCGCACCGCCGCGCACCGTGGTGATGCTGGGCGTGCCGCTGCGCGATGGCCGGGGCGACGTCGTGGGCGGCGTGACCGCGATCGAGGACGTCACCGCCGAGCGCGCGATCGCGGCCGAGCGCGAGCGGATCGCCGAGTTCCAGCACCAGATGCTCGGCATCGTCGGCCACGATCTGCGCAACCCGCTGAGCGCGATGGTCGCCGGCATCGCGCTGCTCGACGCGATGATCGAAGGCACGCCGGCCGTCAGGGTGGTCCGCCGCCTCGACTCGAGCACGCAGCGCATGACCCGGATCGTCGAGCAGCTGCTCGACATGACGCGCGCCCGGCTCGGCCAGGGCATCCCGATCGAGCCGCGCGACATCGACCTCGTGGCGCTGGTCAAGTCGGTGGTCGACGAGGCCTCGCTCGCCTACCCCCGGACCCGGTTCGACCTCGCCGAGGTGGTCGAGGTCAGCGGCCGCTGGGATCCCGATCGCCTGGCGCAGGTCGTGTCGAACCTCATGGGCAACGCCGCCCAGTACGGCCGCAAGGAGGCGCCGGTCGCGGTGCGGCTGGACAAGACCCCTGCCACGGTCTCGATCACGGTCACCAACGAGATCCGCGACGCGCCGATCCCGCCGGATCAGATCGCGGTGCTGTTCGATCCGTACCGCCGCAGCCACGGCAGCGAGCACCGCCGCGGCGGGCTCGGCCTAGGGCTCTACATCGTCGCGCAGATCGTCAAGGCGCACGGTGGCTCGATCGACGTCACGTCGACCTGGGCCGGCACGGCGTTCTGCGTGGTGCTTCCGCGGCATCGCTAGCGCCGCCCGGCGACCGTCCTCGGGTGCGAGCGCGGGGCTGGGCCTCGCCGCGGCGCCGCGGCGTCCTCGCGCGCGGGCTGGACTTGCGCGAGGACCCAGCGGTGGAGCGCGGGCGCGTGCTCGCTGACCGGCTGGCTGCGCGTCACCAGCCAGTAGCCATGGTCGAGGCTGCGCGGGGGCCGGCGCGACGCGCGCGTGAGCTGCCCGGCTCGCAGCAGCGGCTCGACCAGCGCGAGGCGGCCGAGCGCCACGCCCTGTCCCGCGAGCGCGGCGTGGACGACCTGATCGTATTGATTGAATCGCACGATCCCGGCCGGCTGCACCCGGCGCGCGTCGGTCGCCTTGAGCCAGTCGGCCCAGTGCAAGCGCGGATACAGCGGCTCGTCGAACTCGAGCAACGTGCAGCGCGGTAGCTCGGCGCGGTCCTCGATCGCCGTCACGCCGAGCGAGCGATGGGCGACGGGCACCAGCTGCTCGCCGAACAGCCGGATCGCGCCGGCCGGCGCGTCCGCCTCGGCCGCATAGCGGATCGCCATGTCGATGCGCTCGCGCTCGAGATCGAGCACGCGATTGCTGGTCAGGACCCGGAGCGCGACGCCGGGGTGGGCCGCCTGAAACGCCCCCATCCTCGGCAACAGCCACAGCGACGCGACGCCCACGCTGGCCGTGATCGTCACCGCGGCGCGGGCCTCGGTCGGCCGCAGCTCGTCGATCGTCGCGGCCAGCTGCTCGAGCCACGGGTCGGCGGTCCGGAACAGCCGGCGGCCCTCGCCGGTGAGCTCGATGCTGCGATGGCCGCGCACGAACAGCGCGCATCGCAGGTGGTGCTCGAGCGCTCTGATCTGCCGGCTCACCGCCGACTGCGTCACGCAGAGCTCGCGGGCGGCCACGGTGATGCTCATGCAGCGCGCGACCGCCACGAAGCTGCGCACCAGGTCGAGCGGTGGCAGGTCGAGCAGCCGCCGGTTCACGTAGACATTCCTCCCGGGAATGCCAGCGCGTCCGAGATGTCGCTTGAAGCCATCTGTATCCTGGGCAAAGTCACGGCATGTCGACTCTACCGCACGGTGCGCATCGCCGTGACCGCCCGCCCGAAACACCGCCGGAAGATCGGCTGATCCAGGCGAGCGTGAGCTACCTGTGCCGCCCCGCCGAGGTGCCCGTCAACTACCTCTATGAGCCGCCGGCCGGGGTGCCGCGCGAGAACTGCACGTATGAGTCCAAGGTCATCGACCTCCGCGATGTCCGCCCGGCGGTGGATCGGCTGCGCCTCGATCGCGAGGGCTTCGAGCTGCGCGAGGCGCCGACTGGCGTCGACGACTTCCTCGACGACGCCCAGGTGACGCACACCTACTACCCCGAGATCGCGGCGCTCGCGTGCACGGTCGCCGGCGCCACCCGGGCCCACGTGTTCGATCACCTCGTGCGCAAGCGCGAGCCGTCACGCTCGCTCCTGAGCTTCGGCTCGCGCAGCCGTGGCGGCGCTGCGGACGCCACCGGCCGGGTCCACAACGACTACACCGAAGCCTCGGGCCGGCGTCGCCTCGCGATGGTGCTGCGCGATCCGCGCGCCGAGGCGTCGGTGACGCGGTTCAGCATCCTCACGCTCTGGCGATCGATCACGCCCTACCCGGTGCTCACCACGCCGCTGGCGATCTGCGATGCGACCTCGGTCCCGGCCCAGGACCTGGTCGGCAGCGAGCTGCGCTATCGCGATCGCACCGGCGAGATCTACCTCGTCACCTACCGCACCGACCACCGCTGGTGGTACGTCCCGGCGATGCAGCGCCACGAGGTCCTGGTGTTCAAGCAGTACGACTCTGCCACCGACGTCGCGAGGTTCACGCCCCACGCGGCCTTCGAGCACCCCGCCGCGCCAGCCGGAGCGCCGCCGCGCCAGAGCATCGAGGTGCGCTGCCTGGTCATCCATGACCGAGACAGGCCGTGACGAGATGGAAAGCCAGCGCGCCGCCTCGCGTGATCGACTTCTGGTTCGATCTCGGTAGTAACTACAGCTATCTCAGCGCGCTGCGCATGGGCCACCTCGCGCAGCAGGCGGGGGTCGCCGTGCGCTGGCAACCGTTTCTCCTGGGCCCGATCTTCGCGTCGTTCGGCTGGTCGACCTCGCCGTTCGTGCTCCAGCCGCAGAAGGGCGCGTACGTGTGGGAGGACATGCGGCGACAGTGCGCCAAGTATGGGTTTCCGTGGCAGCGCCCCTCGGTGTTTCCTCGCAACGCGGTGCTCGCGACCCGGGTCGCGCTGCACGGCGCGCGCGAGCCATGGATCGACGATTTTGTGAAGGCGATGATGCGCGCCAACTTCGCGCGTGACGAGGACATCGCCAGCGAGGCCAAGGTGGTCGACGCGCTGCACGAGCTCGCGCTGCCCGCCACCGCGATCCTCGCGGCGTGTCAGGCCGAGGCCAACCGGCCCAAGCTGCGCGCGCAGACCGAGCGCGCCATGGCGCTCGGCATCTTCGGCGCGCCGACCTTCTTCGTCGGCCGTGACATGTTCTGGGGCAACGACCGCCTCGACGACGCGATCGAGCTCGCGCGCGGATAGCGGCCTCGCGCGGCGACCGGCGGGTGACGATCTACCCTTGAACGCCATCACCGATGGTCAGCTGTGGGTCAAAGGTCAGCCCACTCGCGCCGCGAGGCCGTGGCGCACGCATCGTCTGCGTCCCGCGTTCGCAAGCCGCCCTGTCACATGTTGCTGCACCATGGTCCACTGGAATTTCAGGCTCGCCGGTACTCGAGAACTCTCGAACAGGATCGCGAGTAAGCGTGAGATTGCTGGCCAGCATCAAGGCGGGTGATAGGGCGAGGTCTGACGCGATGAGGGAAGGAGTTCCTGTCGATCGAGGTGTGGGCACAGGTAGCAGCAATAAGTAGCGTCATCCGTTGCATCGGACCTCGGAATCGCCGAGCATGGCCGCGGCTCGAGTCAGCGAAGGAGCGCCAGCGCATGCATGCTCGGGGAGATCGTGATGGTAGAGACGGGTGCGGTACCGAGCGCAGGAGGAAGGCGCCATGACGCCGGTCCATTCGAGTCAGCTGCAGTTCACTTCGACCTGACGACCAAGAAGGGCCAGGACCAGTGGAAGCTTAGCTATCCAACGAGGGACATCACGCGGCAGGCTCTTGAAGACGCGGTTCGTACGCAAGAGGTTATCATCAAGGGCGAGATTCCGTACGATGCTATTGAGCAGCTATGACATTTGACTCATACTATTGGCGTGGTTCTCGCCTCTCAGCCCCAGAGCTCGAGCACGCTCGCGTGCTCGTAGCGACAACGCGCGATCGCGCATCGTTCATGTCGCTGCTTCGTAGCAGTGACATAGCGGCCGTGGGTATCGCATTTGACCAGTATCACTATGCTGATGCGTCTTCTAGGCATGGCACAGTTACTCCGTTTGGCGAATTTCGTTCCGAGGTCGCGGCTCGGGCGAGAGCAGTCCTCCGGCAGCCGCCATCTGCTTCCGCTGGCGGCGTCGAAGCAGGCGCGAACCACGCCAGTGCTCTCGGCGCGCTCTCGAACCTTGCGGAGCCTGAAGACGCCGAGTTGATCGTGCAAGTTCTCCGTAGGGCAGGCCCCTCGAACTTGCGTTTCGCGGCAGCGCTGGCAGCGCGTTCGGTACTCGCGAACTCGGTTTCTCCGAACGAGCAACTGATCTCCGAACTGGAGAAGGTCGTTTTTGATGAGTCCACCGCATCGGAGGAACGCAGGGCAGCGCTTGCTGCACTAGGGAGGGCACGTTCCGAGTTTGCGACCGATGCACTCCTTCGCGTGCTTCGTATATCCGATCCGAGCCTGCAGGCCAGCTCTGCTCTGCACCTGCTCGATCGTGATCTTCCAGGATATCGCACACGCGTCGAGGAGATTGCCCGCACTTGGCCCAAGGATCCGCCCTATCCGGCAGACGAAGTCTTCGAGCTACTCGCTGAGTCTGATGGACGCTGACGAAGATGGCGCCATCGCCAACCGCATGTCTGACGATGACATGCGCAGTGTGGACACGCTGTTTAATGCGCAGCTCTCCACGGTCGAGCGCAGGGAAGCGCTGGCATATCTGCTCACGTCGGGTGCCACTGCATCCCGAGGAATCGGACTCGACTTCTTTCGGATGCGTCAAGCCGAGGCGCGTTACGGAAGTGCATCGCTGATCGATAGCGATATCGAATCTCTGGTTCGGGAATGCGCAATCCGAGAACTGTTCGAACAAGACCAAGTCGCGGAAGCGAACGCGGCGCTGGCCCAGCACGAGGCCCAGCTCGCGGGGGAACCGGAGCATCGCAGCGCGTCCACGCCGATCGCCGAGCTGCGCGGGGAGTTCGGGCTGTCCGCCGCCGCGATCGACGTGTTGCTCGCGATCGCCGCGCCGTCGCTTCGCGGCGCGGTCGCGCGCCTGTACGGCATCCTCGGCAACGATCCAGGCCGCGCGATGGTCGACGAGCTGATCGTCGACGAATACAGCGACGAGGTCGCGCTGCGTGCTGCAAGCGACCGCAGCTCGGCACTTGCTCGGTCGCGACTATTCGAGGTATCGCGACCGCATCGAGCAGGTTGCACGGGCATGGCCGGCCGATGCCCCGTATCCGGCCTACGAGGTGCTTGACCTGCTCGCCGGAGGCTCCCCGTGAATGCGCCGTCGCGTCGGGGGCATCCCGCCGAGGGCCAACGCCAGCCCGTGGGGACAAATTGTTCGAGGCGCTGTCGGAGGAGCCGTGGTCGCATGTCATCGTGCGTCTGGATGCGGAGCGCCCGGCCCTGGTGGCTCCGAGGCGCTCATCCGCCTGGTACATCCGCGTCGTGTGGGGCGCGCTCGACTCGGGAACCCGTGCGACGCTGGTGCTCACGTTCTCAGGTGAGCTCGGCGGTCGGCAGGTAGCGCGGCGCGCGGCGCAGCTGGGTGGCCTGTTCGTAGGCGAACGCATAGCCGAGCAGCTTGGCCTCGGTGAACGGCGCGCCGAAGAACGAGAGCCCGACGGGCAGGCCGCGGTAGTGGCCGGCGGGGACCGTGACGTGGGGATAGCCCGAGACCGCGGGGAGGGTCGAGCAGCTCACGCCGCCGCTGCCATCGCCGTTCACCGGATCGATGAGCCAGGCCGGGCTGTTGGTGGCGGCGACGAAGCCGTCGAGCTGGTGCTCGGCCATCGTCCGGTCGAGCAGCGGGCCGACCGTCAGGCAGGTCGCGCGCGCCGCGAGGTAGGCCTTGTCCTCGAGCCCGGTCCGGGTGGCCGCCTGCTCGAAGTACTCCTGGCCGAAGATGCCGAGCTCGCGATCGGCGTGCTGGCGGTTGAACGCGACCGCCTCGGCGACGGAGCGCGCGCGCGCGTCCTTGCGGCCGGCGAGGTACTTGTCGAGGTAGACCTTGAGCTCGGTGATCAGGACCTCGAGCTCGGCGGGGCCGAGCGCCGGATCGGGGCTGAGCTCGGCCGGATCGACCAGCACCGCGCCGAGCTCCTGGAGCTTGGCGAGCGCCGCGGTCATGAGGCCGTCGATGCTGCGCTGGAGGCCGAAGAACCCCTTGCGCGGCACGCCCAGCCGGGCCCCGGCGAGCGCCTTGGGGTTCAGGTACCGCGTGTAGTCCTCGGCCGCGCGCGGCCGGGCCTTGTGCGGCGCCGTGGTCACCGGGTCCGCCGGATCGGGGCCGGCGATCGCGGTCAAGAGCACCGCGGCGTCGGTCACCGTGCGTGCCATCGGGCCCAGCGTGTCCTGGCTCGCCGACAGCGGGATCACGCCGGCGCGGCTGACCAGGCCGATCGTCGGCTTGACGCCGACCAGGCCGTTGACGCTCGAGGGCGAGACGATCGACCCGTCGGTCTCGCTGCCGATCGCCGCCGCGCACAGGCTGGCGGCGGTCGCCACCCCCGAGCCGCTGCTCGAGCCCGAGGGCGTGCGGTCGAGCGCGTAGGGGTTCCTGCACTGGCCGCCGCGCCCGCTCCAGCCCGACGATGATCCCATGCCGCGGAAGTTCGCCCACTCGGACAGGTTGGTCTTGCCCAGGACGATCGCGCCGGCCGCGCGCAGCCGCGCGACCACGAACGCGTCCGCCGCGGCGCGCGAGCCCTCGAGCACGAGCGAGCCGCAGGTCGTGGTCATCTGGTCGCCGGTATCGATGTTGTCCTTCACCAGGATCGGGATGCCGTGGAGCGGGCCGCGCAGCCTGCCCGCCGCGCGCTCGGCGTCGAGCCCCGCGGCGATCGCGTCGGCCTCGGGGCTGAGCTCGAGCACCGCGCGCAGCATCGGGCCCCGCTGATCGAGCGCGGCGATCCGCTGGCGATACTTGGCGACCAGCGACCGCGCGGTCTCGCGACCGGCCGCCATCCGGGCCTGGAGCTCGGCGAACGTCGCCTCGATCAGGTCGGCGGCGGGCGCGCCCGCGGCACCTGCGGTGGGCGCCGCGGGCGCCGCCGAAACGGCGTGCAGCGCGTCGTGGCCGGCACACGCCGCCACCGCCGCGCCTGCGACCAGGGTCGCGCCGCCGCGAAACAGAGCCCGACGGTCGAGCCCGGCTTGGCTGCCGAGCGCCGCGTCGCTGCCAGGTCCGACCGGATCCACCGTGCGCGCCATGCGCCGATGATGCGGTCGGACGCCGCGGGCGGTCAACCACGTCGCGCGGTGACGGCCCGGTCGATCGCGATCACTTCGCGGCCGGCGCGCTCTGCTGCGCCGCCTTGGCCGCGGCTTCACGCGCCGCCTTGGCCGCCGCGAACACCGAGCACGTGTTGTTCTCGATCACCCAGAGCGAGTCGTTCGCGCACAGGTCGAGATCGTGGACCTCGCACATCACGTTCGAATCGTCGGTCAGCTGCGCGTCGTAGGTACCGCAGGACACGCCGAGCGTGATCGTCTCGTTGGGCTGGAGGCTGTTCGAGCCCAGCAGGTTCGGGCCCCAGCTCGAGGAGCCGACCGAGGTGACGCGGAGGTCGATGATGTCGAAGTCCGAGTGATTTTCGACACGCAGCGACGCGTTGTCGCTGGTACAGCCGGACAGCACGGCGGCAGAGGCGAGCAGCGCGAAGACGGGGGCGGCGATACGGAATGGATGCATGGGGAGACGCCGAGCAATCACCGTGCCGCGACCGCACGACGCAACTTCGTGGATTTACGCCGATCCGCGTAGCCCAGCGCTCACACCCGCGAGGCGATCCGCCACGGCATGCCAGCACGGAGCGCGCCTTGGCACTGTGGTGGCAGGCCGCGGAAGGCGCACCCGGTGCGCGAGGGAAGGGCGGCTATTCGTCCGGATCGAGGGTGTCGTCTGCGTCACGATCGTCGTCGCTGGGCGTGACGAACGCGGCGGCGCATTGCTCCGACATCTCCACCACGCCGCGGTCGAGCAGCGAGCTGCGGGCCGCGTCGGCGAGCCCGAACCAGAAGCTGGCGTTGAGCACGTACCAGAACCGGTCGAACGCGGCGGTATCGGCAAAGGGCTCGCGCTGGGCGAGCTGCTGGGCGAAGGCGGCGAGCTGGTTGGTGATCGCGGTGTCGTGATCGCGCGTGCCGGCGAACCCGAACACGCCGATCGCGGCGCCATCGGGGCGGGTCAGGATCGGCAGGCACAGGATCCATTCGTAGTCGCGGGTGCCGCGCAAGGTCGGCACGCGGATCACGTCGAACTCGCCGGCGACCGAGCGGTGCCAGGCGGCCGGGCGGGCGAACCGGAACGCGTGGCCGGCGATGCCGCGGCCGGCGTCGAACTGGGTGGCCCAGGCGTCGGGCGGGAAGAACCCGAAGCACGGAAGGAGCAGCCCGTCGGCGGCGCTCCACAGGTTGCCGACCGCGACGGCGTGCTCGCCGAACGACTCGACCTCGGCGCCGATCTCGAGCGGGCTCTTGAGCGCGGCGTCGAGGTAGGTCGCCAGCGTCGTGCGCAGCCCGTGGCCGAGCGCGCGGGTGCCGCGGCACAGCTGGACCAGCTTGGCGGTCGCGACCGCGAACCGCGGCGGCAAGGGCGCGCCCGGGTCGGCGAGCGGGAAGGTCAGGCCGTAGCGCGCGTTGGCCATCGGCGAGGGCCACGACACCGCGCAGCGCCGCGTGTTGATGATCAGCGGGACCGCGCGCGCCTGCTCGCTGTCGAGCCGCTCCCACGCCAGCGGCCCGGTGGTGGCGCGGCGCTCGACGATCGGCGCGACCGCCGGGGCGCCGTCGACCACGCCGAAGTAGTCGCCGGCCGGGGCGTCGAGCACGAACTCGAGGGTGAGCCGGTCGTAGTCGAACTGGACCTGGTGCGACCACACCTCGGCGCCATCGGCCAGGTGCGGGTGGTCGCCGCGCTTGGCGAGCAGCGACGTCTCGGCCCGGGTCAGCGCGAACGCGTTGGCGACCCGGTAGCCCCAGGTCAGCCGCCGGTAGTGCCGGGCGGTCCACGCGTCGGTGCGGAACTCGACGCGGTCGCCGACCTGGCGCGCGATCACCGGCAGGCGCTGGCCGTCGACCAGCGCGGTGGGGGCCGCCGCGGTGCACAGCGCCGCGGCGACCCGGGCCAGCACGATCGGCTCGCTGAGATCGAGCTCGTCGATCTCGACGTCGATCTCGGCGACGCCGTTCTCGGGGTCGAGCGCGACGCGCCGGGTGACGTGGGCAGCCCACGACCGCAGCGGCTTCGAGACGTCGAGCGGCTGCTCGAGGTCGAGGTCGAAGTACATGAACCGCCGGCGATCCTCGCGCGCGGCGTAGGCGCCCAGGCCCTCGCTCTCGTAGACCTCGACGCGCAGCCGGTTGCGGTGCAGGTCGACGATCGAGAACTGGTTGGCCACCGCGTCGGGGCGATCCTCGGCCGCCGCGCCGAGCGTGCCGGTCGAGACCAGCGCGAAGTCGTCGGTGATGAAGCGGTGGAGCTGGGCGTGCGACTTGTGGACGTGGCCGTGGAACCCGACCTTGATGCCCGAGGTGACCAGCGCCGTGAGGTTCTCGAAGGTCAGCCGGTCGGGCCGGCTGCGGTGGCTCTCGAGGCCGTGGTGCCAGACGCCGATCCGCAGGAAGCTGCGGTCGTGATCGAGCCGATCGACGTGGTCGCGCGCCTCGGTGATCGCGTCCTCGTGGATCTGCGCGCCGTGCCAGTAGCGATCGTTGCGATAGCAGCTGTTGAAGCCGAGCAGCGCGACGTGGAGCTCGGGGAACACGTGGGCTTGCCAGTCGCCGGCGCCGGTGCCGCGCGGATCGAGCAGCGCGAACGGGCGGTGCGGGCCGACGAGCTGGCCGGCGTAGTAGTCGGTCAGGAATGCCTGCACCGCGGCGAACCGCTCGTGGTACGCGGCGGCGCGGATCTCGAACGCGCTGATGTGGCCGAACTCGCCGGTCTTGATCCGGTACGGCTGGGTCTCGGGCCGCCACCGCCCGTCGGCGAACCACTGCTGCGCGAGCGCCGACTTGGCGTTGGCCAGGGCGAGGGTGTCGAACACCTCGGCCGACCAGTCGACGTCGTGGTTGCCCGGCACGATGACGATCCGGGTCTTGACCTGGGCTCGATCGCCGTGCACCAGCGGCTCGATCTCGGCCTCGAGGAAGCGCTTGAGCTTGGCGTACTCGGCCGGCGCGGCGCGCTGCGTCAGGTCGCCCGAGATCACCACGAAGTCGAACCGCTGGCCGGCGACCGCGGGCCTGGCGCGGCCCCACAGCTGGCTCAGCTCCTTGCCGTCGTGGGTGACGTGCAGGTCGGAGAGATGGAGCAGTTTCACGCCAGCGACGCGGGCGGCTCAATCACCGCGCACCACGGGTTCGACGTACCCTGTCGGTCAGTCATCGGTTGACGACGAGCGCTGCTGCTTGAGGGCCTCGACGGTGGCGATGACTTCTTGCAGCTTGCGCACGCTGCCGTGATCGACGCGCAGCCGATGCTGGTACAGCGCCACCGAGTCCTGGGGCTTCTTCGTCGCGCTCACCGGGAAAGCTTGCGCCCACCGGAGCGCTCCGGCAAGCGCCGCGCTGCGATTTGAGCCCGACCAGCGGGCGGCGGTGGCTCATCCACGCGCCCATCGTCTGGGTCGCGACGGTCATGCGCTGCGCGGGCCCGGGCCGACCGCGTGTGGTACGAGCGTGAGACGATGACGCGAACGCTGTTGCTGGTCCGTCACGGTGAAACGGCGTGGAACCGCGAGGGCCGGTTCCAGGGCCACACCGACATCCCGCTGAGCGAGGTCGGCCGCGACCAGGCCCGCGGGCTGCGAGCGCGGCTCGAGGCCGGGCCGCATCGCCACCTGTACGATCCCGACCAGACCGTGGTGGTGACGTCGGACCTGCGGCGCGCTCGGGAGACCGCCGAGATCGCGTTCGGTGGCGCCGGGCGCACGCTGCACGTTCGGCGCGATCTGCGCGAGTTCTGCTACGGCGTGTTCGAGGGCCACACGCGGACCGAGGTCGAGGAGCGCTACCCCGGCGCGATGGCGAGCTGGCTGCAGGGCGATCGCGCCGTGGCGATCGAAGGCGGCGAGAGCCGCGCCCAGGTCCACGCGCGCGCCCACGCCGTGGTCGAGGCGTTGCTCGTCGAGCTGCCGCACCGCTACCTCGTGGTGGTCGGCCACGGCGGCGTGATGCGCCAGCTCCTGGCGTCGTGCTTCGTGGACCGCGGCGAGCCGCGCAACCTGAGCTTCGCCAACACCGCGGCCCACCTGGTCCAGGTCGAGCCGCCGAGCTGGACGTATGGAGGCGCGCTGTAGCCGCGTGCCCGGGCCGGCGCCTCGCCTGTCCGGTGGTCGGCCTCTGGACATGCGTCGGCGGCGGTCTCGCCGGCGAGCGGATCGCGTGGGTCTCGGCACCGAACGAGTGCCGATCTCGGGTGTGTGGGAGTGCGTCGTATTGCGTGACTGGCGGTCCTGTGGAAAGGATCGGAGCTGGCGGATCGCCGAGGTTCGCTGAACATGCAGAAGGGGTGTGACACATGGATCGGCAGATTACGTTCATCGATACGGACGAGAACCCGTTGGTCGTGCACCTGAAGGACGACCGGATCCAGCTCGCGGTCTACGACAGCCGGCCCGAACTCGAGGCCAACGAGCTGCGCGGCTTCGCCACCGCGCTGTTCGCGGCCTACGTCGGCGGCGGGTTGGCGCAGCGGCTCGCCGCTGCGAGCCGCAGGCTCGACGACGTGCGCGACGCGCTGGCGGCGTCGGGCGGGTTCCGCGAGCAGCTCGCCGCGCTCGATGGCGCGAGCGCCGCGATCGCCGCGGTGCGCGACGCGATGACCGCGGCGACGATCGCGGTCGCGCCCGAGCCGTCGATCTCGCCGGATCCGCTGCCGCGCACCCAGGCGGGGCGGCGGGCCCGGCGCCCGCGGCTCGGCGAGCCGATGTCGCCCGGCTGGGCCCCGCGATCGTGATCCGCAGGCCCGCGCTCAGGGCAGCGCGGGCCTGCCGAGCTCGAGCTCGCCGCCGGGGGCTCGATCGCTGCGCGGCACGGTGAACGAGAACGTCGCGCCGTGGCCCGGCTCGCTGTCGACCCACAGCCGCCCGTTGTGCGCCTCGACGAGCCCGCGCGCGATCGCGAGCCCGAGCCCGGTGCCCTTGTAGCCGGCCTTGGGGCTGCGCCAGTAGCGCTCGAACAGCCGCGCCTGCTCGGCGCGCGCGATGCCAGGGCCGGTATCGGACACCGAGAACACGACGTCGCGGTCGTCGAGCTTCGCGCGCACCTCGACCCAGCCGCCGGAGGCCACGCTCTTGAGCGCGTTGCCGATCAGGTTGGCGAGCACCTGCAGGATCCGGTCGCGATCGCACAGGATCGTCGGCAGGCCGGGCAGTACGACGGAGACCAGCGCGCTGCCCTGGCGGACCGCGGCGATATCGAAGCTGGTGATCGCCTCGCCGACGATCGCGTCGACCTCGTGGGGGCTGGCCCGGATCGAGAGCCGGCCGGCCTCGATGCTCGCGAAGTCGAGCAGGTCTCCGATCATGCGATCCATCCGGCTGGCGGCGCTCTCGATCTTGTCGACCGCCATGGCCCGCGACCGCGGGTTCGCGCGCATCGTGTCGTCGTCGCCCAGGATCGACGCAGCCATCACGATGGTCGAGAGCGGCGATCGCAGATCGTGCGAGACGATCGCCAGGGTCTGCTCGCGCAGCGCGACCGCCTGGCGCGCGTGCTGGTAGAGCCGCGCGTGCTCGATCGCGGAGGCGGTGCGGCGACCGAGCTCCTCGGCGAGGACCACGTCGCCCTCGCGGTGCTGGCGGGCGCCGGTCATGCAGAACGTCAACGCGCCGAGCTGGCGGGCGCCGAGGGTGAGCGGCACGCACAGCGCCCGGCGAACCCCGAGCTGGCGGAGCAGCGCCAGGTCGGCCTCGGCGACCACGTGGTCGGGCGTGGCCGGCAGCCGCTGCGATCGCCCGCTCGCGATCACCTCGACCACCAGCCGCGGGAACACCGGCGGACGCGGCTCCGTGCCGAGCGCGCGCTGGAGCTCGTCCTGCGCCACGAGCTCGTAGTGCGCGCAGGCGGTGTGCACGATCTCGTCGTCGGCCGACACCGTGTCGAGGAAGCACAGATCGCCGAGCCGGGGGATCCCGATCCGCACCGCGGCGGTGAGCGTGGCGGTCGATTCCAGGCTCGCGCCCAGCTGCTCGCCCGCCGCGAGCAGGAAGTGCTCGGTCTCCTGGGCGTGCTTGCGCGCGGTGATATCGCCGAACGCGAGCACGACGCCGGTGACCTGGCCGTCGCGCCGCAGCGGCGTCGCGGTGTAGTTCGCCGAGAATCGCCGGCCGTCGGCGCGGACGAAGTCGCGCGCGTCGCTGCGGACCCGGGCGGTCCGGATCGCGATCGCCACCGGCGACTCCACGGCCACGCCCTCGGCGGACTCGACGCGCAGCAGCTCCGCGGCGTGCATGCCGATCACGTCGTGGCCGGTGCAGCCCAGGAGCTCGGCGGCGGCCTCGTTGATGAACGTGATCCGCTGGTCGAGGTCGAGCGCGAGCGTGCCCTCGGCGAGGCCCGAGGCCATCGCCCGGGTGAACATCAGCTGCTCGTGGACCTGGTCCTGGGCGGTCCGCGCCGCCGTGATGTCGAACGACACGCCCCGGAGGTACGGAGGTTCGCCGACGCCGCCGACCCGGTGGATGCTGGTCCGCAACCACCGGACGCTGCCATCGGCGGTGACGCAGCGGTGCTCGCAGCGCTGGTGGTCGGGCAGGGCGATCGCGCGCACGAAGGTCTGGTCCAGCGCCCAGCGGTCGGCGGGGTGGACGTGCGCGCTCCACCAGCCGAGCTCCTCGACGCAGGCCTGCCGCGAGAACCCGAGCATCTGCTCGATCTGCGCGCTGACGTAGGTGATCCGGCGGGTCTCGAGATCGGCCTCCCACACGAACGCATCATCGAGATCGTCGACCAGGGTCTCGTACTTGACCTGCAGGCGATGGGCGTCGCGCCGGCGCAGCACGTCGTGGCCCCACGCGCGGCTGCGATCGATCGCGATCGCGAGCTGGTTGGCGACCGCGTTGACGAACTCGAGATCGTAGCGGTCGAGCCGGGCGGCGCCTTCGAGCTGCAGCGCGCCGAACACCGCGCCGCGGCCCACCACCAGGGGGATCACGATGAACTGCGGGTCGTCCTCGGGCTCGCCGCCGGCGCGGGCGGGCGCGGGGAGCTGGGTCGGCCCGAGCTCCTCGCGCACCTCGTCCTGCAGCTCGCGGGCATCGGGCGAGGCGACGCCCGCGAGGTAGGCATAGGCAGCGCTGGCGTAGCGCTTGGCCGCGTACAGCCGGTGCGGGTTGCCGCCCTGCGACGGCCACACGATCATCTCGGCGTGCCCGGCGGCCGCCGCCTCGATCAGGATCGCGCTCTCGAGCGGGATCTTGTCGGCGATGACCTTGAGCGCGGCGTCGAGGGTGTGCTCCACCACATCGAACGCGGCGAACAGCTTGCTGATCTCGTAGAGCTGCTCGAGGCGGCGACCGCCGTTGCCATCCGCCGCGGAGTTCACCGGGCGGCCTCGCGGGGATCGACGCGCGCGCCGCCCGGGCCGATCGTGATGTGGTGGGTCCCGCGATCGTGTTCGCTGCCGCGGGTCTTGATGACCGCCAGCCCCGAGGCGAGCCGGTTCGCTTCGGGGCGGTAGCGCAGCATGAGGAGGTTGTCGGCGATCGGCGACAGGCTGCGCTCGGTGACGTGGTCGGTGGCGTACAGCGACGCCGCCTCGAGGGTGAACCAGCTGGTGACGTCGAGCGCCTTGAACCGGACCGCCAGCTTGTAGAGCACGTGGCGCAGCTCGCCCTCGCCCAGCCGCTCGTTCATCATGTGGGTGATCGCGTCGATCACGACCCGGGTCGCCCCGCTGGCGGTCAGCTTGTCGGCGAGCACGGTGAGGAACTCGCCGATCCGGATGTTCTCGCGCGACACGAAGACGATGTCGACCAGCCGCCGGGCGATCGCGTCGCCGAGCGCCAGGCCGAGCGCGCCGGCCGACGCGATCAGCTGCTCGGGGCTCTCCTCGAGCGAGACGTACAGCCCGGCCTCGCCGCGCGCGACGCCAGCGAGCAAGAACTGCAGCGCCATCGTCGTCTTGCCGATCCCGGAGCTGCCCGACACCAGGGTGACGCTGCGCGCGAGCAAGCCGCCGCCGATCAGCTCGTCGAGCCCGGCGATCCCCGACGGCACCCGCCGCGTCGGATCGAGCGGCCGCGGCAGCTCGGGACCGGCGGCTTCGACGCCGTAGCGCGGATACACCGCGACCCCGCCGGGCCCGATCGCCATGTAGTGAAGGCCCTTGAGGTGCGCGGAGTCGCGCAGCTTGTAGACCTCGATGTAACGCTGGCGCTCGAGCCCCTCCTCGAGCGAGCGCAACAGGATCACGCCGTCGACCACGGTCTCCTCGACGCCGAACCGGCTGATCTGCGTCGCGCCGTACGGGATGTCCGTCGGGAACAGCCCGACCGCCTCGGCGCCCTGCACGATGCTGCACAGCTGGAAGACCTTCTCGCGGCACAGCTGCGGATCGGTGATCTTGTGGAGGAACACCGAGACCGAGTCGATCACGACGCGCCGGGCGCCGAGCGCCTCGATCCGGCGCTGGATCATGGCCAGATCGGCTTCGACGCGGATCTCGGGCTGCGGGATGAACACGATCTCGATCATGCCGCGCTCGAGCTGGCGCTCGAGATCCCAGCCGAGCCCGTGCGCCGCGGCGCGCAGCCGATCGGCGGTCTCCTCGAACGAGAAGAAGATGCCGGGCTCCCCGGCCTCGGCGCCGCGGTACAAGAACTCGAGCGACAGCACGGTCTTGCCGGTGCCGGCGACGCCGGACAGCAGCAGCGATGAGCCCCACGGGATGCCCGTGCCGATCAGCTCATCGAGCTTCGAGATCCGGGTGAGGCAGCGGCCGTCGCGCGTCGCGGGCGGCTCCATCGGCTCGCCCGGCGCGGGCGGGACAGGCTCGCGCCGGACCCGTTCGTGAGAGTCGAACAGATCGATGCCGTGCTCCGAGATCTCGAACGCGTGCTCCTGCCGGCTGTGGTTGGTGCCGCGCATCTTGATGATCTGCAGGAACCGCTGCTGCTCGCCGAACGCCTCGCGCTGCGACAGCACGCACAGCCCGTCGACGATCGAGAACAGCGGGTTGGTCTGGTACTCGTGCGGCGCGAACTCGCCGATCAGGAACGTGGTGGCCTCCCAGGCCATCAGCGTGACCGCGATGTCGTAACACGACGTGCGCAGCTCGTGCCGCGACTTCGCGAGATCGTCGAACACCTTGAAGCTGTCGATCACGACGATCGAGGGCCGGACGCGCTGGAGATGCCGGGCGATCAGCGAGGACACCTCGGCGACCCCGGTGTGCTTGCTGACCTCGCCGAGGTCGACGAACTCGACGCAGGCCGCGAGCTTGTCGGCGTCGAAGAACGAGAACTGCCGGAGGTTGCGCAGGATCTTCGCGGTCGGCTCGGACAGCGTGCCGAAGTACAGCACGCGGTCGGCCGCGGTCGCGTTGTAGAAGCACAGCTGCTGGACGAGGATGGTCTTGCCCGAGCCCGGGGCGCCGCTGATCGCGACGATCGAGCTGCGCGGGATGCCGCCGCCGAACAGGCCGTCGAGGTTGTGGACCCCGGTCGGAACGCGGATCTCGGACGTGATCATGGCTGTACCTTCCCGGGGACGATCGCGGGCACGACGTGGAGGCCTGCCGGCGACTCGGCGGCGAGGCTGCCGGCCGTGACGTTGGCGAGCGCGGCGTGCAGCTCGGGGCTCAGGATCTCGGCGGTGAGCCGACCTATCACCGTGAGTAACTCGATCAGCGCGAAGCGCAGGCCGGCGAGCAGCTCCGGCGCGGGCACCGTCGCGAGGCGGTCTCGGACCTGCGCCTTCCAGCGCGAGTCGACGTTGGGCCGAGGGCTCACCACCGCGAGAAATTCGTGGCGGCGGACCGCCGTGCTCAGCACGCGCTCGGCGATCGCGACGAGGGTCACCGAGCCGAGCGTGAGCGCGGCGCGGTCCCACAGCGCCTCGACCGCGGCACGGAACATGTCGAGCTGCACGCTCGGCTGCGCGCCATCGATCGCCTGGCTGATCCAGGTGTCCACCGCCGCGATGTGGCTCGCTTCAGCCTTCGTGGGAACCATCGGAACCTCGGCGTTTCGAGGTCTCGGCACGCGCGGGTCCGAGAATCTCGTCGCACATAGACTCCATGACCCAAGCTACTAATGTTCCGGTTGGCAGCCCCTGTCAACAATGAATCGTACCGCCGCGGGCGATTCGTCGCAGCTCGCGCGTCGCCGGGGGAACGAGTAGAGGCGGCTGCGTCTCACAGACAGACCGGAACACGGTCCGCCGCGCGGCGCGACGATCGAGCAGAAGGCGACCCGCCGCGCGGTTCACGCTTTTTCGTCGTGCTTACATCTTCTTCTTGTCGCCCGCGATGATCTTGACGAGCGAGCCGGGGCGCAGGTGGCGCTGCGCGGCGCGGTTGACCTGCTCGACGGTGAGGGCGTCGAGCGCCGCGTTGCGCTTGGCCCAGAAGTCGGTCTTGCGGTCGAGGTAGAGCCCGTCGTGCAGCATGCGCAGCACGGCACCATCGCTGGACAGATCGCGCTGGAACGCCTCGAGCAAGCCCTGCTTGGCGAGCTTGAGCTCGTCGGCGGTGACCCCGGTGGTCGCCAGCTTGGTGATCTCCTCGAGCATCGCGGCCATGCCCTTCTTGGTGTTCTCGGGGTTGAGCGCGGCGCCGGTGAGGAACAGCCCGGCGGGATCGAGCGGATCGAGCGCGACCTCGGAGAACGCGAAGTACGACAGGCCATCCTTCTGGCGCATCCGGGTCATGAGGCGCGACGCGAAGCCGCCGCCGCCGAGCAGGTAGTTGGCCGCCGCGATCGCCGGCTCGTCGGCGTCGTCGTCCTTGATGTCGACCGCGTGGGCCGTGACGATCATCGTGTTGGCCTTGTCGGGGAAGTCGAGCAGCTGGTCGGCGGCGACGGTCGCCGTGTACTTGCGCTCGATCCGGTGCCACGGCCGGGGCGAGTTCCAGTGGCCCCAGGTCCGCTCGATCCACGGCGCGATCGCGGGGTCGACGTCGCCGACGATCGTCATCGTGGCGTTGCTGGTGCCGAACAGCCCGGGCAGCCGCTGGAGGTCGGCCTGCTTGAGCGCCTTGAGCGCGGCGACCGACTCCTCGAGCGACGGCGTGTACCGCGGGTGGCTGGCCGGGTAGGGCTCGGCCGCGCGGGTCACGGCGAGGAACGCCTGGGCCTGTGGATCCGACTTCTGCTCGTCGAGCGAGGTCAGATCTTCCTTGCGCACGACCTCGAGCTGGTCGGCCGGCAGGGTCGCGTGACGCAGCACCTCGTCGACCAGCGCCAGCACCTGGGCGAGGTGGTCGCGCGTGGTCTGGATCCGGATGTCGAGGACGCCGGGGCGCGAGGCCCAGGTGACCTGCGCGTCGAGCTCGTCCCACTGATCCTTGAGCTGCTGGAACGTGTGCTGCTGGGTGCCGCGCGGCAGGACGCGGGCCAGCTCGTTGATCGCCGTGCGCTTCGCGGTGCCGGTGAAGTCGGCCTCGGTGCCGAACCGCAGCGTGAGGCCCGCGCGCACGATGTGGCCGCGGGTCTGCTTGCCGAGGATCGCGAGCTTCATGCCCGAGGCCAGCGTGGTGCGCGCAGTGTGTTGCTCGATGTTGGTGAGCGTGGCGTCGAACTTCTCGCCCTCGAACTCGGGCGGCGCGCCGCGGTAGCCGGCGACCATCTTGGCGACGTCGGGGGTGTCGCGCGGCGGCGCGCGGGTCGGCGCCTTGGTCGGCAGGAACAGCCCGACGGTGCGGTTGGACGCCACCAGGTACGTCGCCGCGGCGCGCTGGACGTCGGCCGGGGCCAGGGCGGCCGCGCGGTCGCGCGACAGGAACAACAGGCGCCAGTCGCCCGCGGCGATCGACTCCGACAGCCCGACGCCGAGCCGGGTGGTGTCGGCGAACAGCTGCTTGAACTGGCGCTTCGCCTTGACCTTGACCCGCGTGACCTCTTCGTCGGTGATCTTCGTCTTCGCCAGGCCCTCGACGATCGCGATCATCTTGTCGCGCACCGCCTCGATCGGCTGGCTCGCCGGCACCGTGGCGTCGAGCTCGAGCGCGCCTGGATCGTGGAGCGCCAGCGCCTCGAACGACACCGAGGTCGCGAGCCCGGCCTTGACCAGGCCCGTGTAGAGCCGGCCCGACGGCTCGCTGGTCAGGATCTCGCCGACCGCCCGGACCGCGGCGAAGTCGGGATCGCCGCCGGCCGAGACGTGGTAGACGAGGCCGACGACCTGGACGTCGCCGTTGCGCCGCAGCGTGACGACGCGCTCGCCGTCCTGCACGGGCTCGGTCGTGTAGGTCTGCTCGAGCGGCGCCGCCGGGTTGGCCAGGCCGGCGAACCGCGCGGCGACCAGCTCGAGCGCCGCGGCCTGGTCGAACTTGCCGGCGATCACCAGCACGGCATTATCGGGTCGATAGTACTTCTTGTAGAACCGCTTGAGCGTGGTCGCTGGCACCTTCTCGATATCGGCGCGCGAGCCGATCGTCGTCTTGCCGTAGTTGTGCCAGAGATAGGCAGTCGACCACATCCGCTCCGAGAGGATATTGCCGGGCTCGTTCTCATCGATCTCGAACTCGTTGCGGACGACCGAGAACTCCTTGTCCAGATCGGCCTGCGCGATGTTGGCGTTGATCATGCGATCGGCCTCCATCTCGAGCGCCCATGCGAGGTTGTCGCCGGTCGCCGGCAGCACCTCGTAATAGTTCGTACGGTCGAACCAGGTCGAGGCGTTGTTCTGCGCGCCGCGCTTCTCGAGCTCGCTCCACACCTCGGGGTGCCTGGGCGAGCCCTTGAACATCATGTGCTCGAGGAGGTGCGCCATGCCGGTCTCGCCGTAGCCCTCCATGCGCGAGCCGACCAGGTAGGTGACGTTGACCGTGACGGTCTCCTTCGAGGGATCGGGGAACAGCAGCACGTGCATGCCGTTGCCCAGCGCGTACTCGGCGATGCCCTCGACGGTGGTCACCGGCGTGGTCGCCGCGGCGGCGGCGTGGCTGGACGTGCCGCCGGGGCCGGGCGGCTTGCGGGCGGCCGGGGCGGGGCCGGCGGGGGGCGCGGCGGCCGCCGCTCCGAGCGCACCTCCCAGAGATCCGACGATGAGGGCGAGCGATGCGAGAGCTTTCACCCGGGAGTTATATCGCGGACCTGGGTTTCCGGGTTTCACGGACGTGCCGGGCGTGCTCAATAATCGACCCACGCGGACGATTGACCAGCAGCGAGCGGCCTGACCTGGGCCCGTAGACCGGACACCGCACCAGGCGGCGCGCGGGGCTGGCCCGCGGATCGCCGCGCGGAGATCGCGCAGGGAGACACCGATGACCGACGAAGCGCTCGCCCGGCAGAACGCGATCCTGACCCAGCAGGTCGAGCGGCTGCTGGGCGCCGAGGCGCGGCACGCCCGGACCCGGGCCGACCTCGAGACCCAGCTCCGCCGGCTCCGTGCGCTCGGCGAGTTCTCGCTCGCCGCGATGCAGACGCGGTCGCCGATCGAGATCCTGACCCAGGCGATCGAGCTGGTGTTCCCGCTGTTCACCGTGCAAGCCGTGGTCGCCGTGCTCTACACCGGGGCCGCGCAGGTGGCGAGCGCGCTGGCGTGCACGATCGCCACGCCGGTCGAGCCGGCGGTCGTGCCCGCCGGTCTCGAGATCATGCCGGCGCTCGGATCGCTCAACCGCGGCCGGCTCTGGGCCGAGCTCGACCCCGGCGATCCCGCGGCGCCGCTCGCGCGCTGGCTCGACCAGGTCGCGCGGCCGGTCGAGGGCGCGCTGCGGACCGGCGACGGCTACGTGTGGCGCGACGTGGCGCTCTCGGTCGGCGACCCCGAGCTCGGCGCCGCGCGCGCGGTGATCGCGTTCCGCAGCGCGACCGCCACGCACGTCACCGAGGTCGTCGGCCCGGCCGATCTGGCGTTCCTCGAGGTGGTGTGCCACCACGTGTCGCGCAGCCTGGCGACCACCGCGCGCCACGCAACGCTCGAGCAGCGGGTCTGGGACCGCACGATCGCCTTGCGCCAGGCCAGCGAGCAGCTCGCCGACAGCCTCGAGCGCGTGCAGCGCACCGAGCTCCAGCTCGCCCAGGCGTCGCGCCGCACCGGCGTGCCCGACGTCGCGCGCTCGGTGCTGCACACCGTCGGCCACGTGCTCAACAGCCTCGGCGTCTCGGCCACCCTCATCGAGGCGCGGGTCCTGGCGCCCAAGGCCAAGCGGCTGCGCCAGGTCGTCGAGCTGGTGCGCGCGCATCGCGACGACCTGCCGCGGTTCTTCGCCGAGGATCCGCGCGGCAAGCTGGTGCCGGACTACCTCGCGCAGCTGAGCTGCGGGATCGAGGCCGATCAGGACCACGCGGCCAAGGAGCTGGTCGCGCTGCGCCGCAGCGTCGATCGCGTCAAGGCGATCGTCGGCCTGCAGCAGGACCTCGCCAGGTCGTCGCCCGGCACCGCCGAGCCGCTCGAGCTCGCGGCGCTGGTCGACGCCGCGGCACGGTTCGACGAGGCGTCGTACCGGCGCCACGGCGTCGTGCTCGAGCGCCGGTTCGACGCGGCGATCGCGATCGGCTCGGACCGCCACAAGATCCTGCAGATCTTGACCAACCTGCTGTCGAACGCGCGGCACGCGGTGTCGAGCCGGCCGCCCGACCGGCGCCAGGTCGTCGTCCACGCGACCACCGCGGGCGCCCACCACATCATCGAGGTCCTCGATACCGGCTGCGGCATCGCGACCGAGAACCTGCACCGCGTGTTCGGCCTGGGCTTCACCACGCGCCCCGATGGCCACGGCTTCGGCCTGCACAGCAGCGCGTGCTCGGCGGCGGAGCTCGGCGGCGAGCTGACCTGCCACAGCGACGGCGTCGATCGCGGCGCGGTGTTCCGGCTGACCTTGCCGGTCGCCGCGTCCCCATCCCGCCAGGTCCCGCGCGCGGGCGGCTAGCTCGATGCGCGAGGACCGAGTCCGTGCGCGGCGAGCAGCCGCTCCGAGAGCGCGCGGAGCTGGGCGCGGGCGCCGGCGTCGTAGGCCTGGGCGTCGGCGCGGGCCTCGTGGATCCCGTTGAAGTACTTGCCGGTGACGCCGGCGAGCGCGTCGTCGACCATCAAGCGCATCGTCGCGGCGACGCCTTCGTCGATCGTGCTGATCGGCGTGGCGACGATCTTGGTCGGCATGAACGTCGCCGGGTGCAGCGCGTTGACGGTCACGCCGCGGCCGGCGAGCTCGGCGGCCTGGTCGAAGGTCGCCATGATCTGGGCGAGCTTGCTCTGGCAGTAGGCGCGCGCGCCGGTGTAGCCGCGCGTCATCATCGGATCGGCCAGGTCGATCGCGGCCTGGCCCGCCGAGCTGACGTTGATGATGCGAGACGGCGCCGCGGCCTCGAGCAGCGGCACGAGCTCGCGGCTCAGCAGGTAGTGCGAGAGGTAGTTCACGGCGAACCGCAGCTCGATGCCATCGTGGCTCTCCGCGCGGTCGCGGGTGGGCACGACGCTGCCGATGCCGGCGTTGTTGACCAGGACCTCGAGGCCGGTCTCGGCGGCGAGCACCGCGTGGGCGAGCGCGCGCACCGCGGCGAGCGAGGCGAGGTCGGCGATGTAGACCCGCACCGCGGCGGCGCCGGCGGCGCGGAGCTCGATCGCGAGCGCCTCCGCGCGGGCCGGATCGCGGCCGTGCACCAGGACGGTCGCGCGGCGCTTCGCGAGCGCGAGCGCGACGCCGCGGCCGAGGCCGTCGGTGGCTCCGGTGAGCAGCACGCGTTTGCCGGACAGGTCGGTCATGGGGCTCCAGGGTGGCGGGTGATCGGAAGGCTCAGAAGTCGGGATCGAGGCGCACGGTCTCGAGCGAACGGGCCAGCATGCGGCGGAAGATCGCGGGCGCGATCCAGGTGTAGGCGCACAGCCCGAACCACGCGTAGCGGAGCGCGTCGGACGCGCCGGGGTAGCCGAGCTCGTCGGCGAGGATCACCGCGACGCGGACGGCGACGAACGTGCCGAGCAGCGCGGCGAGCCGCTGGCGCTCGTCGCGCTGCGACACCCACAGATTCCACCGCCACCACGCGCCGAGCAGCCAGCTGCGGCGCGCCTGGATCGCCGCCCACAGCGCGAGCCCGTCGTGGCTCGTGGCGTGCTGGGCGAGCACGAAGCGCGCGTGCTGCTCGGCGCCGGTGGTATCGCCGCGCGCCAGGTCGATGAACCCCGCGACCACGTGCGCGGCGCGATCGACCGGATCGGCCTCTAGCGCGAGCCCGATCCGCTGCGCGGCCTCGGCGAGGTCGCCCGCGCGCAGGGCGAGCCGTGCGAGCTCGGTCAGCGCGTCGCCGTGGCCGGGGTCGAGCGCGAGCGCCTCCTCGAGGAGCTCGAGGGCGTGCGCGTGCTCGCCCTGCAGGATCCGGATCCGCGCGCCCAGCACGTAGGCGCCCGGCGTGGCGCTCGGTCCGTCGAGCGCGACCAGGCAGTGCGCCCAGGCGTCGTCGAGCTTGCGCTCGGCGAGCAGGACGTGCGCGGCGGCGCGGTGCACGAAGCCATCGTTGCCGTCGAGCGCCAGCGCGGCGCGCGCCTCGATGCCGGCGGCGCGCAGCCGGCGCGCGTCGAGCAGGATCACCGCGAGCACCGCGTGCGACGCGGCGTGATCCGGGTCGAGGCCGAGCGCGCGCTGGGCCAGCTGGGTGGCGCCGCGGTGGTTGCCCAGGCTGCGCTGGGCCTCCGCCTGCTCGAGCAGCACCGCGATCTCGCGCGCGGAGCTCATCGCTCGCTCACCACCCGCCCGCGACGATGATGATCCACAGCGGGTGGTCGCTGAGCCCCACGACGAGGCCGCGCAACAGCCACCCGGCCGCGAGGACGCGGCGCGCGTCGCGCACGGTGCCGCCGTAGTACTCGTAGACGTGGAACGTGCGATCTTGCACGATCGAGATGTAGTAGGTCATCCCGAGCTTGAACGTGACGATCGCGAGCACGGTGAGCCGGATCGGCGCGCCGTCGGGGATGACGCCCCGCTGGATCAGCGCGATCGCGATCGCCGCGAGCGCGCCGGTGCCGGCGAACGCGGCGGCGCACAGCGCGATCTCGCGCCGCCGGGTCGGGCTGCCCATGGCGATCGCGTTGAACGCGAACCACGGCCACGACAGCCACGCCCCGGCGAGCATGATGGCGAGCAGCGGCGCGCTCGGGTGCACGACATAGGACCCCAGCTGCGTGTCGATCGGTTCGTCGGCGATCTGGTAGGTCATGGCTTGCCGTGGCGGCGGAGAAACTCGAGGACGTCGTCGTACTGGCCGCCCTCGTTGGAGTAGCGCGCGTAGTTGCGCGCCGTGGTGAGCCACTCGATCGTCGTCGGCCGGATCTCGGCGAGCGCCGCGATCAGGTGGCCGTGGTCGATCGGGACCTCGGCCTGCGCGGTGAGCGACGCGGAGATCGCGCGATCGGCCGCGGTATCGACCAGGTTTTCGAGGTCGGCGCCGGAGAACCCCGAGGTGCGCGCCGCCAGCGCCGCGGCATCGATATCGCCGGCGACCGGGCGGCCGGCGAGCAGCAGCGCCAGGATCGCGGCGCGCGCGGCGCGGTCGGGCGGCGGCACGAACAGCACGCGGTCGAACCGGCCGGGCCGGCGAAACGCCGGGTCGATCGCCCACGGCACGTTCGACGCCGCGAGGATCAGCACGCCCGCGTTGTTCTTGACGAAGCCATCCATCTCCGAGAGGAACTGGCTGACCAGCTTCGACGAGGTCGCCTCGCGGGTATACTGGCGCTTGCCGGCGAGCGCCTCGATCTCGTCGAAGAACATCACGGCGGGCGCGGCGGCGCGCGCCTTCTCGAACAGCGCGTGGAGCTTGCGCTCGCTCTCGCCGATCCACATGTCGAGGACGTCGTCGATCGCGATGTTGAAGAACGTGGCGTTGCACTGGCCCGCGGTCGCGCGCGCGAGCAGCGTCTTGCCGCAGCCCGGGGGGCCGTACATGAGGATGCCGCCGCCCGCCTTCTTCTTGAACCTGGCGAACAGCGACGGCTTCTGGAACGGCAGGATGATGCGCTGCTCGATCTGCGCCTTGATGTCATCGAGCCCGCCGACGTCGGCAAACCCGATCGCCGGCTGCCCGGGGTGCAGCAGCCGTTCGATCTCGGTCTGGTCGGTATCGTCGTTGGACACGACGCGCAGCCGGGGACCTGTGCGCGCGCCACCGTCCTCGGCGTCCGGACCGCGGACCGGGGCCGCCAGCGCCGCCTTGAGGTCGCGATCCTCGAGCGTGGGGTTGGCCCGCACGGCGGCCTCGTAGGCGGCGCGCGCCCCCGCCTGATCGCCCTGGGCGCGCAGCGCGCGGGCGCGGGCGAGCAGCAGCTCGGGCTCGGGCCCCTCGGCGAACGCGAGCGCCCGCGCCGGCGCACCTGCCCGCAGCAGCACGCCGGAGACGAACGCGCGATCCGCGACCGAGAGCGCCGCGGGCGGAAGCGGCGCGACGTAGTCCGCGGCGCGCGCATCGCCAGCGCCGTGCAGGCCGCGCACGACCGCGAGCCGGAGCGCCGTGTTGTCGGGCGTCACCGCCAGCGCCTCGAGGAGCGACCGCAAGGTTGCCTCGTCCATCCCGGCGCGATTGTATCCCAGCTCGGCCCGGCTCGGCCAGGCTCGCGGGCGGGCGCGCGGTTCGGGCGCACGGCCGGCGGGTTTGCCAGCGTCAGCGCAGCTCAGGCGAGGCGCTTCTCGTACACCGCGTAACGCTGGTGGCCCGGCGGCTTGTACCCGAACTCGACGTCCCCGCGGTATTCGTAGCCCAGGCGACCATAGAGCGCCATCGCCGCGGGGTTGCCGGGATAGGCGTCGAGCCGCACGCTGGCGAACCCGCGGGCCTTGCCGAACGCCTCGCACGCCAGGACCGCAGCGCGGCCGAGCCCCGCGCCCTGCTGGGCGGGGTCGATCACCAGCGTGTGGATCACCATCGCTGGTTCGCCGTGGTGCCACCCGATCGCCGCGTATTCGGGGGCCTGGAAGCTATTGAGGATCACCGAGCCGACGCGGCGCTCCCCGGCGGCCAGCACGAACAGCTCGCCGCGAGCCGCGGCGTCGCGGGCGGTGGCGCGATCGGGGTACTGCGGGTCCCATTGCCGGATGCCGCGCGCGAGCAACGCGGCGGTACACGCAGCGTAGACCGCGAACACCGGATCGACGTCATCGGGAGTCGCGGAGATCAGCCGTAGCGTCACGCACCGAGCCTAGCAGAGGCTGGGCGCCCGACCGGTGCACCCAGCGCGGTGCCGCAGCACCACAGTCGCCGGGGGGCGTGGCGGGGTGGCGCGATCCGCTCACGGCGTCGACGACGGCGGGACCGGCGCGGGCGTGGTCGGGCTGGTCGGCGGCATCGGGTTGCCAGGCATCGGACTCGGCGCGCTGGACGGCACGCGATCCGGCGACGTCGAGGCTGGGCCATTGGTCATGTCGTTGGTCGACGGGGTCCCGTTGGTCGACGGGGTCCCGTTGTTCAGCGTGCCGTTCGTCTGGTTGCTCGGGTTGTTGCTCGGGTCCTGCGCCGAGGTCTGCGGAGTGCTCTGCGGCTGGGGCGCCGCCGGCTCGGGCTGGGTGTTGTTGTGGTGGCACGCGGCCACGGCACCGACCGCGGAGAGCGCAAAGACGCATGCATGGATGGTTGCCATTGTCTTCATGATGCAGATCAGCCGAGCAAGTCCCGTGCTAAGCAGCCCGCGGCGCGGCCTGCCGTCCGCTGATGGCGGCTCCGCGGACGCGCAGGGCGCGCGCGCCTGGGCGCTCGGACCGGTCCGCGCGAGTGCGCCCGGCCGACACGGCGTGGCCATTGCTCCGACGGGCAGATTCGCACCCCGGGGAGGCAGGGTTGCCGGTTCGTCGAGGCAGAACGTGGCGCGGCGATCAGGTGGAGCGTCGCCGCTGAGGCCCCGGCTGGGGCATCAATCTGCGGGCGCCGCCGCGATCGCGGGTGCTGCCGGCGGTGCGATCCGCATCGGCTGCGGCTTCAGGTAGACCACGGTGCGCCACACCCACTCGAGCGGGCCGAACCGGAACCGCGCGAGCCACAGATGGCACAGCGCGACCTCGATCGCGAAGATCGCCAGGGCGATCGCGAGCAGGGCAGGGCCCCCGATCCGGCCGGCCCAGCCCAGGCCCCAGCCATAGAACAGCGGCGCGCAGATCGCGCTCTGCGCGATGTACGTGGTCAGCGGCATGCGGCCGGCGGGCGCGACCCACAGGAGCACGCGGCGCCACGCCGCGCGCTGCATCAGCAACACGATCGCCGCCATGTACGTCGCGGTGAGCCCGAGCAGCCCGATCTCGTGCAGCACCTCGTGCGTTAGGTGGCCCGCCAAGGTCAGCTCGTAGCCCGCGAGATCGATGATCCGTTCGAAGATGTTCCACGCCGTACCGATGACCGCGCCGGCCAGCCCCCAGGGCAGCATGCGGCGAAACAGCGCGAGGTGATCCGTGCCGTCGCGCTCGAACCAGCGCTGCGTGCCGGCGACGTAGCCGATCAGGAACCGGCCGACGAGCCAGGGAAAGTAGAAGGCGTAGATGACGGAGGAGAACACCAGCGCCTGCCGCACGTTGCCCCGGACCGCGTCGGCGTAGTGCGGGCTGACCAGCACGTCCTTGAACACCTTGAACGCCGCGCCGACCTCGGCGCGCGTGATGAACACCGAGATGACCGCCGCGCGGACCCCGGGGAGCCAGAGCACCAGCGGCGGCACGAAGATCAGGATCGCCGCCGCGATCAGCCGGGTGCGGTTCGACGCGCGCTGGAACGCGAGCAGTCCGAACCCGGCGATCGCGTATCCCCAGGTCACATCACCCCACCACAGGAGGGTCACGTGCAGCGCGCCGACGCAGAACAGGACGGCCAGGCGGCGGAGATAGACCGCCATCACTGGCTCGTGGCGGTCCTGCGCGCGCAACAGCTGCGCGGCGAACCCGAAGCCGAACAGGAACGTGAGCATCGTCTGGGCCTTGCTCGAGACGAAGATATCTTCGATCCAGTCGGCCGCGTGGGCGATCACCCCGTCGGGTTTGGGCCCGAGCGACGACATGCGGCCGCTGAAGATCCAGTACAGATTGGCGATCAACACGCCACACAGCGCGAACCCTCGCAGGACATCGAGGGTCGCGACGCGCTCTCGGGAACTCACCGGGGCCAATTGCGACATTCGCACCATTGTAATCTACCGTGACACGGCGCTCGCGAGCCTGGTTGTCTGGCAAACTTGACACGCGACACCGCGCGACGCCGGCGCGACGCTGACATGACCGGTCCACCGAGGCGCGCCCGCCGCAGCGCTGTCAGCCCGCCGCGGGTCTCACAGGCGAGCATGTAGGGCAACGCAGGTGCCGGTCGGCGGCGGTCACGGACGATCGAGGAACGCGCGGATCGCGGCGATCAATCGCGGCGCCGTGTCCTCGAGCAGCGCCGCGTGATCGCCGCGCGGGACCATCACCCACTGGCGATCTCGCGTGCCGAGCCGCGTGAACAGCCGCGCGAGGGCGCCGGTATCGCCGAGCGGATCGAGCTCGGCCTGGATCAGCAGCACCGGCACGTGCACCGCCTCGGGCGCGAGCTGGCGCCACTCGGCCTCGTGGCGCCAGTCGGCGCGCACCGGATCGGCGGCGAGCGCGGCCTGCACGTACGCGGCGATCGCCCGCCTGGAGATCACGCCGGGCGCGATGAAGTCCTCCGCCGCGGCCTCGGCGGTCGTCGGCTTGCGCGCCGGGACGTCGGGCTCGGGCGACTCGGCCGGCTTGCGATCGGGGTCGGCGGGGTAGCCAAACAGGATCAGCGCGCCGAGCAGCTCGGGGTGCCGCTGCGCCGTGAGCTGCGCGACCAGCGAACCGCGCGACCAGCCGAACAGCGCCGGTGCGCCGCCGATCGCGCGCAGCGCCGCCGCGGTATCTGCGGCCGCGCGCTCCGGCGTGAGGAACCCCGTGGCATCGCGCGGTGTCGCGCCGTAGCCACGCAGATCGAGGGCGTACGCCGCGTAGCCCTGCGCGACGAGCGCGTCCATGAACGAGCGCGCCTCGCCGGGCACCTGGAGGTCGAAGTCGGGCCGGCCGCTCCACGTCCTGCCGTGGACGAGCAGCACCGCGCGCCGCGGCCGGGCGGGGGCCTTGCGCCACATCGTGAGCTCGAAGCCGTCGTCGGCGGTGACCGCGATGCGCGCCGGCGCGGTGGCCGCGGCCGGCGGCGCTGGCGCCGGCGGGGTCGGGGCCACCGCGCACGCCGCGAGCGCCATCAAACTCAGCGACGACCAGGTCCGCATGGCGCACGATCCCAAACTCGACGCGCCGGCGCCATGCGAAACGTCCGCAGCAACCGCTGTAACCGATCGAGCCGAGCGGCGTACCGGGCAAAATGATGAACCGACGCACTTTCTCGGCGGCGCTCGCTGCAGGCGCGGCCGCTGCCGTGGTGTCGCGCGCGGCCAAGGCCCAGCCGGCTGCCGGCGCGCGCAACGTGGTCCTGGTCCACGGCGCCTATGCCGACGGCTCGTGCTGGCTCGACGTGATCGCGATCTTGCAGCACGCGGGGCTCAAGGCGACCGCGGTGCAGAACCCGCTGAGCTCGCTGGCCGACGACGTCGCGGCGACCCGCCGGATCCTCGCGCTGCAGGATGGACCGACCGTGCTGGTCGGCCACTCGTGGGCCGGCACCGTGATCACCGAGGCGGGCGTCGATCCCAAAGTCGCCGCGCTGGTCTACCTCTCGGCCCGCGCGCCCGACGTCGGCGAGGACTACGCCGCGCTCGCCGCCAGGTACCCCACGCCCCCGGCCAACGCCGGGCGGGTCAAGGCCGATGGCTTCGTGCAGCTGAGCGAGGAGGCGTTCGTGCGCGACTTCGCGGGCGATATCGATCCGGCCCGGGCGCGCGTGCTCGCCGCCGTGCAGGGCCGCATCTCCGAGACGCTGTTCGCGAGCAAGACGACCCAGGCGGCGTGGAAGTCCAAGCCTTCGTGGTTCGCGATCGCGACCAAGGACCGGACCTCGGCGCCCGAGCTCCAGCGGTTCGTCGCCCAGCGCATGAAGGCCAAGACGATCGAGCTGGCGTCGAGCCACGTCGCGATGCTGTCGCATCCCAAGGAGATCGCCGCGCTGATCCTCGAGGCGGCCGGCAAGCACAGCTGAGGCGCGTCCCGCTACGCCCCGGGCCTGGGCATCAAGTACGCCGCGATCCGCTCGCCGTAGATGCGGGCCACGTTCGTGGTGCCGATCTTGGTGCGCACATCGGGCGGCAGCTGGCCGAGCAGCGTCGTGACCTCCTGCCAGCGCTGGATCGGCGCGGCGGGCTCGGGGTAGTGCTGGTCACTGCCGATGATGAAGCGGTCGGCGAACTCGATGAACAGCGCCCGCCACGCGGGGGTGAGCTGGCCGTCGACGAGCGGGTAGTTCTTGCCGTGGGCGCCCGGGTCGGCCTTGATCTCCATGTAGAGATTGCCGTGCGCGCGGAGCAGCTGCCGGCACAGCGCCGGGGTGCGGTAGCCGGTGCCATCGGAGCCGGCGTGAGCCCAGATGATCTTGGCGCGCGGGGCGTGGTCGAGCAGGCGCTCGAGCGCGGCGATGTTGGCGTGGAGCTCGGGCGCGTTGGGCGGCGACTTCAGATCGGCCGGCAGCGCCATGTCCTCGGGGACGGCCTCGATGTGGACGTCGATCGGCACGCCATGCTCGGCCGCGATATCGGCGAGCAGCAGGTACAGCGGATGATCGGCGGGGGCATATTGATAGGGCGTCACGCCGTTGAAGTGCTCTGCGGTCATCTCGCCAAACCCGATCGCGCCGTCGTGGAGCAGCTGCTCGGCGCGCGCCTTGAATTGCGCGCGCACCTCGGCGCCGTCATCGCCGGTCGCGACCGCGCGCATGATCATCGCGTTGAGCGTACCGCCGCCGCCGAGCACCCCGAGCTTGCCGGGGTACTTCGCGGCCTCGGCGAGCATGTCCTCGGCGTCGTAATGGCCCGGGTGGTCGAACGTATCGGGCGGGATCTGGAACAGGATCATCGCCGCGTGCTGGCGATCGAGCGCAGCGAGCGCGGTGCGCACCGAGCCGGCGATGTCGGTGTTATCGAAGTGGGTGTGCGCCTCGACGTAGGGGGTCGGTGCCACGCCGGGCGCGGGCGGCTGCACCGCGCTCGGGGGCGCGCCGCACGCCAGCGCTCCGCACAGGGTCAAGCGTGTGACAAGCCGCAAGACCGGTGCCGGTCGCGTGGGCGTGCTCGACGATGGCTTCATGACGAGCGTGTTCCCACGGGCCACGCGCCGGCGCAACGTGCGTGTGCGGCGAAGGTCTGTCCCACGGCCGCAGTCGCAGCGCCGGTCGCGACCGTGAGGGCGCACACCGCCGGTCCGTTCCCGTCACGGCAGCGCGAGCTGCGACGTCAGCGGATCGAGGCTCGCGAGCACGGCGGCGCCGTGATGCGCGGCGCGCTCGGCGGCGGCCAGCGCCGGAAGCCCCGCCGCGAGGTAGTAGGTCAGCGCCGCGGCGAAGCTGTCGCCCGCGCCATACGTGCCGCCCGCGGTCGCGTGGGCCGCCGGCGCCGCGAACCGGACGATGCCCTCGGCGGTCTCGATGATGCCGCCGCGCGCGCCCTCGGTCAGGATCAGCGCGCGGGGCGGGATCGCGAAGTCGGCGAGCCGGCAGCGCTCGCCCGGATCGCTCGTGCTGCCGACCACGGCGTCGACCGCGATCCGGGCCGCCGCGATGCAGGCGCGTCGCCGGGCGGTCACGACCAGGACACGGACGCCGCGCGCGCGCTGCAGCAGGGCCGGATCCTGCGCGGTGAAGTAGGCGCCATCGAGCGTGTCGAGCACCGGCCACGGCAGCGCATCGCCGGCGCGCGGATGCAGCGGCTCGCCGACCACGAGGATCGCGCGATCGCCATCGGGGCCGATCATCACGATGCAGCGCGTGTGCGGCTCGGCCCGGCGCGCGGCGTGGATCTGGGCGCGGGTCTCGCCCAGCGCCTGCTCGACGAACCGCGCGGCCTCGTCGTCGCCGAGCGCGGTGAACAGGTGCAGCTCGGCCGAGCTGCGGACGAGCTGGAAGAACGGCACCCCGGCGCCGCCGCCCGCGAGCGTGAGGAGCTCGCGCAGATGGACGATGTCGCCTGGGCCTGGCAACGCCAGGACGCGCCCCAGCGTGATGTGCTCGACGTGACCGATGACGCCGAGACGCAGTACAGCTGACATGGCCGCATCCTAACCGGTGCGTCGCGCCGCCGGTGACCGCCGCGTCCGGCCGCTGCGGTCGCCGTTGCACGCGAGCGGGCGGGCCAGCAACGCCGTGGGGATGTGCGCGATCGACTCGGCGCCCTTCCGCGCGCGACCTTGGGGCGTGTCGGGAACCTACCGATCCGCCAGGTCGCAGCCCAACCGCACGTGGAGCCACGGAAACGCTGCCGGTGCGAGACGCCCGGCGCGCGGCGGCCGCGGTAGCATCGCCGCATGAAGTATCTCGCCGCCCTCCTCTTGCTGGCCGCGTCCGCGTGTGACGACACCCGCGTCCAGCCCCCGCCGCGTCCGGCACCCCCGGCACCCCCGGCGGCGCCGCTCCCCGCGGCCGCCGCTCCCCAGGCCGCGCCGACGATCGCGGGCGTGGCGCCGGTCGCCGGCGACTTCGAGATCAAGAACTTCACGTTCACCAGCGGCGAGAAGCTCGCCGAGGTCCGCGTACACTACACGACGTACGGCACCGCCCAGCGCGACGCCGCCGGCCACATCAAAAACGCCGTCCTGATCATGCACGGCACCACCGGCTCGGGGACGCAGTTCTTCCGCAAGCAGTTCATCGAGCCGTTGTTCGGGCCCGGCCAGGCGCTCGATCTGACGCGCTACTACGTCGTCATTCCCGATGATCTCGGCCACGGCGGCTCGACCAAGCCATCGGACGGGCTGCACGCGAAGTTCCCGCACTACGGCTACGTCGATCTCGTGGAGTCCGAGCACGCGCTGATCACCGAGGGCCTCAAGATCGATCACCTGCGGCTGGTGATGGGCACCTCGATGGGCTGCATGCACACCTTCATGTGGGCCGAGCGGTGGCCGTCGATGATGGACGGCAACCTCGCGCTGGCGTGCACGCCGGCAGCGATCACCGGCCGCAACCGCATGTGGCGCAAGATGGTCATCGACGCGATCCAGCAAGATCCCGAGTGGAAGAACGGCGACTACACCAAGCAGCCGCGCGCGGCGATGCTCGGCGCCGGCCAGATCTTCACGCTCGCCAACAGCGCGCCGCTCGCCGACCAGAAGCGGCTGGCCACCCGCGAGGCCGCCGACAAGGACGTCGAGGCCAGCGAGGCCGGGTTCGCCCAGAACTACGACGCCAACGATCTACTCTACGCCTACCTCGCCTCGTTCGACTACGACGCCGAGCCCGAGCTCGAGAAGATCACCGCGCCGTTCGTGCTGGTCAACAGCGCCGACGACTTCATCAATCCGCCCGAGCTCGGCATCGCCGAGCGCGACATGAAGCGGGTCAAGCACGGCCGCTTCGTCCTCTTGCCGGCGACCGACACCAGCCATGGCCACGGCATGCACAGCTGGGCCGCGTTCTGGCAGGCCGATCTGAAGAAGCTGCTCGCCCAGACGGCCAAGAAGTAGCCGCGGTTTCGATGTGATGATCGCGCCGCGGCGGCGAATCATGGGAACAGACGCCCCATGCTCCGCACCGATCCCCAGGCCGCGTTCGAAGCCGCGCTCGGCGAGCATCGCCGGATCGTGTTCAAGGTGGCGAGCATCTACGCGCGGACTCCCGAGGACCTGCGCGACCTCGCCCAGGAGATCATCCTGCAGCTGTGGCGCGCGTTCGCGAGCTTCGATGCGCGGCGCGGCAAGCTGTCGACCTGGATGTACCGGATCGCGCTCAACGTCGCGATCTCGCATGCCCGGCGGCCCAGCTGGGCGGCCGCCGATCGGATCGATCCGATCGAAGACGACCACCCCGCGCTGATCGGCGAGCCCGCCGCCGGCGCGCCCGATGAGCGCTTGCGGGAGCTCTACGCCGTGATCGAACAGCTCCCGCCGCTCGATCGCGCCCTGATCCTGCTCTACCTCGAGGAGCGCAGCCACGCCGAGATCGGCGAGGTCCTCGGGCTCAGCGAAACCAACGTGGCGACCAAGCTAGGTCGTCTCAAACATGCAATGCGCGCGCAGATCGCCGCGCGAGGAGGTTGATATGGATCTCGAAGAAATGAAGCAAGCGTGGGCCGCGCTCGACGCCAGGGTCGACGCGCTGGAGTCGTGCGATCGGCTGGCGCGGTCGCGCGCCCGGCTTGGCTGGACCAGCGCCGGCGATGTCGTCCAGCTCGCCGGGACGATCGCGCTGACCGCCTGGGTCGCGGGGTTCTGGATCCACCATCGCACGGACCCGCACGTGCTGGTGGCCGGCCTCGCGCTCCACATCTACGGGATCGCGGCGGCGTGCCTGCTGACGGCGCGGCTGGTCCTGGTGGCCCACGCGTATTACACCGATCCAGTGCTGGTGCTGCAGCATCGTCTCGCGGTGCTGCGGAGGTTTCGCATCCGCGCATCGCTGGCGCTCGGGCTGCCGTGGTGGGTGTTGTGGGTGCCATGCACGATGATCGCCGCGAGCGCGCTGTGGGGCCTCGATCTCTACGCGGCGTCGCCCCGCTGGGTGTGGGGCTCGCTGGCCGTCGGGCTCGTCGGGCTCGTCGGCAGCGTCTGGATCGCGCGCCGGCTCGGCGGCCGGCCGATCTCGACGCCGTGGCTCGCGCGCATGGTCGACGATCTCGCCGGACGTAGCGTGATCCGCGCGGGCCGCGAGGTCGACGAGGTCGTCGCGTTCCGCCGGGACTGACGGGACCGGCTCGGGACCGGTGACGGTTTGGCGCGCGGCGGGCTTGGTGATATCGCCGGCTGCGGCCACGATGGGAACGTGGACAAGGCCCTGCTGCGCGCGGCGGTCGAGTTGCTGGAGCAGCTCGGCGCCGATCTGTCACCGCTCGCCGAGATCGAGGACGAGCTGCGGCACCGGCTCGTGGTCGCCGCCGGGCGGATCTCGCGGCCGGATCGCTACACCCGGGCCGCGCTCAGCAAGGCGGTCGTGCGGGCGAAGAAGCAAGCGCGGCGCGGCGCGGCGATCGCGGTGCTCGATCAGACCGGGATCCGGGCGCTTCGCCGCGACGAGGTGTTTCAGACCCCGCTGCCGCAACCCGAGATGGCGCTGGCCGATCCGCCGCGCGGCGACGAGGTGGCCGAGCGCGATGGCGACGACGCGTGGGCAGCCGCCGAGGCCCGCCGCGATCAACCGCCCGCCGCCCGGGTGCTCCGCGACGATCGACACTGCTACGTCTGCAAGGCCGACTTTCGCGAGCTCCACCATTTCTACGATCAGATGTGCCCGGGCTGCGCCGAGTTCAACTGGCGCAAGCGGACCGCGACCGCGGATCTGCGGGGGCGCATCGTGCTCATCACCGGCGCGCGCGTGAAGATCGGCTATCAGGCGGCGATCAAGCTGCTGCGCGCCGGCGCCGAGGTGATCGTGGCGACCCGGTTCCCGCGCGACGCGGCCCGCCGGTTCGCGACCGAGCGCGACGCGATCGACTGGACGCATCGGCTGACCGTGTACGGCATCGATCTGCGGCACACGCCCAGCGTCGAGCACCTGTGCCGGCACCTGGTCGCGACGCTGCCGCGGCTCGACGCGTTGATCAACAACGCGTGCCAGACCGTCCGGCGGCCCGCCGGCTGGTACGATCACGTCGTCGCCAGGGAGGCCGAGCCGCTGTCGGCGCTCGAGCGAGGCATCCTGGCGCAAGATCGCGCGCTGCACGGCGGCGGGGCCGGGGCGCTGTCCGCGACGGCGCTCGCGCGCGCGGCCGGCGCCGAGATCGAGACCGCGGGGCTGTGGCGCTCGGCGGTGCTCGCGCAGGTCCCGCTGCTCGCCGAGGATCTCGAGCGCGGCGGCACGCTCTATCCCGCGGGCAGGCTCGATCAGGATCTGCAGCAGGTCGATCAACGCGAGTTCAACAGCTGGCGGATGACGCTCGCCGACGTGCCGACCGCCGAGCTGCTGGAGGTCCAGCTGGTCAACGCGATCGCGCCGTTCGTGCTGAACGCGCGGCTGCGCCCGCTGCTCGCGCAGGTCCCGACCCGCGACGCCCACGTGGTCAATGTCTCGGCGATGGAGGGCCAGTTCTACCGGCGCTGGAAGACCGACCGGCACCCGCACACCAACATGGCCAAGGCCGCGCTCAACATGATGACGCGGACCTCGGCGATCGACTACGTGCGCGACGGCATCCACATGAACAGCGTCGACACCGGGTGGGTCACCGACGAAGATCCCGCGGTGTACGCGGCGCGCAAGACGCAGATCCACGACTTCCATCCGCCGCTCGACATCGTCGATGGCGCCGCGCGGATCGTCGATCCGGTGTTCGACGGCGTCGCCACCGGCGCGCACCTGTGGGGGCTGTTCCTCAAGGACTACAAGCCCGCGCCTTGGTGAGCCGGCGCTCGGGGGGCGCGCGCGCTGACCGCGGCATCGTCGCAGCCGGTGGCGGGCATCGCCGCGATCCAGGCGCGGAGCAGCTCGGCGCCGCGCGCGTGGGCCAACGACCGGCCCAGGAGCGGCATCATCGCCCCCAGCCTGGTGGTCTCGGTGCGGAAATACAGGATCGACGCGTCGGGATCGCCGGGTACGATATCGAAGGTGAGCCCACCGTTACCGACGCCCGCGCTGCCCGGGCGCTTGCACACGCCGACGTGGAACGGGTCGGTGCTGGCGTGGTCGACGAACAGCTGCGAGGTCATGCCCTGGACGCCGCGCGGGTTGTGGCAGTGCGCGCAGTTGATATCGAGGTAGCTGCGCGCGGCGGCCTCGAGCTCCGCGCCGGTGACCGCGGCCAGGCCGTGGTCCTCGATCGGCCGGAAGTCGTAGGCGGCCGGGACGTCCGTCGCCGGCGGGGCGCCGGTGAGCATGCCGAGCTCGGCGAGGTAGTCGAGCTGATTGCGCGGGCCAACGCTGCCGCCGTAGTCGTAGACGCGATTCAAGTGGCGCGCCTTGACGCCGAGCAGGACCAGCTCGATCGGCGCGCCGGTCGTGGCTTGTTCGGCGTGGCAGCTCTGGCACTGGTTGCGCTGCGGGATCAGATAGTTTGCCATCACGGGCTCGCCGTCCGGATCGGTGAACGGGATCGCGCGAACCTCGCCCGCGGGCGAGAGCACGGCGTCGCGCTGATCGGCGTCCCAGATGTAGGGCAGCGGATGCCAGCCGTCGGCGTGGCGGACCATGAGCCGGGTCTCGATCAGCTGGAGGTGCTCGGTCGGGGCGCGCTGATCGGCGGGAAAATAGAACGTCTTGATGATCGCGGAGCCGACCGGAACGTCGAGCGCGCGGTCGGGATCGAACGCCGCCGCCGCGCCCGCCGGTATGTAGATCGCGCGCTGCTTGTGCGCGTAATCCGAGAACAGCGCGGTGTTCACGTCGTAGGGAATGACGCGATCGTTGAACGTGAAGCCGGCGTCGGGATCCCAGGCAAACAGGTGATACTCGGACAGCCGCGTCGCGGGCGGGGCGGTCAGATCGATCGCGACCGGCGCGGACAGCGCGTCGCCCCCGCCCGGCGCGCCATCGCACGCGGCCGCGGCGACGGCGGCGATCAGGGCGAACTGGGGACTCCGCATGACGGCTACGGGAGCGTCACCTCGGCGACCGGACCGCCCGCGAGCGCGGTGCAGTCATAGGGCGCGAACGGCGGGGGCGGGCGGAAGAACGGGACCAGCGCGGTCGGCGTCTGCTCGGCGAGGTACAGGCTCGCGAACGTGCCGGCCGTGTTGCCGGCGACGCACATGTGATTCTTGTTGGTCGGTGCGTCGGTGTGGGGACCCTCGCCGATCGCGTCGTACAGCACGTTGTCGACCGGGCTCGTGCCGTAGGCGGCCAAGAACAGCAGGCCCAGGTGCAGCGGATCGCCGGGATCGGGCATCGTCCCCGACCCCGCGTGGTGGTTGTTGGCCACGAGGATGTTCTCGGCGCGGAAATTGCTGACGGTGCCAGGGCGAGGCGACGTGAGCGCCAGGTCGTCGAAGCGGCCGCTCAAGCTGTCGGTCGGCAGGACCCACTTCGCCTCTTCACCCTCGACCGCCAGGCCGCTGATCAGCGCGATGTCGCCGGTGTGATTGTTCTCATAGGTATTGCCGGTGATCTCGACCCGGCGCGACGCCATCGCGAACGTCCCGGTGCCCACCGGGATGCGGGCGACCGTGCCGCCCGACGCGAAGTTCACGTGGTTGTTGTTGCGGATCGTGTTGTCGCGCAGCCGGACATCGCGGCCGATGATCGGATTGCCCGGCAGGTCGAACACGACGATGCCACCGGTGTTGTCCTCGGCGGTGTTGCCGTAGACGTCGGCGTACTGCGTGTTCTCGATCTCGAGGCCGGCGACGTTGCCGGTCACCGTGTTGTTGCGGACGATCACGTGCTGGCACTGGCCGACGTAGAGGCCGGCGTCCGAGGCGTTCTCGGCCCGGCTGTCCTCGACCAGCACGTGCTGCGACTTGACCGGGTAGATGCCATACGCGCCGTTGCTCGCGCGCGACGGCGTGGTCCACGTCGAGCGGATCCGGCGAAACACGACCCCATCGCTCTGCTCGACGCGGATCGCGTCCTTGGGCGCGTCGCGCACGGTGAGATCCTGGATCAGGAAGTCCTTGCCGATCGAGTCGACGCCGTTGACCTGGGTCGTGGCGGCGCCGAAGTCGAGCGTGGTGAGCTCGATGCCCTGGCCGATCAGGTGCATGCCGTCGCTGCGCAGGGTCAGCTGATTGGCCATCGCGAACGTGCCGGCGCCCAGCACGATCGTCGTGTTGGCGCCGATCGAGTTGGCGGCGGCCTGGAGCGCCGCGCTGTCGGCGCCGTCGATCTCGACGCAGCTGCCAACCGTGATCTTGCTGCAATCCACGGCAGGAAACGTTGACTTGCGGGCGTCGTCGCCGCAGCTGGCGGCCAGCCCCGCGCCGACCGCGAGCATCGCGAGTGTGGTGCGCTGCATGGCGTCCTCGTCAGCCGCCGAGCGCGGCGTTGATCAGCGGGGCGACGATCTGCATCCCGGGATCCTCGGCGTTATAGGCGTTGACCGGCTCGTGGATCCGGGTGAGGGTGCCGGCGGTGATGAACCTATCGAGGAACACGTTCATCGGCACGAACTCGCTGTAGCACTTGTAGGTCTGGCCCAGCGGCAGCTCGAGGTATTCCCACCAGTTGTGCTTCTTCTCCATGCGCTGGCACGCGTGGCTGCCGATGAACGTGATGATCGTCGAGCAGTGACTGGCGTTGATCTGGCGCTCGTACGGCACGAAATAGCTCGTGTTGTTGAACGCGTCGAGCTGCGCGATCA
>Ga0302322_100000171_pt1 | contig 45061 bp, 47 predicted proteins | sample Fen_T0_2_FD_203757 | JGI IMG/M metagenome (GOLD analysis project Ga0302322, IMG submission 203757) | Peat permafrost microbial communities from Stordalen Mire near Abisko, Sweden - Fen_T0_2 | ecosystem: Environmental > Terrestrial > Soil > Wetlands > Permafrost | place: Sweden: Abisko...
TTCTATTCCCGTGACGAGCAGGGTATTCCGAAGGCTTGGGTGGAGAGGATGCGTGAAAGCATGGCCTGCCTGACACCGCGTTTTTCAGCGGATCGAGCGGTGCGCGAATATACGGAGAACTTTTACTTGCCGGCTGCCTCGGCCTACATGGACCGTGCAGCCGAGAAGGGTAAGAAAGGCAACGCTATCGTTGATTGGCAAAAGGCGCTCGAGCAACACTGGGCTGCGCTTCGTTTCGGTGAAGTTACGTCGTCGACTGATGGCGATCAACTGATCTTTGAAACGCAGGTGTACTTTGGTGATCTGGATCCGCAAGCCGCGCGTGTCGAACTATTTGCCGACGGACTTGGCGGCACGGCACCGGAGCACGTGGAAATGAAACGGCTTGAGCAATTGGTGGGCGCCATCAACGGATATGCCTATCGTGCGGCTGTACTGGCCATACGCTCAGCAGATGACTATACGCCACGAGTCGTTGCCCATTACGACGGCATCACCACTCCGCTCGAGGAGGCGCGAATCCTGTGGCAGCGATGAATCTGCATGCTTGCCGAGCGCGATGCTGCACAACAATCGCCATCTGCTCGCCATTCCTAATTAGCACGAAGCGCATATTCGATCGGTTCACCGATTCACTGATCCCTGCTCCTCATGTCCACCTGTTGTGACCGCGTGCCTTGTTGCCATTCCGGGCACTCGCCCGGAGGAGGAGAGCAAAACACATGACAGGCCGGCACCTCGTCACGGGCGATCAGAAGGACTGGCGCGATTTGTCACGAAGAGAGTCATAGCGTCGTCTATGGCCACCAGGAACTCGTTGATCTTGATCGGTTTGGTAAGGTAGCGGAAGAAGCCAGCGGCCAGGCCCTTCTCAATATCATGCGGCATGGCGTTGGCACTGAGTGCCAGCACTGGGATATGCGCGGTGTCAGGATGCCTGGCTAGAATCTTCAAGGCTTCAAGGCCGCTGATGCCAGGCAAGTTGATGTCCATCAGGATGACATGCGGCTGTTCACTTCGCGCCAGTTCAATACCGCTCAGCGCGTCACCCGCACTCAGAAAGCGCAGATCGGCACGCCGCCCGATGATGTCCTCGACCAGCATCAGATTGGCCGGGTTGTCTTCGACATACAGCACGAGGCCCTGTGACGCGCTGGCTGGACGATCTTCCGGTACAAGTGCGGCGGATTGAGTAGCATGAGCTTCCGCCTGGTCTATTGCCGTCAGCTTCAGCTCAACGCAAAAGATGCTGCCCTTGCCGACGGTACTGTCCACGCTGATCACGCCGCCCATCAATTCGACCAGCCGTTTGCAGACCACCAGGCCGATGCCGGTCCCTTGTTCCGCGCCGGACTCCTGGCCGAGCCGATTGAACGGCTGGAAAAGCTGTGCCATCTGATCCGAAGTCAGCCCAGCACCGGTATCGCTGACACTGATGCGAATCGCATTCGAACCGCCTAGCGCGCAGGTTACGATGACCGCGCCGCCTTCAGTATTGTATTTGATGGCGTTGGACAGCAAGTTGATCAGCACCTGCTTGATCCGGGTATGGTCGGCGCTGATGACGCACGGGGCGTCAAACTGCGGGAATGTCAAACGGATACCGTGCTTTTGCGCCTGCGACTCGATTATGGTGGCGCATTCGAGCATGACTTCAGCGAGCGAGACCGCCTCGACCAAAAGGGACAACTTGCCGGATTCGATCAGCGCCAGATCAAGAATTTCGTTGATCAACTCCAGCAGGTACCAGCCGGCTTTGAGAATCTGGTCGATGCTGCGTCTCTGGCTCAGTGTCGGCGGCGTCGAACCGGATTCCATGAGTTGGGCAAACCCGAGAATGGCACCGAGCGGTGTGCGCAACTCATGGCTCATGCTGGACAGGAATTCCGATTTAGCCAGGTTGGCCTTGTCGGCGACGGATCGGGCAATTTCCAGTTCGCCATTCTTATCCTGCAGAGCATGGTCGAGTACGGAGCGCTCGGCTTCAACGCGTTTGCGTTCAGAAATATCGTTGAGCACAACGCGCAGGATCGGTGCACCACTATCTTTGTATGCGAGGGTGGCCGCCAGTTGCGCCCAGAAAGGTGTGCCATCGTCCTTCACGAAGTGCAGATCGCACCACTGCGGTTCGTGAGTATCAAACAACCGTTTACGCAATAGGTAGTAACGGTCCTGGTCTTCCTTGAGGATGAAACGGGAGAAAGACTGGCTGACCAGTACGCCGCGTGTCACGCCAAACAGCTCGGCGGCGCAAAGATTGGCTTGCAGGATTTTCCCGGTTTCATCAATAGAGCAGTAGCCAACCGGTGCCAGATCGTAAATTTCGAAATAGCGTGTTCGCGAGATTTCGAGTTCTTCCTGCGCCCGCCGCAGTTCTTCGTTCTGTATTTCCAGTTCGATCTGGTGCACGTGCAGCTCGTGAAGCATCTGCCCGATTGCTTCGGGCGACTGGGCTCCCAGGCTTTCAACGGCTAACGAGGGGGTCTCTTGGGCCCTAGCCAGGGCACGCTGACGAAGCTCGGTACCGTCTTCTGTACCTTTGTCTGCCACAATCATTTTGCACTTTCAGTAAGCGCAGATCGGTTGAAATTGAAGCTTTTTGTCACGTAGTTCTTAGGGTTTCACGTTCTACATATACATTGTCATTTTCAATAGTACGCGCATTCATCGCTAAGATATTGTTACATTTGCATTTCAGGGAAATTGTGAATGGCAACTGAATAGATGACGCCATGCACTGTAAATTTTTTGTTTGTTTTATTCTCGGTCGAATCACGAGCGAATTTGCCGCAACGGAAGCGCACGCCCCTCAAGTTCGTGTCAATTACCCTGGATGAGCCATTGGTCTGGCACTACATGATTCAAACGATTCCTAACGCGTCGGCAATCGGCCCAGCCGGGAACGACAAAGCGACTCTCGTCTATCACGAACGAGAACCGATTCTTCGTTGGAGTTACCGTGCCGAATTCCAGGTTCGGCACTAACTGAGATGAGTCCGAACCCAATCTATGTGCGTTGGCGAACGAATCACGAACTCACCCTGGCCCATACTGCCAAATAGGACGAGAAGCGTGTTCCAGAGCCTCGGGTGATCATTCTAGACGTGTCTTTCCGCTACATGCGCATCGTAAAATCGGACCATTAAGAAATGAGTGTCAACATGCAACTTACCCAAACTCAGCGCAAAGAACTCGTCAACGCGATACAAACCCAATTGAGCGCACTTGAAAGACAACTTGAATTGCATCGGCAAGGACTAACAAATGTTGATCAAGCACGCGACCAAAAAGATCGGGAAGCGGATGATGCTTCTCAGCACGGCGGCGATCACGAAGTCGAAGCCGCCCAATCAGACATCGATAAAGAGGAATTCGACGCGCTTAGCGACGCTCTCAAGCGTGTCCATACCCCGGAATATGGCCTGTGCGCAGATTGTGGCCAGCTCATCACATTCAGCCGCCTGATGGTCGAGCCCCAGAGCACACGCTGCTTCGCCTGCGAAACGCTACATGAACTGAGCTCTTGATCTAAGCCCTTGGCGCTCTTTGCTTGAAAAGAAACTCGCCGAACGTATCCGGCAATCGGCCTTGCACCTCGCTCTTAGATCCTCGTGTTCAAGATTAAACGCCGGTGGTGCAATCCGTGGCACTTAGGGTGCTCACGTTTGGTCACCATTGATGTTGATATTCGCATCACATTGACCGAGCCACCAAAGGCAAATTCCAAGTTTCCGCTCTGACCTGCGACACCGATGAGATTGATGATGCCGCCGTTGCTCGCTTTACTCAGAAGTCGCCAAATAAGGCGACAAAATTACGCCTGCAAACCCCATGAATACAGGCAGTATTGTCGACTAATCAAGCGACTGCTGAGTAAGATAAGGCCATGCGGTTCTTGAGGCGCGAACCAAACAATGGAACTTCAGAGCGGATCCATCCAGCCAATCGGCCTCAGCTAATTCAAGGAAGTCGCTGCGTTTAGTCGCGCCGGCGTTATTGAACGTTGACCTGATTCGACTACGTGAGCCGATTAATGATGGGACGTGCGGGGGCAAACCAACGGCGCCGCACGTCACTTTCGATGGGTTCTGATTTTTCTGCTTACTTTCCGGCGACGATCTTGATGTTGTTTTCGACCGACGTCACTCCACTTACCGCCTGTGCAATCGAAACTGCCTTATCCGCAGCTTCCTGGGTCTTCACAGTTCCGCGCAGCGTGACCACGCCCACGTCGTTAGTCTTGACCTTGATGTGGACAAGACTCGACAATTTCGCTGCGGCCAACTCAGCCTTGACCTTGGTGGTTATGACCGAATCCTTGGCAAAGGTTTTGGTCGTCGACGTGTCTGCATCGGCGCTATAGGCTGCAATTGGTAGTAACGATGCAGCAATCACGAAAAGGCCGGTAGCAAGTTTGGTATTCATGGTGTGTCCTGACGTTGTAGATGGAGTCAACATTGTCTTACCGGCAAACCGCGCGCTCTGTGCGGCAGCGCGCATATGGAAAAGACGCCACGCATTTAAATAGCGTGCTTTGAATGACGTCGAAACTGGCGGAAAGAGCTTTGGCAGTTACAACGATGCATTACGAATAGTTTGAGCACAGTTTGCGATTAACGTTTTCTGCTCTCTGTTCGTTAGCAAACGAAGGCACGTCGACCGGAAGATTTCCTCCCCTGGCTCCTGCTGAACTCGAATCGCGTTGAAAACACCGCTTCACTGAAAAGCAGCGGCCAGCCATGTGCCAAGCCACCGACTAAGTCCAATCACGATCACTGCAGTTCCGAGGTGCTTGGCGATTTCCTTACCGACATGGCCACCTCTGGCATTTGCCAGCAGATACGTAAGCAGTGTCAACAGAATGGACCCCCATGTTCCAGCAACCAAACTGAGCCAACGCCGCGGAAGGGTGAGGCTGATGGCAATGAATGTCGATGTAACGAATAGTCGTGTAACAAAGTTGGCTATAGTGGATATAAATGCCTTGCGACTTTCGAGTCGTTCAGCTTCCTGATAGGTATGCATACTAAGGGAATCGGACAGGTTATCTGCCACGGCGAAAATCAGGAGGGAGCTGGCAATGGCTTGCCCACTGCTTGCGGCTGCATCAAGACCAAGAATCAGACTGGTGCACGTGACAATGGCTGAACAACCACCGAAACTGATCCATTCGTGTTTAATGGTGGCCATATGTATTCGGCATTCAAGTGCCATTACCCATGGCAACAATCCACGTTACACATCGACAATGCTTTTCAAAATATACGATCAAAAGGAATCACGCATTTCGGTTTTGTCGTATCGATTTACATTTATTTATGCGACGGACAGCCCATGACCGTCGACGCTAAATCGCAGATCGCGATGACCAGACGCTAAATGGAACCGAATACTTCCAAGAATGATTTGTCGATCGCTTGCTGATAGCTGCCAAGAAGCGCCCTGCAAGTTAGCCACTCGTCTCTTGAAATTGCATCACCGTGAGGTTTCCGACGGTCCACGACGACGCGACGCTCCGGTTGACCCAGCGAAGGGCCTGAGTCCGAATCACGTCGGTTCTGACACCTTCTGGGCGTTGGGGCTCTTGTGCCTTCATTACTCATAGAAACACCAGAATTTGGATATAAGTTTCTTATCCGAAATACGGGATGAACCCATGCGACAGACCAAACTCGCTTGGACTTGCGGCGAGCCGGTGAGCAATTGAACTCAGACCTTCCAGCAGCATCGCGTAAGTAACCGATTCAGGCGCTGTCGAGGCAGTGTGTTGCTTGTTCGCGATTAGGCCATTGACGTTAATCTTATGGTTTCCCGTCGCGGCCCCTGCAGCCACCACTAGAACAAGAAGACACAGGCCGACGACGACGGATTGTGAAAATATTCTCATAGACGCTTTCATGACCAGCTCCAGACTTCAACGTTTGACGACAAACCCACGCCGCTAAACTTCATTCTCAGCAGTTTTTCCCGTGCGGTATGTGCGATAGGCCACATTCCTCTGGTTGTTTGCAGAAATTGGTTGGCTATTGAGTCTTCCATCAATCCACCGCCCTCAGTTAATGTGGGTTAGCGAACAGACACATCGACGAAGCCGAGAATACAGTGCGAGCCAACATCACGATCTGGCCCACAGCATGAGTTTCATCTTGCATGTCCAGAGACGATTTACTAATTCATTTGACGCCCCTATTCGATACCTCTTAAGGAAGACCTTATGTTGCGCAGCATGAAGGACATGAAGAACTACAGTATTGGAGCGACCGACGGCATCATTGGCCAGGTTAAGGATTTCTATTTTGACGACATCGCGTGGGTCATCCGCTATGTTGTCGTTGAAACGGGCACTTGGCTTTCAAGTCGAGAAGTATTGGTCTCACCCATCGCGATCGGCCAACCGAACTCTACGGACAAAATACTGCCGGCATTGATCACCAGAGAGCAAGTGAAGAACAGCCCTGACATTGACACCAAAAAACCGATTTCACGGCAGCACGAAATTCGCTACCTGGGCTATTACAGTTATCCGAACTATTGGAGTGGTAATGGGATGTGGGACGAAGCTTTACCTTCACGTAAGAAGATGTCGGAATATGTCGAAGGCGGAGTGGTTGCTGATGACCTGACCGATGCGGGGAATCCTCGTGAACGAGACGAAGAGGCACGGCATCAGAACGACGATCCTCACCTCCGTAGTTGTCAGGCGGTCAAGAAATACTTCGTTCACGCGACAGACGGTGACATCGGTCACGTCAGCGGTTATCTCGTTGATGATGAGACTTGGGCCATCCGCTACCTTATCGTCGACACCAGCAACTGGTGGCTCGGTCATCAGGTGCTTATTGCACCTCAATGGCTACTGGATGTGAGTTGGCTCGCTGGTAAGGTTTCAGTCAATCTCACCCGGCAGGCGGTAAAAGACGCTCCGCCTTACGACGCAGAGAAGCACGTGGATCGAAATCAGGAAACGAAGATTTACGACCACTACGGATATACGCGCTATTGGGCGGTCAGAAAAGTAGATGAATAAGTTTGCTGCTAATGCTGCCGATTGTGGTCGCGGAATCACAAACAAAGTTGCGTCACCCCATGTTCGCCACGCAAAAGGCGAGAAGTTGAAAGAATCGTAAGCTAAACACAGTTCATAAATTGCGTCTTACGTTGGGGTAGTAACTTCGCTGGTCGTGGCACCGGATCCTCCTCCCGTTCCGACTTCAACCAGCCACATTCCTGTCGGCCTGTGGCGACTACTCGACAATCCCCCAACACTTCAGTCTTCCTGCTTCGTAGCCTCAAGCTGATTGACATTAAAGCCCTTGGCTACAAGGCGGCCCAGTAACTCCTCATACGATTTCTGATCAACCTTGGGCGTTCTTGAGAGCACCCAAAGATATTTCCTGGAAGGTTCGCTGACTGCAACCAGTTGGTAACCTTCATCAAGGTCAATAACCCAATAGTTCCCCCAGACAGCGGGAATAAACGAAAGCCATGCGGGAGCAAACCGGACTTCGAATCTTGGAGAGCTTGCAATTCCAACTTGCCGTGCAATTCCAGTCGCCTTAGTAATTTCCCCTGACTCGAGTTTGCACCGATTGATGACTTGTACCGTGCCATCATCGTTCAGGCGGTATTCCGCCCGTGTGTTGCCCACACACTTCCTCTGGAACCTATTGGGAAATTTGGCGATTTCGTACCAAACGCCCAAATATCGGGGAACTTCCAGTGCCGAAATTGTTGTCAATCCAGCCTTGGAAGCCGGCGCCAGATTCTCCACTATCGGTTCAGATGCCATCGTGTTGAGCGATTAGACACAAAAGAAATGTTGGATATATTAACGAGCTACACTGGAATAACTGCTGATAATGCTACCGCCAGCGCGTCATCAACATGCTCGAGCCACACAAATTCAAGCTTATTTCTCGCCTCGACCGGGATATCCACAAACTCTCGACGGTTGCGGGCAGGCAGCATGACGGTCTTGATTCCCGCGCGTAGCGCGGCGAGCACTTTCTCCTTGATCCCGCCAATCGGCAGCACAATGCCGCGCAGGCTAATCTCTCCGGTCATCGCCACATCGCTGCGTACGGGACGCCGGGTCAACAACGACGCTAGCGCGGTGTACATGGCCACGCCCGCGCTGGGGCCATCCTTGGGCGTGGCGCCTGCAGGCACATGCACATGGATATCGGATTTTTCAAGCAATTCGGGATTGATTCCGAGCTCACTCGAACGCCCCTTGAGCAAAGAGAGCGCCGCTTGCGCACTTTCTTTCATCACTTCGCCAAGTTGGCCAGTCAGAATTAACCTGCCGCTGCCGGGCATCAGTGCGGCTTCTATGAACAGAATCTCGCCGCCCACGGGTGTCCATGCAAGGCCGGTGGCAACGCCCGGTACTGCTGTATGCATGGCAATTTCAGCTTCGAAGCGGTGCGCGCCAAGGATAGCCGGCAGATCGCCGGTATCAACGATCACTTGCTGCGTGTTTCCTTCGGCGATACGCAGCGCGACGTGGCGACACACCGCGCCGATCTCACGTTCAAGATTACGTACGCCAGCCTCTCGCGTGTAGTCCTCGATTAGGCTGCTCAAGGCGGCATCGTTGATCGCGCATTGCGCCGGCAGCAGGCCGTTGCGCGAGAGCTGCCGCTCGAGCAGATAGCGGCGGGCGATTTCGAGCTTTTCCTGCGCCGTGTAGCCCGGCAGCTGAATGACCTCCATGCGATCGCGCAATGGCCCGGGAATGGTGTCGAGTACGTTGGCCGTGCAGATGAAGATCACTGCCGAAAGGTCGTAGGGCACTCCGAGGTAGTTGTCACGGAAGGTCGAATTCTGCTCCGGGTCGAGCACTTCGAGCAACGCCGACGACGGGTCGCCATGAAAGCCGCCCGCGCCTAGCTTGTCCACCTCGTCAAGCATCATTACCACGTTACGCGTGCCAGCCTTGTGCATGCCCTGAATGATGTTGCCAGGCAGCGCGCCGACGTAGGTTCGCCGGTGGCCGCGGATTTCGGCTTCGTCATGCACGCCGCCCAGGCTGACACGGACGAACTCGCGTCCGGTAGCTCGCGCGATGCTTTGTCCGAGCGAGGTTTTACCAACGCCCGGCGGACCGACAAAGCAGAGGATCGGCCCGTGCCCCTCCGGATTGAGCTTGCGCACTGCGAGATATTCAAGGATGCGTTTCTTGACCTTGTCGAGGCCGTGATGGTCGTGATCGAGAATGCGCCGCGCCTCGGCGATTTCAATCAACGAGGCTTCCGGTGCCTTCCAGGGCAACTCCGTCAGCGTATCGAGATAAGTGCGCACGGTCGAATACTCGCCGGCGGCCTCGGACATGTGCCGCAGACGCTTGAGTTCCTTGAGCGCCTGCTTTTCAACGTCTTCGGGCATACCGGCGTCAGCGATCGCCTGCTCAACTTCCAGCAGCTCGGCGGCCGTCCCGTCGTCATCACCAAGTTCCTTCTGGATGCTGCGCAGTTGCTCGCGCAGCATGTGTTCGCGGCCCTTGGCGTCGATCGAGTTCTTGGTCCGCTGATCAATGTCGTGCGACAGGCGAAGCACTTCGGCCCGGCGTGAAAGGATTTCGAGTAGCCGGTCAAGTTGGCTGCGCAGATCGAAGTCTTCAAGCAGCGACTGCTTCTCCTCAACCGTCGCGTCCATCAGTCCGCACACCAGGTCGGCCAGTTGCGCCGGTGAGTCAATCGCTTGCAGTCCGCTGATCATGCCCTCCGGCATCTCCTGGGGTAGCAGCTTCATAATCTCGATCGCCCGCTGCTTGAGCGTCAGCGCGCGCGCTTCGATTTCCTTGTCAATCTGCGTACACGCCTCAATGCGCTGCACGCGGGCCACTGGGAAGTCATAGCCGTCAAGGAACTGCAGCACGCGAAATCGTTCTTCGCCCTGGCAGACGAGGTGGTGAGTTCCATCCGGTGTAGTGATGTAGCGCAGCACGTTGGCTGCGCTACCAACCCAATGTAGGTCATCGGGACCGGGCACTTCCACGTCACCGGGGCGCTGCAGCAGTATGCCGATCCGCAACTGGTGGCGCACGGCGTACTGAGCGGCGGCACGCGCGCGGGAACCGCTAATGGTGACCGGCAGCACTGCGCCGGGAAAGAGCACCATTTTGCGCACCGGAACGATCACCAGCGCATCTGCCGGCAACTGCAGCGAACTACTCGTGCCCGACTCGGGGTCCGATTCGATCTTCGCAGCGACTGATAGTGCACCACCTTCTGTGCTGAGCGGGATAGGACCGTTTTTTGCGCCGTTTTCAGCCGTGATATTCATTGTATTTTCCTAAGGGTAAGCACCAGGCAACCATCGCTCCATTGCCTCGATTCCAGCTGTAGAGGGCGCTTCGGAAGCAGCAGTCGGCGCTCGAAATAGCCGTGAGGAATCTCCAGCCGTTCGACCGAACAGTGGCGGCCCGGCAATGGCATCTGGCGGCACGCTCGGATCAGCAGCGTGTGTCCGTCAAACAGGACCTCGGCGCTAGCCGGCAATACGCCAGGCAAAGCAATGACGATAACGAACTCGTACTCGTCTTCGAAGACATCGACCGGCGGTTCCCAGGCGACACGCGCTCCACGCGGGAAATCGAGTCGAAAGAACTGATGATGCAGGCGCTCTGCATGGTCAAGACGCTGACAGGCATCAGCCCACATCCAGGCGACAGGGTTACGTGACGGCATAAATGGCCTCAGTGCAGTCGGTGTTTAACGGTGTTATTTGCATAGCAGATGATATGGGGACGGATTGGCCATATACCAGTACCACTAAGGTTGCAGTATCGGATCCCGTACACCGTACACAAAGGGACACACGGCAGAATGATTAACTTTGGGTAATCGTATCCTCTTCATCGTCGGCATCTGGTTGCACTCATTCAAGAAATGTTGGCTAACGAAATCGCTACATCGATTTTGAGAAACGCTCGCTATGCGTGTTACCGCACAGACCCATTCGCTCTCCTGGCACATATTCAACGTTCTTAAATGACGGTTTCCAACCCACGAATGGAGATTGAATTTTCATGATCCTGCAGACCAAACTTTTCAGCGGTGTAATCCCAAGACAACACCTGACCTACATCAACGAAGAAGCCAGCGTATTTGACGCCAGCAGGTTGATGAGGAGGTCAGGCAAGACAGAACTCCTTGTCACCGCCGCGTCTGACGGTAGGTTGCTCCCAATCGGCATCGTGACGGCTAATGACATCGTAACGCGTGTCATTGCGCTCGACCTTGATCCCGCCGTTATGACCATTGGAGATATCGCTTGGTCCGAACAGGAAGATGCATTGACCTCCAGACGCAAAATTGAGGGATTGCGTCAAACCTCAAAAAGCAACAGCGAAGAACTTGGCGTACTGGATGGTGATGGTCACTGCATTGGCACAGTGAGACGCGATGAATTCATCGGAATGCGTCCCCCTTGTGATGGCGCTGGAAACCGGCCGCCTTTCACGGAGGTGTCACGCCCACATATATGATTTTGTACTTTTAAGGCCGTAGCTATCTACGAATCGAATGGAATGCGTTTTTCACATCATTTGAAAACCGACGTCACCTATACGTCGGTCGGGGGCGACTGCCGCCGGATACAGACTGGCACCGTGATCCGGTCACCGTCACTTGACCGACTAAGGCCATACCCGAAGTGACGAACGCTTTAATCAGTATGTCTTGCAATCGCGCGTGAATACCTTTTCGTTTCGCCGTTCCGGGCCTGCGCCAATTCTCCGGCCCGTGAAAACGCCAGTCGCCTGGCGGTGATGCAGCGCGCTTGGAAGACATTGATGAACTTCTGGGAGACTTGAACCAGAAGTTCCATCGCCTGCGCCAGAGCAGCATTGATGAAGAGTGGTTGGATGTGGTCTCGGGATTCGAGTCCTTGGCAAAATCAAGAACAGGGTAAATCAACTGATGAAGGAGTACTCAGATGGCCAGTATCGAAACGATCGAGATGAATGTCTATCGTGAGCAACTGGATTCGGATGTAAAGAAACTTGTTGAGAAATATAGAGCGATTTTCGGTTGTAGTGTCCCGGACAACGACCAGACGTTCTCGGACAAATTGATCCTGGCCGCGATCCGCAAGGTTCTGGACGATATCGATATGACCTTGCTGGAATAGGGTCGGCCATGACCGCAAGCACACGTTTTCACTGCGGTGATGGAAATGACTCGGGTCGTGATCGTATCGGCCTCATTCGATGTGACTAGGCCGAGGCACGCGAACGGGCACCACGATTCGCGCCCACTCCTTTCTCAAAAGTGTCGGTTAGCCGACACCACCGCGTTTCATCCATCGACCACAGCAATGGCTCGACAATTGTCCGGGGTGATGAACAATATTCAAAACCCCGTAAACATTGGGTTACACAACAATGACACTTGAAGGTACCCGAGTTTATTGCCTCGTAAGCCAGCCAGAAGGACAGACCCAAGCGGCGCCTTCAAACAAACAGGGATATGGCATAGACCTTCCCGGAATACCGTTGTGTTGCCTACCGTACAGAGGGGCCGTATAAATCCACGTATACCACAAGGAAACCCAATGCTCGTCACACAACAGACGAGGATCTAAAAGGGTCATAAATTGACCAAGCTTTCAAACTGCCGTCTTCCGATTGAGGTGTTAACCGATGATTCGCCGGCGTTTTGTTTTCGGAACTGCTGCTTTAGCTGCAGCAGCCGCATCATCCATGCTGGTCGCTTGCTCGTCCGGTACAAATCATGCAGAGGCGGCGCGTAAGCTGCGTCTTCTTGGTACTGTAAATATCAGCGACCGAGCGTTGCTTTGTCATGAGCTCGTGCGCTACGCAACGCTAGCGCCCTCCAGTCATAACACCCAGTGCTGGAAGTTTCACATACAGGATAGTTTGATCACGATTGAGCCTGATCTGACACGGCGTTGTGCAATCGTCGATCCCGATAACCATCACATGTTTGTATCGTTAGGTTGTGCAACTGAGAACCTAATACAAGCCGCGCTTGCCAATGGCCTGCAGGCCAACGCCAGCTTCGACTCGTCCGGCGCAGGAATGATCTCGGCGATCCTTGCGAGGACCAAAACACAAGTATCTCCGATGTTTCAGGCCATTTCAGAGCGGCAATGCACGCGCGGTGACTTCGATGGCAAACCGTTAGCCGTAGAAGATATCCGCTTGCTCGAACAAGTGGGTCGTGGCAACGGGGTTCACTTGATTTTTCTTACTGAACGTTCAGCTATGGAAAAAGTTCTGGAGTACGTCGTGGCTGGCAACACTAATCAAATGAATGATCCGGCATTCGTCAATGAACTGAAGACCTGGATTCGATTTAGTCACGATGAAGCGGTCTTCACCGGAGACGGTCTCTTTTCAGGTTCATCAGGCAATCCAGCGATGCCACGTTGGCTCGGCAGCCGAATGATGGATCTGTTTTACACCTCCAAGTCTGAAAATGAGCGCTATACACAGCAAATCCGCAGCTCGGCCGGAATTGCTCTATTTGTCTCAGAGGTCAACGACAAGACACATTGGGTTGAGGCTGGGCGCTGTTATGAGCGCTTCGCATTACAGGCGACAGCACTGGGAATTCGCAACGCATTTCTGAACCAACCTGTCGAGGTCGGTTCAATCCGGCCTCAGTTCGCTTCGGCACTAAATCTGGGGCACTGGCGACCGGATCTAGTTGTGCGTTTTGGCCGTGGACCAACAATGCCTTTGTCCATGCGTCGTCCAGTCGAGTCAGTGATTGTCTGAACTACGGCATGTCAATGTACTCGGAAGCGCCGATACGGATGATGCACCGCATTCGTAGCCGTTCTGGATGGCTACCCTTTGTGACGTCAAATTCAATTAAGTGAGTCACTATGAACGCTGAACGCAGCACTCCACCCCAGAAAAATCTGGCCGTTGAGTTCCTCGCAAATGAATTGCACGTGCCTACCAAAGAGGTGGCGCGTTTGTACGGAATCGAACTGGCCAAACTGAAGATTGGTGCTCACATTACGGGCTATCTTCCTATTTTCGCCATCCGAAACGTCCGGACATTGTTGTGTAATCTCAGGACCAAAAGACAGATTTCTGCATAAAACTATCGAGGCAGTACAACCGTAACCAAGAAATCGGATTTTGCGGAAAATAACGCTAAGAACCAAACGCAAATTGGCCGCAGTCGCATTCACTGGCATCGAACGGTTGCGTATGTCTGCTCTCGATTTGGAGCATGAGCAAGAAGACGTAGCCGAGCTTGAAACTCACGTGTTTACGTCCGTAGATGGCGCACGTTCAGTCGTCAGTGGTTCTTATGCCGACGCCACCGCGTTTCATCCATCGATCACAGCAATGGCTCGACAATTGTCCGGAGTGATGAACAATATTCAAAGCCCCGTAAACATTGGGTTACACAACAATAGCACTTGAAGGTGCCCGGATTTATTGCCTCGTAAGCCAGCCAGAAGGACAGACCCAAGCGGCGCCTTCAAACAAAAAAGGATGTGGCATAGACCTTCCCGAAATACCGCTGTGTTGCCTACCGCACAGAAGCCGCATAAATCCACATATACCGTAAGGACTTGATCCGGCCCGGTCGTCGAGCTGCTTCAATAACAAGCGTTGCTCGTCGAGTCCGCTCGTAAAGCATCCGAGTCTTCTTGCAAGACCTCTTCGGGAAAACATCATGGTCACTCCAAAATCACCTGCGGCGCTTCCTGGCGGAACCGTCGCGGCTTCGTCACGTCCATCCGGCACTCTCGGCCTCGGCTTACTGATTGCACTGGTCGTCGGTTCAATTATCGGCAGCGGGATATTCGGTTTGCCGCAGAACATGGCGGCCGGCGCCGGTGCAGGCGCTATCCTGATCGGCTGGGCGACTACCGGCATCGGCATGCTGATGCTGGCGCGTACCTATCAGATGTTGGCGTTACGAAAGCCTGATCTCAATAACGGGGTTTATGCCTACGCCCGAGCGTTATCGGGGGAATATGTCGGCTTCAATTCGGCCTGGGGCTACTGGGTCAGCGCTTGGGTCGGCAATGTGGGTTATCTGGTGGCGGCCTTTGCGGCGCTCGGCTATTTTTATCCGGCCTTTGGCGAGGGCAACACCCTGTCGGCCATTGTCGGTGCGTCGATCGTTCTGTGGATCATCCATTTCCTGGTATTGCGCGGCATTCAGGGCGCTGCGGCACTCAATGCGGTGGTCACCTTGGCCAAAGTCGTGCCACTGCTGCTGTTCATCGTTCTTGTCGCCATGGCCTTTCAGGTCAGTACGTTCCGTCTTGATTTCTGGGGCGCAGCCAGTCTTGGATCCATTCTTAATCAGGTCAAGAGCACGATGCTGGTGACAGTCTGGGTGTTCATCGGCATCGAGGGGGCCAGCGTCTATTCGGCACGCGCCCGCAATCGACAGGACGTGGGTCGCGCCACGATTATTGGTTTCCTGATCTGCCTGACATTGCTGATGTCCGTCTCTCTATTGTCGCTGGGCATTTTCACGCAACCCGAACTGGCTGCCCTCAAGAACCCGTCAATGGCCGGCGTAATCGAGAAAGCCGTAGGCACCTGGGGCGCCGTGCTGATCTATATCGGGCTTATCGTTTCTGTCGGAGGCGGTTTTCTGGCCTGGACGCTGCTCGCAGCGGAGTCATTGTTCACGCCGGCGGGCGGTGGAGAAATGCCAGCCTGGCTAGCCAAACAAAACAGCAAAGGCGTTCCGGCCAACGCCATGTGGCTGACCAACGGCATGGTGCAAGCATTCCTGATTCTGACGCTGGTATCGAAGGCATCCTACCTGGCGCTGATCTCGCTCTCAACCGCGATGATCCTCATTCCCTACCTTTTCAGCGCCGTCTATGGCCTGTCGGTCGCTTGGCGCGGTGAAGGCGCGAGGAACACTCAACGGCAAAGTGATACTCCGGTGGCCGCAATCGCCGCCGTTTATTGCATGTGGCTTCTATATGCCGCTGGTCTAAAATATCTGTTACTCAGCGCCCTACTCTACGCCCCAGGCGCCGCACTTTATATCCTGGCGAAGAAGCAGCGCGGCCAACGCGCCTTCACCGGTAGTGAGCGCGTGATCCTCGTGCTGTTGTTGTTGCTCGCCATCGTTGCCGCCTATCTGCTGGGCACCGGTCGGTTGAGTTTGTAAGCCCTTATCGACCACTTGGCTTGAATACCGCAAACGACTAATCAAATCGACGGAGAATGAAATGACAGCTTCAAGAACTGACCAAAAAAAAGAAGGAAAAGGGTTGCATTCGGAAGTTGGACGCCTACGGAAGGTTCTGGTCTGTCGACCGGGGCTGGCGCAAAAGCGCCTGACCCCAGCCAATTGCCATGACCTGCTGTTCGATGATGTGTTGTGGGTGACGCAAGCCCGCAACGACCACGATGCCTTCACGACAGCGATGACCGAACGCAGCATCGAGGTGCTTGAGTTACACGATTTGCTGGAAACAACCGTCAGCAACCCAGCCGCGCGCACCTGGCTGCTCGACCGCAAGCTCGGCCCTGATTATCTCGATGTGGAAACGGCAGAACAGTTGCGGCCGTGGTTGGAAACCCTGCCGCCGGCCAAACTCGCCGAACACCTGATCGGAGGATTGGCGCGTGCCGAATTGCCCTTCGAACCCGAGGGATTGGTCGGGCATTTCGCCGCTCCGGCTGACCTGATTTTGCCACCTCTTCCCAACACCTTGTTCTCGCGCGACAACAGTTGCTGGATCGGCGATGGCGTCGTGTTGTGTTCCATGTTCTGGCCGGCGCGCCGGCAGGAAACGCTGCTCATGACCGCTGTCTATCGTTTTCATCCGTCGTTTGCCGGCAAGGTCAAGGTTTGGTGGGGCGACCCGGACGTTGATCACGGCCAAGCCTCGCTTGAAGGCGGCGATGTCATGCCGCTCAGCAATGGTGTTGTGCTGATCGGCATGGGTGAGCGGAGTTCTCCGCAAGGCGTCAGTCAGTTGGCCAGAAAGCTGTTTGCCAGTGGCGCTGCAACCCGGGTTCTCGCAGCGCAGATTCCAAAATCTCGCGGAGCGATGCACATGGACACAGTGTTCAGCTTTTGTGATGTCGATCTGGTGACCGTATTCCCGGAGATGGTCGACGCCATCCGGGTTCATAGTCTGCGTCCCGGAAAACGCGAGGGTAGCCTGGATGTTCGTACCGAATCGAAACCTTTCCTGGCGGTAATCGCCGAAGCGCTAGGGCTGCCCAAACTGCGTACCGTGGTAACCGGCGGCGACGCTTACGAGGCAGAGCGAGAGCAGTGGGACGACGGCAATAACTTACTCGCCCTCGCCCCCGGTGTCGTCATGGCCTACAACCGCAACACCTACACCAACACCTTGCTGCGTAAAGCCGGAGTTGAAGTGATCACGATGCCGAGTGGCGAGCTGGGCCGCGGCCGTGGCGGTAGCCATTGCATGTCGTGCCCGATCGAGCGCGATTCACTCTGACTAAGCCCTGAGGCAGCAATCAATTGAACAAAAGGAATCTACCATGAGTTTTAACCTACGCAACCGCAGCCTTCTCGATCTGAAAGGCTTCTCTCCCCGCGACATCCGATTCCTGCTCGATCTGGCCGCCGAGCTTAAACGCTCAAAATATGCCGGCAATGAGATTCCCCGATTGAAGGGAAAAAACATCGCGCTGATTTTCGAGAAAGCGTCGACACGTACACGCTGTTCGTTCGAGGTGGCGGTGCACGACCAAGGGGGGCACCTGACCTACCTCGACTCGGCCGGATCGCAAATGGGTCACAAGGAATCGCTCAAGGATACGGCCAGAGTGCTGGGTCGGCTTTTCGATGGCATCGAATATCGGGGATTCCATCAGAGTGTCGTCGAAGATATCGCTCGCTTCTCGCACGTTCCGGTTTGGAACGGCCTGACCGATGAGGCGCACCCGACGCAGATTCTGGCTGACCTGATGACGATGGAGGAGTTCGGCGAAAAGCCGCTGCACGAGTTGTCGTTCTGCTATCTGGGTGATGCCAGTTTCAACATGGGCTGCTCATTACTTGTCGGTGGCACGCAAATGGGCATGGATGTGCGCATTGCCGCACCAACCCATCTGCAACCTCCGGTCGAACTGGTAGCGCAAATGCACGAACTGGCACTCACCACCGGGGCACGCATTCGCATTGAAACCGATCCGCTGAAAGCTGTCGCTGGGGCTGACTTCCTCTACACCGACGTCTGGGTATCGATGGGCGAACCGGTGGACATGTGGAAGCAGCGTATCGAGCAATTGCTACCCTATCAGGTCACAACGGCGTTGATGCGGGCAACCGGTAAAGCACGCACACGCTTCATGCATTGTCTGCCCGCGTTCCACAACCTCGAAACCGAAGTCGGACGTCAGGTGCACGAGCAACATGGGTTGAGCGAGCTTGAGGTAACGGACGAGGTGTTCGAATCCGAAGCCTCGATCGTCTTCACTCAGGCTGAAAACCGGATGCACACCATCAAGGCCGTCCTCGTGGCCACGCTGGCATGAAGCTGGTTATCGCCCTCGGTGGTAATGCCTTGCTGCGTCGCGATCAGGCGCTAACCGCCGAGAATCAGCTGGAAAACATCCGCCGTGCGGCGACTCAACTGGCTCGCGTGGCTTCCGCCCATCAACTGGTGCTAACCCACGGCAATGGCCCGCAAGTCGGACTGCTGGCCTTGCAAGGCGCCGCCTACACCACCGTAGAAACCTATCCGCTGGATGTCCTTGGGGCTGAGACGGATGGGATGATTGGCTATCTGCTTGAGCAGGAACTGGCCAACTTGCTGCCGGCTTCACGCACGATCACAACCCTTCTGACGCGCGTCGAGGTCAATGCCAACGATCCGGCTTTCAAACATCCCAGCAAACCCATCGGGCCGGTGTATACGCAAGAAGTCGCCGACCATATCTCAGCGACAAAACATTGGGCGATCGCACCTGACGGCAAGGGTTTCCGGCGTGTGGTGGCATCACCACTGCCGGTACGTGTGTTTGGTCTCGACCCGATTCGCTGGCTGCTCGAACGGGGCGCATTGGTAATTGCAGCCGGTGGCGGCGGCATCCCGGTCGCCCGTAGCGCCGATGGCCGCACGCTGCATGGCGTCGAAGCGGTCATCGACAAGGATTTGTGCAGTGGCCTGCTGGCTCGAGAACTGGAAGCCGACGTTCTGGTCATAGCAACCGACGTGCGTGAAGTCTGTCTCGATTGGGGTACGCCTGAACAACGCGCGCTTCACAAAGTAACACCACAGGAACTGAAAAGGCATAGCTTCCAAGCTGGATCAATGGGGCCCAAAGTCGATGCAGCCTGTCAATTTGCCTTGGCCACCGGAAAAAGGGCCGTGATCGGCTCGCTGGATCAGATCGAAGAAATGCTCGCTGGCCATGCCGGTACTGAGGTCAGCACGAGTTTATGAGTATCGTTCTGGTGCCCTATTCTCCCTAAAGCATCCCACAACGGAATTTCCATCAAACCGAACATCGAATAAGCGAGGATAGATAATGAAAACGAGAAAATTGAATTCAAACGAATCCGAAGATAGTTCAGAAATCGCGCAATCGAAAAAGGAAGCGGTCGATTTTCATTCCAAACGACTGAATCGGGAATTGAAGATAAGAACCAAAAAAAGGTCCGTCACCAAGCCCATTGGAGACTACGAATACGAGCAACTGGTAGCCGAGGATGCTGATTTCAACACCAAGAAGATAATCGCGGAAGCGGCCTACTTCATCGCTGAAAAACGTGGTTTTTCGCCGGGAGAAGAAGTTTCAGACTGGCTCCAGGCTGAAATCGATGTCGAGCGTTTGATGCGTAGCTCTGAATTTGATTACCGCTAGGGACTTACCGAAGATCGTAGTGATGAAGCCCATTTGAAACTGTAAGAACCTGGGGAATTGAGGAGTATTGAAATGATGACGCGAACCCTTCCAACCTACTTCATTTCGCACGGTGGTGGCCCCTGGCCCTGGATGAAGGATCAGACGAACGGTGCCTACGACGCGCTTGAGGCTTCGCTGAACGCAATGCCGTCGCAAATCGGCACGACACCGAAGGCGGTACTGGTCATTTCAGGGCATTGGGAAGAACGCAATTTCTCCATCATGTCCAGCGCGAATCCACCGATGATCTATGACTATTCGGGTTTTCCGGCGCATACCTACCGCGTCAAGTACGCTGCACCAGGCTCGCCGCAGACAGCGGAGCGTGTGCGCGAATTGATCGAAGCCGCAGGATTTCCGGCGCAACTGGATTCAAAGCGCGGATTCGATCACGGGACTTTTGCCCCCTTGTCCGTGATCTATCCTGCCGCTGACGTTCCGATACTGCAACTTTCCCTAAAGCAAGGTTACGATCCGGAGGATCACCTAGCACTCGGACGTGCCCTAGCGCCGTTGCGCGATGAAGGGGTGCTGATCGTCGGCAGCGGCTTGAGTTATCACAACCTGCGCGCGTTCGGAGCGATAGCAAGAGCACCTTCCGCAGCATTTGACCATTGGCTGCAGGAAACTCTGGTATCGGCCAGCCCGGCCGAGCGCGTCAGCCGTTTGCTCAAATGGGAAACGGCTCCTTCTGCCCGAGTAGCCCATCCGCAGGAAGACCACCTGCTACCGCTGATGGTCGTCGTCGGGGCCGCCGGAGACGACAAGGCGACGCTCGTCTATCACGAGGACAGCTTCTTCGGCGGCATTACTGTGTCGAGTTTCATGTTCGGTAATGTTCAGGGTAGCCGAACGTGAGACTAGCCAGTTACATACTTGAAGCGTATTAGGTTCATGCTCATGTCTGGCAACGCGCCAAGACATAATTCTTGCCGATGCCGTGCTCAGAAATGTGGCGGTAGTCGAAGGGGGTACCATGGCGTTTGATTCAGCCTTGGATATTCTCCTGCGTTTATTGGCAGCGACCGTCGTTGGGGGACTGATTGGACTCAACCGGGAATTCAGGCATAAGTCGGCGGGACTGCGGACGCATGCGCTTGTTGCGTTAGGGGCGGCGGTCGTAACCGCTCTGGTTGCCCGAAGTATCGATGGAACGGGCATCGTGCATTTCGATGCGATAAGTCGCGTCATTCAAGGCATTATTACGGGGATTGGGTTTCTCGGTGCCGGCGTCATCCTACGAACCGACAACAGCCAAGTTATCCATGGCCTAACGACAGCCGCCTCCATTTGGCTTGCCGCCTGCTTGGGCACGGCCTGTGGAGCTGGCGCATGGATGATCACGGCAGGCGCGTTTATATTGGTTATGCTAGTTCTTATCGTTGGTGGCTCCATCGAAAGCTGGATACTCAAACGATTCAGGCAAGACCCCGATGACCAGGCACGACGCTAAATCCGGTCGTGATGGGCTGTATACAAATCTCTCACAGATTTTCTCATGTCCTGATAAGGGCTCGCCGGGTAGACGCCCTATGGCTGTAGATCAGCCCTACATCTCGGGCCAGTCGTCATCCGCTTTCTGATGACGCTGATGCGTACGATCAACGCGGCGATAAAGCGCAACTCAATGGTGCGTCGACTGGCGCTGCATTACCCGAAGACCATTCAATTCATGCACAATCGTTTTGACCGTTCGCATTTCTACGGTCTGCCGCTGACTTTGCTCGTCGCGCCCTTCGTCTTCGTGCTGGCGATGTTCGCTGGTCTTGTCGAAGACGTCGTCACCGCTGACCCGACCGTCGTGCTTGACCATGCCATGGCGCAGTTGGTCGCTGCTGTACGGACGCCGGAGATCATCCGTCCATTCCTGTGGATCGCCGGCTTGGGCGATACGATCGTGGTCGTTCCTGCCGTGATCGCAGCCGGACTGATTCTCTGGCTTAGCCGACGTCAGTGGTTGATTCCGGGGCTCTTGGTGTCTTCTCTGGGTGCGTCAGTTTTCAGCTCGCTCGGCAAACTGACCGTTCACCGACCGAGACCCGTCGCGGCCGTTGTACTTGAATCGTCCTATTCATTCCCGAGTGGCCACGCATCGATTGCTGTCGCTTTCTATGGTTTCCTCAGCTATTTGCTCATCCGTTCGACCGAAAAGCGACCGATGCAGCTCACCCTGTTCATTGCTACGGGCCTATTGATTGCTCTGATCGGCCTGAGTCGCATCGTACTGGGCGTCCATTATTTGAGTGATGTCTGGGCGGGTTATCTCGTCGGCACGTTGTGGCTGCTTGTCGCGATAAGCCTTAGCGAGTGGCTGACTGAAATCGGTCGACTGGTCTGGCATCAGCCGATCGCTTCACGTCCGAACTGGATCGCCATGGGCTTGGGCGGAATGGCTGTGGCCTGGTATTTTGTTCATGTCATCAACGAAATCCAGACGATGCCTGTACAGCAATGACGAGTTCCGTTTTGCTGGATAGGAAATGCAGCACTCCAGGCAGCAACGGATATCTCAAGTACATTTTTTCGAACACCCAAGTCTTTCTTGCAGATGGCAGCCCATTATCATCAGTCAAGCTCATCAGTGGACGCCGATTTCGGCCAGCAATGCCTTGACGCCATTCCAGCTGATTCCAACGCCAATGCACAGCATGATGAACGCAGATAATCTGACTACAACGTTCATGCCCGTGCTCCCGATCAATTTGCCGATCCGATGGGCGTAGCGATAGGTCAGCAGAATTGTCATCGCGATGATGCCGGAACCAATAACGGCGGCGACTAATTCGATCACCATGTTCTTGATAGAGTTCGCGTGATTGGCACCGACGGTAATGGCAACTGAAAGAGCTCCGGCATCAATCGTCATCGGTAACGTCAGTGGTGAGATTGCTCGCCCTAGAGCAAAAAGCTTGGCATGGGCGGGGTCTGGTATCACATCATTGGGCTTGGAATTGTCATACAGAAGATTCCAACTTAGCGCACACACAACAGCCCCCCCTGCCACCTGCACGACAGGTATTGAAAGGCCAAAAAGCAGCAGAACGAAGGAACCAAGCAACAACGCACCAAGCAACAGAAAGAATGAATAGAGTGCGATACGTTTCGCCAGAAATGCGCGGGTTGATTCATCGCAACCAGGCGTCATTCTCAGGAAGATCGGCGCGTCGCCCAACGGGTTAACGATGGGGAGAATGGCGGCGACAATGAGCAGGATCGCACCGGTCAGTCGGGTTAGGTCTGACCAGATCATCGTGTTGGAAAGACGATATTAGTATTATTGAAAGAATCTTCACTTCGACTTGTCTGTGTGTCTCCAAGAGTTGCGGCGGCGAAGCGCGGTGTCAGGAGCGCCATGCTTTCACGCATTCTCTTCACCCAAGCTTTTGGGACACTGCCTCTTCGCACTTACGGTCTCCATTGGCCTGCTCATGCTCGATCTGCCTTGGCCAATTCGGCCCTTTTCGACTCCAGCAATTTGACGGCTCGATTGCACACGTTGTCGACAGTGAATCCATATTCGCGCATCACGACATCACCCGGTGCCGATGCGCCAAAGTGATCAATTGCAAGCACATCGCCGTCGCTGCCGACGTAACGATGCCAACCCTGCGATACGCCCGCTTCTACCGCGAGCCGGGCGCCGATCGCTGGTGGAAACACAAGATTGCAATATTCCCGCGGCTGCGCGTCGAATAACTCCCAGCTCGGCATCGAGACGATGCGGATCTGAATTTCCTTTTCCATCAGCTTCTCTCGCGCTTCCACGATCAGCGCGACCTCAGAGCCACTGGCGATGAGAATCAGATCGGGATGTCCATTCGTGGCATCGGCCAGAATATATCCGCCGCGTCGCAGGCCGTCGGCAGCGGAAAACTTTGTCCGGTCGAGCGTCGGCACATCCTGCCGCGACAACACCAGGGCGACCGGTTGATCCCGGGATTCCATTGCCACACGCCAGGCGACAGCAGTTTCGTTGGCGTCACTCGGGCGAATGACGATCAAGCGTGGAACCGCACGCAGGCTGGCGAGTTGCTCGATTGGCTGATGCGTTGCACCGTCTTCGCCTACCGCGATGCTGTCGTGCGTAAATACGTAGATCACGTGCAAACCCATCAAGGCGGCAAGGCGGATAGAGGGGCGCAGGTAGTCAGAAAAAACCAGAAAAGTCGCGCCGAACGGTACGATCCCGCCATGCACGGCCAAACCGTTTATGATCGCCCCCATGGCGTGCTCGCGGATGCCGAAATGCAGATTGCGTCCGGCGTAGGTCCAGCCGCCGCCACTAGACCCCTGCTTGTCGCAGTCGACCGAACTGAGCGGTTCAAAGTCGCCCATGTCTTTCAACACCGTGTGGGTTGACGGATCCAGATCGGCTGAACCACCGATTAGACCAGGTAGGTGCGAGGCGATAGCGTTCATGATCCGGCCCGAGGCAACGCGCGTAGCGACGCCTTTTGCATCCGCGGGGAATTGGGGCATGTCTGTATCCCAGCCCGCGGGTAACTCGCCGCGTATGAGCTGCTGCAGTTCTTGAGCCAGTTCGGGAAAGGCTAACGCATAGGCAGAAAACCTGTCGTTCCACTCTGTTTCGGCCCGTGCACCTCGATCAACCGCCTGAAGGAAATGTGCCTGAACGGCTTCCGGAATGTAAAACGCCGGCTTCAAAGGCCAGCCCAGGTTCTCTTTGGTCAGGCGAACTTCGTCCGCTCCCAGTGGTGAACCGTGTGCGGCGAACGTGTCCTGCTTATTGGGAGACCCATAACCGAGGTGTGTACGTACCAGAATCAGGGACGGTCGCCGTGTCTCAGCATGGGCGCTTTGCAGTGCGGCCTCGATGGCGTGCAAATCGTTTCCGTCCTCGACCACCTGCGTATGCCAGCCATACGCCTCGAAGCGACGCGCGCAATCTTCCGTAAACGTGATGTCGGTTCCAGCGGATAGCGTGACGCGGTTGCTGTCGTAGAGATAAATCAGTTTGCCGAGTTGCAGATGACCGGCGAGCGAGGCCGCTTCCGAGGTAACACCTTCCATCAGGTCGCCGTCACTGACCAGCCCGTAAGTATGATGATCGATGACACCGAAACCCGGACGGTTGTATCGCGCCGCCAGATGAGCCTCCGCCATGGCCATGCCGACGCCGTTCCCGAAGCCTTGGCCAAGCGGCCCCGTCGTGGTCTCAACGCCCGGCGTGAGTCCGCGCTCCGGGTGCCCCGGAGTCAGACTGCCCCATTGACGAAACTGTTTGAGTTGTTCAAGCGACAAGGCATAGTCGGAAACATGGAGCAGGCTGTAAAGCAACATGGATCCGTGGCCGGCGGACAGAACAAATCGATCCCGATCGAACCAGTCGGGATTGGCCGGATGATGTTTGAGGAAACGCGTCCACAACACATAGGCCATCGCCGCCGCTCCCAAGGGTAATCCCGGATGCCCGCTATTGGCTTTCTGCACGGCGTCGACAGAGAGAAAACGTAGCGTATTGACGCATAGTTCATCTAGCGAATGTGCAGAGAGTTCAGCAGGCGATTCGGAAAGCATGGGAAATACCCTCGATGGTTTTGTGTACTGAGGTTAAACCGACTTGATATCGTTAGACAGAATCTACCTCGTTACAGGCTAGGTAACGTCTTGGTAATGCCATTACTGATTACTCGGCGGGTCGTGTTTTTCGGTTTCCACAAAAACGTACCGTAGAGATAGACTAGTTCTTGGTCTGTGCGCTACCACACGCAGATAACCGACATCTAATTCAGAGTCGTATTTTCATATGCGCAGTCACCGATTTCTTTGGTTATGACTCGCCTTCACAGAAATATGACTTGGGCGCGACCGCAGCTTTTATGCCCCGTTGAAGGGTTTTGGTCGAAATTTTCCTACGATGCTTTGGGGCTTGTTTTCGAATCCGTCGCTTGAGTCAAGATAATTGCTCTGATTGAGAGTGATGATTCGGCTCGTTTTTAGACCAGGGCTATTGATGGCGCGATGGCTCTTCGTAATGACTTTGATCTGACGATCTGTATTGAATATTCCGGGTATATCGTGCATTGATTTCTCTCGTTGTTTGGGGAGCAACGTGCAAAGATCGGCCCCTCCCCCGCTTGGACACAATGTACAAGCGAGGATGGCAGGTCTGTGCGGTAGAGCACATGTAACAATGATTTCATGTTGACTTCCAAGCACTGAGCCTCTCGGTCCACGAAATTAGTTGCCGAGAAATGCCCATATGTACGGTGACGTACGGACCGCAGTACCACTCCACGATTGAATGAAATATTTCATGGGAGACCACAATGGAACAACGAGCAAGACCAATCGCCCTGACTGTCCCAGTTAACCCCAACGATCACATCCGGGGCTCTGCCTCGGCGATAGTCACCTTGATTGAATACGGTGATTTCGAATGCCCGGCTTGCGGGCAGGCTTATCACGCCGTGAAGATCCTTCTGAAGCATTTCGGTGACGAGGTGCGATTCGTATTCCGACATTTCCCACTGCGCGAAGAACACCCGCATGCTGAACTCGCTGCAGAGGCCGCTGAAGCCGCTAGTGCGCAACATAACTTCTGGCCGATGCACGACCTGCTATTTGAAAACCAGTTGCACCTAAAGGAAAAGAACCTTAGACAGTACGCTGAAAAGCTCGAGCTCGACATGGCGCGCTATGACCAAGATATTCGTGATCACATCTACTTGCAGCGCGTACAGGAAGACATTCAAGAAGGAGGCAGGAGCAGGATTGAATCCAGTCCTGCATTCTTCATCGATGGCGCTCTGCATGATGTTTCGTTTGGACTTGAGCAACTGGAGCAAGCGCTTGAAGCCGAAGTTCGAGATCGGCGGAGGAGCAAGTTAAGAGCGTAAAACGAATGCGATCGGGAAACACGGGTTACGGCCGCCGGCACGTTATTCACAGTTAACGTGCAAGACTCTCAGTATCGCCGTGCGTTCGCTTGCCGAAGGTCGTTGAACGCGCCTTCTCTGCCAAGTTTCCATGTAAGCAAACCGCTCGACATAGCACTTCCGCCAGCAGTGGGAATCGCTGATCTTGCATTCAATTCTCGATAGAAAGAAAAGCTATGATCATTGCTACTGCCTTCGGTTCCACTTCGTGCATCCTGATCAATCTAGCAGTGGCGCTAGGAGTAGGCGCCTTTATGTACCGCCAGCAACTCCACAACATGACATTTTCGGTGCGCGTATTGAGCGGGTTGACGCTGGGCGTCGCCCTCGGCGCTGCGATCCATTTGATCTATGGCACGGATTCCTCGACATCGTCCATTGTCACGGTGACCAATTCCTATCTCGATGTCGTCGGCTCGGGTTACGTGAAAATGTTGCAGATGATCGTCATGCCGCTGATCATGGTTTCAATCGTCGGCGCAATTCTCAAACTTAAGGATGCGGCGTCGCTTGGCAAGATCAGCGCGCTGACCATTGGTACGCTACTGGCGACTACCGTGGTCGCAGCGGCCATCGGCATTCTGATGGCGGAACTTTTTGGTCTGACAGCGGTAGGTCTGACCTCGAGTGCTGCCGAAGTTGCACGTGGTGAGTATTTACAAGGATCGCTGGCGAGCGCCAAGGCAGTGACGTTGCCGAGTTTGTTGTTGAGTTTTATCCCGACCAATCCCTTTCTTGATTTGACGGGTGCGCGCAAGACTTCCACCATCGCGGTCGTCATTTTTTCTATATTTGTCGGTCTCTCGGCTACCGGTATCGCGACGAAGAAGCCTCAGTTATTTGCTTCGTTTGCGCACTTCGTCAATGTGGCGCAGGCCATCATCATGCGCATGGTGTCGCTGGTGCTTCGCCTGACGCCGTATGGTGTGTTCGCGCTGATGACAGCCGTAGTCGCAGAATCGAGCTACGCTGATATCCTCAAGCTGATCAGTTTCGTCGGTGCCTCCTACTGCGCACTGATTCTCATGTTTACTGTGCATCTTTGTTTGATCGCCGCTGCTGGTTTGAATCCGTTTCGTCATGTAATCAAGATATTTCCAGTACTTGCCTTTGCCTTCACCTCGCGCTCAAGCATGGGTGCAATTCCAATGAACGTGCAAACACAGACGCTACGCTTGGGAATCCCGGAAGGCATCGCCAATTTCGCAGCGTCGTTTGGCGCTACGATCGGCCAGAATGGTTGCGCAGGAATCTACCCAGCCATGCTGGCGGTGATGATCGCACCAACGGTTGGTATCGATCCATTTACCGTCAGTTTCGTCACACAACTGATCGCCGTCGTTACGCTTGGCTCGATCGGCGTTGCTGGCGTTGGCGGTGGTGCTACCTTCGCAGCGTTGATCGTCCTGTCAACGATGAATTTACCGGTTGCATTGGCTGGGTTGCTGATTTCGGTCGAGCCGTTGATCGATATGGGGCGTACGGCACTCAACGTTAGCGGCGCAATCACGGCAGGCGCGATCACCAGTCGCGTACTGGGCGAAACCGATCTGGCGGTTTTCAATAGCGACACATCATCCAGCCTGGATGGCACCGTGCAAGCGGTTTGATAGAAACAGATATGCGCTACAGGGAAGATACCCAACCATGCTGGTAGTGATGATCGCTATTGTTGGGATTGAATAACTTACTGTCAGTTTCCTCGCTCAGTTGATCGCCGACGTCAATTATGGTTCGATCGAAGTCGCCAACGTCGGAAGTGGTTCTAGCTTTACAAGTAATCCCGACAAATTGGCGTTTCGTTGCGGATCTCGTCCCTTCAAACGCTCGACCGTCAGGTCGATCATTGCCACATCAATCTGATGACCGACATTAAGCAGTACGTCCGCGCTAACGTCGTCACCGAGCTCGTAAAGATAGTGCGCCGTGTCAATCGCATGGCGGTACGGAATGACAGCGTCCAGCTTGCCATGCAGAAGATGTAGCTTCGTGTGAGAAGCGGCGTGGACCGGTAACTTTGCAAAGCGACCGGCAATCGCGACGACCTGGGCGGCGGGCGACGGATCCGTACTTGTCGATTCGAGTGCCATGATGGCTCCTTGAGAGAAACCGATGAGTATGGTCGTTGCGGCGGTGGCATCCTCACTGCGTTGCCACGCGCAGACTTCGGAAAGAAAGGCGGGCATGGCCGCCGCGACGCGTGCAGGACGATTGTTCTCGCTCACGCCTAGTACCGAAAACCACTGGTAGCCCAAAGAGACTTCCGAAGCATAGGGCGCAGCGATGCTGACCACCGTCGCTTGAGAAAACTCGGCCGCGAGCCGATGGCCCAACGGCAGCAGCGAGTCGGGTGTTGCGCCAACGCCATGAAAGAGCAGGATCAGCTGATCCGGTCGCTTGCTTGCCTGCTGGATCACGATTGAGTTCGGATTCATCTCAAATACCTCCGCATAGGAGCCGCGATACGGTGAACTCGTGCTGCGCTTGTACGTCCGTTATCATTCTTGACTTTCTTCATATCTAAATCGTTTAACTGCTCACGGATCAGGCTCCCCGTCGTGCGCCAGCGCTCTCATGAAAGTATTCTGCCGATACTCCGGCATATCATCTCCCGACCTCAGCGATCAGATCCTTCTAGTCCACTGCGATGGTCGTGAAACCAGCGCCACACGGTGGCTAAAAAAGATCTCCTCAACGAGCACCCTTATGGTCTTTTTGCCCGTCACCTTTATGTCGTCCGGCCACCTCGCGCGCCTCTGCCTCCTGTTTCTGCTTGATCACCTCTTCTGGGTTTGAAGGCGTCGGGAAGAGCTGCCCCGGCTTCTGTTGTTGGTATTTCGATGTCTTAGCCATATTCATATCTCCTGATGGTTCGTTGCGAAGACTTCCTTGCCAAACTGAGATGTATCGCTTGTTCAGCGCAGCAAGCACCGGCCCGCCAGATTGACGATCAACCACAAAAGTCGGGACGGGACCGGATATCGCTTCACATCAGATCAGATTTCAGTTTCTAACACCTCGCTGTTAGCCCAATATCCTAGTCGGCCATAGTGATGATATAGGTTCCGATCCATCTCTCGGCTCCATTCCATGCTCGGGTCGTAGGCAGGTGCCTCCTTGATTAACTCACGGCCCAAGTCGACTGACACGGTTTGGTTGGTCCAGTGCACCGCCGTGATCCATTCCGTGGCGATCAAGATTTTGTGGCCAATCCACCAATTACTCGTATCAATGATGATGTAACGTATGGTCCAGGACTCGTCGTCAATGAGATAGCCCGCGATATGCCCGATCTCGCCGTCGATCGCGTGGAGGTGATAGCCGGTGACCTCCTCGCAGCTTCGCAGATGCGGATCGTCATTGCGATGACGGGCCCGTTCAGCACGTAAGCCGGCCTTCATTTCTCGCTGACGTTCTTTCCAGCCTTCGCCATTATCGGCGTAGTCAGGACTCATCGCGTAAGGGGAAAAACCCTCGCCCCACACGCCCTCACCACCCCAATAATACGGATAGCCGTAGTACCCCAGGAATTGCTCTTCATTTTGTCGAAATACGGGTTTGTCGGTGTCAATGTTAGGGCTATTCCTGACCTGTTCTTTTGTAATTGAAAGCGGCAGGGTTCGCTTTAGCCAGTCCTGATGGCGAACAGAAATGGGTGAAATCAATACCTTCCGGCTTGATAGCCAGGAGCCGGTATCCACGATCAGGTAGCGAACAACCCATGCATCGTCGTCGAAATAGAAGTCTTTCACATGCCCTATTGGGCCATCGGTGGCACTGATCGCATAGTTCTCGAGTTCTTTCGTGCTGCGCAACATAAGTCTTGTCCTTTCAGGATGACGAAACAGGTTCGTCGGCAGAATGTGTCGTTATCGGTATGGATCCGACCATCAAGCACCATCGGTGTGATGAAGAGTTCCGACGAACACTATCCATGCAGTTCGCGAGTGGCATCTGTTCGCCAGCACACATAGTCTCCGATTCGAAGTGCCTCATTCGGAATCAGATTATTGATCCGGCAAGAAGAGGTCTTCATGCCGCGTAGTTGACTCGAGGATTAAAAGCAGGATTTCAAGCGTTCGGGATTGGTTTGGATGAAAGGTTTGGATGAAAGTCATGTGGTTCGTAATCCTCTTTGCCAGAAGTATCTCTTCTGTTGGCTACCGCACAGACTAGGCCATGTGCATTACACGATGCTTGATCTCCCTTAACCAGATGGAGAAATACCGATGAAAACCGATTCGCAATTACAACAAGACGTCATCGCAGAACTCAAGTGGGAACCGTTGTTGAAAGCAGCTCAAATTGGTGTGACCGTAAAGGATGGCATCGTCACGCTCACGGGGATTGTAGATAGCTATGCCAAGAAGACTGAGGCAGAAGATGCCGCCAAGAAAGTTGCCGGTGTGAAAGCCGTTGTTGAAAAGATTGAGATCAAGTTTCATAGCAGTTGGGCCAAGAAAGACGACAACGACATCGCGACTGAAATCGTCAATGCCCTGAAGGGAAACTGGCAGGTCCCGAAGGACAAAGTCAAAGTCAAAGTTGAAAATGGCTGGGTTACCCTTGAAGGAGAAGTACTTTGGAACTATGAAAGTGACGCAGCTAAAAGTGCGGTGAAGAATCTCTCCGGCGTGACCGGCGTTTCAAACAACATCCACATCAAAACCCCCATCGAAGACGCTATTGAAAAAGTGAATATCGAAAGTGCGCTTCGCCGCAACTGGGCTATCAATGGCAAGAAGGTTGGCGTGAAGGTTTCAGGTCACACAGTCACCTTGACCGGCACAGTCAATTCGTCGTACCAAAAGGACGAAGCCGAACGAATTGCCTGGAATTCTTCCGGTGTTTGGAACGTCGAGAATGACATCAATGTTGAATACGATTACGCACTATTTGACTGATACGATGTAGAAAGAACATGGGTGCAAATTCAGCCCAGACCAATAGCCCCGTCTCTTTCGATACGGGGCTATTTATTGAGTCATTGAGCTATTGATCTAGTGCATTCTGAGCTGGTGCTTGCGGTCAGGATTGTCGAACATCGCGGACGTTGAAGTCGGCTCAGTAATCACGAGTGATGAATTTCCACCGTGGCAATGACTTTTCAAACAAACGGCGAATCCCCTATTCCAATGTGCGGTACCGAACAGTCCGAATTATCCGTTTGGCACATATTTGAGATCTCCTAACAAGAACAGATAGATGAAGCTAATAACTATCGAGATTGATCGAAATCGTTCAATCCAGTGCCGTATTTGATTCCGGTATCACGCCGCATCATCCATCCGTTTCATAACCCAATCATCAGGACACATCATGGAAAATGATCATTCACCTTTCTACATCTTTAATACGCACATCGAAGCCGAACAAGCCATCCAGTCGCTGAGCCGTGCCGGCTTCGATATGAAGAAGCTCTCACTTGTTGGCAAGGGATATCACACCGAAGAACATCCTCTCGGGTTTTACACCACAGGTGACCGTATTAAGACCTGGGGCGGCATGGGCGCCTTCTGGGGCGGTATCTGGGGTTTGCTTTTTGCGCCGGCAGTGTTTTTCCTTCCCGGACTGGGTCTGATGGCGATGGCCGGGCCGATCGTGGCGGCCTTGGTCAGTGGCCTTGAGGGCGCGGTTGTTGTGGGTGGTCTTTCGGCACTTGGTGCGGCGTTGATCCAGATCGGTATGCCGAAGGATCAGGTAATCAAGTATGAAACGGCATTGAAGGTCGACAAGTATGTCCTTCTAGTGCATGGCAGTGCCGACGAAGTGGCGAAAGTACATACCGTGCTGACTAACACGAAGTTGCTCGAAACTGTCTGAGCATCCGGGCCGCATCTGGCTTCTGGAAGCGCCGTAAGATTTTAGTTTGGTTCTTTCCAATCGCTGAGAATGGCCAGGTGCCTTGGCAGACACCCTGCCTTTGATCAATTTCTCGATACGACTAATCATGAGTTCATTGCGTCACCATGCTGAACGCCACCGCACCGATCGCATCGGCTGGTTGCGCGCCGCCGTGCTGGGTGCCAACGACGGCATCGTTTCGACGGCGAGCCTGCTGGTCGGCGTTGCGGCAGCCAATGCCACCCATGCCAGCCTCCTGCTCACTGGTGTCGCGGCTCTGGTCGCGGGGGTCATGTCAATGGCCGCAGGTGAGTATGTTTCGGTTCATTCGCAGGCGGATACGGAGATAGCTGACCTGTCGCGCGAGCGGACTGAGCTTGAAAAAAATCCCGTCGCCGAACACCGTGAACTGACAGCCATTTATGTAACTCGAGGGCTCGACGCCGAGCTCGCAAAACAAGTGGCCGACCAACTGATGGTGCACGATGCTCTTGGTGCGCATGCGCGCGATGAGCTTGGCCTTTCGGAAGTTCTCGGTGCGCGGCCAATTCAGGCGGCATTAGCGTCGGCGGCTAGTTTCGCAGCCGGAGCGCTTCTGCCACTGGCGGTGACTGCTTTGGCACCTGAATTGCATCTGATCTTGTTTATCTCGGCCGCGTCGCTAGTCTTTCTGGCTTCCTTGGGCGCCACCGCCGCCTGGGTTGGCGGTGCCAACGCTCTGACCGGCGCCTGGCGGGTTACGTTGTGGGGCGCCTTGGCTATGGGGATCACGGCTGGCGTGGGTGCCTTATTCGGCGCGGTCGTGTGACATCACCCAGCAATCTGTCGGGGTCGGTCACCAATTATCGGCCATGACACGCTTGCCCGTTATCGACAACCCAACCCGGATCGGGGCAAACCGGCACGTTTCAGAATTCTATTAAGGAGTTATGTGATGCTTCTGGCCAATCCCCAGAGTCAATTGAAATCAGCGTCATCGGCGCATGCCGAGGCGGCCCTGCGTATTCTGAAGCGCTTGCTGCAAGGCTTCGTCGGTTGTGCGACGCTGCGTTTGTGGAACGACCGATTGCATTCGCTGGGGACCGGTGTGCCGGCGTTTACCCTGGTCCTGCGCGACCCGATGCTCCTGCGCAAACTGATCACCACACGCAGCCCGGTATTGCTGGCCGATGCCTATTTCCGCGGGCAGATTGACGTCGAAGGTGATCTCTACAGTGCATTGGCGCTGAAGGGGCACTTCGAAGGGCTTTCGTTGCCCTGGCGCGACAAGCTTTCGATGCTGCTGGATGCCTGGCGTCTGCCAAAGCGTTCTTACTCACGCCCAAAACTGGCCGATTCGACACTGGCGCGGATCGCACAGCACTTTGATCATCGCCACTCCCGCAAATCTGACCGGGCGGCGATTGCCTTCCACTACGATGTTTCGAACGATTTTTACGCGCTTTGGCTCGACACCGAGCGGGTGTACTCCTGTGCTTACTTTGAAACCGCGCAGGATTCGCTGGATCAGGCGCAGCGCAACAAACTCGATCACATCTGCCACAAGTTGCGCCTGCAGGCGAATGACCGGTTGCTCGACATCGGCTGCGGTTGGGGGGCGCTGGTTTGCTGGGCCGCGAAGCATTACGGCGTGCGGGCCCATGGCATCACGCTCAGTCAGCAGCAACTCGACTATGCGCGACAGCGCATTGCGGCCGAGGGCCTGGAAGACAAGGTGACGGTCGAACTGCGCGACTACCGCGACCTCGAAGGGGTTGGCGTTTACGACAAGGTCTCTAGTGTCGGGATGTTCGAGCATGTCGGTCTGGCTAATTTGCCGGCCTACTTGGCCACGGTTCAGCGCGTGCTACGCCCCGGCGGGCTGTTTCTCAACCACGGCATTACGCACGATGAAGAAGGCTGGAACCAGACGGTGGCCACCGAGTTCATCAATCGCTACGTGTTCCCTGACGGTGAGTTTGATTGTGTCAGCAACATCCAGTTGGGCATGGAACGCGCCGGCTTCGAGATTCAGGATGTCGAGGCGTTGCGGCGACACTACGCCCTGACCTTGCGACACTGGGTGCAGCGTCTTGAGGACAATCGTGAAGCAGCACTGCGCGAGGTTGATGAACCGACGTACCGCGTATGGCGACTGTACATGGCGGCCTGCGCGCTGGAGTTTGAAGCCGGTGGCACAGGAATCTACCAAATCCTGGCCTCCCGACGCGGCGCCGAAGCCCCGCTTCCCTTGACGCGCAAAGAACTCTATTCATGACTCAATCAGTGCTTGACGACACGGTCGTCATCAGGATGCAGCAATTGACGCGCCGATTTGGCGATTTTACGGCGGTCGACCATCTCACGCTCGACGTCCGGCGTGGCCAGATCTTCGGCCTGCTTGGCTCGAATGGCGCTGGCAAGAGTACGCTGATCAAGATGCTCACGACCCTGCTGCCACCCAGCGAGGGTGAGGCTTTCGTGGCGGGCGTCAGCATTCTTGCCAACCCGGCCGAGGTTCGGCGGCGGATTGGTTACGTTCCGCAGATGCTTTCGGCCGACGGGATGCTGACCGGGCGCGAGAACCTGCTCTTCTCGGCCCGGCTCTACGCGGTCCCAGCGCATGAGCGTAAGCAGCGAATCGTCGACGCCTTGCATTTCATGGCGCTCGACGAGTCCGCTGACAAGTTGGTGAAGAACTATTCAGGCGGCATGATCCGCCGCCTGGAACTGGCCCAGGCCATGCTGCACCATCCCTCGGTGCTGTTTCTCGACGAGCCGACCATCGGCCTTGACCCGCTGGCTCGTCGTGCCGTCTGGGATCGGCTGCGCAGCATGCGCCGGGACTTCAACATGACAGTGCTGCTGACCACACACGACATGGAGGAAGTCGAGAACCTGTGCGACGAACTGGCGATTCTGCACAGCGGTCGTTTGGCTGTGACCGGCATCCCATCCGAACTCTGTAAGGCGATCTCGCCAACGGCCACGCTGGACGATGTTTTTGCCCACTACTGCGGCGGGGTCATCGAGCGAAGCGGTGGCTTTGCCGATACACGCAATGAGCGTAATACAGCCCTACGCATGGGCTGAACCGGAAAGATTCCATGGGCATTCAACGATTCTGTTTGGAAACAACTGCAGTCGCCGACGTCGAGTTGAGGAAGCTATTGCGTGACCCGACCGAGCTGGCGTCACGTGCCGTGCAGCCGGTGCTGTGGCTGACCGTTTTCGGACAGGTGATGGAACGCGTCAGCGGCATTCACAGCGGGCCATTCAGCTATCTGGTCTTCATCACGCCTGGCATTCTGGCGCAGAGCGTCCTGTTCAGCGCCATCTTCTATGGCATCGCAGTGATCTGGGAACGCGATCTGGGGGTCGTGCACAAGCAGCTTGTCAGTCCGGCCTACCGTAGTGCCCTGGTTCTCGGCAAGGCGCTTTCCGCGGGCTTTCGCGGGCTGGTGCAGGCGGGCGTCATCTACGCGCTCGGCGCGATAATGCATCTGCCGCTCAGACACGATCCGCTTGCGGTCATCGCCGTGATCTGCACAGTCGTGCTCGGTTCAGCCGTATTTTCGACCTTCTCGCTGATCATTGCCTGCATCGTCAAGACGCGTGAGCGCTTCATGGGCGTTGGCCAGGTGTTGACCATGCCGCTCTTCTTCGCCAGCAGCGCCATCTATCCGCTGGAATTGATGCCGTCGTGGCTGCGCGCCGTGGCCCAGGTCAACCCCTTGACCTACCTGGTCGACGCCTTGCGCGGACTTATGTTGCCGGGTGACGTGGCTTTCGCCACGTGGGGCGCCGACATCGGGATACTGGCTTTGATCTTTGCGTTGTTGCTGGTCATTGCGGTCAGGCTTTACCCCGGCCTGGTTCGATGAGGTACAGCGTTGCGTTGCATCGTTACAGTCCGGGGCATGATGATCAGACTGCGAATGTCTTGATTCAGACCAGACAATAGCTCATCCAGATATGCATGAATGCCTTGCTGTCGATACTGATCGTGCCGGACTCGTCGAACAGACCTGAATGAACGCCTCGCATTGGCCCCGCGTCTGCACATTCAGATAGGCCAGTATATTGCGCAAATGCTGTTGCGCCATGGACGTGCCAATGGCTCCAACGGATGCGCCGAGTGCGCTCGCGGGCTTTCCGGCCCAGACACTCTGACCATAGGGGCGCGAGGCATTATCGATGGCGTTCTTGAGTACGCCGGGAATCGACCGATTGTATTCTGCTGTAACGAACAGCAGGCCCTGCGTCGCTGCAATTTCCGCCTTCATTTGCGTGGCGGGGTCAGCAGAATCGCGGCGAGAGGGCTGAGCAACTTCAGTTAACTACGACATCGCGGCCTGGCCATCGCGGATTTCCAGACCCTGTGCAGAACGGGGTTTCAGTTCTTGAATGCTGCAGTTACCGCGGCGACACGCTTGCCAAACAGTCTGGCGGTTTCGAGGTCGCCGGACAGCATTTCTTCCGGGCTGCTGTCCGATGGAGACTGCGCGATGGCGCCTCCGAAAGAGCCTAGGTAATTGATGTCATTGCGTTGCGCGGCTTTGGCATTGCTCGGCATCATGCCGGTACCGACCCAGATCCCGCTGTGCTGCATGGCTAGCGTAATCAGGTAGTGCAAGGTCGAATGCTTGTCACCGTTCACGGTCGCACTGTTGGTGAAACCGGCAAACACTTTGTCTTTCCATTGCTGCGAGAACCACTGTTTGGACGAGGCGTCGGCGAACTTTTTGAACTGCCATGACACGGAGCCCATATAGGTCGGACTGCCCATGATGATGGCGTCTGCGACGTTGAGTGCATCCCACCCCGACTCGGTAAGATTCCCCTCGGCGTCGATGACGATCGGCGTCGCCCCCGCTCCCTCGGCGACGGCTTCAGCCATGCGTTTGGTGTGGCCATAGCCGGAATGATAAACAACGGTTACTTTTGCCATTTGATTCTCCTTGAAAGGTGTGTTGAACGAATTTTTGAAAACAGGACCGCTAATCGAGTCCAGATGGTCTCCATACAAACTTGGTTTATTTCTTGTTACGGGCATCCAGGCTCCATGCACCAGCGCCCCAGGCAGCCAGTGTCAGCAGGCCGCCGACCACCGCAATGTTCTTCATGAACAGTAATTGGGTGACCAATTGCTGATCAGCCGGCACGGCCCAGTAGGCGTGAAAGAAGAACGAAGCAACTAAGGTAAACACCGCCAGTATCAAGGCAGCGATACGGGTGCCGAATCCGGTGATTAGGGCCACACTGCCGACGATTTCGATGATCAGTGCAATTGCAGCCGCCATTGAAGGCATAGGCAAGCCTACCGACGCGATATAGCCGACCGTCCCGGCAAAGCCGGCAAGTTTTCCAATGCCTGCGGGCAAGAACAGCATTGCAAGAAGGAGACGACCCACGAGGGCCAGCGAATTTTGAAGTGCGTTAGACATGGAAACTCCTAGTGCGGTAAGTTAACTTGCTGTTCATAGTGCAACCTCGACCCAGCCGGCATCGAGCCTCGTGGCAAAGGTACGAATCGATTCGCTGCGTACCGGCTTCATGATCCGCTCGATATTCTGTAAGTATTTCCCTAACTGCGGCGGCGGCATTTCGCTGCCGAAATCGGCCGGAACCGGGTCGCACAGGACTTCGCCGTTGCGAACATCGAACTGAACACAGTGCATCGGACAGGTGAGATAAAAACCGTCGAGCGTTCCCAGCTCGAGCGGTGCATTCATGTGACCGCAGCGTCGCTCGATGGCGTAGTAGCTTCCGGCACAGTTGCACACAACGATCTGCCGCCCGTCGAGCTCGACGGCGACGATCCCGCCGGGCAGTACCCGATCGGCGCGGAGCGCGCGAATGAATAGTTCACTCAAGGCCCACCTCCCGCGGTAGTGACTGCGGCAAGAGCGCAGGATCGACCACGCCCTGGTGCACGAACAGCCCACACCAGCAGCGTTTCATGAGATCGAACTGGCGGCGGTGGAAAGCGATGCACGGACAGACCATCTGCATGTCTCTGGCGCGCTCGTTACGTAGCGGCTGGCAGGGGCAGAAGGGACTACCATGCTTGCTCTGCAGGGCCACCTCCTGCTCCAGGACGAATTCCACCAGATCGGCGTCGGGGGTGAACTTGAAGCCCATCGGTTCGACAACCTTGGTGAAGAAGTAGCGTAGCGCGTTCTTCCTTGATTGGAGATTCATTGAATACCGCCCGACAACCCGAGGGCAAGCGCGTAGCGCTCTGGCTGGTAACCGGCGATGACTTCGTCGTCGATCCTGACCACTGGGAAGCCTGTGGCGCCCGCCGCATCGACTTCCAGCAAGATTTCTTGTTGCGTGGCCTCGTCGGACAGATCGTAATCGATGAACGTGAATGGTATCTGGCGCTCGGCAAAGAACTGCTTGGTCTTACGGCACCAGGGACAGGTCGAGAGGGTATACGCGGTGACTTTTTTCATGATTTCTTCCTTCAGTTGAGATTCACGAACACCTTGCCGGTTTCGGATCGGGTCGGATAAGGGATCAGGCCGAGTTCGGGAGCATCGAGAAAGCGACCTGTCCGAATATCGAAACGCCAGTCGTGGCAAGGACAGATGATCGTAAAACCGTCGAGCTTCCCCATGAACAGCGAACACCCAAGGTGCGCGCACTTTCCGGAAACCGCATAAACCACACCGTCGGAACGTGCCAGAACAATATTCAGACCCAGTGGATAAACCGCAAGCATTTGACCTTCAAGGAGAGCCGTATCGTCGAGGACATAGGTCCAATCGTCAGGCGTGGTTGTATTCATTGTCTTTCCTGTTGTTGTCATATCATCGAAATAGGGCCTGCGTGTAAACCTTCTCGGGGAAGTCGGCGCCGCGGGCGACCGCCTCACCGGCCTGAAAGTCTTCACGCAATTCGTCGAGCTTGTCTATCGCCAGGTCGTAGGCGGCATTGCCGAGCAACAGGTGGAGGGGTGGTGGAGCCGACTGCACGGCCTTGATGATGGCGTGCGCGGCGCGCACCGGATCGCCGGGCTGCCGGCCTGATATGGCGCGCAACTGAGCGCGCTTAGCACCCGCCGTCGCCGCGTAATCGTCGATCTGCTGCGCGCTTTCATCAGCCGAGCGACCGGCCCAATCGGTGCGAAAGCCACTCGGTTCGACCACCATGACCTGGATTCCGAGCGGTTCGACCTCCCGCCGCAATGCCTCGGACAACCCGACGACAGCGAATTTAGTCGCGCTGTAGTAACCCAGCGCCGGCATCGCGCATAGACCTGCGAGCGAAGCGATATTGATAATGAAGCCGCTGCGCCGCTGACGCATTCCGGGCAGCACCGCCTGGATCATGCGGCCCAAGCCGAAGACGTTGACCTCAAACATGCGCCGCACCTGATCTTCCTCGCTCTCTTCGACGGCCGCGAAGTATCCGATTCCGGCGTTATTGACCAGCACGTCGATACCCCCAAAATGGTCCACTGCGGCGGCGACGGCCGCGTTGCACTGACGCGGGTCGGTAACGTCGAGCCGCAGCAGCAGGCCGTCGCCCTTGCCTGCCAAGGCGGACAGATTGTCAGGATTGCGTGCCGTCACCACGGTACGGTAACCGCACTCAAGCACCATCCGGGCAAGTTCCCAACCGAATCCGGTCGAGCAACCGGTGATCAGCCAGACCGGTTTCTTGCTGACCGCGGATTTGCTATGGGTCGTTGTCATCGTTTTTTTTCTTTCGCAGTATTGATTGGTGGGACCTGGCGGGCTTCGCGTCTCAAACGCTTTAGCCCGTGATTTCGCCAATGCCGAGGCCAAGATCGGCGGCAACGCGGCTGCCATACTCAGGATCAGCCTTGTAGAAATGCGCGATCTGCCTGATCTGAATGAAGCGCGGAACACTTCCCATGGCGCCGACAAGGTTGCCAATCAGTTGATCCTTCTGGCTGGCACTCATCAGGCGATAGAGCGCGCCGACTTGGCTGTAGTCCTCGTTGCCGTCGTGGTGGTTGTAGCGGTCGGCGTCACCGCTGATCCGCAGCGGCGGTTCGCTACGTCGCGGATCGTCGACCGGGCCGCCAAAACTGTTGGGCTGATAGTTGACGGAGCTGCCGCCGTTGCCGTCAAACCGGGCCTGTCCATCGCGATGGTAAGTATGCACGGGACACTGCGGCCGATTGACTGGCAGCGCGGCGTACTGGATGCCAATGCGGTAACGGTGCGCGTCGGCGTACGACAACAATCTTGCCTGCAATACCTTGTCGGGCGAGGCGCCCATGCCGTGGGGCATGTTTCCCGGCTCGAAGGCGGCCTGTTCGACTTCGGCAAAATAGTTTTCCGGATTACGGTTGAGTTCCATGACACCGACGTCGATCACAGGATAGTCGGCGTGCGGCCAGACCTTGGTTAGGTCGAAGGGATGGATAGCATAAGTTTCGGCGTCTTTCTCGGGCATGATCTGAATCTGTACCTGCCATTTGGGAAACTCGCCACGTGCGATCGCGCTTTGCAGGTCGCGCCGGTGGTAGTCGAGGTCCTCGCCGGCGATTTTTGCTGCTTCGGCGTTGGTCAGCGTCTTGATGCCCTGCAGCGTCTTGAAGTGCCATTTGACCCAGAAACGCTCGCCGGCGCTGTTCCAAAGGCTGTAGGTGTGGCTCGAATAGCCGTGCATATGACGCAGCGTCGCAGGGATTCCCCGGTCCGAGAATAGCGTCGTGACCTGATGCAGCGATTCGGGCGACAGGCTCCAGTAGTCCCACTGCATCGTGTTGTCGCGCAGACCGGTTGCCGGGTCGCGCTTTTGCGAATGGATGAAGTCGGAGAATTTGAGCGGATCACGAACAAAGAACACTGGCGTATTGTTGCCCACCATGTCCCAGTTGCCTTCGCTGGTATAGAACTTGAGCGCGAAGCCGCGCGGATCGCGCGCCGTGTCGGCCGTTCCCATCTCGCCTGCGACCGTCGAAAACCGAGCAAACATGTCGCAGCTGTTGCCGACCTTGGAAAAAAGAGCGGCGCAGGTATAACGCGAGAGGTCAGCGGTAATCGTCAGCGTGCCGTGGGCACCGGCGCCCTTGGCATGAACGACTCGTTCGGGAACGCGCTCGCGGTTGAAGTGCGCCATGCGCTCCATCAACTGGTAATCCTGCATCAACACCGGGCCGCGCGGTCCGGCGGTCTGTGAATTCTGGTTGTCGGCGACCGTAACCCCGGCGGCGGTGGTCATAAAGGGACATTCGCTCATTGCTTGCTCCTTGGTTTGTTGGTTGTGACTGGTTCGCGTCCGCTACGTTGGGTCGTCGAGCGCTGAAACGCGCACAAGCTTCTTGTTGACGAATTCGCCGATACCCGGATGCGCGAGTTCGCGACCGTAGCCAGAGTCCTTGATGCCACCGAACGGCAAGTCGGGCGCCGTCCACGTCGGGTGATTGACGAACACCATGCCACTCTCGATACGGCTGGCGACGCGCTTGCCACGCGCCACGTCGCGGGTGAACACCGAACCGCCGAGGCCAAAGTCCGAATCATTGGCTAACGCCACCGCCTCATCCTCGTCCTTGACGCGGAAAAAGAGTGCCACAGGTCCGAAAAACTCCTCGCGGAAGGCACTGTGATCCGGTGTGATATCGCAGAGGATTGTCGGCTGCATGAACGCGCCGGGGCGATCAACTCGTTTGCCACCGATCAGCACCCGAGCGCCCTCAACGACGGAGCGCTCGACCTGAACCAGCAGCTTGAGCAGAGCCGCTTCGGACGACAGCGGTGCCAGCGTCGTCGCTGGATCCATCGGATCGCCGGGTTGCAGCGCCGCGAGCGCGTCCTGGAATTTTGCGAGAAAACGGTCGGCCAGTTGATCAACGACGATCAGGCGCTTGGCCGCGACGCAACATTGGCCGGTATTGTTCATTTTGGCCCAGACCGCCCACTCGACGCTGCGCTCGAGGTCAGCATCGTCGAGGACGATGAAGGCGTCGCTGCCACCCAGTTCCATTGTCGATTTCTTGAGATTCTGCCCGGCCCGCGCGGCAACGCTGCGCGCGGCCTCGACACCACCGGTCAGCGCCACACCCTTGATGCGCCGATCGTCGATCACACGATCAACCTGATCGTGCGAGATGAACAACTTGGTGTAGGCGCCAGCAGGTGCCCCTGCGTCCTGCCACAATTTTTCGAAGGCGATGGCGCATTGCGGGACGCAGCCCGCATGTTTAACCATCACCACGTTGCCAGCCATCAGGTTGGGCGCAGCAAAGCGTGCGAGCTGGTAATAGGGGAAGTTCCACGGCTCGACGCCGAACAACACGCCGAGCGGACTGTTTTCTATCATGGCCTCACCGAAGAATGGCGTCAGGTGTTGTGGCGCAAGAAAAGCTTCGGCCTGATCGGCGTAGTAGTCGATGATGTCAGCGCTAAGCAGTACTTCGCCACACGCTTCATCGATCAGCTTGCCCATTTCGAGCGTCGCCAGGCGCGCAAGATCATCAACACTTGAACGCATCAACGCCGCCGCTTTTCTGGCGATCGCAGCGCGCCCGGGAAAACTCATCTGCCGCCACGACTCGAAACAGATAGTGGCCGTTGCCAACGCTCGCTCGAGTTCGTTCTCGTCGAGTTCGGAAAAAGTCTGTAGAACTTTGCCATCATAGGGATTGACACTTTGGTACCCCATCGATTCTTCCTTTTGAAGTGCGCCCCTGTCAGGGCTGGACGAGTTGGGCGAAACGACTACCGAGCAGAACATCCGGGCCATTCCAGAAACAGGGTCATTCTTTTCTTACGGCGCGAGATGATCTGTTCGCCAGCACACAGAGCGGTATTTATACTCTGGTCATACTTGTTCCTACCTACGGCAGCAGAAGATCAATCTGGATATTGAGCTAAGCGAACTACGATCATCTGCTCGCGACCCCGCCAGACCCCCGCCTACCAATCTTTCGAGATCACCAAACAATGTCCCTGTCACCTCGCTATGCCGCTCTCTTCGGTTGATTGCGTCGCGTGGCCGAAGGCAAAGGTGTGAGATTCTTCTGCGTGCCGATGAAAGAAATTCTGCACGTCCTCCTCGATGGGGAGTGTGGAAACGCGGTTCTTACGAAATAGCATTGAATCTTCTCTCGCTATGTGCGTTGGCGCACAGTTCGCATTATCCATTTGGCACACATTCTGATTCCGTTAATTAAACAGAAAGACAGACATGAAAACTGATATTCAGGTGCAACAGGACGTCCTCGCAGAACTGAAATGGGAACCCTCGGTGAACGCTGCTGATATCGGCGTCGAGGTCAAGGATGGGATCGTCACGCTGGCTGGTCACGTCGACAGCTATGCGGAAAAATGGGATGCCGAGCGCGTCGCTCAGGGTGTTGCCGGCGTCAAGGCGCTCGCCGTTGAGATCGACGTGACCCTTCCCGGATCGAACAAGCGAAACGACGCCGACATCGCGCGCGCCGCAGAGAACGTCATGGAGTGGATGACCTACTCACCCAAGGATGCGGTCAAGATCAAGGTTGAAGGTGGCTGGATCACCCTGTCAGGCGAAGTCGAGTGGGAATACCAGCGCCGCGCGGCCAAGAATGGCGTGCGTCAGCTCATGGGAGTAACCGGAGTCAGCGACCAGATCACGATCAAGCCCCTGGCCTCGCCCGATTCAGTCAAATTGGGAATCGAAGCAGCTTTGAACCGGCGTGCCAAGACAGATGGAAAGAACATCAGGGTCGAAGTTGTTGGTGACCGGGTAACGTTGACAGGGACGGTCCACAGTTGGGACGAACGAAAGCTGGCGGAGCATTCTGCCTGGAGCGCTCCCGGCGTAAGGACTGTCGTAGATGACATTAGTGTCGACTATTGAAATCGTTTGAGAGCCTGCCACAACGGCTCCATACCGATTTCATGATTACATCGAGTCAGTTAGCGTTTGTCTGATCAACTCATCAGGAAAGTTACAGAAACTGATCGTTCATCTGTCTACGTTTTCAACACAGTAGGCGGCGGAGCAATAAGGGGCCAATTCGCTCCAGTGGCGTAAAGGGTGAGCCTAAGCTGTCCTACGATCGGGAATGCATAGTGGAGGATGAAAGAAGTGGTCGAACTATTCCCGAGTTGGAACTACGCCCAGAGTTCCTAAAAGAGCAGGCAACCAAACGTAAGCGGCGAGCGAGTCCGGTCGAAAATAGTTCTGGCTGTCTCTTGGCGTTGTCGCGAAGGAAACGCAATTCGGCTTCGAACTGTATGGCGCGACAGGATAAGTGGAACAAAGAACATTTTATGAATTGGAGAGAACGATGGCGCCAGATCGAGGCAGTGAAGAATTGATTGATGCCGTCGGTAAGAGAATGGTGGCAAGGGAATGCGATTTCGGCCGTGATAATCCAGAATATTCAGTCATTCGCAAAAGGGCCGCCGCATCTGAACAATCAAAACGTCGTAGCGAAGATCGAATCTCCGGACGAGGAGTTGATCTCGATTTTGATGAGCGATGAGCTCCTCTGTAGCTCTGGGCA
>Ga0302322_100000172_pt1 | contig 45032 bp, 40 predicted proteins | sample Fen_T0_2_FD_203757 | JGI IMG/M metagenome (GOLD analysis project Ga0302322, IMG submission 203757) | Peat permafrost microbial communities from Stordalen Mire near Abisko, Sweden - Fen_T0_2 | ecosystem: Environmental > Terrestrial > Soil > Wetlands > Permafrost | place: Sweden: Abisko...
CATTTTCCGGCCGTGCAATGCACGCCTTGTTGCATGGCAAGGTCGACGATTCCATCGCCGTTCAAGTCGGCCTCAGCCTCGAAGTTGCCGGAGGCGGGCGTGGCTTGCAGCCAGCGTGCCCTTGGCCGTCGTCGCCAGTGCGCTGCGCGCCTCGGCCTGCTCGGCATTCGTCACGTACTTCTAGACGCCGAGCCTGCTTCAGGGTTGATGGTCGCGCGACACGGCGGGTGCGTCTCAGCCTTCGGCGTCGCGGACGGGCTCCGGGCCTACAGCGGGTTTGGTGCCAAACGAGCAACACGCTGAGCCCGGACTGGCGTCTAGCGAGCGGCGAGTTGCTCGCCCATAGGAGCGTTCATGACCCAACGCATCGCCTACGCAACGCAATCCCCCAACCTGTTCAAGAAATTCCTGGAGTTCAGCAACGCGATCAGGGAGGCAGGGATCGACCAGCAGATCTACGATCTGGTGGACATCCGCGCCTCGCAGCTCAATGGCTGCGCGTTCTGCTTGGACATGCACGTGAAGGAAGCCAAGATCCACGGCGAGCGCGAGCTGCGCCTCCACCATTTGTCCATCTGGCGCGAATCGCCGCTGTTTTCCGCCCGCGAACGTGCAGCCCTCGCCTGGACCGAAGCGTTGACCCAGCTACCCGAGCACGGCGTTCCGAACGACCTGTACGACCACGTGCGCGCGCAGTTCTCGGACAAAGAACTGACCGACCTCACCTTCCTCGTGATGGGCATCAATGCGTGGAATCGCGTCAATGTTGCGTTTCAAACCGTGCCCGGCTCCGCGGACAAGGCGTTCGGCCTAGACCAGGCGAACCTCATTTAGCCGCCGCCCGGCCTCGGTAGCGCCGTAAAACCGTTGAAAACGCGCGGGCCAATGGTAATTGCGGACATATTCTATCCGCGATAGGCTATAGACCAATCATCGGTAGCCGCTCGCCTTGACCCACGCCGCCCAACTCCCCAGCGCCCCCCTCACGGAAAGCGCAGACGTCCTGGCCGCAAGCTTCGCGGCCAGTTACAGCGGGGTCGTGGCGTTCATCGCCGTGGTGAGTGAGGGCAGCTTCGCCAAGGCCGGCATCCGCTTGGGTGTTGGGCGCTCGGCGATCAGTCGTAGCGTTCAGAAGCTGGAGGAGCGGCTCGGGGCTCGCTTGTTCTTTCGAACCACCCGCAGCACCACCCTCACGCACGAGGGTGAGTTGTTCTACGAGAACTGCCGCCCAGGTGTGGAGCGCATCGTCCAGGCCGTGGACGGCTTGCGCGAGCTTCGCGTAGGACCTCCTCGGGGTCGCCTGCGCGTCAGCTCCACGGTCAGCTTCGGACGAAGAGTGGTCGCGCCGCTATTGAGCGGATTTCAAGCCGCGTATCCGGAAATCTCGCTCGACTTGCGGCTCGACGACAGCGCGGCGGATTTTGGCTCCGAGCATATCGACATCGCATTTCGTGATGGCCGACCAGAACAGACCCAGCTGATCGCGAAGCAGCTGTTCCCAATGCAGCTCATGGTCTGCGCCTCGCCTGAATACGTGGCCAAGCGGGGCCTGCCCCGCAGCATCGAAGACCTCGGCAGACATCGCTGCATCAACTACCGGCTCGCCTCGGGACGAATTCGAGAATGGGAATTCAAAGTCGACGGCAAGTCCCGAAAATTCGCGCCCCAAGGCAAGAGCAGCTTCAACGACGCCGACCTCGTCTTGCGTGCGGTGCTCGATGGGCAGGGCCTCGCGCAACTAGCAGCCTATCAGATCGGTGATCTGCTCCACGACGGCCAATTGCTCACTTGCCTAGCGTCCTCTGCACCCGACGGCCACGGACACTACCTCTGCTACCTCAGTCGACAGCATTTGCCCGCCCGTGTGCGTGTGTTCATCGACTACATGACGCTTCGGGCCCGCGCCCTGCTCGCATCGTCGACCCCGTCCCCGCTTGAATCATCGACAACTTACATCCATGATTTGTCACCATGAAGCTCAGTGACGGCGTCGAGCAAGCCATCCACAGCGTCTTGCTATTGTCCGGCCTGCCCGCAGATGGCGTCCTGCCCGCGTCGGCGCTGGCCGAATATCACGGCGTGTCGAGCAGCTACTTGCTCAAACACCTTCAAGCACTGGCCGGCGCTGGTCTACTGCTGTCGGTGCCCGGTCCCAAGGGCGGCTACCGCCTCGCACGCGAGCCCGCACACATCTCGCTGCTCGACCTCGTGCTCGCCATCGAAGGGCCAGAACCGGCCTTCCGCTGCGCCGAAATCCGTCAGCGCGGCCCCTCGCCAATCGCTGAACGCTTTCACAAAGCCCCCTGCGGCGTCAACGTGGCCATGCTGCGCGCAGAAAAAGCCTACCGCGCCGAACTCGAAAAAGTCTCGATCGCCGACCTCAGCGTCGACCCTCGCTCGGCCCTGGGCGCCGCAATCGCGACCCGCGCGTGCGGGTTTCGCGAAGAGCATCAACGGAGGACGCTGCCGCGGGCGTGAACGTGGCAGAGCCGCGCCAAGTTCGACGACGGATATGAGTCGTTCAAGTCGAGATTCATGCCGATTCTTAGTATTCAATCACGCTCGCCCGTGTCCCGATTCGTTGCGAGGTTCGCCCAAAGGACGCCGCTGGTAAATTCGGAGCGATCTTGGTGGGCGAACGCTTCCGCGAGGGCGGTCTTGGCGGTGCCGGCGATGCCGGCGATGCCGGCGATGCGCGGCACATCGATGTGGGCGGCTTCGCAGGCATTTTTTGAACCCGCGCGGCACGCTCGTCGCTGAGACTAAATGCGACGTCCAGCGGCACGAAGGGAGTCACGCTCTGCGCATTCCGTTCGGAAGTGTCGTTTGCAATTCACTCACGATTCATCACATTTCTTACTTACCAACACGGCAAAGAACCAGTCGCACTCCGGAGTCACCGCTCGCCGATGAGAAATTATACCGTGAACACAGAGTATAATTTCTGCGCAGCGAGGTTGTCACCGGCCGACCACGCCAAACTCCACTCGCGTTTGCCCGATGCGATGAGCGCTGCGCGCGTGGCCCAGTGTTTGCAATCACGGTGTTTGTAATTGAGGAAATCGCAAATGGCGAAATCGAGCAACGGAGAGGTCCACATGAAGCGTGTAAGCGCGATCATCGTTTTGGCAAGCCTGATGTTTTCAGCGATGGGTTGCGTCGTGCATACACGCCCCGAGTATGTACGTCGTCATCACCACCACCACCCAGAGCACCGCGAAGTCGTGGTGGTGCACGAATACTGATCTGCGGAGGCCTCAAACATGATCCGAAAATTAACCAGCGGTGAGTACCGTCTGTATTCTCGCAAAAAGGATCAGAAGACGGGTCACCGTCGCAACCTCGGCACCTTTCGCACTCGCGCGGCAGCACAAAAGCACGAGCGCGAGGTGCAATATTTCAAGCGGCACTGAGGATGCGCAGGTTGCGAAACCCCGAGCACAGATTTCGCCGGGCCTCCACCTGAGCGACCGAGCGCCCCGAGCGCCCCGAGCGCCCTGAGCGCCCTGAGCGACAGAGCGACAGAGCGACAGAGCGACAGAGCGACAGAGCGCCCCGAGCGTCCCGACTGTCCCGAGCGCCCCGGACGACCGAGCGGCCTGAGCGGCGGCCGAAGGTTGCACCCGCGTAAACCCGGGAGAAGCGGTGCGACGGCTTGACATATTAGCATTTGCTACTATGTTGTCCGGGCATGTCACGAGCCAGCAGCGACGACAGCGTTTTTCAAGCAATCGCTAGCCCCACGCGGCGCGCCTTGTTGGACGCGCTGTCGCTGGGGGAAAGCAACGTGACGGACCTCGTCTCCCGCCTCGACATCACGCAGTCCGCCGTCAGCCAACAGCTCGCGATCTTGAAGAGCGCAGGCCTGGTTTCGGAACGCACGATCGGGCGCTTTCGCCAGTACCGTCTGGAGGCCAAGCCGCTGGGCGAGGTCGATGCCTGGGTCGGACGCTACCGCGCGCTGCTGGAGCGGCACCTCGACGCGCTCGGCCGCGTGCTCGACGCCATGCCCGACCTGCCGACGGACCGCCCACCTCCACCAAGAAAGAAACGTCGTACCCCATGACCGTTATTCGCGTCGTTCGCGACTACCCACACCCGCCGGCAAAAGTCTGGCGAGCGCTCACGGATCCGAATCTGCTCGCTCTGTGGAGTATGCGGCCGGACGGTTTCTCGCTCGAGATCGGCGCGCGCTTCAAATTCCACGGCGAGCCCAACAAGCATTGGCGGGGCTATGTGGAGTGCGAGATGCTCGAGGTGCGGGCACCATCGCTGCTGCGCTATTCTTGGGTCGGGGACGACAACGGACAGAAGCAATTCGTCAGCTACTCGCTCGAGCCGCATGCAGGCGGCACGCGGCTCGCCTTGCAGCACAGTGGCTTCAACGGGGTGGGCGGCTTTCTGCTCGCGAAGTTCATCATGACTCCCGGCTGGAAGAAGATGCTCGACGCTGACTTCCCCGCCGTACTGAGTGACCTGGATGACACTGGGGCGCTGCTGGCCCACAGCCAACTCAAACCCAAGTTTCCAAACCAAGGAGCTAGCTGATGCGTCAATTGTCCGTATTCAATCAAGTTTCGCTCGACGGCTTCATCGCAGATGCAAATGGCGACATGAGCTGGGCGCACAAACACGACGCCGAATGGAACGACTGGGTCGCAAACAACGCTAGCGGCGGCGGTGAGCTGCTCTTCGGCCGCGTTACCTACCAGCAAATGGCGGGCTTTTGGCCCACACCCCAGGCACTCGAAGCCATGCCGGTCGTCGCCGAGCGCATGAACAATCTGCGTAAAGTCGTGTTCTCACGCAGCCTGCCCCAAGCCGAGTGGCACAACACCCGATTGATCAAAACCGATCTCGCCGCTGCCGTGAAACAGCTGAAAGCAGAGACCGGACCCAACCTGGTCGTCATGGGCAGCGCCAGCATCGTCAGCCAGCTCGCCCAACACGATTTGATCGACTCAATCCAAGTTGTGATCAACCCGCTCATCCTCGGCACCGGCAAAGCATTGTTCCCAACCGTAACAAAGCACCTAAACCTGAAGTTGACGGCCAGCCGCGTCTTTCAGAACGGGAACGTCGCGCTGAGCTACGCGCGCAGTGATGAGAGGTGAGAGGTGAGAGGTGAGAGGTGAGAGGTGAGAGGTGAGCCGGACCAGTGCGAGGAGATTTCGAATTGGACGCGCTCCTCGTGGGCGCCTGGAGCGTCCGTATCGGAACCGTACAGGCTTGCAAGCAAGAGTCACGGATTCTTAGGCCAGCGCTGCCACACGCTGCCTTGATGGCGGGGAGCAAATTGCTGCGGGTGCAGCATTTCGGCGAGAACTAGCGGCGTATCGAACATGCTCGGGCCCGAGCGGTTGAAATATAGATTGCCGTCTGCGATGAAGACGCGATCGGTCTGTACGGCTCGCAACTCGCGCCAGCCTGGCTGTTCGGCGAGTAAGCGCACCTCCCGCAGAGTCCGTTCGAGCCCGAAGCCACACGGCGCCACGACTAGCACGTCGGGGTCAGCCGCCCGCACGGCGGACCAGGGCGTCGTCGTCGAGTGAGCGCCGGGCGTGCCAAGCAAGTTCGTACCGCCTGCTAGCTCGACCAACTCGGGTCCCCAATTGCCCATCGCGAATGCCGGCTCGATCCATTCCAGGCAAACCACTCTCGGTTTACGCAAGTCCCGCGTCCTGAGCTCGAGCGCGGAGAGCCGCGTGCGGATGGACTCCACCAAAGCCATGCCCTCGGCGGGCCGACCGAGCACCGAGGCGACATCCTGAAACCCCTGCAACACGGCAGCGAGCGTGCCCGTGCTGAGCGCCACTACTCGTTCGCGTCGGAGCTTGGCCGAGACCGCATGTGCGAAATCGGCCGGGCTCACCGCGCAGACCTCGCAATGCGTTTGTGTGATCAGCACATCGGGAGCAAGCGTGGTCAATAACCTCTCGTCGACTTCATAGAGCGGCTCGCCCGCGTGCAAGCGTTGCCGCACTCGCTCGTCGATCTCTCGGCTCGAGCCCCCGATGTCGAAAGTCGGATGACTGACCTCCGGTAAACGCTTGACCCAAGTCGGGTAATCGCATTCGTGCGATCGGCCAACCAACTTCTCGCCAAGCCCGAGGGCGCATACCAATTCGGTCCCGCTGGCGAGCATGGACACGATACGTTCGACCGCCTTCGTCATGGCAAGACCTTCCTTGCGGAGCGAGCGTGAGTCTCTGGGGCTGCGATCGACAAGTCTGCAAACACGAAGCCGTCGCGTTCGACGATCTCGCCGCTTTGGATGGCGATGGACCGCTCGAACATCGGGCCCTGGTAGGCAAACGTGTGAAATTCGCCCCGCTCCCCGCAGGGGTCGACGCCGGGCGGTAACTCGGCGAGCAATTGACCGTCGAACTCGCAAGCGACGAAGCTCGGCGCGAGCTGCTTCGGGTCGACGCAGGTGAGGCGTGCGCGCAGCCCGCCCGCGATCATCTCGCGTGCCAACGCCGCAGTCGGGATCCCCCAGATCGGGAAGATTGGCTCGATGCCAGTTCCGGCCAACTTTTTCATCCGATAGCTGCGAATGTCTTCCAAGAACAAGTCGCCGAACGCCATCACGGTGATGCCATCCGCCTTCGCTTGCTCGATGGCGGTGGCCATGGCTGTCTCGTATTGTTGGTTGGAGCAAGGTGAAGGAATTCCGACTGAGCGGAGGGGCAGCCGGACCGCGGCCGCCTGGGCGCGCAGGAGCTCGGTGCGCACCGCATGCATGGCGACTCGGTCCGCGGCTTCGTTGACCGTCGTCAGCAGGCCGACGATCTCGACCTCACCGCGTTGGCGAAGCACCTGCAGCGCCCACGCGCTGTCCTTGCCGCTACTCCAAGACAAGAGAGCCTTGGGGCGCATTGCTTAGGCCGACCCTTCATGTGCCACCGCGCCGGGAGCAGGCTTGATGCGCAAGATCGTGCCCAATACGGCCAAGTGTACCTCGTCCGCGGCACGAGCGAAGCGCTGGTGTGCAAAGCCGCAGAGCTCCACGAACGCGCGCCCGAGCGGGGTCGGTGGATGCACGCTCATGCCGACTTCATTGCTGACGAGTAGCGCGTGAAAGAGGCGTTTTTGCAGGACGGCCACGGCTTCGTCGACCCGCTTCAGAATGTCGTCATTCGACCGCTTGGCGATCAGTAGATTCGAAAGCCAGTGTGTCAGGCAATCGACGACGACCAGGTCGTGTCCCGCCAAGCTCTCGAGCGCTTCGGCGAGGGCCAGCGGTTCCTCGACGGTCGTGAACGCGTCGTCTCGGTCGACTCGGTGGCGCTCGATGCGCGCGTTCATCTCATCGTCGGAGCGAGTCGCGGTCGCAATGAACCCACGTCGCTCGCCCATGGTCAAAGCGCATTTCACGGCAAAGGCACTCTTCCCCGAGCGAACGCCGCCGCCAATCAGGATGATCTTTCGTGTCATTCTTTTGTTCTCCAAGGGTCAGCAGCCCGCGGGGCCGAAAAGCCTGCGCGCTGACGGCACAATCACTGCTCGCCGCCCATCGGCAGCCTGGACTACTTCGAGCGAGGTTTCGTACGCCTCACTCAGCAGTTCGGCCGATAGCACCGCTTCGGGCGTGCCATCAGCGACGATCTGGCCCGCGCGCAGAAGCACGCAGCGATCCGCGTGGCCGGCCAGCGTGAGATCGTGCATGACTGCGAGCGTGCTAGTGCCTCGCTCCGTCTCGGCTCGCAGGGCCGAAAGCAATGCGGCTTGATGGCGCACGTCCAGATGCGTCGTCGGTTCGTCGAGCAGCAAGACCTGCGGGCCTTGTGCTAGGGCGCGTGCGAGCGTCACCCGCTGTCGCTCGCCGCCGGACAGCGCGTACAGTTTGCGCTGAGCTAGCGACCAGGTGTTCGTACGAAGCATGGCGCTCCGCACTGCGGCTTGGTCGACCGCGCTCAGCGCGCGCCAAAACCCTACGTAAGGTAAGCGCCCGAGGCTGACGACCTCGTGCGCGGACCAGTCCAGCGGCAATTCCTCGGCCTGCGCCAGATAGGCCGTCTTGAGACCAGCGCGGCGGAACACGGTTCCGGAGCGTGGCGTCAGAAGCCCCGCGAGCGCCTTCAACAAACTGGATTTGCCGGCGCCGTTGGGACCGATCAACGCCACGAGCTCGCCGCCGCTCAAGCTGAGGTTCACGCCGAGGAGCACTGGGCGCGTCCCGTAGTCGAGCGCAAGATGGCTGGCCGAAAGCAGCGCGGTCACTTTTGCTGCCTCAGCAACCACAGGAAAAACGGACCGCCGACCAGCGTCGTCACGATCCCCACGGGTAGTTCAGCGGGCCGAATCAGCGTCCGCGCGCCGAGATCCGCAATCACCAGCAACAGCGAGCCGGATAGCGCTGCCGCTGGAATGAGTGCTCGATGTTGCACCGCGCCCAGGCGCCGCACGATGTGCGGTGCCGCCAAGCCCACGAAGCCGATGATGCCCACGAACGAGACGGCGGCCGCCGTGGCAAGGCTGGCTCCCACGATCACGCCCAAGCGAACTCGTCGCGTGTCGATGCCCAAACTGCGCGCGGTGTCCTCGCCCAGTTGCAATGCATCCAGGCCGCGCGCCAGCGCGTACAGACTAGAGAGTCCGAGCGCCGCATAGGGCGCAGCGCGCTGGACGTCCGCCCAACTCGCCAGCGCGAGGTTGCCGAGCGCCCAAGAGAAGACCGCGCGCAAGCGATCGGCGTCCCGCATCATCAGGTACGTCGTCAGTGACGTGAGAACGCTGCCGACCACGATGCCGGCTAGTAGGATCGACGTTGACTGCGCGCGAGTTCGGGTTTGGGCGAGCGCAAGCGTGGTCAGCACGGCGGCGATTGCACCGGCGAACGCGAACAGCGGGACGAAGCCCGTGCCGCGACCGGGCGCGCATGGAACGTCGGCGAATGCGAGCGCGAGACGCCCGCTCAATGTCAGAGCAACCGTCGCCCCGAACGACGCGCCGCTGGCGACTCCGAGCAGGTATGGGTCAGCGAGTGGGTTGCGAAACAGCCCCTGCATGGCAGCGCCCGAGCAGCCGAGACAGGCGCCGACCAGAGCGGCCATGAACACGCGCGGCAGCCGCAGGTTCCAGACGATCGAGTGTAGCGTGTCGAAGCCGGACGACTGACCGCACAACCCTCCCCAAAAGGCCTCTAGCGTGGTGCGCGCGGAGACTGGTAATGCGCCGCTGCTGGCTGAAAGCACCATGGCAACGGCAAGCAATGCACTCGCGGTCAGGTGCAACCAAGTCGAGCGGCTGCTGCGGAGTGACACCGTGCCGGTCAAGTGATCGACCCTGCTGGTCATGGGCTGGGGTGCAACTTTCGGGCAAGTGCCCGCAGGCCTTCGGGCAAGCGGGGTCCGGGGCGCGACAGCAAGTGCGCCTCCGCGCCGGACCACGTGTAGACGTGCTCGTCTCGCACCGCCTTGATTCGGTCCCAGCCAGGCCGACGTCTTACGTCCGAAAGCGAAGCGCCGACGATTACCGACGGATTGCTGGAGACCACTAGTTCCGGGCTAATCCGCGGGAATTCTCCCAGAGCTTCCGGGACGATGTTCAGGCCCCTGGCTTTGGAGATCAGCACGCCGATGAACGAGCTCGGGCCGACCGTGTAAGGGGTTGGGTCGAGCTCGTAGTACACGCTGACCAGCGGCAGACCCTGGAGTTCTGCCTCGGTGGCCGCGATTTGCCGGCGCATTTCGCCGACCAGCGCGGTTGCTTCGGGCACTCGCCCAAGCAGTGCGCCCGTGAGTTCGATCACTCGAAATACGTCCTCGAACTTTTGTGCGCCTCCCGCCCAGACGGCCGCGCCGCCCCGGCCCAGCGCCGTCACCGCCGCACTGTGTTCGGACACGAACACCAGATCCGGTTTCAGTGCCAGCGCTTGCTCGATGCCAGTGTCGAACAGACCGCCGAGCTTCGGCAGTTGTGTGGCGGCCTCGGGATAGTCGCTGAAATCATCGACCCCGACGATGCGGTCGCCCGCGCCGAGCGCGAACACGGTTTCGGTGGCTGACGGTAGGAGGCACAGAATGCGTCGCGGCCTGCTCGCTACCACCACCGTTCGGCCAAGGTCATCTCGAACCTGCACCGGGAATCCCGGCGAGGCCTCGCTCTGGGACGCTGGCAGGTCGCGGTGTGACGATGATGGCTCGCGCTTGCAACCGGCGCAGACGAACGCGACCGACAGCGCGAGCGCCGCGACCTTCGCAATCGGGGGGCGAGTCATGCGCGTTCTATAGGCGCCCGATCGCGCGCGGGGGGAGCCCGATGCTCGGGTCAGTGTGGACCGAGGGCCCCGGTACGAGCGCGCCGCCGACGATCTTCCACAGGTGCAACTCATTGGCCTGGGCGTCGGCGAGGAAGCACGAATCGCTGCAGCCCGGCGCGCATTGCACCTCTCCAAGGGCGAAAGCCGCTCCCGCGTCGAGTAATACGTGCGGGGTACCTTCCTGGGTGTCGAGCGTGAACGCGAGATCCGTTCGATTGGCCGTGGCGTCGCCGAGCGCGACAGCGACCAAGAGCGTCTCACTCGCGAATGCGATGGTCGAGCCGAGCGGCGCCCCGAGCTGGGTCGCCGCAGCGAAGTGGCGGAGCACGACGGGTGGCTCTTGCGTCGCGTCGAGCAGCACGAGATCGCTCCTCAGAGCCTCCGCCGGCTTCTGCTCCGAGTCCACATCCGAGTAGGCTCCCGAGCAAGCCAGCGCCACGAGGTTCCCCGATGGCGAACGCGCCACTCCGCCGCAGTTAGCCGTGCCCGGCAGATCGAGCGTCCAGCTGATCTCGTTCTGGCTGGGATTCAGTCCGACGATGCGGGCATCCCCGGCGGACTTGAAATCGGCGTCGAAGCGGTGGAGGGACACCCAGACCTCGTGACCCACCAGCAACAAACGGTCCGCGCGTGGCAGGAATGCGCCGTCGCCCTCGGCAGTCAGATCGATGCGCCCGGTGATCGCGTTGGCGCTGGGATCGACGATTAGCAGATCGCCCCCGGCATCGAAGTCGCCCCGTCCGGGCGTTGGGTTCGACTCGTAGCGTGACACGTAGGCTTTGTCCTTAGCCAGCTCCAGGTAGTCATGCGGGTTAGCCGCAAAGCCGGTGCCGACCGGCAGCTGTTGGCTCACGACGCCGGTGCTCGGTTCGACCCAAGTCAGGACCGAGTTGGGATAGCGATCGATCAGCAGCAGCTTGCCGGATGCAGGAGCCGTCGACGGGAACACCACGTCGCCGGACAAAGCGGTCGTGAGCCCTGGAGGCGCTGAACCGCTCGAGATCACGGATTCCGAAAGCACCGCTCCCGTCGGCGACAGCGCGCTGACATTGGTCGATGTGTAGTCACTGTTGGACACGGCGTAGCCCGCCGGGCACGCGCTGCCATTCGGGCTCAGCTGAAAGCCACCGGTCCCTTCGGGTGCCTTCGCGCCGCAGCCGGTCAGTGCCAAGCACGAGCACAGGCTGAATCCGAGCCACGGTTTCAGCGCCACTCTATCTCCATTGCAAGGTAAGCTGCTCTTCCGGGCAGCGGATATCCGATCAAGTCGAAGCGGGTTTGGGCAAGCAAATTGGTCAGGCGAACGCTGAGCGCGAGCTGCTCCCCGAACAGACGTAGCTCGCCCGTGACGTCCAGCGAGCCCTGCTCGGGCACCACGATGAGTCCTGCACGGTCGGCATAGCGGCTGGACTCGTAGAAGTAAGAAACACTCGCCTGCGCCGAATCGATCACGGACTGCCTGAAGCGAGCTCGTCCCTCGACCCGCGGCGTGAGTACCACCCGAGGCTGGTACGGCAGCAGGTCGTTGGCGGGCCGGACGGGCGAAGTGTCCCGTGGATCGAGCAGGGTAGCGCCGAGCTCGAACAGCAGAAAAGGCAGGGGGGTATAGCTGGCCTCGAGCTCCAAGCCGGCAACGCGCGCGGCTCCGATATTGAACGGCCGCACGTAGCCGATCGCGGAGCGTTGGTAACTGATGAGGTCACTCGACCAACGAAGGAAGGCAAAGGCATCCAAGGAGAGCCCGCCGAGCGCCTGCGTCAACGCTCGGGTCGAACGAGCTCCGACCTCGATGGACAGTCCGCTCTCGGGGATCAGCGCGGTGTTGCCTCTGACGACTCCGGAAACTCCATAGAGCTCGGACAGCGTCGGCACCCGGGCATAGCGACCGACGGTCGCGAGCCAGGTCACGAGTGCTGAACCTACCTCTACTCCAGCCCGAGCACTGGGTTGGAATTGCGTGCAAGTGGGGTTGCCGCTCGTTGGACCCGTCGCGTCGCCCGGCGCCGACCACGGCAATGGGCCTTCGATTGCAGTGCCGTGGCACTCGGCGCTGGCCAGTGCTCGCAGGCTGATCTGGCTGGCTCCAGCCCACTCCCCTTGCAGCGCAGCGCGCGAGAACACGCGGCGCGCGCGCGCCGCGGCCCGGTCCTGGCCGCCAATCGTCAACCGATCGATCCCGGCGCGAATGCTGGGAGCAACGGAGAAATGGCGGAGAGGCGCCCAGCGTAGCGCGAGCCCGTCTTCCAGCCTGGTGCCGTCGAGGTCGATTCGAGTGGCGCCGAGGCCGACTTCTCGCAACGGGTCATCATACTCCGTCCGAGTCGACACGATCGAGGTCGTGCTCGTCACCAGGCAGCCGACGGCCGCGCACGGGACTTGCGTCGTGAACGCGGCCAAGCGGCGTTTGAACGTCGCTCGGGCCGCTGTCGTGGGAAAGAGCGCGAACGTCTGCAGCCCCTGCGAGCGTTCGAGATCGTTGGCCACCAAGTCTACTCGCCCGCGAGCTCCGAGCCGCATGCTGCCGACGGCCCAGACGTCGAGCCGCCGCGTGTCAGCGTTGGAGAAAACCGAAGTGTGGTCGTGCTGGCGATCGAAGCGCGTACCGCCGTCGTTGAGGTAGGAGTAGTCGTTCTTTGCGCCGTCGGCCCGCACGCCGACCAGCGCCGATGTACTCTCGTTCCCAATACCCGCGCGACCCCAAATGGCTCGCGCACCAAAGCTACCCGCCATTGCTCCTGCGCTGGCCTGCGCGCCGTTTGCTCTGCGAGGTTCAAAGAAGATAGCGCCTCCGATGCCCAGCTGATCGCCGGCCAAAGGTGCATTCGAGCGGTATATTTCGATGCGATTCATGAACCACAGCGGGATTGTCGACAGGTCTGCCGCGCCTCCCACGTCGTCGTTCAATCGAATACCCGCCAGGTACACGGGAGTCTGAGCGGCGGTTGCGCCGCGGACGCTGGCGCTCGCCGGTGAGCCGTAGCCACCGCTCTCGAAGACCGCGACTCCAGGTTGAGTGCGGAGAGCGTCTCCAGCTTCGAGTCCGGGCGAATTCAAGCGCTCGCGCCGGATGACTCCGCCGGCGACCGAAGGCTCCTTCGGCGGTATCGCAATGGCGTCGCCGCGCACTTCGATTTCGAGTGGCTCGTCCGCACGTGATTTGCGTGGAGCGACCAGCGCCAAAAAAACCGCGCCTCGGGCCCAAGTTCGACGTCGCTTTGCGCGCGTCGCCATCGAGCCCGTCGTGCTTGGATTCCGATCAATCGTGAACGCCTGAACGTCCACGGACGCTTGACTGCCCATGCTGGCCTGCCTCTTTCCTTCGGAGGGAGAACCGGACCGCGTGCTCGTGCTCGCGGGCGATTGGCAGGTCTTCGGACTTGCAGACTTTTTCGGCCAATTTGGCCGATTTTCCTACTTGCCGCCGCTTCCCAGTCTTACCGACCAGTGCTGTTGACGACGTTCGTTTCTGCACACCGCTGCGGGACAGTCCTGGATTTTCACCAGGTTCCCTTTTGCACCCTCGACGCCCTTGCGGGGCCGAGAGACCAATCACGAGAGTCCGGTTAGCGAATGCGCGGGCGGGAAGCAAGAGGAACCTGCTAACGGTTTGACAAGATCCGAGCGGACCCACTATTCACCTTGGCGGCGTTGGCAGGATCGTAGTCGCAGAGCGAGCCGCGGACGCTTCTTGGTCATGTCCCATCCGTCCACACTCCTCGAGTCGGAAGTCGTCGCCGCGTTTTCGGAAGATGCGCGGCGCGCTGTGTACGAGTGCATCGCGCTGCGCCGCGACATTCGCCATTTTCGGCAGGGAGCACCGGTCGAGCAAGCGGTCTTGGAGCGCATTTTGGCCGCTGCGCATCAAGCACCGAGTGTCGGGCTGTCACAGCCTTGGGGATTCGTCGTGATTCGCGACGCCGCCGTGCGCGAGCGAATTCGGGCGAGCTTTCTCCACTGCCGCCAGGCGGAAGCCAGCCGTTTTCCCGCGGATCGGCGCGACGCCTACCTGGCCCACAAGCTCGAGGGCATCGCTGAGTCTGCACTCAATTTGTGCGTCGCGGTCGACCTGCGCGATCGCGCAGAGGCGATCTTGGGCACGACCGCGCAGCCGGAAGCAGTTCGTGCGAGCGCGTGCTGTGCAGTTCAAAACTTGTGGCTCGCCGCGCGCGCCGAGGGGGTTGGTGTCGGCTGGGTGAGCATCGTCGAGCCGGCCGTGCTCCGACGAGAGCTGGCGCTGCCCCCCGGAGTCGAGCCCGTGGCCTATTTATGTCTCGGCATTCCACGCGCGTTTCGGCGTCGACCGATGCTCGAAGAAACGGGCTGGAGCGTCTCGGTGTCCGTTGCAGAGGCCAGCCATTGGGACGGACGCTGGCGAGCGCAGGCGTGCGTGCCGCCGACTCCACGGCCTGCTCCGGCCAGTCGAGCACCGCAGCTGCAAGCGATCGCGCCTGCAAGCGAACTGGCGCGCGCTGCGGCGCGCGCTCACTCGGCTACGCTGACCAAACCAGTCGGAAGTTTGGGCCGCCTGGAGGAGCTCGCTGCATTCTACGCTGCCGCGCACGGCACCTTTCCGGCTCCAGCGTTGACGCGCGCGACGCTCCTCTTGTTTGCCGCTGACCACGGCGTCGTCGTCGAAGGCGTGAGCGCGTACGGCTCTCAGCTCACCGCCGCCATGACCGCCACGGTGATGTCCGGAGGAGCCGCCGTCAGCGCGATCGCCAAAGATTGTGGTCTGGATATCCTGCTCACCGACGTCGGGATTGCGGGCGATTTGAGCGCCCTTCCGCTGGCCCCCGTGGTCGCTTTGCGAAATCGTCGGGTGCGGTCGGGGACGGCTAACCTCGCGCGCGAAGCCGCCATGACGCGCGCGGAGGTCGAGTCGGCGATGGCGGTCGGCGTCGAAGCGGCGCAAGAGGCAATCGCTGCGGGCAGTCACGCGCTCGCGTTGGGTGAGATTGGCATCGGAAACACCACCGCAGCGGCGGCGCTGGTGTGTGCGTTCTCGGGCGTGGCGCCCGCGCTCGTGGTGGGGCGTGGGACCGGCGTCAGCGAGCGAGTCTTGGCCCACAAAATTCGGGTCGTGGAGCGGGCGCTCGCGTTGCACCGTCCTGACCTAGCCGATCCAGTGGGCGTCCTCGCCGCGCTGGGAGGCCTCGAGATTGCAGCACTCGTGGGCTGCGCCATTGCAGCGGCGCGGCAGCGTGTGCCGATCGTTCTCGATGGCCTCGTCACCAATGCGGCGGCCCTCGTGGCCGTGGCGCTACAGCCCGACGTCGGCAGCTACTTGCTCGCCGCTCACGGCTCTCCGGAGCCCGGTGCGCGCACGGCGCTCGCGCGCTTGAGCCTCGTACCGCTGTTACAGTTCGACATGCGCCTGGGTGAAGGCACGGGCGCCTGCCTAGGGGTCGGGTTGTTGCGAACTGCGGTGCTCACACAGTTGTCCATGGCAACCTTTGCTACTGCTGGCGTCGTCGGCCGCGCAGGGATTGCCGATATTCGATGAGTCCCGCAGCCGAGGGTCGTTGGCTCGCGCCACCGCCCCTACGCGCGATTCGCGCGGCATTCATCTTCTTTACTCGTCTGCCCGTCGGTGGTTTCCCCTATCGCAAAGCGGATTGGCAGTGGGCCGCGGCGCATGCGCCGTTCGTCGGACTGGTGCTTGGAGGCGCGCTTGGTCTCATCGATCGCCTGTTGCTGCCGCTCGGCGCCTTACCGGCGGCGCTGCTGGTCGTCGGCGTTTCGCTGTTCTTCACGGGTGCATTTCACGAAGACGGCCTGGCCGACACCAGTGACGCGCTGGGCGGCGGCTACGACACCGAGCGCGTGCTGTTGATTCTGAAGGACAGCCGCATCGGCTCGTTCGGCGGCGCTGCGCTGGTCGTTTCGATCGTTGGTAGGGCTGCGTTGCTCGCCCAGTTGGGCAATGCGGTCGCCTGGGCGTGGCCGCTCGTTTGGTGCGGCGCGCGCGTCGGCCCTATTTGGCTGATGGCGACGTTGCCCTATGTGACGGCCAACGACCTCGCGAAAAGTCGAGACCTGACGCGGGGTGGGCTGGCTCAGGCCCTGGTCGCCAGTTCCTGGTTCATAGTCGTTTCGATTGCGCTCGTTGTGACCGGCCACTTTACTTGGGTACGAGTCGCCGCACTCGCCCTAGCGGTCGCCCTGGTGACCGCCGTGTCAGGTTTTCGCTACTGGGCACGCGTCCGCGGCATCACCGGCGATTTCTTGGGCGCAACCGAGCAACTCGGAGAGCTCGCCGGGCTCGCCGTGTTGGCGTGGAGGTTCTAAGTGCGCCCGCGGCGCGGCGGCACTTCGTCGTGCTTAGCTTTCGGCGTGCATGGGCGGAAACTCAGCCTGACCACGAGCTGCGCTGCTGGAATGCGAGCGCCCCCCCCAACCTACCCGGCCTCGCGACCGATAGGCTTGGACAATCTTGTGGCTTCAGTGACGACACTCAGCTGGGGGGATTAACACCCTCGAGAGCAGTCTGTAGTTTGCAGTGCATGGTTTCGCTGTCGGTCATCAGCGCCAAATTCTCCGAGCCCCATTGAGAACGTTCAGTATCGCGCTGATGGCTGTGGCGCTCAGCTCGGTTGGCTGCAGTGACGAACGCCAAGACGCCGCTGTCGCCGCAGGGGGCGAATCATCAGCCGTCAGCGCTGCGGGCGACGCGGGCGACGCGGGCGACGCGGGCGACGCGGGCGAAACTCCGGTAGCAAGCAACGGCGGGGGTGCCGTTGGCAGCGACGCAGGCGCGCCTGGCGCTGGCGAGCTCAATACCGCGGGCGGACCATCGGTGTTGGATTCCGACGCGGGCGCGCCCGCGCAAGCCGGCGGCGCGGGTCAGTCACTGCCGAGCGCAAGCGCAGGAGTCGGCGGTGCGGTACCGAACGGACCCGGCGCGGGCGGCACCCTGAATCGCGGCGGAGCAGCGAACGAAGGCGGTGAACCTGCTCGCTCGGACGGTGGAGCGGCCAATTCAAGCGCTGGAGCAGCCAATTCAAGCGCTGGAGCAGCCAATTCAAGCGCTGGATCGATGGCAGTCGCACCTTCAACGCGACCGGCACGGTCATGTACGCGGCGCCTGGAAGATCTGTCTTACCAAGGAGTGATTCCAGTGCCCTGTCGGCACAACGACAATCACGACTGGGACGCCTACGGTCGCTTCGTGTTCAGCTCGCCCACCGGCGATCGCCTATACGTCATCACGACGACGAGCACTGAAGCAGCCCTTGTCGATCGCTGGGCGCTCGGGGTATTCGACGCACTCGGTCAGCCGATCCCAGCGGCCGGCCCCTAAGCCCCACAGGTCGTGACGCGCCGGGCCAGAAATGGTCAGCCCTGCTACCGAGGCCGCGCTCGCGCGCGCGCCCGCTTCTATCGATCAAGACTGGCTTCTGTGGTGCAATGCTTGCCACGGCCGAGCGAATCCAGTATTTTCGGCAAAATGAGTAGTGCGGGGTTGAGTGAGCGGTGCTTCGTTGCATTCATGGCTTGGGCGACGCTCTCGGGCTGCAGTCCAAGTCGACAGGACGAGCCGCTTCTGGTCGCGCAGCAAGCGCTGGTGCCCCAACTCTCGCCGCCGTTCGACATCGAAGCGTACCCCGCGCTCAGCGCTTCGCTTACCGCCAACGGGATCCTGGCGTGCGGCAGTCAGCGCTGCCTGGGGGTGTACTCGGGGCCCGCCGGTTTTCCGCTCGCCACCCGCATCACTGCTGACGGTAGCCCAGTCGATCTGCCTCGGATTCACTTGGCCGCAAACCCGTTCGCTCCAATCGCCATCGGCGTGCTGGGTGACGAATTTCTGATCCAGAGTACGAGTGACGCGAACCCAGACCAGTCTACGAACGAGCGTTACCACTACGATCGAGTTCGCGGCAGCGATGGCGTGTTGCTTCCGGATGTGACCGCGCTGTTGCCGGCCGAGCACGTGATTCGGATTGCGTCGACCGCGAATTCTTGGGCGCTGATCACACGCACCAGCCTCACGATGCACCAGCTACGGGTTTTCGATTCCAATTTTCAGCCTTTGGGCGCGCCGGTGAGCCTGCCGAATTTTCGCGACGGGGCCTTGCTCGCCGCAGACGACCAGTACTTCGCGGTGGATCATAGTGAGGGCACGCGAGTCAGCGCCACGACGGGCTTAGCGCTGGATACGACTCCAATCGTGTTATCGAAGTATGACTCTGGCAGGCCAACGCGCGGCGCCTACTTGAACGGCGTCTACTATGTGGTCGAAGGGGGCGGCGGCATCGCCGTCACGCGCGTTTCGAAGACAGGCACCGTGCTCGATCCAGACGACGATTTCAACCAGATCCCGGGCGGGCGTGCCGCCTACACCGGGCTGCCCTCTGCGAACGACAATATCGACGTCGATCTCGTCGGTGGAAAGCTGATCGTCTCTTTCCAGAGCACGTCGCTCCAGCTTTACGCGATCACTTTGGATCCAGCCACGGGCTTGCGCACTGGCGCGACGGCGAGCGCCGGACCCGGCGGCTTCGCGGTCATCGCTTCGAAGAAGTTCAGCATCGACCCCATTGGTACGGGAGCGCTGCTCTCGAACGACGGCAATCTATTTGCTCCGACCAGCTTGTACCCAGGCAACACAGCCCAATCCTTGAACTCAGTCGGTGCCGAAAAAGCCCTCAACGTGGCCTCCGCGAGCCGCACCGAGCCAATGATTGCCAGCAATGGCGCCGGTTATTTGGCGGTATTTAGGGTCACCGACGGAGGTGACAACCCGATCCGGAAAATTTATGCGACACGCATCGATTCGAACAGCGGTGCCTATCTGGACAATCCGCCGCTTTATCTCGGGATGGGCAAGACGCCCAGCGTGGCCTCGAACGGCACGGACTACCTGGTGATGTGGTCGACCCAAGCCGGCCACAATCAACGCCTGGTGCGCGCCAACGGCAGCCTCGGCCCCGAGAAGCAGTATGCGATTTTGACTTCCTGGGAGTCTCAACGCCCGATCGGGCTCACCTTCAACGGAGTCTATTTCGCGGCCTCCGGCAACGGTGGGCTGTTCACGCGGATCGACCCGGATGGCACGTTCATCGACAACCCTCTCAAAAGTGGTCAGGGCGGGGGCGGCGAAGTGGTCTTGGCCGACACGACACCAACGACCGATCGCCGCACTTTCATGGTGCTGCAGGAAGCCGGCGTCGGCGCCTTGATCGACGTCGGGAATTTCTTGGTGCGCTCGCAAACCGGCTCGGTCATCAGCCCCACGAGCATGCTCCTCAGTGGCTACAATCAGCCCTTCGGTGCCAGTGATGGCACGAATTTCTTCGTCATCGCGCGCTTCGGCGAGGGGTACAATGTCAAGGGCTTGTTGGTCGATCCGTTGACGGGGGCCCAGCTCGTGGGTTCGAGCACGCTGAATCTGACGCTGGACACGCACGAGGAGCTCCGTGGCGCGAGCTACGACGGCAAGAGCTTCAACGTGTTCAGTATCGCCTTTCCCGACAATCAGGAGCCGCGGCTTCTGATGCGTCGCTTCGGCCCCACGCTCACGCCCGTGGCCGACGAGCCCGCGAACGGAATGCTCATCAACGACCAAGCCATGCGCCTCGACCTCGGCACGACGTACGCCGGCTTCGCGAGCGACGGCAACGGCTGCACCTTGGTGGCGTACACGGTGCTGGACGTCGATCGCTTCGGCAATTCGATCAAAGCGCGCTTCATCAACGACGGAGCCACCGGACCGTGCGGTCAAGGCGTTGTCCCGGGCGGTACGGCCGGCAGCGGCAGCGGCAGCGGCGGTCGCGGAAGCGGTGGCGGTGCCAGTGGCGGTGGCTCCGGATCGAGCAACGGCGCGGGCGCCGGCGGCGCGCACGCTCTCGGTGGAAATAGCGGGACGAGCGCGGGCGCCAGCGGCGTCGGTGAAGGCGCCGCTGGTTCGGGAAAGTCCGGCGCATCTCACGGTGGTGCGGATTCCGGAGGCGCGCAGGGCGCGGACGACGCTGGCGCTGCCGGCGTCGGCTTCGGCGTCGCAGGCACCTCCGAGCTGGACGCGGGCGCGAGCAACGCAGGTGGAAGCAGAAGCGACAATGGCGGCGGTTGCGGCTGCCGAGTCACAGGCACGCCTGCTGCGCATTCCTGGGCCATCCTCGCGCTCGGTGTCGGCTTACTCCGGCGCCGGCGTGAGCGTCGCGCCGCTCAGTGCAACGCGAGCTGACCTGCGACTCGGCCGCTCGGCAAGCGTCGTCAGGCTCTTGCGATTCGCTGCGCCCACTCGCAGACGCCAGACCGCCGCGGACGGCGCGGGCTGCAAGGCCAGCCAGCACTCGTTCCCGATCTTGCGCGCTCTTGTTCTGTGACAAATTCAGCTTTAGCTCGAAGCGCTCGCTCGCTTTGGGATTGTCGCCCGACGTTCAGTGCCCCCTGCGGCAACTTGGCGGCTCCTCGAGCTCGAGACTCAATCCGTATCGGCGGGCGGTGTTGCGGGACGGGATGGACGCTCGAGCTCGTCCGCCGCTCCCGTGCGGAGACCGAGTTCGACGGCATCGAGCAGCACGGCCATGGACGCGTGGCGCGCGTGCTCGTCGAGCATCAAGCCGCGCCCGAGCAGTTGCTCGAGCCAGGCAGGGACTGAGTGCGGGTGGGATGGCAGACTGCCCGGGGCCGCGCTCTTGCCAGGCATCAGCCTCATGCGCTCTGCCTTGCGATACGGGCGTTCGCCATACAGCGCCTCCCACAGCACCACACAGAAGCTGAACTGGTCCGCAAGCGCGCTGACCGCGTTGCCTGCGCGTTGCTCGGGAGCCATGTATGCGGGCGTGCCAACGACGCTGCCCTGCGCTATGTCGTTCGCGGAGGCGCTGGCAATGCCGAAGTCGAGCACACGCGCGCGCCCGTCATTTCCGACGATCACGTTGTCGGGTTTGAAGTCTCGATGGACCAAGCCCGCCGCGTGCGCTGCGGCCAGTCCGCGCCCCGCGGCGACCACCACGTCGACGATCGCGCGCAGAGTCCGCCGCTCCGCCGCGAGCCATTCTCGAAGGGTCACTCCCTCGACGAGCTCCAAAACCACGTAGCTCCGCCCTTCTAGCTCACCGACGTCGTGCACCGCGATTACGTTGGGGTGCACGAGCCTGGCGAGCGCCTTCGCCTCGCTGCGAAGCTGCCCGGCACTGACGCCAGGTAGCGGGACTTTGATCGCCACCGAGCGGTCGAGCAGCGGATCGTACGCTTCGTAGACGCAGCCCATCGCGCCAGCGCCCAACCGTCCCACCAGACGATAGCGCCCAAACTCCTGTCCCACGACGAACGTGCGGGTCACGATGCCCGACTCCCCATCACGCTTCGTGGTCGCGGTGTCGAGCGAGGCAGCCGGATCGACGGTCATCGACGCTCCTCGGCGTGGGGTGAATGCGCGCTGCTTTGCGCTGCGCGCGCCGCACTCATCCACCATGAAATCCGGGAGCTGCGATCTGTCGAGGTGGATGTACGCATCAATCGGTTCATCGTCTCGGCAGTGAAAGAGTACCCGTATGGGTGTGCCCCTTCGGCCGTTGGCGGGCCCACCCAGATAACCCGATTAGTGGTGGGCGCCAACGACCCGCGTCAGCAAAAGCGCATGGTCGGCAAAATAATGAAGGTAAATTGCTCACCTTGGCTCCAAGCGGGTGCACGAGGCCTTCACCCGGGCAGCCAGCGGCGAAACGGCGTCACGACTCAAGAACCGCGCTTTCGCGCGCCCGCGGTCATCCACCGGGCAGGCCGCAAATACTTCGGCCGCGATGCACTCACCCGTCAATTGCCCCGCTGGAAAGCGCCGCTCTGCACCTGCGCTGTCACTCCCCTTCGATACGGCGAGCTCAGTGACCGATGGGGCCTCGATCAGCGATGTTCCAGGGCAAGTTCTGTGGCTGAACAACGGGGACGGTGGAGACGACCGCGATTGGCGTCATGCTCGGTTGGCAAGCGACCTGTCCGTGGGGCTCGTGATTCGAGAATGAGCGGCGCACTGCGCTTGCTGCTCCTCGACCGCCACTCCACGTTCGACCGTCGGAGCGCTGGCCAAGTGCCGCCTAGGCGCACGTCGCGCGCGGTAGCCACGTGCGGACGGATTGGCCATTCGCAACCGAGTGCTCAGTAGCCGGCCTGATGTTTGGAGCGCGAGGGCTTAGCCGCAGACGGCGCAGTTGGCCGAGGCGTACGAGGTTTCGTGGCCGAGCTGGAAGCTGGCTGTTGTGGCTGCGGACGGCTGCGTCGTTGACGGGGAGCCTGGGCGGCCGGTGGATCCTCGCCCAAAGTGGCAGACGTTGAACTTTCTGACTCGGCGGCCTCGGCCTCGGCGCAGGTGAATTTCTCGGTGACTTCTTGTAACTCGCAGGCCATGCGCGAGAGATCGGTTGCGGCCACCTGCATCTCGCTCAGGCCTGCAAACGTTTCTCGCGTCGACTCGGCGACACCCGCCACGCCGGCCGAAACTTGCTTGCTCGTTTGTGCCAGCGAAATCGCAGTGCGCGTGATCTCACTGATAGTTTCGCTTTGACGCTGAACGGAGCCGACGATCGCCCCCTGAATGGAGTCGATTCGAGTCACGATGGTGCCGATTTCGCGAACGCCGCTCAGCGTCGCCGTGGCGTTCGTCTGCATCGAGGTCACACTCTTGATGATCTCGGCCGCCGCCGCGGACGTCTGCGCGGAGAGCTGCTTGACTTCGTTGGCGACGACTGCGAAGCCCCTTCCCGCGTCTCCGGCATGTGCCGCCTCGATTGCGGCGTTGAGCGCGAGCATGTTGGTCTGTTGCGAAATCCCGGAGATGGTTTGCATCACCTCACCGATCTGTCGGCTGCTCTGCCACAGCTGGGCCAAGCTCGCATCCGCCCGAGCCACGACCTCGACCGCGAGGCGCGCCACCGTCGCGGCTTCGGCTGCGCTCTTGGCAACGTCGCGAATGCCTCCCGAGATGACCTCGGATCCCGTGGCGACCGACTGAATGCTCTCGCTCATCTCGCCCGAAGCGGTGGAGGCGGCGCTGGCGCGGGCTGCGTTGTCGCGGGCGCTCTCGTTCAGTTGCGTCCCGACGGCTTGTAGCTGCTCGGAGGCCGCCGCCAGCGCTTGCGAATTGCGCGCGATTTGGGCGATGGTCGCGCGCAACGTGTTTAGTAGCACCTTCACGCCCTCGGCGAGGCTATCGATCGTGTCCGTGCCGCTGACCTCGAGCTCGAGCGTGAGGTCACCCTGGGTTGCAGCCGTCACGACGCGCAAAATCAAGTCCACCTTGCGTCGCAGCTCGACCGCTTGGTCGCGCTCACGCTGCGCGGTGCGCCTACGAACAAGAGTCGCCGCGATGACCTGGCCAACGCCCCTGAGCGCGTCCAGCCGTCGATCGGACAACGCCAACTCGGAAGCATAGAAGTCGACCAGCGCGAGCACGGTGCCGGCGTCGTCCACCAGGGGCATACACAACGCCGCGCTGAAGTTGGACATGCGGGCGGCGTCGGCGCGCTTGAAGCCGGAGAGCTCCGCCAGTTCGGGAACCCAAGACATCTCGCGCTGCTTGAAGGTTCGCCCGACCAAGCCCTCGCCGTCTCGAAATGACAGACGCTGAGTGGCCTTTGCGAAACTTTCATGTGCGGTCCCGGATTCACCCGCGTAGCGCAGGACCACTCCACTTGCATCGTCATGCACGGTCCAACAACTGCCGTACTCCCAACCAAAGGAATTTCTCACGCTTTCCAGTGCGCTCGTGAGCGCCTCCAGCTCGGTTTTGGAGGCATTGACCGCGCTGAGCACGCGGCTCACCGCGAGCGCGTCCGTCAGCTCCGCCTTCAGCGCCGTCAGCTGGTCGTCGTGAGAGTTCTGTGTCGTCGTCATCGCGTTACCTTCATTCAGCGGGGATCATGCTGAAGTGCCCAGCTCGAGTCCCGGGCACCGAAGCGATCGGTCGCGATCCCGATTGGCACGCGCAGCACGGAGCCCACTAAAATCGGTGCGACTTTGAGGAGTGTGGCGCTCGTCGGCGTCAGCTGCAACTCTTGCGCGACGGTGCGCGTGGCCGGGCCGAGAGCTACCCAGGCGGCAACCGCCGCGGCAAAGCTCAGTGTGTTCGTGATCAATACTCGCGAACCCAGCGATATCGGAGGCATGAACGATCCCTTTGATGTCGAACCGGGCCATGGTCGGTTCTATCTCTAGGGTCGACAACGGCATGCCGCGACTCGTTCGTTAGGCGCCACGCTTCGAATATCGATTCGGGACGCGCAGATCTCGCAACTCGTAAAATCACCCGCGCAAATTATGCACGGTCGACTTGGGCGATGACGACCTGGGCGCCGTTTCCGCTGCGAAGTGTGGCTTCGAATGCGGAACAAGCGTCGTTTCGCGCGACTCTGGCGCCGTGTCGTCGGTTGCACCAGCAGGTGCAAATCTTGCTGCTCCCCGACCGCCGGCCGGCGGTCGCCGACAGACAGGCGTTGTTCGCCAGGCGCCCGGTTGGACAACTCAGTTGAAGATATCGAGCGGAATCGCGTTGGCGATCAACGCATATCCGGCTTGGTTGGGGTGCACGCCGTCGCACGTCAACTTGGCTGGCAGCGCCCAAGCGGTGTCCTCGGCACCGAGCAGCGCCGGTTCTAGGTCGACCACCGCATCGTAGCTTGGCTCTGCCGCGCCCAGGCGTTTGTCGTGCGCGCGAATCCAAGCGTTCGCTTGCTGTGCCACTTGTTGGTTGGTACCGACGTCTTTCGTGGAGTTGCCGAAGGGCAGGATCGGAATGCCGACGATTTGCTTACCAGCGGCGTGGGTCTTCGTGATCGCCTCCGCGTAAGCGTTCTCGAGAAACGCGGCGTCCACCAGCTCGTACGAGATGTCGTTGACGCCCATCAGCAAAGTGACCCAGCGCACCGAGGGCAGCGTCAGCAACTCGTCGAGGCGAGTCAAGCCTCGCAGGCCGGCTCCGTCCGACGAGGCAAAGCGCCCTGATCCGATGCCCGCGTTGAGCACGGAGACCGCCGTCCCATCGGCGAGCAGCGGAAGCCTCGCCGAGAGCAGGTCGGGCCAGTCACCGTTTGCGTCCACGGTCGAGCAGGATCCTTCGGTGATGGAATCACCCAGGGCAACGATAGCAGCTGCGGGCCCCGGCGAGAGCACTTGCACCTCGAAGACCGCGAAGATCTGCCGTGTCAGCGAGGCGCCAGACAAGGAGGTTGCCGCGACCAGATTGCCTGCCTTGTGATAGGAAAACTTGATGCCGCCGCGACCGCCCTGGGTGGTGGGCACGAACGCGCCGGGAAAATAGAGCGAGATGGCCAAATCCTGGCCCGCGCTCACGTCCAGGACGACCGGGTCAGACCAGATGTCTTCGCCCGCGGGCACGAGAACCGTCGACTGGCCGCCGAAGGTGAGCTCGCGGTCCGTAGCCGGAACAATAGCGCTGCCAGTGCCGCGGATTGCGACGTGAGCCGCACGGACGTCGAGCGCAGTCGACGAAAACCGCTGGCTCAGGCGAACGCGCACCTGCGTTCCGCCGGTCGTCAGGCGAGTCATCAGGCGCAGCGTGCGCCCGGTCAGGTCCGGAACCGGGTCATTGAACGTGTGGTTGGTGGTGATGGTCGTCGATAGCGGCCCGCGCCCTGTCCAAGCTGGCACCCAAACAGACGGGCAGGCCGTGGCTCCGGACGAAGCGGTCGCGGTCTCACGGCCGAGATGCCAAGTGAGCGGAGAGCCGTCGAACGGCACGGTAAATGGCACGGCAGGGCTTCCAGGCGAGAACTCTTCCGGCTGGCCACGGCTCTCGCTGCCGGGCGCGAAGAAATTCTCGGAGCTGATTGGGACGGTCACTGGCGTGAGCGAGCCATTCAGGTAGGAAAATTGGGCGTAATACTGCTGAGGCCCGCGGTCGAAGACGCAGCTCAAAGCGGGAGTCAGCGAATCTCCCGCGGTAGCGAGCTGGAGGTTGTCGAGGAGGTACGTACCGCGCTCGTCGGACGGTACATTCATCGCGATTGAGAACGAGAGATCGGTGCAGCCATTTCGGAGCTCGGCGAGCGTCCACTCGGGAATGGCGAATCGGATCTGATTGAAGCTATCAGTCTCGAGCCCGGTCAGCTCCGCCTGACCGACGAAAGCATTGTATACGCTGCGCGAGGGGCAATCGAAATAGAGTTGCGTGGCGCCGAACCAATACGGATTGGCTTGGTTGGAGGGGACGAATAAATCATACGAGACCGAGCCAGTGATGGCCGAACGAACGGTCACTGGCTGGCTTTTGATCGTCACGTAGCCAGACGGGTCGAGCGCGAGCGAGAAGGCGCCCTCCGTCGTGGCGTCACTGGCCGTCGGCGCCTGCATGTTGCCTTGGATGATGCTCCACGCGGCGGCATCCTCGAAGCCCAGCACGGAACCGTTGGCTGAGGGAGCGAGCGCGGACGCGACGGCTCCCGGGTGTTCTTGGCTTGCAAGCGACACGTTGCAACCACTCGCTGTCAAGGCAACCAGCCACGCCGCAGCTGACAGGCGCGGACGCCAAGCGTTCGGCTTTTTCTCTGGGGCAGACCGGCTCGTGGGGGCGTTTTCCATGTCCATATCCGGGGTCCTCGATCCTTTTTACGAGCCCAGTACGCGGTTCGCGAGCGCGGAAGACCGGAAAGGCGAACGCACGCACTACGAGAATGCACCCTCTTGCTCGCGCTTTCGATGGTCATTTCCTCTGGTGCGGCTGGCGGCAGCTCGCCTCGAGCTGGCGGATTTCGCGCACGGCTTCCCCGGGGCCAGGCTCCGCAGCAAAATTCGACATGAATGTGAGGCATTGGGGGAAGCGGGGCGCCAGGCGGTGCACGCTCGAGGAGCGCGCTCGTGCCGAGCGGAAGCTCGTCATCGACAACATGCGCGGCATTTTCGACCGCAAGATCGTGGTGGCCGACGCGAGCGTGCGCGACCAACCCGCGGATCGGCGCTGCCCCGTTCGAGTCGCTCGCTGCGCGTCAAGTATCGGCCGGCCGCTGCACCAAAGCCACCGCGGCTTTGAGCTCTGCCAAGTCACGGTGGCGCAAGAGGTAGGCCACGTTGCCCATCGTGGCCGCAAACGCGTCCGGAACCGCGTTGATTGCAAATAGCGTGTCTCCGAGCTGGCGCGCGAGCTCGGCGGGGCTCAGCAGGTAGCGAGAGGCCGTTCGGCGTCCCGCGTGAGCGGTGAAATAGCGCCGCGTGTAGCGGAAATCCGTTAATCCGCCGGCGAGAACGGCCGCCCAAAGGTCATAAAGATCGATCTCGCACGCAGCGCTCATCATGTCCGTCGTGTACCCGCCGGGCGGGCGGATGTTCATCTCCAGCCCAACGTACGTGCCATCGGGCCGAGCGAAGAATTCGACGTGAAAGAAGCGCTCACGGATCTCGAATGCTTCCACGGCGCGGCGGCCGACTCGTTCGAGTTCTGCCGGGATATCGCGGAGCGAGTAATAATGCCCGTCGAGTGCGCCTTGGCGGACTTGCATGATGCCCGCGTCATAGGCGTGCGAAGTGCAAAAGACGATGCGACCAGCAGCGTCGGTCAGACCGTCGAACGTCACGATCTCACCTTCGATGAACGGCTGCAGCACGTGCTTCGATAGACCGCGCTTCAGTGCCGCGCAAAGCTCGGCTTCGCTGTGGACGATGAACGTGTCCACCGCGCCCGAACCCGAATCAGGCTTGACCACCAAGGGCAGTCCGAGCTGCTCGAGCTCCGTCTGCGTCGGCGGCACCGGTCCTGCTGAGACCGTCGAAGGGTAGCAGACACCTGCTGCGCGAAAGCGTGAGCCCATCCAGGTCTTGCTGCGTAGTCGGCACGTTTCGGCATGACTCAATCCCTGCACCCCGAAATCGTCGCGCAGCCTGCCTTCGCTTTCGAGCCAGTGCTCGCCATTGGAATCCAGCCGATGCAGACTGCCGTGTCGCGCGATCAGTCCAGCGGTCGCGCCGTGCAGTGCGGCGTACTCGCCCATGCGCGGCGCCCACACGTATTCGCGCAGCGCGCCGGCAAGCTCAGGGGGTTGCCTCGCGGGCGGTTCGTCACCAATTGCCAGCACGCTGAAGCCGCGCGCGCTCAGCGCACTGCAGAACCGATGTGCATTGGGCGGAAAAAAGGGAGACAAGAACAATACGTTCATGGGTTTAGCCAGGCTTCTTGGGCTTGCCCTGCACCTTTCGTACCCAGAAACGAAAACGGTCGGCGGCTCAGCACTTTGCTGCGAGCACGTGACACGAGGACCGTGGCAAACGGAGACCTCGCCGCAATTCGCACCACGAAACCCATTCGGTGATCTTCGTCGATGTCGGCGACGGCAGCCGTTTTCACTGAACCGGCCGCTGACTGACCCAGGGAGCGCACGAATGGGCGCTCCGGTTCCGAGTGCAACCTTGGCCACTTGGTAACCTTTATAAATCCATTTGACAGCCTAATATTAGTTCACTAGAAGAAATGAGTGAGCAATTGGTTACCAATTAGTGTCACCTGGAATGGGCCGTGAGCGCCGGGCGTGCCCACGCTGACGTGTTTCGAGCGATCGCCGATCCCACACGTCGCGCGATCTTGGATCGCCTGCGCGCGGGGCCGGCGCCGGTGAACGCACTCGCGAGCGACTTCGAGCAAACGCGGCCGGCGATCTCCAAGCACCTCAGGGTGTTGAAGGACGCTTCACTCGTGACGGAGCGGCGCTCCGGACGCGAACGGTTGTACGAGCTTCACCCCCGGCCTCTCCAACAAGTCGCGGGTTGGGTCGAAGGCTACCGGGCGTTCTGGCTCGGGAATTTGAACAATCTGAAACGTTATCTGGAGAATGAAGAATGAGCGCGCTCAAGAACAGCACGGCGCGGGCAATTGCCGACGTGAGTCAAGGCACGCTGCTCGCGACCATCGACATCGCAGCACCACCCGAACGCGTGTTTCGCGCCGTCACTTCGGAAGAGCTCCCCCTCTGGTGGGGTTCGGACGACCTTTACCGAACGACGGAATGGTCGGGCGACGTGCGGCCCGGCGGCAGCTGGCGCACCGCGGGCGTGGGGCGCGACGGGAAGCCCTTTTCAGTCCATGGCGAGTTCTTGGAGGTCGATCCGCCGCATCGACTCGTGCAAACGTGGCTCTACGATTGGGACCCCGCGGCAAACGTGACCACCATCACCTGGCGCTTCGAGCCGATCCCAGGCGGTACACGTGTCCTCGTGCGCCACGAAGGCTTCGGTTCTGCACACGAAGCATGCGCGAATCACGCCAGCGGCTGGGAGCATGTGCTCGGCTGGCTTGCGGGTCACGCCGGAGCGGCGGCGTGAAGCGCGTCACTCCCTGGCGCGTGGCGAGCGCTTTGTTGGTCGTGTTCTGCGTCATGCACACCGCCGGCGGTATGCTCGCGCAGAAGAGCCTCGGTCCCGACGCCGACGCGGTCTTCGCTGCCATGAAGCGCGTGCACTTCACGTTCAACGGTTCGGACGCGACGTTCTATGGATTCTGGTTCGGCTTCGGCCTCACTGCATCCGTATTCCTTTTGTTTTCGGCGGTCGTTGCCTGGCAGCTCGACCGCGTGCCGCCTGAAGAATGGTCTCAGGTCTCGGTCGTGGCGTGGGCGCTGATCGCGAGCCACGTCGCGAACACGATCCTGGCGTGGCAGTACTTCTTCGCAGGGCCGGGTGTGTTCGGCATCGTGATCACGGCGCTGCTGGTCGCGGGAGCTCTCCAAAAGGCTCGCTTCGGCCTGGGCGAGGTACGGCGTGGTCGTCTTGGATAGCGGTTCCCAAACCACCCAAACCCGCTGCGGCGGCGCTATCCCGAAGCCGAGCGGCTTTCGCGAGTCCGAGGCCGAAGCCAGGTGCAGCTGTGGTGTGTACCGCATCGCGCTACGCCCACGCTTCGAAGCGCGAGCGCCGGGAGAGCCCGCTGCGCGTTTCGATCTGACCGACCCGCGCTCGTCAGCGAGGGCAGCTCGTAAGAGAGCGCGCTCGCCGCCGCCAATCCACCGCCGGTCGCCGCGCGGCGCCGCCGACCGCTGTCAGCACTGATTGCGGGCGCGCCGTCGGCGTGCGAACGCACCCGCAACGGCTAGCAGCAGCGAACCGAGGGCAAGCGTCGCGCTCGACGATGCACCCCTGTTACCCACCTGAGTGACGCTGCATTTGATGATGATCGGCGGTTGGTTGCCGCCGCTGCTGCCGTGGCTGCTCCCGGCACTACCCGTTGTCCCTGCCGTGCCGCGGCCTGCCGTGCCGCTGCCCGCTGTGCCGCTGCCCGCTGTGCCGATCGCGCCGCCGCTGCCGGCAGTGCTGCTCGCTGCGCCGCCGGCAGTCGCGCTCGATGCGCCTGCGCTGCCCGGATCGCCGCTCGATGCACCCGCGCTGCCCGCGCCGCCGGTGTCGCCCGGATTGCCGCTCGATGCACCCGCAGTGCCACCGCTGCCAGCGCTGCCGCCGCCACCGTCGACGACTGCGCCGATCAGGCGCGAGGCGATGCGCCGACTACGGAAGCCCTCGCCGTATTTGATGTAGCTGACGAGCACTTGCCCTTGGGCGTTGCTGGCTGAGACCGGTCCGTAGCTTTCTTCACTGACCAGCGTGGTGACCGGACCGAGTGTGCCATCCGCAGCGATGTTGCGACCGTCGAGGTGATGCTCGGGTGTCTCCCAAATTGCGAAGAAGCTCGCGCCGTCCCAGGAGAGTGCCGCGAGGTAGCCTGCGGTGCTTTCTGCGAGCACGAGGGTGTCAGCTGAGAGTGCACCCGCTTCGAAGAAGCGCGCGCGCACTTGGGTGTCATTGGTGTCGGTCCACGCGACGAGCGTCTTGCCTGCGCCCGTCGCCGCGCTAGCGAAGCTGATGTTCGGCGACAACTCGACGCTGGTTCCGACTTGGCCAGTCGCACTCACCGGGATCAGCCGAGTTCCGGCTTTGGCGTAGCTCAGCAGGTAGCCCCCGTCCGCGGCCTTGAACACATTGGGGCCGGTATTTACCGAGGAAGAGTCGATCTGGAACGCGGCATCGCCATTCCCTGCGGCGTCGAGCAGCTGCCCGAAAATCGCCCCGTCGCTCGAGTCGCCGGTCATGAACACTGCAAGGTAGCCAGTGCCGTCGCTGGCCACCGTGGGCGAAGAAGATAGCTCAGTGGCGAACGGCGCGAGTGCGCCGAGGGTTCCGTCAGCGGCGAGCGTGCGGCGGTAGCTGCCGCTGCTGATGCCGCTCCACAACGATAGCGAGCTGTTGTTGCCGGTCGAGCCGAGCGAGGCACTGAAAGCGGGCGCTTCCGCAGTGGACAGCACGACGCTGTCCGGGTCGCGAACGTGGCCACTCGCATCGATGCGAACCGCACGCACACTCATGTCTGTGTTCGACTCTCGTTCGTCCGTCCACTGCACGACGTAGTCCGTGCCGTCGAAGACTAGGTTTGGATAGCCTTGCGAGGCGGCCACGCCAGTGAGCGGGATCGATCCGTTTTGAATTTGAAGATTGAAGTCGAGCAAGCTGCCCTCGATGCCGTTGCCCAGAAATGACAGCAGATACCGAAAACCGGCCGGCGGGTGCCCACCCGAAAAAGCGAGCGCCGTGCGGTCCCCGAAGCTGACGTAGCGTGGCGAGCCAGTCGCAAGTTTCACGTCGTCAGTGGCCAGCGGGACGCCGCTTGCCGACACTCGAGCGCCGTAGATCGATTGCTGATCGCGACCGTCGGCCCACGCGACGAGATAATTGCTGCCATCGGAGACGACCGAGGCCAGGCCCGTGGTTTCGGTCGAGTGCGAGAGGGTCACGTCCTCGTTGTCGAACACGCCGTTGTCGTCGATGGACGAACCGAAGATGCTGGTCGGATAGTCTTGGGTGTTCCACACGACCAAGAAATGCGAGTCAGTGGCGGCGACGCTCGCCGTGGTTTCGCTGCTCGGGCTGTTCGAGAGCGGAAATTCGCCGGAGCCCACCGGTGCACCGTTCAAATCGACGAGCGCGCCGTAGATCCGCCCGACATCACCCGTGATGTCATCGTGGACGTATTTATCCCAGACCACGAGCGCACGGCGGCTGCCCACCGCGATGCGCGGATTGCCGACTGATGCCGGGTTCGATACCGCGTACTCGGAGTTGGCGATCTTGTTGCCGCTCGAATCAAAGGCAGCAACTGTTGCCGTGCCGTCCCCGCCACCGAGTTCGAGCCAGCTGACGAGGAACTGACTGCCGGTCCAGCCCACGCTCGGATACATGGCTTGCCCACTCGTCAACGTGAACGCTGACGTGCCCTCCAGGGTGCCGTCAGGTCGCACGAAGCGCCCGCGCACGGTCGAGTCAGCGCCGAACGCAGTCCAGGTCACCAAGAAGTGACCACCGCCGAAGGCAACGCTCGGATAGTACTGCGCTTCAGTTCCCTCACCGAAGTCCAGCCAGGTTGCGTCGAGCACCTTGCCGTTCGCATCGACGCGCACGGCGCGGATGTGCGAATCGACTTCTTGCACCGCGAGAAAGCCGGCTCCGCCGCTAGCGACCACGGGATTATGACCGACGTCGGCCTGCTTCAGAACCGGCGTATCCGTCCCGATCTCGGGGCCGACCGTTGGCACGAGCGCGGAACTACGCACGCCGACCGAGTCCGATTCACCGCTGCGATGCGCTCCCGCACCGCACCCACAGGCCGCCCACACACACACCCACGATCCCCACTGGAGAGAATTCCTCACGTCACACCTCCGCTGGCTGCGGAGGCTAGCATGAGCGCGTCGGCGCGTGCCACGTGAATCGCCCCCGCGCTAATGAGCAAGAAATTCGCGTCTCAGATTCACGCTTTCGACATTAGACGATGAGCGCGTTAGCCACGAAGTCGAGGTTCGCGAAAGGTCAACTACTCGCGCGCTCTTCCTACGTGGCGCAGATCGCCGACGGTGAGCGGGGCGACTTGCTTGGGCGACAGCAGCGCCGCGACCACCAGCCAGAGCGCGGGCAGTGGCATGTCGGTGGCACCCAGCGACAACAAGCACATCGAGAGCACGACACTGGCCCGACCTCGCTCGCCAGGCCTTGCTACACAAGCCCCTGCCGCGAGCAGCAGGGCCGCGGTGACGGTGAAGCGCAGCGCACCCGGCACTGCCGCCCCGGACGCTCGCGATAGCTGCCCCAACGCGCGCTCCGCAAGCACGCGCAGTACGCTCGCGCCGGGTGCGCTGCCGTGGGCGGCGAACACGCCGAGCGCGAGCGCCGGCACGAGTACCAGCGCAGCGGCGAGCGCGATTTTGCGGGGCTTGCCGTGACCAAGATAGGTCAAGCTCAAGCCGAGCGTCACGAGATCGAGCAATGTCGCCAGCGTCGATAGGGCGATCAGCCAATGCGAGCTGGCGGCATCGAGATGTTCTGCTGCGTGACTGGCCAGCTCGCGTGCCAGGAGATGCGCGAGACCAGACAAGCCTGCCGCGCCGAGCACCAGACCGCTGGCGCGAGTTTCACGTGCGCGCAGGCTGGCGAGCGCGCCCGCCAAAGAGGCTGCGATTGCGGCGAACGCCATCATCCGACATAACTCGGGCGCAAGCGGCCGAGCCCAAGCCGCCATCACCAACGCGATCACGATTGCGCTGCCTGGCAACGCGACCAAGCGATAGGCCAGATCGAGCTTGGGCAAACGCAGCGCGCCGCCGGCCAGGCGGATGGCTGCGGCGACTCCGCCGGCCGCGACCAGCTGGCTGAGGAAAGCCGCGACTCGGCCGCTGATCGTGATGAATGGTGCGATCCCGACGGCCAAGCCGGGGATGGCTGGCGCGATCCCGCGGCCAACGATCGTGGCTAGAAGGGCCGCTCGCGTGAGCATCGGCAAAGAGACCCCGGAGGTCTCTGCTGATTCGGGGACGGGCAAGTTACGCTCGGTCAATTTTGGGCGAAAGTGCTGCCATGCTGGCGCGTGTTCTGCCCATGGCGCTCACGCGGTGACGCCTCGGTGGGATCGCTGGGCGCGGGCGGGGGGGTCACTTCCGTCGGAGCCGTACTCGGTTTCGCCTTGAGGATGAACGGCCGCGCGTTGAGCGTCGAGCAGGCGTATTGGTTCCTGTGAAATTCCCAATGCAGATAGACCTTGCCGTCCGGTGACACGATTTCGCGCGGTGGCGTGCCGAAGGGCGCAGCGCGTTTGACGGAGTCCAGCGCGGCGATGTCGAAGGCCGTGATGCCGCTGAATTTGGTCACGCCCATGCGCACCACGTTGCCGGACTCCTGATCCAAGATGATTTCGATCTCTGTGCTGAGATCCTGATTGTTCATGGGATGCGAAGCCGGCAGGTTGTCGAGCGAGCCCAAGAAAGAATCCGCGAATAGGGGATGGATGCGGTTGTGGATCATGCTCAAATAGCTGCCGAACGCAGAGGCTGCGGTGTTGAGCGCCGTTTGATTGCCGAGCTGAACGCTCGGTGTGTAATTCTCGATCGCGCTGCGCCAACGGCTCGGGTCCATCGGGTGCCAGGAGCCGACGTGCGCGCTGCGCCGGCGTTCTCCGTCGACCTGCCTTTCGCGAGCGAGTTGGTCGCTGCCAATCGCGGCGACAGCCGTCCGTGGCATCAAGTTCAGGTTGACGCCGTTGGCCGTGGTACCCGTCGAGCCGAAGCCGAGCAGGGCATCACCCCGGCTGCGTCGCTTCGGCAGTGGACGCGCTTTGCGGGCCTTGGCTTCAGCCTGCTCGACCAGCGCTTGGCGGGGGCCAGGCACGGTGAAGCGGCCGCTCTCGGAGTTCAGCACCTCGGGGCTAGCTTCGCTCTCTTTGGACTCGGCCTGGGCTTTTTGCCCTTCTTGAGCGGGGGCACTGGTCTGGGAATTTTCCGCGCCGGTCCGTGCTCCGGTTTGCGTTTGGGCCGGCTCGGCGCTGCGCTGGTGCGCTGGTTCGGTCGCGGGCGGCCGCATCAGCGCCAGCTTTTCCGCGTCGGAGGCGGCTTTTTCGGAGGGCGCATGGTCCTTCTCACCGGGCCGATCCTCGGATTGCATCACGCGCGAGTGATCAGAATCCCCGGGTGACTTGTCGGGGCTCGAGTGCTCACCGCCTGGTGTCGGCTTGGCGTCGTTTTGATCGGCGCTGGTGATGCGCGCCTGCGTCTCTTGCAGCACGTGGTTCGCCTTGTCGGCAATGTACGCCGCATTCGGGTTGTCCGGCTGCTTTTCGTCCTCCACGACCTGGCGCACGGCGATCTTCTTCTCGATCTCGGGCTGAGGCTGGGGCGGAGCCGGAATGGCCTCGACCTTCTTCTCCTCGGGCTTCTTCTGTTCCGGTTTCTGGGGCGGCAGCGGCGCTGGCTCGAGTTTTTTCTCGGGTTTGATCGGCTCCTTCACGGGCTGCTTCTTCTCGGCCTCCGGATCGTCTTTTTCTGCGTTCTTGGGGTCCGGAGCCTTCGCGTCGTCGGGCTTGTCCGGGTCATCCTTCTCGACGTCCTTCTCTTCCGGCTTCTCGTCGTCGAGCAAGGCAACTTCCACCGGCGCGCCGACGCCGCGCACGTGGTTCTGCACGCTGCGCGCGAAGCGTTGGATGTCCAAGCGCTGCTCGATGAGCTTTGCAGTTTGGTCCGCGCCGCCGCTCCACAAGAGGTGCACCACCACCGCGGTGGTGATCCACAAAAAGAGCGGGATGTTCGCTTCGCGGCGCATTGCTGAGGGCAGGCCGGATCGCGTCGATCGGCCAGAAAAAGCTAACATCGAGGAGCCCTGCCAGCAATCTTCGGGGCAATTGCCTGGGCTTATCGGGAGATCTAGGCGCCTCGGAACGATTTGTAGCGCAAGCCCGCGCCGTGCACGGCCGTCACACTTTGCTAATCGACTCGAAGTGGTCCGCAATCTCTTGGGCGCTCCACACCCCGGCGTCGCTTTCCTTGTATTTGCCCGGGCTCTCCACCACCTTGAATACGCTCATGCGCGCACCGGCGACGGCGAGCACGACGCCGGTCACATCGCTCGACAGGCTGGAGGCCAGGAACAGGTGGGCGGGAGCCACGTGTTCCGGTGACAAGGTATCTTCGATCTTTTCGAACATCGGCAGATCCTCGGTCAGGCGGGTCTTGGCGATCGGGGCCACGGCGTTGACGCGTACGCCGTAGCGTTGCAGTTCGATCGATGCTGTTCGAGTCAGCCCGTAGATCCCAGCTTTGGCCGACGCGTAGTTGGCTTGCCCGAAATTGCCCAGCATGCCGGACACGCTGGTGGTGTTGATGATCGAACCGCTGCCCTGCTCTTTCATCTTTTGCGCGGCGGCCTGCGTGCAAAAAAAGCTACCAGTCAGATGTACGTCGAGCACCGCTTGCCACTCCTCGCGGCTCATCTTGAGCAACGTCTTGTCGCGCAGAATTCCGGCGTTGTTCAAGAGGACGTCCACCCGGCCAAACACCGAGAGCGCTTTACCGATGATCGCATCGGCGCCTTCCTTGCTGGAAACGCTGTCGTAGCTCGCTTCGGCGCTGCCGCCGGCCGCACGGATTTCTGCCACTACTGCGTCGGCGCTGGACGGAGCGGCTCCAGAGCCGTCACGAGCGCCGCCCAAATCGTTGACCAAGACGCGCGCGCCTTCGCGCGCAAAGAGCAGTGCGCTGGCTCGGCCGATGCCGTTGCCTGCGCCAGTCACTACCGTCACTTTGCCGTCGAGAAGTCCCATGCGGCGCAGTGTAGATTCATTGCGCGTCAGTTAGAAATGAAACACTAGGGCTTGGCCCACCCGCTCCGCGGGCGTGCCTTTGCCACGGCTCAGCAACGCATCGACGCTCGCCGCGAGCGCGACGCCCACGGCAGTTCCAAGCACGTCCCAGGTGAAGTCTCGCCAGGAGGGATCGCCGTGGCCCGTCAGATCCCAGAGCTCTTTGCCGCCGCCCAAGCTGAGCGAGAAGGCGCCACCAACCAAAGCCCGTTCACTGCGGCTTTCGAGCCACGGGCTCACTGCCGCGTAGCCGGCCGCCGAAAGCCCCACCGATACCCCGAAATGTAGGGCTTTGTCCGGGCCAAACCAGGGATCCGAGTCGCTGGCAGCGGCCGGAGTCGAGGTGAACGCTAGCGCGAGCGCGAGCGGTGCGGGAAGGGCACGTATCATGCGACGCTGCGTCGACGGCGGCCGAACCAAAGCACACCCAGGCCCAAGAGCGCGGCGATGGCTGATCTGCCCGTTCCTGACTTCGTCCCTGGGGCAACGGAGCAACTGCCGGAGAGCCGAGTGGTCTTGGTCGTGGGCTGCGTGGGGGTGCAAAAGCCTAGCGCTTCTGAACAAGTGTAGCGAGCGGGGCAAGTGTTCGCAGCGGCGCTGCACGGTGGAACACAAACGCCAGGTGGCGTACCGGTGGCCGCGTAACACCCGTAGGTCCCGGGGCAGTCCCCCGAGCAGGCGGAGCCCAACGGATCGACGGTGGGCATGGTCGATCCGGTAGTGCCGGCCGAACCCGTCGCGCTACCGCCATTCGGACGACCACCGGTCGTGCTGCTGGCATTTGCGCTGCCGCCGTTACCAGCGCCGCTCGTGCCAGCGCCGCTCGTGTCGCCGGTTGCCCAAGCCGGCGGAGTGTAGCTTCCGGCCGTCGCAGCTGCGATTGCGGTGCTACGCACGAAGTCAGCCCAGGCCGCGACGTTCGAATAAAGCGCGTAGGTGCACTGATCGTCGCCACGAGACGTCACGCCGAACACGCGGCCATCGGCATCGATCGCGGGACCTCCCGAATCACCTGAACAAACCGGGCTGTATCCCACGAATTCGTCGTCCTCCACCCCGTCCGAGAGCGGGCACTTGGCACCGACGCACTTTACCGACGAGGTGTCGAAGCGCATGCGTGTCCCGGCGGTCACCGCTTGCGTGTCGTTTGGATCTTGCAGGCCGTAGCCGACGGCCGCGAAGGACTGCTTGGTCGTCGGCGGGTGATCGAGGACCGGTTCAAGCGGTCTTGCCTCGGAAGCGGGTACGCCGCTGCCGCTCAAGATCAACATCGCGATGTCGTAGCCGCACACGCTGCTGCTTCCGGGCGCTTCGCGAATTTCCTCGACCGCGTACAGCTTGCTGCCGCTTTGAGGCTTCGAGGCAGTCGACACGGCCAGGTTGCGCGGGTCGTACATGGCGGTGAACTTGCTGTTGACGCAATCTACCGCCTCGCTCGAGCCGTTTCCAATCTGAGACACGCAGTGACGCGCGGTCAGAACTAGGTTGGGGGCGAGCAGCGAGCCGCTGCAAATCACCCCCAGCTGACTGTGCGCGCTCAGCGCAAGTGCAACCACGCCCTTGGTCGTGGTGTCCAAATGGCCGCCGATGATCGAGGCCGAGACGGTGTCGGTTCGACCGTCACCGCTGGGGCTGGATCCGCCGCTGCTCGCGCACGCGGGAACGCCTACCAGAGCCAGAGCCCAGAGAGCGAGCGCCTGCTTGAGAGCTGTCAAGTGAGCCAAAATGTAGCGTCTTCCGCCACCCCTCGCAAGCCGCGCCCGGGGGGGCCACTCTCGATCCATGGACGCGACGGCCCGCGCGCACTTTTCAACGTGGCCCCCAAACCCAAACCAAACAGCTCTCCTCCTGCGAATTGATGCAGCCGCTCCCGACCCCATCCCGACCAGCCGATCCCGCTCCCCGCTGCTCCTTTTCCTCTCGATCACCGGCCCCTTCACCAAGGAAGACTACCGGGGGGCGCTTACCCGCGCGGGCCGCGCGCGCCCGCCCGGAGCGCCGCTCCGGCAGGAATGTTACGCTGCTTGTCCGCCTTGCAGGGCATCTGTCTACTCATCACTGCCTCATCCTGATCCTGAACGGTTACTCTCGACATGACGACTCCCTCTTCAGCTAGCCCGAGCCCCAACCCGCCCAACCGACGCATCCTGGTCACGAGCGCGCTGCCTTACGCCAACGGGCACATTCATCTCGGGCATCTCGTCGAATACATCCAAACCGACATTTGGGTGCGCTTTCAGCGCATGCGTGGGGCACGCGTCATTTACATGTGCGCGGACGATACGCACGGCACTGCGATAATGATTCGCGCGCGTCAGGAAGGTCGCAGCGAGCAAGAGTTAATCGGAGACATGAACGCCGCGCACCGTCGAGATTTTGCCGGCTTTCAGATCGCGTTCGACCACTACGGCAGCACCAACTCTGCGCGCAATCGCGAATACTGCGCCGAGATTTGGAGCGCCCTACGCAAGAACGATTTCGTCGTCGAGCGCGAAGTCACGCAGCTCTTCGACCCGAAGGCGGGGGTCTTCTTGGCCGATCGGTTCGTGAAGGGAACCTGTCCCAAGTGCGGTACCGCCGATCAATACGGCGATTCGTGCGATCATTGCGGCAGCACCTACAGCCCGACCGATCTCAAAGATCCAGTGAGCACCCTCAGCGGCGCGCGGCCCGAATTGAGGAGCGCTCTCCACTTATTCGTGAAGATCGAAAAGCTGCGCGCCTTCTTGACCGAGTGGACGCAGCAGCCGGGCCGGTTGCAGCCCGAAATTGCCAACTACCTGAAGGGCCACTTCTTGGCCGATGAACTGCGCGATTGGGACGTTTCGCGGCCGGCGCCCTACTTCGGCTTCGAGATCCCGGATGCGCCGGGAAACTATTGGTACGTTTGGTTCGACGCGCCAATCGGCTACATGGCTGCGACGCGCGAGTGGTGCGACGAGCACGGCGAAAGCTTCGATGCTTGGTGGCGTTCGGAAGATACCGAGATTTACCACTTCATCGGCAAGGACATCGTGTACTTCCACACGCTCTTTTGGCCTGCCATGCTGCATGCCTCGGGCTTCCCACTGCCGAAGCGCGTGCAGGTGCACGGCTTTCTGACGGTCAACGGCGAGAAGATGTCCAAATCGAAAGGCACCTTCGTACAGGCCGCGACCTACTTGGAACACCTGGACCCAGCGCATCTTCGTTATTTCTACGCCAGCAAGCTCGGCGCCAAGGTGGACGACCTCGACCTCAATTTGGAAGAGTTCACCGCAAAGGTGAACTCCGATTTGGTCGGCAAAGTGGTCAACCTGGCCAGCCGCACCGCGCGCTTCGTGAAGGATAGCGGACTCTCTGCCACCTATCCGGACGATGGCGGGCTATTCCAGGAGGCGGCCGCCCGCGGTGAGGAGATCGCCGAAGCGTACGAGGCGTGTGATTTTGCACGCGCCATGCGCCAAGTGATGGCTTTGGCCGACCGCGCAAATGAATACATCGATCGCGTGGAGCCTTGGAAGCTGAAGAAGCAACCCGAAAAGGCAGCTGAGTTGCGTGACGCTTGCACGGTTGCCTTGAACTTGTATCGGCAGTTGATCGTCTACCTGGCGCCCGTTTTGCCCAAGCTGGCCGAACAAAGCCAAAAGTTGCTCGGCGCGTCGTTCGACAGCTTCGACGCGGCCCAAAGGCCACTGCTCGGAACTGCCGTCGGTGAGTTCGAGCACCTGATGCAGCGTGTCGACCCCAAGAAGCTCGAGGCTGTGGTGGCTGCCACGCGTGACGCCACGACCGACGCCGATGCGGTGAAGGCAAGCGCAGCCGCCGCCTCGACCGCCTCGACCGTAGAGCCTGGGCCCGCGGCAGCAGCGGCGAACGCCGAGCTGCCGGTGGACGACGGCGCGGGCCTGGCCAGCGAACCACTCGCCGCCGAGTGCTCGATCGACGACTTTGCCAAGATCGATTTGCGAGTCGCTCGAGTCCTGCACGCCGAGGCGCTCAAGGAAGCGAACAAATTGCTGAAGTTGACCGTGAGCTTGGGCGGAGGAACGACGCGCACGATCTTCGCCGGCATCAAGGCGGCTTACACGCCCGAGGCGCTGGTCGGGCGTTTGGTCGTGGTCGTGGCCAACCTCGCGCCGCGCAAGATGAAGTTCGGGACCAGCGAGGGCATGGTCATCGCGGCGGGCCCGGGCGCAGCCGAGGTCTATGTGCTCGCGCCAGACAGCGGCGCCAAGCCGGGTCAGCGCGTGCATTGAGCCGAACCCCCACAACCTTGCGCATGGGGCTCGGGCGACGCGCTGCGCGATACCCGAAGGGGCGCGCAGGCAGGGCACTTACATGGCGCTGACCACGAGCGCCGCGTAGACCAGCACCAAGTAAGGCAACGAAGCCAAGAACAACAATTTGGCCCAACGGTCCACTGTCTTCGTGCCCCTGCCAAAGGCCGCAAACCCGAAGAATGCGAGGCCCAGTGCCGTCGCCACTCCTGCGTACCAGAGCCCGGCCATGCCCAAAGCCAGCGGCGATAAGCTGACGACCAGCAAGAGTGCAGAATAGATCAAGATCGAACGCCTGGTGGCAGCGAGGCCACTTTGATTCGGCTGCACCACCAGCCCGGCGCGTGCGTACTCTTCACGCCGGAAGGTGGCGATCGCCAAGAAGTGCGGTAGCTGCCAAATCAGCAAGATCAAGAACAACGGCCAGGCGCGCGGCGCGAGCGACCCAGTCATGCTCGCCCAACCGATCAGCGGGGGAATGGCGCCGGGTACCGCGCCCACGTGCAGCGCGTAGCCGGTGCTGCGCTTGAGCGGCGTGTAAGCGAGCACGTAGCTCGCGAGCGCTGCGAGCGCGAGCGCTGCGCTCGCCAGGTTGACGAACAAGACCAGAACGCTGAGCCCGACAACCCCGCAGGCTAGCGCGAACCACAACGCGACTTCGGGTGATAACCGACCGGTGGGCAGCGGGCGCGACGCGGTGCGCCGCATCAACGCGTCTGTGTCGCGCTCGATGTACATGTTCAACGCGTTGGCAGCGCCGACGACCAACGCCGTACCGAGCATGGCGATTAATAGCCGCCCAAGCGGGCGTGGCCCAGGGGCCACCAATGCGCCGCAGAGCATCGTCACCATGACCAAGCCAGCAAGGCGGGGCTTACCCAGCTCGGCCAAGGCCGAGCAAAAGCGAGCACTGGTGTGTTCCGAACTGTCGCGTTCGCCGCTAATACCCGGCACGCTCGATTGCATCCTTCAGCACCTTCGGCCTTTTAGCGACGGCTCTCAGCGGTGAACTCAGTAACGCCTTGGCGACAGCCAAAGACCCGGGCCTCGTACCACCGCATGCCAGTTCCAGCAATCTGCTCGCGAAACCCTCGTGTTCATTCAGGTTTTTCAGGGTCCCACGGGGGTACCGGCGCGTCGGCCGTGGCGCGAACGGAGCCGTTGAACCGCGAGTAGGGCCAAGCCAGCCAGGGCCGCGCCGGCGATCCCCGCCGCTGGCAACGCTAGGTAAGTTGCTGAGTGCGGTTCCTGACGCTCCAGCCACGCCATGGCCCACCACAAGCAGACCGAAGCACACGCCCCGAGCATGGCGCCAGCCCACGCGGGTAACCAAGGCCTAAGCGCGGCAAGCCTCCCGACTCCGTACGCTGATAGACCTGCGCTGAGCGTAAACAGGCAGATGCGCAAACCGAGCGGGATGCGACGCGACCGTCCCCACGGCGGCAACCCGCTCAGCGAGGCGTGCTTCGCGTGAACCTGAACTTGGATTTGGAATGCGGCAAGCGGGAAGGCAAGCGTGAACCCGTCCAGCGTGATGCGCTTCAAGTCTTCACCCAACGCAATCGCACCAGCGCGAAAGGTGGCCTGCTTGCCAAGTGGCGCGCGTCCCTGGAGCTGTGGAGCGCGACCGGCCTCGCAGACCCAAGCGAAACCCAGCATCGGCACCGTTACTTCAGCGCGAGGCGCGCTTTCGACGCAGCTCTCGCGGGCAGACGCCACGAGCTCCGTGGCCAATTGGCCCGGAGAGGTGCCTCGACCATCGAGCCACGACGACACACCAAAACTGAACGCTCCCAGTCCCAACACCAACGAGCAAGTCGCCCACGCCGTGGCACGCCAAGACACCGCGTTCGCCGTGCGGGCCGAGCGCAGGCTGGCCGCAAGACCCAGTGCAACCGGGACACTGACCAAAAAAGAAAGCTCGAGTGCGGCTGCCAGCAGGGGACGCGCGAACGGCCAAATCAGCGATGGTGGCAGATGCTGTCCGGAGATCCTCGGCCAGAGTCGCAGGCCGCCTACGCAAAAAAACAGTCCCAGCGCGCTGGCGAAGACCGCCAGGCCGGCAAGTACAGTGCGACGAGCAACCAGGCTCACCGGCTGGAGCCTAACCGGAGCGCGGCCCCAAGCCTAACCGGAGCGCGGCCCCGAGCGAGCCTAACCGGAGCGCGGCCCCGAGCGAGCCTAACCGGAGCGCGGCCCCGAGATAGAGGAAGGCCCGGGTCTGCACTGACGCAAAATTGCCCCGGACGGCGGGCCAGCCTGCCACCGCCGACAGAGCAGCGACCCGCAGGCGGGAAGCAGGACCGAGGGGACATTTAAAGGCCCCGCGAGGGCCGTGTGTTATGGTCCGGGCGAACATTCGCGCCGGGTCGGGCAACCCAGGTATTAGCGACGTCTAGCGGAGGATCTATGCGCATCCAGACTTCATTCCTTGGCACGCTCACACTGGCTATCCTAACCCTCGCGCCTTTTTCGGCCCATGCCGAGGATGTGTCGACTACCGGCAAGGGGATTGTCGGCGGGGGCCTGCTGGGTGCGGAGGTCGTGTTGGCGACAGAAGCCGCATTCAAAGTGCAACCAGGCTGGGCGTACCTCGTGGGTGGCGTGGGTGGTGCGGCTGCTGGCAGCGTTGGTGGCTATTTCATCGAGCAAGACGCGAGCCCGAAAACCACCATGTTGATGTTGGCCGGTGGTATGGCTTTGGTGATCCCGACGACGGTCGCTGTCTTGAGCGCAACCGCGTACGAGCCGCCCGCGAGCTACACGCAAGATCGACCCCCAGCTGACGAACCCGTCGCTGAACCGCCGCAGCCGAGCGGCGCACCAACTCCAGCCGCCGCCCCGGCGATCACTTCACCTTCTGGAAACGAGGTGACCGCTCCGCCGCCCGCTCCAGTGGTCACACCGTCGCCGAGCACGCCCACGAGTTCGCTACCCAGACGCAAGCCGACCGCTCATCGCACCTTGCCGCTCGACTACCACCTCAGCCCACCTGCACTCATCGGAGTTTCGACCGATGCGCTCACGCTCGGCGTGCCGGCGGTAGAGGTGCGTAACGTGTACAGCAGGAACGAGCTTGCGCTTTATGGCGTCAGCCAGGCGACAGAACTGCGCGTACCCGTCCTGAACGTATTGTTCTGACCATCCAAGAGGCCGTTGCTGAGGAACAAAAACCGAGCGCCCAGGAACTCTGCTAGTCGGGCGCCCAATTAGTGGTGCTAGTCTCTTAGGTTGCGGCTAATCTCAGCCGTTCATCCCCTCGGGATTAGACGACAAAACATGGCACAGCCTGCTCCGCAGAAGCCCGCCGTGGCGGCGCCCCGTACTAAGAAAGCCGACGACCCGGCGCTCGGCAAAGTCATCGCCGGTCGCTATCGCCTCGAGGCGCGAATCGGCGAGGGCGGTATGGGGATCGTGTACCGCGCTCGACACGTGCTGATCGATCGCGTGGTCGCGGTGAAGTTGATTCGCCCCGATCTGCGCGGCGAAACGCACCTTCGCGCGTGGATGCTGCGTGAGGCGCGCGCCGCCAATCGCGTCGACCACGCGCACATCATCGATATCCACGACATCGGCGAGACCGACGAAGGCGAACTGTACTTGGTGATGGAGTATCTGGTCGGGACACCACTCTCCAATGAGCTGGCGCACGGACCGATGCCCCTGAATCGGGGTGTCGATATCTTGGAGCAAATGGGCGCCGCTCTGTCTCGCGCGCACGACTTGGGCGTCGTGCATCGCGACTTGAAGAGCGACAACATCCTGCTCACCCACCGCGGTGGCCGCAAAGATTTCGTGAAGATTTTGGACTTCGGGCTCGCAGCGCTGGCGCACGATCCACGGCTCGCGCCCAAGGGCGCGGTGTTCGGCACCCCGGAGTACATGTCGCCCGAGCAGGCGCGCGGCG